>Ga0335073_10001635_pt1 | contig 30094 bp, 24 predicted proteins | sample Lox_Sample_22_FD_207093 | JGI IMG/M metagenome (GOLD analysis project Ga0335073, IMG submission 207093) | Soil microbial communities from Loxahatchee National Wildlife Refuge, Florida, United States - Lox_Sample_2.2 | ecosystem: Environmental > Terrestrial > Soil > Wetlands | place: USA... | reverse complement strand
CGAGTTCGTGGACCATCGCGGCCGGGTCTGGCCACTCGGACGGATCGAACTTCCAGTCGCCCAGGTGGGTCCAGTGGAAGTAGTCGCTGACGATCACGGACAGCGGCAGGCCGCGCCGCTGGTACTCCCTGGCCACCGCGAGCAGTTCGGCCTGGGTGCGGTAGCGCAGCTTGCACTGCCAGAAGCCGGAGGCCCAGTCGGGCAGCATCGGGGCGTGGCCGGTGGCGTCGGCATAGCGGCGCAGGAGGTCCGCGGGCGCTCCGGCAGTGATCCAGTAGTCGATCTGGCGGGCGCTGTCGGCGACCCACCGGGTCCCCGTGGTGGCCAGCTCGACCCGGCCGATCGCCGGGCTGTTCCACAGCAGGCCGTAGCCGCGGCTAGACAGCAGGAACGGGATGCTCACCTCCGCGTTGCGCTGGGCCAGATCGAGAACCGCGCCCTTCTGGTCGAGCAGGCCGTGCGTGTGCTGCCCGAGCCCGTAGAGGCGCTCGCCGTGATAGGCCCGGAACTGCTGCTCAAGCCGGTGATAGCCGTTTCCGGTCGGCGTGAACAACCGGGGCCCCGGCCACCACAAATGCAGTGGCTGTTCGGCGACGAGCTCCTCGCCCGTGCCCGACCTGGTAAAGCGCAGCACTGCCTGACCGAAGTCCCCACCCTCGGTGATCGTGGCGGTCAGCGCGCCGTTGACGAGCTGAGCCGACCCGTCCTCGATCTTGATGTGCGCGTCGGGTGGCTCCGGGGGCTCGAGCAGCGCGCCGGGCAGCCCGTCCAGGACCGGCCCGAGCGCGGACCGGACCCGGATGGCATCGCGGCCCCAGGGCTCGATGCGCAGCGTCTCCTGCCCGGAGCTGCATTCGAGGGCGACAGCCTGCTCACGGAACCTGTTCACGGCACTCTCCTAGCGAGGACGGCACGGTAGCGGTGCGGCACCGCGGCACGGATCGAGTGGCTCACCGGATCGTCGGCGCCCGGGCGGTGCTGCCCCGGACGGTGAGCTCCGGGGGAAGCAGGACCAGTTCCCCGGCCCGGCCGTCGTCCAGCCGGCGCATCAGCATCTCGACCGCCCGCCGCCCCATGTCCTCGGCGGGGATCCGCACGGAGGTCAGGCGGGGCGAGGTCTGCTCGGCCACCTGATCGGGGCAGAGCGCGACGACCGACATGTCCTCAGGAACTGTCCGCCCGGTGGTCCGCGCGACGCTCAGCAGCGGCGGGATGACCGCTTCGTTCTGGACAATCAGCCCGGTCGTGCGCGGACGGTCCTGGAGGATCCGGGTGATCGTGCCGGCCGCCGCCTCGTGACTGGCCTCGCACGGGCGGTGCACCACGCGCACCCCGCGGGCCGCCGCCCGCGCCCGGACGCCCTGCAGCGTCCGCTCGGCGAACCCGCTCTGCCGCCGGTACACCGCCTCGGCCTCGCCGATGAAGGCCACCTCGCGATGGCCAAGCTCGGCCAGGTGCTCGACGCATAGCTCCCCGGCGGCCACGAAATCCAGGTCGACGCAGGCCAGCCCCCTGGCGTCGGCCGGGACACCGATCAGCACCGCGTCGATGCCGACGTCGCGCAGCATCGGGATGCGGTCGTCCTCCATGCTCACGTCCATGAGGATCATGGCATCGGCCCGGGCGCTGACCGCGACCCGGCGGATTCCCTCGGGACCCTCCTCGTTCGTGAGCAGCAGGACGTCGTGCCCGAACCGGCGGGCGGTCGTGGTCACGGCGATCGCGATCTCCATCATCACCGGCACGTACAGGTCGCCGCGCAGCGGGACGACCAGCGCGATGATGCTCGAGCGGCTGCTGGCCAGGGCGCGGGCGCCGGCATGCGGGTGGTAGTTGAGGAGCTCGATGCTGCGCTCGACCCGACGGCGAGTGGCAGCGGACACCGACCGCTTGCCGCTCAGCACGTAGGAGACCGTGCTGGCGGCGACCCCCGCGTGCCGGGCGACGTCGGCAAGCGTCGCCATGGTGATCCTCCCCTCGCTCCCGGTCCCGTGGTCGCGCGCCGGGCAGTCGAAGCGCTTCGATGCAGGCGAGTAAGATGGCCGACGGGCTTCCAGGTGCTCCACGATATCACTGCCAGATTCGCTGGCCGCGCGGGATTTTGTCCAGGTGGAGCGGCGTGGCCAGTAGGCCGCGGCGGGGCCGGGGGGCCGTGCGGCCCGGTCGCCGGGTGGCGCCCAACAGGGCCGTGGTGTGATGACAGATCGCGCCGAAGCGAAGCGCTTCACTTGCTCGTCTCCATAGTTACCTGAACGGGCACGTCCGCGGGAAGCTCCAGGAGCCAGGAACCCGGCCGCAGCCTGGCGGCCTCGACGACGGCAGCCCGGGCCCGGCTGGCTGAACGGTCCCGATCCGCGGCGCCCGGGGCCCGGTGGCCGGAACCGCCCTGGCCGGCGACGGCGTGGCAGGCGGCGGCGACCCGGCAGGTCAGCTCGATCTGCTGACCGATCCGCGAGCGCGCCGTGGCCTCCACCGTGCCGGCCATGAGGTCCCAGGCCAGGTCGATGCTTACCTGGGTCAGCGTCCTGACGCCGCAAAGCCGGCCGGCCGGGAGGAAGCCGGGAACGGCGGGCAGCAGCTCCACCCGGCCCGCCCGCCCGTCGCGCGGGGGAACGGAATCCACCAGCATCTCGGCCAGGACGGCCGGCAGGCAGCACGCGGCATCCGCGTTGTAGACGCGCCGCCCCGGATAGTGGCTGCTCATCAGCGACCGGAAGAAGAAGCCGCGGCCGGTAATGGCGGCCAGCCGCTGGCCGGCCAGGGCGCCGTCCCGCAGCCGCGCGGCGGCGAGTGCCTGGTGCAGGTAGCCGTGCGCGGACCCGTCCTGCGCCCCGCGCAGGCGGAGCGCCCGCAGCGCCGCCTCGGCCAGCTCTGGCGTATCGTCCACGGTCACGTCGTGCAGTGGCCAGGCCGGGTACAGATGGCTGACGTGGCGGTGGTCGTAGCTGTCGCCGATCGGCGGGCCATCCGGCGGCCAGGCCCACTCGGCCAGCGCTCCGTCGTCGTTGACCCGGTACGGCGGCAGCCGGCCAAGCAGCGCCCGCCAGCGCTCGACGCCTTCGCCCCGGCCGCTCTGCAGGCCGAGCCGGGCGCACACGGTGGCGGCGGCGGCCAGGGCGTGCCCGGCGGCGGCGATGTCCATGGTGGCGTTGACCGCGGCCTCGGTCCAGCCGACCGGGCGGTTCTCCGGAGAGTACGAGGGAACCAGCATGAGGTTCCCGTCATCGCCGGCCCTCATCAGGAAGTCCTCGTAGAACACGGCCAGCTCGGTCAGGGCGGGCAGCACCCGATCGCGCAGGAAGCGCTCGTCCCCGGTAGCGTCCACGTAGTCGAGCAGCGGCACGAGCAGCCAGTCGGCTCCCGCCGTCCACATGTGGTGCGGGTAGGCCGGGGCGAAGTGACGCATGAGGCCGCTGTTGCCGTCTGTGTGCGCTGGCGCCAGAATGCCGCGGGTGCCGTAGATGCGGGAGGCGTTGACCCGCCAGTCCGCGAGCTGCGCGGCGACGAGGTCGGCCAGCGCGCGGATCGCGGCGGGCACGTCGGTGGTGACCGCCCCGGCGAGCTGCAGGTTGAGGTTGGCGTTGATCGTGATCGCGCCGGACCAGGCCGCATGCCAGTCGCCCTGCCACAGGCCGGACAGGCGGGGCGGGAGGTCGCCGCTGGCGCACAGCAGCAGGTACCGCCCGGAGTCAAAGAGCTTCTCGAGCAGGGCGGGCTGCGGGCTGGCCGGGTCGGCCGCCTGGCGGCGCAGCAGCTCGGTGACGGGAAGCTGCCGGTCGGCAGGGGAGGCGCCGAGGTCAAGGCGGGTCAGCCCGAAGGCGCAGCGGTGCAACCTGGCGTGTTCGGCGAACAGCAGCCCGTGGTCGGCGGGCAGGCAGCTCACCTGCCAGGTCAGGGCGCCGAGCCGGGCTTCCAGGTCTTCCCCAGGCCGGAACCTGGCTACCCGGGTGAGGAGCAGCACAGCGACGGCGCCGCGGATCCGGATCACCGGACCCTCCAGCAGGCACTCGCCGCCGTGCGCCTCGATCCTGGTGGTGCCGGCGTAGCCGCCGGCCCGGCCGCCCGCTGGGTCCGGGTACTCCGCCCGCAGGCCGATGACCGCGCTGCCGCGGCCGCGGAGCCGTCCCAGCCAGGACGCGGCGAGCCCTCGCGGCGCGCCCGGCAGGGAGACCTCGTGGCCGACCTCCAGGTCCGCGTCGGCCCCGGGCGGCAGCTCCAGCCGCTGGACGATGACGTCCCTGGCGCGGGATACGAAGCAGGTTCTCCGCCAGCCGCCCGCCGCGTCCTGCCAGGCCGTGGTGAGCAGCCCGGTGCCGAAGTCGGCGGTGCGCTGGTAGCCGGCGACCCTGCCGCTGTCACCCGCCAGGCGCAGCCTGACCGAGAACGCCGGGTGGAACGGCTGCGGCGCGTTCTCCGGCCAGCCCGCGCAGGACTGGTTCAGCGCGTCGGACGACTTGCCGGCCAGCAGCAGGTCCCTGACCGCTTCCAGGCGGGCCGCGAGCAGGGGCGGGACCAACCCCGCGGAGCCGTTCGGTGCGATCAGGCCGTGGTGCGTGACGATCACGGTCTCGTCGCGGGGGTTCCCGTAGGCCATGGCCCCGTGCCGGCCGTTGCCGGTCAGGAACGCGTCCTGCCAGGCAGCGGCCGGCTCGGTGTCGCGGATCCCGCAGCGCACCCTCAGCCTCTCCGTGAGTTGGCGGCCGGCCTCAGCCGACCGTGACCGAGTAGGTGTTGGAGTCGATCTGCCCTTCGCCGGCCCAGACCTCGACCCCGGCCTGGACGCTGGACAGGTAGTAGGAACTGTCCAGCCCGTACGAGCTGGTGAGCACCTTGGTGAAATCGGTGATGTTCAGCGACGACGACGTGGTGGTCGCCGTCCGCACGAACGAGTAGATCGGCCAGGTGTTGTCGGTGTCGATGTACAGGTTCCAGGACGCGCCGTCCACGCTCACCGTCGCGACCTCGGACCCGGCCGGCCCGGCGCCGCCGCCGTGGTTGAGCCAGATCATCATCTCGTCCTGTGGGTTGCTGTCGCCCGGGTCCGGGCTCGAGGTGATCCAGTTGTCGTAGGAGACGTCGAATGTGTTGGCGGTGTCCTGGGTGAAGGTGTAGTCCCAGGTGCTGGAGACCGTGGTGCCGGAGGAGAGCTGGACCGGCAGCTTGGTGTCGGTGTACTCCCAGCCCCACTCCCAGCCGAGTACGGCCGCGGGGTAGGCCAGCACCGACGATGACGTGGACGACGAGGCGTGCGCCCAGTCCCAGTCCGCGCCCCAGTCGATGGTGTCGCCGGACTGGCTGGTGCTCCACACGCACTGCCAGCTGCTGGAGGTGGCCAGCGACGCGTTGTACTCGTTGTCCAGGATGTAGTAGGGGTTCATGCCCTCGGAGGAGCCGCTGGTGCAGGTCGTGGCGGCCTGCGCGGCCGAGGGGGCGAGGGCCAGCCCGGCCGCCAGCGCGACGGTGAGCAGCCCGATTAAGACGGCCCGGGGCCTGGTGACGAGGCGGATGATGGACAGGTGGGGCATCGTTTGCACTCCTTCGTTACTGGTGTCCCGCTCCGCTGGTGCCGGCCGCGGGCGCTGGGGGGTGAGCGCCCGCGGCCGGAGTCCGTGGGCTACCTACCACCTCCCGCCGGGTCGGCCACGAGGATGCCGCGGCCGTTGGTGGCCAGGAACACCTGGCCGAACGCGCGCGGGCTGCCGGTGATGCTCTGGCCGATCCAGCCGTACTGCTCGGAGTCGTTGTTGATCTGCACCCAGCTCGCGCCCTCGTCGGTGGACCGGAAGATCCCCTGCACCCCGTTCACGATGCCGACCAGGTATATAGCCGGGTAGGAGGCGCCAGGCGCTGCCTTCCCGAAGCCGAGCGTCGCGACCGTCGTCACACTGGTTACTTCCCTGAACGTTTCGCCGCCGTCCGTCGAGTGGTAAAGCATCCCGTTGCCCGCGGTCAGCCAGAGATCGCCGGCCCGGCCGGGCACCGTGTGCAGCTGCGGCGCGCTGCTTGACTCCTCCGCGCCGGTCCCGGCGGGCAGGCCGGTGGCCGCGGCGCTGAAGCTGGCCCCGCCGTCGGTGGACGTCAGCACCGTGCCGTCGGACGGGTCGAACGCGTAGAACACGCCGGGGGTGACCGGGTCGGCGACCGGCATCAGCCCTTCGGCCAGGCCACCCGCCGCGGTCCAGGCCAGGCCGCCGTCGGTGCTGTAGGCGGGGACGGCGTCGGCCGGCGCCCACACGATCGAGGAGCCGTCCGCCGAGACCGCGACCACGCCGGCGCCCTCCGTGCTGCCGGGCGGCAGCGTCATCGCGGTCCAGGCCTGGCCGCCGTCGGTGGACCAGTCACCGCCGGAATAGCCGACCTCGGCCACGTCGAGCGGCGCCGCGCCGGCCTCGCCGATGCTGGTGCCGCTGCCGAGGATGGGCTCGATCATGCCGGTCGCCGGGGAGTGGCTGAGCGTCGTGTGGCAGAAGCCGCCCAGGTCGCCGACCGCGCTGATCAGCGGGCACGGCCCGGCGGCCGGCGCGACCAGGTCGTTGACGGCGGTCTCCTCGATACCCTCAGCGGCAGCGGAGGACCAGGTCGTGGCCTGGCCGTGGTCGGCGTCGGTCACGTCGTCGGTGCCGAACACGGTCGCGCCGGTGCCGAAGATCACGTGGTTGGGGTTGAACGGGTCGATAGCGACCGACGCGATCCACCAGCCGAACTTCGGCGCGGCGCCCCAGGCCAGGAACGGCGATGCCGAGATGTCGAGCTTGGCGTTCGCGCCCACGTCCTCCCAGGTCGTCCCCGCGTCGGTGGACCGGAAGATGGTGTCGACCGGGGACCAGCGGTCGTTGGTGGCCACCATCACCGTCTCCGGGTGCTCGGGATCGATGGCCAGGCCCGCGTAGCCGAACGCTGGGTTGCCGTCCACCCCCGGCGCCTCCGGGGTGATGTTGGTCCACACTGCGGTGAGCGTGTCGTACTTCCACACGCTGCCGTCGGTCATCCCGTTCGGCCCGGGCTGGTTGGCGTAGTCCACGTAGAAGGTGCCGTTCGGCGCCATCACGCCGTGCTGCGGCTCCATCCCGGTCGGCTCGCCGGGGACAAGCTGCCAGGTGCCCCCGGCGTCGGTGGACTCGTACAGGTCGGTGCCGGTGGCGTTGCCGACGAAGATGTCCTTGGTCGGCGCGCCGCGGCGGGAGCCGGCCGGGTCGAACGTCACGAACGACAGGCCGACGCCGTCGGGCGTGCTGGTGACCGGGAAGCTGGTCACCTGGGACCAGGTGACCCCGCCGTCGGTGCTGCGCCACAGCCCGTTGACCGGCGACGCCAGGTAGAGGACGTTGTCGTCGTCGGGGTCGACGGCGAGCCGCTCGCCCATGTTGCGGCCGTTCTCGTTCGAGGCGAGCTGGATCGGCAGGTCGGTGATCTGCCAGGTCCGGCCCTGGTTGTCGGACCGCAGGATCTCCCCGTCGAGCGGCACGGCCCACGGCTCGGGGTACTCCCCGACCGCCGCCCAGACCTTGTTCGGGTTGACCGGATCCGGGGCGATGGACTCCACGCCGAGTTCGTTCCAGTCGTCGAACCCGGTGAAGTCCATCAGCGGCACCCACCGCTGCGCGGCCGCGTCCCAGCGGTACGCGCCGCCGATGTCGGTCCTGGCGTAGGCGAGCCCGCGCTGGGCCGGGCTGAACACCAGCCCGTCGACGAAGCCGCCGCCCACGATCTGCACGTTCTGCCAGGAGTACGCCGCGCCGGGCATGGCGGGCGCGGTTCCCGCCGAAGACGGGGCCAGCGCGCCCGCCAGCAGGGCGGCGGCGGCCAGCACGGGCACAGCGGAGATACGGAGGATGCTCGTGGTGCTGGTGGGTCTTAACCGGTGCACGATGGTGTCCTCTCGGGAAGTCGGGTCCGCGAGCTAGCCCTTGATCGCGCCGAGCAGCACTCCCTTGGTGAAGTGCTTCTGCACGAACGGGTAGACGATCAGGACGGGCAGGACGGTCAGCGCGACCACCGCCATCTGCAGCGACAGCGGGGCGATCTGCTGGTTGCCGAGGTACTGCCCGACGCCGGAGGTTCCGCTGCCGGGCATGGCCATGCCCTCGGTGACGTAGTTGTACATGACCATCTGCAGCGGCCACCGCACGCTGTCGGACGGCATGAACAGCAGGATGTTGAACCAGGAGTTCCAGTAGCCGACCGCGTAGAACAGCGCGATCACCGCGATGACCGGCTTGGACATCGGCAGCACGATCCGGCGCAGGATCGCCCAGTCGCCCGCGCCGTCCACCCGCGCGCTCTCGATCACCTCGGCGGCGGTGCTGGCGAAGAACGCGCGCATCACGATGATGTTGAACACGCTCACCGCGCTGGGCAGGATCAGCGCCCAGTACTGGTCGTAGCCGCCGAGCGCGGAGACCACCAGGAACAGCGGGATGATCCCGCCGTTGAAGAACATCGTGATCATCATGATCCACAGAATCGTCCGGTGCCCGAACGAGTCCTGGCGGGACAGCCCGTAGGCGGCCAGGATCGTGACCACCATGGAGATCGCGGTGCCGACCGCGGTGATCGCCAGGCTGATCATCAGCGCCCGCCCGACCACGCCGCCGCTGATGATCAGCCGGTAGGCGTTCAGCGTGAGCCCGTGCGGCCATACCACGAGCCCGCCGGCGATGTTGATGGACGCCTGGGTGGAGAAGCTGGTCAGCGCGACAGAGTACAGCGGGAACGCGATCAGCAGCAGCATCACCACGATCGCGCCGGACTTGGCGCCTTGGCCGGCCGGGGACGGCTGCTCCTGCCAGATCGGCCGCTTCGGGTTCCGCCGCCGGGCCCTGGCCGTCTGGGCCGCCTGCCCGCCTGGGATCGTCTGGGTCGTGGTCGCCATGTTTGGGTGCATCACTTCCGGTAGAGGCCGGCCTCGCCGAACAGGTGGGCCACCTTGTTGGCGGCCAGGATCAGGATCACCGAGGTCACGCCGAGGAACAGCCCGGCCGCGGCGCCGTAGCTGAAGTCGCCGTTCACGATCCCGTTCTCGTAGGAGAACGTGGTCAGGACCTGGCCGGCGCCGGGCCCGACGGCCGGGAGCTGGATCAGCATCTGCTCGAAGCCGAAGGTCAGCGCGTAGCCGAGCTGGAGGATCAGCAGCAGGATCGTGATCGGCTTCAGGCCCGGCAGCGTGATGTGCCACAGTCGGCTCCACCAGCCCGCCCCATCCACCGCGGCGGCCTCGTACAGCGAGGGGCTGATCGCGGCCAGCGCGGCCAGGAACACGATCATCGACCAGCCCGCCTCCTTCCAGATGAGCTGGCCGGAGATCAGGAACTTGAACGTGGCCGGGTCGGTCATGATGCTGGGCGGGTTCCGCACGCCATGCGAGCGCAGGAACGTGTCCAGCAGGCCGGAGCCGCCGAGCATCTCGTTGAAGATGGTGACCACCATCACCATGGAGAAGAAGTGCGGGAGGGTCACCACGCTCTGCACGAACGACCGCAGCCGCCGGCTCAGCAGGCTGTCCAGCAGGATCGCCAGCGCGATCGGCACCGGGAAGAACAGCGCGAGCTGCACCGAGAACAGCACCAGAGTGTTCGTGAACGCGTGCCAGAAGCCGGGGTCGGAGAACAGCTGCTGGAAGTTGGCCAGACCCACCCACGGGCTGTGGAAGAACCCTTCGTACAGGTCATAGCTCTGAAACGCCATCACCAGGCCGAGCATCGGCGCGTACCCGAACACGGCCAGCAGCGCGACCGCCGGCAGCGTCATCAGCAGCAGCGCCTTGTCCCGGCGCAGCCGCGCCCGCCACCGCAGCGTGCGCCGGGGAGCTGCCGGTCGGCCGCCACGGCGCCACCACGGCCCGGTCCCGGCCCCGGTCCCGCTCCCCAGCGCGCCCGGTGGTCGGCCCGGGAGCGGCTCGCGGCCGCTCCCGGATCCGCTCCGGTCGCCCTTGGTGATCGCCGACATCGGCCTGGCCGTCACACGTCGCCGTACTTGGCCCGGACACTCTCGTAGAACTTCTTCAGCGCGTTGCCGCCGCCGCTGTTCAGCCATTGCCTGACCGTGGACTGGTAGTCGGCGACCGTGCTGCGGCCACGCACCACCTCGTACTGGACCGGCGTGGTCCCGCTGAACGGCGTCATCGCGTTGGCGCTGGTCAGGCTGGCCGGCACCGAGACGTTCAGGTCGTAGAACAGCGGCTTGTAGGCGTATTTGGCGTTCTGCTGCGCGAAGACGGACGACGCCCTGGTCACCTCGGGCCAGCCGGGGTTGTTGTCGACCGAGTTCGGCCCGGCCAGGAACGAGTAGGTGGTCGCCACCTGCTTGTTGCCGGTGGCGGTCAGCACCGGGCCGTTGCCGGTCATCGTGTAGTCGGTGCTCGGCACGCCGAAATTGATCAGCGTGTACTCGTAGGAGCCGAACGGCGCCGCGAGGTAGTTCGCGATCCGCAGCAGTTCCTCGATCTGGCCCGGCGACAGGTTGTTGTTCAGGTAGCTGAGCCAGGAGGTGCCGTTGGCCAGCGCGGCGCTCGGCCTGCCGGTGCCGCTGGCGGTGAAGAACGGGAACGCCATGCGCACGTAGTCCTTGTCCGCCGCGGTGCCGGATACCGCGTCGGACCCGTCCCATGCGCCCTGGCCGGTGGCCGAGATCAGCATCTCGCCGCTGTAGAACCGCTGCGTGGCGGTGCCGGTGTCGCCGGCGATCGAGTCCGGGTTCATCATCCCTGCCTTGACCAGCTTGGCCTCCCAGACCATCGCTTCGATGATCTCCGGGGTCTCCCACTGGGTGATCAGGTCACCCTTGGCGTTGGTGGTCCAGGTGGTGGTGATGCCGAACGGCTGGTACAGGTATCCCCAGATGTCGTCGAAGGCCCACTGCTTCTTCGCCGGATTGTTGATTTCCTTGCCCAGGTCGTACAGGTCGTTGATCGAGGTCACTTTCGGGGTGCCGATGCCGAGCTTGTCGAAGATGTCGGCGCGGTAGTACAGGTAGTACGCCGTGGCGAACTGGCTGGCGAACACCGGGATGCCGTAGATCTTGTCGTTCCAGATGCCCGCCTGCCAGGCGGCGGGGAAGATCGCGGCCAGGTTCGGGTACTTCTTGATCTTGTCGCCGGCCAGGTACGGGGTGAGGTCGGCGAGCCTGGCGGTGGTCGCCTGGCCGAAGTTCAGCGGCGCGGTCCAGAAGGTGGGGATCTGGATCCAGTCGGGCAGCTTGTTGCCGGAAAACAGCGGCGGCAGGATCGTGCTGTAGGTGTCCCCGTTGGCCGGCTGCATGCTGAGGCTGGCGCCGAGGGCCTTGTTGACCGCCGCGTAGTAGGTGTTGCCCGACGGCGAGGGGATCGAGGCCCACAGCGGCGTGATCGCCGAGTAGCTGCCGCCGTCGCCAGGGATCCCGCTGACCGAGTGCACGAGGCTGGTCGGGTAGTTGAGGTACCCGGGCTCCGAGCCGTCGACGCTGGCGAAGTCCGGCTTGATCAGGGTGCTCGGCACGTAAGCCGGCATGATCTTGGCCAGCTGGCTCGCGCTGGCGGCGCCCGGGGCGGCTGGCGCGGAGGTGCCGCACGCGGCGAGCAGCGGCGCGGCGGCGGCGGCGCCGGCCGTCGCGGCGGCCGCGCCGAGGAAGGATCTGCGGTTCATGGGGAAACCCGCCCGGTCGGCTGTCATGTCTGATTGGACCTTTCGTCCGGCGTTTGTCAGGCGGCCGGCCTAGCCGATACGGCCGGCCCGGTGCTAGGTGCCACGGCACTGCGATGGGCGCTCTCCGCGCGTGCTGCCTGACCCTGGCCCTGGGCCCTGGCCCGGCGGATACCTGGTGCGTCGCGGTCGCGTGTTATGTCTGCGGTGTGAGATCTGTCGAAGCGCTTCGACTTTGCGCCGAGAGTATGCCAGCCGGTTACCGCGGGCAAGAGGTAACAGAGAATTCATCCGCTGGGGCGGTTCCGGGTAACACGGCTCCCCTAGTAGCTGGACGCGCGGAGTCACTGGCTGCGACAGTGCAGTGCATCTCGGACGGGCGGTGCGCCGGGGACGGGGCCGGCCGGCTGGCGCTCCCCGGCCCGGGGCTTGACAGGCCGAGTGCGGTGATGGCACTGTCGAAGCGCTTCGAATGGTATGGGCCCGACGCCGCGCGGACGCCCGACCGGGACGAACAGGCCTGACCGCCTCGACCGTTGGGAGAATTCCCTGTGGACCAGCGCGGGGACATGCTGCGGCGGGCGGACGAGCTGCTCGGGTCGATGACCGCGGACGAGAAGATCGCGATGCTGCACCAGTACTCGCCCGGGGTTGGCCGGCTGGGCATCGCGCCGTTTCGCACCGGGGCGGAGGCGCTGCACGGCGCGGCGTGGCACGGGGTCGCCACGGTCTTCCCCCAGGCCGTCGGCCTGGGCGCGACCTGGGATCCGGGCCTGGTCGCCGAGATCGGTGCCGCGGTCGGAGAACAGATGCGGGCTCTGCACCGGCGCGACCCCGCGGTGAGCCTGAACGTCTGGGCACCCGTGGTCAACCTGCTGCGCGACCCGCGCTGGGGCCGGAACGAGGAGGGCTACTCCGAGGACCCGGTGCTGACCGCGCGCATGGCCGTGGCCTACTGCGCCGGGCTGCGCGGCGATCATCCCGTCTACCTGCGCACCGCCCCGCTGCTCAAGCACTTCCTGGCCTACAACAACGAGACCGACCGGGATACCACGTCGTCCGTGGTCCGCCCGCGGGTCCTGCACGAGTACGAGCTGCCGCCGTTCCAGGCCCCGATCGAAGCGGGCGTGGCGGTGGGCGTGATGCCCTCCTACAACCTGGTGAACGGCCGGCCGAGCCACGTCTCGCCGTACCTGAACCAGATCGTGCGGGCCTGGGCCGACCACGAGCTGATCGTGTGCAGCGACGCGCACGCACCGTCCAACCTGGTCGACACCGAGCACTACTTCGCCGACCACGCGGCCAGCCATGCCGCCGCCCTGCGGGCCGGCGTGGACAGCTTCACCGATCACGGTGCCTGCTCCGCCGTGACGATCGGGCGGATCGCCGAGGCGCTGCGCCGCGGGCTGATCACGATCGCCGACGTGGACCGGGCGGTGCGCAGGCTGCTGCTGGTCCGGCTGCGGCTCGGCGAGTTCGATCCCGGCCTCGACCCGTACGCCGGGATCCCCGAGTCGGCCGTGGACGGCGAGGCCCACCGGGAGCTGGCCCGCCGGGCGGCAGGCCAGGCGGTCGTGGTGCTGCGCAACGACGGCGGGCTGCTGCCGCTCACGCCCCGCGGGCCGTCCGGGCTGCGGCTGGCCGTGGTCGGCCCGCTCGCCGCCACCGTGTACGAGGACTGGTACAGCGGCACGATGCCGTACCGGGTCACGGTGGCCAACGGACTGCGAGACGCGCTGGCCACCGCCGGCGGCGCGGTCGCCGCGACCGAGGAGGGCGTCGACCGGGTGGCGCTGGGCGTGGTCCGGCCACCGTCCCGGGCCCCGGCCTCCTCCCCGGGGCCCGGGCTCGACCTCGGCGAGTTCGACGTCTTCGACTGGGGCAGCGCCGTGGCGGGAGCCTGCGTGGTGACGCTGCGCTCGGTCGCGAACGGACGCTACCTCACCGTGACCTCCGACGGCGCGGTCGTGGCCGCGGCCGAGCGGCCGAACGGCTGGGTGGTCCGCGAGACGTTCGTGGTCGAGGCGGCCGAGCCGGACGGGCCACCGGGCCCGGCGGGACCGGCTCCGCGGCGCGGACCGGCCCGCCAACCCGGCCGCCTGGTGGTACTGCGGTCCGCCGCCACCGAGCGTTACGTCACCATCGACGACTGCGGGGCGCTGGCCGCGTCGGCCGATGCGGCCGGGGCGCAGCCCTTCTCCTGGCGCGTGGTGCGCGACGGGGCCGCTGCCGTCGCCCGGGCCGCATCGGGAGCCGACGCCTGCGTGGCCGTGGTCGGCAACGACCCGCTGATCAACGGCCGGGAAACGCAGGACCGGACCACGCTCGCGCTGCCGCCCGGGCAGGAGCGGCTGGTGCGCGCCGCGCTCGACGCCAATCCGCGGACCGTGCTCGTGGTCATGAGCAGCTACCCGTTCACGCTGGGCTGGGCGGACGAGCACGTGCCCGCGATCGTCTGGACCTGCCACGCCGGCCAGGAAACCGGTCGCGGTGTGGCCGACGTGCTGCTCGGCGCCCGCGCGCCGTCGGGACGGCTGCCGCAGACCTGGTACCGGTCCGATGCCGACCTGCCCGGCCTGCTGGACTACGACATCATCGCCTCGGGCCGGACCTACCTGTACTTCGCCGGCCGGGCGCTCTATCCGTTCGGCCACGGGCTTTCCTACACAACGTTCGGGTACTCGGAACTGCGGCTGGCGGCCGGCGACGCGGGCGGGGCAGCCGGCGACGCGGGCGGGCTGGCCGGCGACGCGGGCGGGCTGGCCGGCGACGCGGGCGGGCTGGCCGGCGAGGCGGGCGGGCCGGCCGTTATCGCCGGGCCCGCCGGGACCGGAACCTTGGCCGTCGCCGTGGACGTGACCAACACCGGGAGCCGCGAGGGCACCGAGGTGGTCCAGGTCTACGCCCGGGCGATCGCTCCCCGGCGGCGGCGGCCGCTGCGGGCGCTGGCCGGGTTCGCCCGGGTGACGCTGGCGCCCGGACAGACCCGCACGGTGTCGGTCCCGGTGCCGGTGGCGTCGCTGGCGTACTGGGACGTCGCCGCGCACCAGATGACCGTCGACCCGGGGGATTACGAGATCATGGTCGGCTCCTCCAGCGCCGACATTGCCGCCGTCGCACGGCTGAGGGTGCCCGGCCCGGAGCCCGGGCCCCGGCAGATCCGCGGGGCCGAGGTGGCCGCGGCGGACTTCGACGAGTACCAGGACGTCACGCTGGTCGACGCGACCCGGGAGGACGGCGACGCGGTCGCGCCAGCCGGGGCGGAGCGGGGATGGATCGTATTCCGTGACGTGGACCTCGGATTCCTCGGCCTGGCCGGCCCGGCCGGCTCGGTCACGCTCCGGGTCGCCCGCGAGGAGCCCGGCGCCGCGCACGCCGAGCTCCGCCTCGGCGACGCGGTCACCGGGGACCTGCTGGCCGAGTTCACGGTGCCGTCAACCGGCGACCGGTACGCCTGGACCGAGGTGACCGCCGGCCTGTCCCCGCCCTCGGCGAGCGCAGCGGCCGTCGGCGACCTGTGCCTGGTCCTGGACGGGCCGCAGCGGGTGGCGTCACTGCGGGTGGGGCCGCCGCAGGCAGGCGGCGGGCAGCGATGACGGCCGGGCCGGCCGGGCTGTGGTTCGGCGGCGACTACAACCCCGAGCAATGGGACCCCGCGACGTGGGCGGATGACGACACGCTGTTGCACGAGGCGAGGGTCAACACCGCGACGGTCGGCGTCTTCTCCTGGGCGCTGCTGGAACCAGAGGAGGGAAGGTACGACTTCGGCTGGCTCGACGACACGCTTGACCGGCTGCACCGGGGCGGGGTGCGGGTAGTGCTGGCCACGCCCACGGCGTCGCCGCCACCGTGGTTCACCCTGGCCCACCCGGACGCCATGCCGGTGACCCGGGAGGGAACCAGGCTGTGGCACGGCAGCCGCGACACCTACTGCGTGGCGGCCCCCGCCTACCGGCAGGCCGCTCGGCGCATCGCCGGTGAACTGGCCCGCCGGTACGCAGGGCATCCCGCCCTCGCCCTCTGGCACGTGCATAACGAGTACGGCACCGTGTGCTGGTGCGACCACGCGGCCGGGGCATTCCGGGCCTGGCTGCGCCGCCGGTACGGGGCCGGCCGCGATGGGCTCGGCGCGGTCAACGACGCCTGGGGGACCGCGTTCTGGAGCCAGCGCTATTCCGATTGGGAGCAGGTGCTGCCGCCGCGCGCCACGCAGTGGCTGGCGAACCCCTCGCAGATGCTCGACTACCGTCGCTTCTGGTCCGACGAGCTGCTCGCCGCGTTCTGCGAGCAGCGTGACGAGATCCGCCGGCATGCCCCGCCGGTGCCGGTCACCACCAACCTCGTCCTGCCGGACGGCTACCAGGTGCTCGACGCGTGGGCGTGGAGCCGGGAGGCCGACCTGGTCGCGGTCGACCACTACCTGGGTTCGCCGGGGCCGGACGGCCACGCCGACATCGCGTTCTGCGGCGACCGGGCCCGCTCCTGGGGCGGCGGCCGGCCGTGGATCCTGATGGAGCAGGCAACCAGCCTCATCTACCAGCCGGACCGGATCCTTGCCAAGGAACCCGGCCGCATGCTGCGGGACAGCATCGGCTACCTGGCCCGCGGGTCCGACAGCGTCCTGTTCTTCCAGTGGCGCGCGTCACCGGCCGGAGCGGAGATGTTCCACGCGGCGATGGTGCCGCACGCGGGCCCGGACTCCCGGGTCTTCCGTGAGGTCACCGAGCTCGGCCAGGTGGTCGAGCGGCTGGGCGAGGTGGCGGGCAGCACGGTCCGTGCCGAGGCTGCGGTGGTGTGGGACCCCGACTCGTTGTGGGTCCTGGAGAACCGCCACTTCACCTCGGCTGACCTGGCGTACCTCGATGAGGTCCGGGCCGGTCACGGGGGATTGTGGCGGGCCGGCGTGATCAGCGACTTCGTCCGCCAGGACGGCGACCTGTCCGGGTACCGGCTGGTGCTCGCGCCGGCCCTGTGTCTGATCTCGGACGAGGGAACCCGCGTCCTGCGCGAGTACGTGGCCGGCGGCGGGCACCTGGTCATGTCGTTCTTCAGCGGGATGCTGGATTCCCGTCATCACGCGCGGCTGGGCGGTACGCCGGGCGGCCTGCGCGAGGTGTTCGGCATCAGGGTCGAGGAGTTCTGCCCGCTGCCGGCCGGGGCGACCGTGGCCCTGTCGGGCGGGGAGGGCTGGGAGGGCGGGGGAGGGCTGGCGGTGGGAACGGTGTGGAGCGAGCGCCTGAGCGCCGAGGGGGCGCAGATTGTGGCCAGGTACGCCGACCGGCCGCTGGCCGGCCTGCCCGCGGTCACCAGGCATGCTTTCGGGCTCGGCCACGCGTGGTACGTCTCGACGCGCCTCGGCCAGGCGGCCCAGGACCGGCTGATCTCGCGAGTGCTGGCCGGCGCGGGCGTCCAGCCCGTGGTCCCCGGCGCCCCGGCCGGCCTGGAGATCGTGCGCCGTCACGGTGACGGCGGCCTTAGCTGGCTGTTTATTCTCAACCACACGACCTCCCCGGCCCAGGTGCCCGCCAGCGGCACCGAGCTGCTGTCCGGGCGTCAGGTGACCGGCCTGCTCGACGTCGCGCCCGGCGAGTTGGCCGTGGTCCGCGAGAACGCGCCCATCGCCTGATGCGGCGGTGAGGGGTCCTCGGCGCACGTCTCGAGCCGCAGGACGGGGCCCGCCGGATCGACGGGGCGCTGACCAGACTTGGGATCCCAGCCAGGCGGCCCGGCGCCGGCCATTGACCCGGCCGGTCACCTTACGCGCGGGAGGTGGCCGCTCTGCACGCCGGCTCCGGGCTGAGCCTCCGCGCCGACCTGGACGACCTCACGCAGAACGCGAACATCACGGCCGACCCCGGCGCGGTCAGGTCGCTGCAGCGGACGTCGGTCCCGACCGGGCGTCTTGTGTGTGAGTTCGCCGGCCCTTCTGGCAGAACTCGGCTGGCCTACTCGGTGGGATCCTCGCGTGCACGGTCGGTGCCCTGGCCGCGCACCTGATCGCGGCAGAAGCGGAAACGTGAAGGTGGCGCCTCAGGGTGCTGAGCGGAGTACTTCGATATGGCACCGTGGGCCTGTGGCTCTTGCCAGCCTCCTGTCACCGGTGAGCAAGGTCACGTCCAGCGCCTCAGCGAGCGCGACATACGACGCGTCGTAGATCGTCAGATTGTCGCGAAGTTCCCAGCAGCGGGCGAGCAGGGGTCGGTGCGATGCCCGCCGGAGCGGCAGTGCTGCCAGGTCTGCTAATGCCAACGCGGCCCTGCGAGCATCAATGGCGCCTTCCCGCACCTGCCGTCGCCAGACCGAGGTGACCTCCAGGTCGACCAGTTCAGGTGCGGTCAGTCGCTCCCCGCGCAGGCGGGCACGTGCGTGATCGCCGTCGTGGCCGTCGTCAGCGAGGGCGACGGCCACGACGCTGGCATCAACGGCGATCACGGTCGGCGCGCAGCGTCGATACCGCCGTCTTTAGTGGCACTGAGCCGCCGGAGCGGCCGCCCGCCCGGTCAAGGACCTCCTCGAGGGTTGGCTCGTTTGCTTCCTCGATCAGCCGGGCGCGCAAGTACTCCTGGAGGGACTGGTGCGCGGCGGCCGCACGCTGGCGCAAGACAGCGTGGGTCCGTTCCGGGACATCCTTGATCTGCACACTGGGCATGGCGCCATTATGGCGCTAGAAGCGCCAGTTCGCAACCGTGCTCGTGGCCGGCGGGGCACGCCTCGGCTTGTCCCTCGGAAAGATCTTCAGCGGTCACGGATTCGATGTCGCGCTGATCGCCCGCTCGAAGGAGCGACTCGGTGAGCTCACCGAGAGACTCGCGGCCGTGGGAGTCACGGCGGCCGGCTTTCCCGCTGACGTCACCGACCGCTCCGCACTGTCCATGTCGCGATCGGCACATGGATCGCCGGCACGCCAGGCGCCCCGCAGGCGCCCGGCTCACCGAACCCGACGACATCGCACGCCTCTACTGGGACCTCCACACCGGCCGCGAGCCCGCCGAACAACTCATCTCCGCTTGATCCGGCGGTCCATATGGCCCCCGATGACCGTGCCCACGGCAAGCGGCGAGAAAGACGTACCCCGCCACCGGGCCATCATGAACGCATCGTGAGGTCGCTGACCTGGCCAGGTAACGTTATCGCCGTCTCGGCCCACTCACGGGTGTGACAGCGACCGAGCAGACCGGGGAGTGCCGCCGATGAGCACGCGGGGAGCGCGGGCCGGCCCGGCGGTGCGGTCGATCGGGACCGATCCCGCCGCGTTCGCCGAGTTCTACCGGGCGCACCTGGACGAGGTGACCCGGTTCGTGACCCGCCGGGTGGCGGACCCGCAGCTGGCCGCCGACCTCACCGCGGACGTGTTCCTGGCCGTGATCGAGGCGGCGGCGGACTACCGGGGCTCGTTCGGCGGTCCGCGCACGTGGCTGTTCGGGATCGCGCGCAACGTGATCGCCGCCGAGTTCCGCCGGTCCGCGCGGCAGCGCCGCGCCGAGGGCCTGATCGCGGGCCGCCGGCTGCTCGACGCCGGCGACGTCGACCGCCTGGTGGCGAAGATCGACGCTTTCCGGCATGTCCGGGAGCTGCACGAGGAACTGAAGGCGCTCCCGGACGGTGAGCGGGCCGTCCTTGAGCTGGTGGCGGTCGACGGGCTGTCCGTGGCCGAGGCGGCGGCGGCGCTGGGCATCCGCCCGGTGGCCGCCCGGGTGCGGCTGCACCGGGCCCGCCGGGCGCTCCGGTCCGCCACGTTTCAGCTCACCGTCGAGACGGAGGTGATGTCGTGAACGCCGGTGACGCAAGCTGGCCGCCGGGCGGGTTCGAGGCCAGGCTGGAGGCCGAACTGGTCAAGGTGGTCACCGCACGGGGCGTTGCCTCGCCCGTCGTGACCACCGCGGTATGGCGGCGACAGCCGGGCCCGGTGGAGCGGGCGGCCGCCGGGCTGCTGCGGTCTCCCGGACTGGCCCGGGCCCTGGTGACCACGCCGTCGCTGCTGCTGCCGTGGCTGATCGCCAGCGCCGTGGTGCTCGGCGCGGGGGCGGCGGCCACGGTGGGCACCGGCCGTCCGTGGGTGGCTCTGCTGGCCCCGGCGGTGGCGGCGGCGGGCATCGCCTACGCCTACGGCCCGGGCATCGACCCGGCCTGGGAGCTGTCGCGCAGCATGGCGGTGAGCGACCGGCTGGTGCTACTGGTCCGCGCCCTGGCCGTGTTCGCGCTCGACGCCGGGTTCGGCGTGGCCTTGTCCGCGGCCTCGGGCACCGCGGTTGGGATCACGTTCGGCTGGCTGGTGCCGATGACCGCGGTCTGCGCGCTGGCCCTGGCCGTGGCCACCGTCTCCCGGTCGGCCAACGCGGGCGTGGCGGCCGGCCTGGCCGGCTGGGCGCTTCTGATCGTGTCCGAGCAGGCCGCGACCGGGCGGTACACCAATGCCGTCACCAGTTCCGGCCTGGTGCTCCCATACCTGGCGTTCGCCGCCGCCTGCATGGCGGTCGCGCTGTACGCGACCCGTATCCCGAAGGGAACGTCATGAACGTGGAGATCACCGGGCTGACCCGGCGGTTCGGCCGCACCCAGGCCGTGGCCGGGGTCGACCTGCAGGCCGGCCCGGGGGTGTTCGGGCTGCTCGGCCCGAACGGCGCGGGCAAGACCTCGCTGCTGCGGATGCTGGCCACCGTCATCCCGCCCAGCTCCGGCACGCTGCGGCTGCTGGGCCGGGACCCCGGTGGCTACGGCCCGCGGCGAGAGGTCCGCCGCCGCCTGGGCTACCTGCCGCAGAACCTGGGCTACTACCCCTCGTTCACGGTGGCCGAGTTCGTCGAGTACTTCGCGCTGCTCAAGGAAATGCCGTCGTTCCGGGTGCCGGCTGCGGTCGGCACCGCGATCGAGCGGGTCGAGCTGGGCGATAAGGCCCGGTCCAAGCTGCGGACCCTGTCGGGCGGCATGCTGCGCCGGGTCGGCATCGCGCAGGCGATCGTCAACGAGCCAGACCTGCTGCTGCTCGACGAGCCGACCGCCGGGCTCGACCCGGAGCAGCGCGTCTCGTTCCGGGCCATGCTCCGTGACCTGGGCCAGCACGCCACCGTGATCGTCTCGACCCATCTGGTCGAAGACGTCGGTGCGGCCTGCACCCAGGTTGCGCTGATGGACGCCGGGAAGATCGTGTTCCACGGGACTCCGGCCGAACTCACTGACCGCGCCCAGGGCACCGACGCGGCCGGCGACGCCCCGCTGGAACGCGGCTACAGCGCGGTGCTGGCCGCCGCCCGTTCGGTGGCCGGAGCCCGGTCGTGACCGCCGCCACAGCCCCGGTGACCGCCCCGCGGTCCTGGCGCGTCCCGTCCGCCGCCGGCCCGGCCCGGCTGCTGCGCGTGGAGCTGCGCCGCAGCCCGATGCTGTGGCTGCTGCCGCTGCTCGCCGCGGCGTTCTACGTCAGCACCTACCGCCCGGCCATGGACAACCCGCCGTTCTGGAACATCCGCAGCGGGATGGTCCAGTCGCACACCATGCTCGTGTTCGCGCCGCTGCTGGCCGGCGCGGGCGCCTGGGTCGGCTCGCGGGACGGCCGCCGCGGCCTGGTCGACCTGGTCGGCGTGACCGCGGTGCCGCGGTGGGCGGGCCAGCTCGCCACCTGGGCCGCCGCCACGATCTGGGCCGAGGCGCTGTACCTGGCCGGCGTGGGAGTCCTGTACGGGGTAACCGCGGATCAGGGTGCCTGGGGCGGCCCGCTGTGGTGGCCGGTCGCGGTCGGCGTCGGATGCGTGGCCGCGTCCTGCGCGGTCGGGTTCGCCGCGGGGGAGCGGCTGCCCGGCCGGTTCACCGCGGGGCTGGCCGCGCTGGTGGTGTTCCTGGCGTTGGCCGGCGGGGCGTTCGCGATCCAGGACCAGGTGACGTACGCGCAGATCTGGCCGCTGAACGTGCAGGGCCCATGGCCGGCCGACTCCTACGGGATCTTCTACCCTTACCTGCCCGACCTGGCCATTGCCCAGGTGATGTTCCTGGCCGGGCTGGGCGCCGCGGCGCTCGGCGCGCTCGGCTGGCCGGCGGGCGCGGGCAGCCGCTGGCTGCGCGGCGCCGCCGCCGCGGTCACCGTGGCCGGGCTGGCCGCCGCCGGGACCGGCACCGCGCTGGCCGGCACCGCCCGGGTCGAGGCGAACGGGATGGTCATCCCCGCGCTGCACGACGCGGCCAGCGACCGGCCCACTCCGTACACACCGGTGTGCGCCCAGGGCGCGGTTCCGGTCTGCCTGCAGCCCGCCTACCGCGCCGACCTGGCCGACGTGACCACCGCGCTGGGCCCGCTGCTGAGCCAGCTGGCCGGCCTGCCCGGGGCGCCGGTGCGGGTCACCCAGGTGGCCGTCACCACCGTCCAGTCGGAGATCGAGAACGGGATCGGTTTCGGCGGCCCCGCCATCAGCGGGCACCCGCCCGTGCTCTACCTGCCGCTGTCCGGTATGACACTGCCGGGCGAGGGCAACACGCCCGCCACCTCGTTCATCTCGAGCCTGCGCCAGCAGTACGGGCCGCAGATCGTGAACGAGCTCGTCGGCCTGCCGGGCGGCACGGCTACGGTCGGGGTCAATCCGGGAGTGGGACCGGACCGTGCGGCACAGTTCGCGGTCGCGCAGGCCCTGGAGCAGGTCCTGAACCTGAACGGGCCATCGTTGATCCGCTCCGTCCCGCCCGGAGCCCGGGGAAACGGCCCCGCGTCCGGGGGAGACACGAACGGCGTGTCCCCTTCGTCGGCCCAGCTGCAGTCTGCGATCCAGCGGTTCGCCGCGCTGCCCGCCGGAACGAGGCACGCCTGGCTGGCCACCCACCTGGCCGCGCTGCGGGCCGGCCGGGTCACGCTGAGCGAGATCCCGTGACCGCGGCTGGGGTTGGCCGGCCCGTGCCGGAGCTGACGCAGGCCCGGGTGGGCGGGCCTGGAGGGCCAGGGCGGGCCGGGCGGGCCGGGCGGTCGCGGCTGGCCGGGCGGGCTGGGCTGCGGCTGGTCCGGCTGCACGCGGCCAGCCGCCGGGTCCTGATCTGCCTGCTGGTGCTGGTGGCGTGCGCGGCCGCGCTGCGGACCGCGCTGCACTGGCTGCCGCACACCGGGGTGCTGTCCCGGCAGATCCCGCTGATCATCGAGGCCGGCGCCGCCGCGGTGATCGGCGTCACCACCCGCAGCCCGTTCGGCGAGCCGGAACGCGCCACCGGCCGCTGGCTGCCGTGGCTGCGGCTGGCGCTGCCGGTGGCGCTGACCGGGGCGGCCGTGGGCGCGCTGGCCGCCGGGTCGGCGTCCGCGCACCTGGCCTACGGCTCCGTCGGCCTGCTGCGGGACACGGCCGGCTTCACCGGCATCGCCCTGCTGGCCGCGGCCGTGCTCGGCGGCGCCCTGTCGTGGATCGGGCCGATCGCCTACCTGGGGGTCACCCTGCCCGCTCTGTCCGGGGGCTGGACCACGCCGTGGATCTGGTCGGCCAGGCCGCCGCACGACCACGGCGCGGCGATCTGCGCCGCCCTGGTCTTCGCGGCCGGGGTCGCGGTGATCACGGCACGCGGAGCCCGCGACTCCACCCGCGAGTAGCGCCGTTCGCTGCGCCACCATGCCCGCTCGTCTCGGTACGCCTGGCTGGCTTCCAGCGACGGCGGACCGCGTCTTCCAGCGGGGTGGCTGCCGGGTCGGCGGTCACGGCCCGGCAGCCACGATTAAGGAGCCCTGTCCCCCTGAACGTGGGCTTGCTGGGGGTTCACGGCAAGGCTGGACTTCTCGGGTGGCGTGGTTGCCGCCACATGGGCCATAGCAGCGGGCCGCCGTCGGGAAGGCGGATTGGGGCGTCCGGGCGGAGGGTGTAGCCGTGTTGCTGGTAGAGGCGGCGGGTGCGCACGGTGGCGGCTTCCAGGAAAGCCGGGATGGCGACATCGTCGAGGGTGGCGTGGTGGGCGCGCAGCAGCATGCTGCCGGTTCCGTGGCCCTGGTGGCCTGGGGCCACGGCCAGCATGGCGAGGTGGTGGTGGGCGGTGCCGGCGGGGTGGTGGCGTTCCAGCGTGGCGTCGAAGGTGGCGAACCGGTCATGCCAGGGGCCGGTGACTGCGGCCAGCCGTTGTTCGTAGCCCGGTGGCGGGCTGGGCAGGCCGGTCCCGGTGGGCAGCCACAAAGCGGCGGCGGTGCGGTCGGGAGTGGTGTGCACGATGCCGGTGGCCAGGGCGTGCTCGACGTAGATCCGGAAATAGGCGGGGAAGATGGCCCGCCGGGCGGCGGGGTCGGTGATCAGCCACCGCGACGGCGGCAGGCCGACGAACGCGTCCGCGATGAGGTGGCTGAGGGCGTCGGTGTCGGCGGGGCCTGCGGTGACCACGCCAGGCAACGCTGCGCGAGGGGCCGGTCGGGACAGGCCGGGCGTGGTGGCGGTGGTCATCGTGGCTGCCGGGCGGGCGCGGTGGTGATGGCGTGGGCGCCGAGCCCGATCGCCGCGTAGATGTGCGGGCGGCGGATCTTCAGGATCAGCCCCCAGGCCAGGCCCGTGGCGGCGACGGCGGCGTAGGCGCCGGGCAGTATCCAGGCGGCAGGGCTGGCAGGCGGCACGCCCAGCAAGGTGGCGTAGTGCTGGATGGCGAGGATCACGATGCCGGTGAGCAGGACGGCGGCCAGGGCCGGGGCGATCAGCCGTGGCCAGATGCTTTCGCCGCGCGGGTCGCGGGCGAAGAACACGACCACGGCGGCTGAGGTGGCGGCGAGCAAGATCATGATGCCCAGGCCGCCGGTGGTGCCCAGGTCGAAGAACAGGGCCTGCATGGGCTGGGCTCCGGCCAGCGCGTAGCCGGTGATCACGGCCAGCCCGGTGGCGCTTTGCAAAAGCGATGCGGCCCGGGGGATGTTGCTGGGGCCGGTGCGGCCCAGCGCGGCGGGCAGCACGTTCTCGCGGCCGAGCGAAAATGCGTAGCGCCAAACTGAGTTATGGAACGCCAGCGCGGCAGCGAACAGCGACGACAGGAACAGCCACTGGGCGGCCTGGGACAGCACGCCGCTGCCGGACAGGCCGAACAACAGCCCCGGCCCCTGGGCCGCGGCGGCGGCTACGACGTGGCTGGTGCCGGCGTGGGCGGCCATCGCCCACGACGCCCCGGCGTAGACGACCGCGATCAGGCCCAGCGCGGTGTAGGTCGCGGCCGGGACCGTGCGTTTGGGACGGCGCACCTCCTCGGCCAGCACGGGCGCCTGCTCAAAGCCGACGAACCCCAGCACGGCGACCACGGCCAGCACGCCGAAGGTGGCGAACCCGGCCGAGCCCAGCGCCGTCGGCGACAGCGTGGCGAATGACAGGTGCCCGCCGACCGGGCGGGCCAGCCCGCCGATGGTCTGGGCCACGATCACCGCCAGCTCGGCGCACAGCAGCACGCCCAGCACCCGGCCGGTGATCTCGACCCGGGCCAGGCCCAGCACCGCGACCACGGCCCAGGCGCCCAACGCGAACGCCCACCACGGCGCGTGCACCCCCAGATGCGCGCCCGCCAGGGCCGCGGCGTTCGGCCCGAACGCGCCGTACAGCCCAACTTGCAGCAAGCTGTAGGCCAGCAGCGCGACCAGCGCGGCGGCCACACCCGCCACCTTGCCCAGCCCAGCGGCGATGAAGGCATAAAACGCGCCTGCGTTTCTAATACTGCGAGCCATCGCCATATACCCGGCCGAGAAGATCGCCAGGACCACGGCGATGACCACGAACGCGGCCGGGATGCCGGTCAGCCCGGTGGTCGCGTACGCGGTGGGGATCACCCCGGCCGCGACGGTCAGCGGGGCGACACCGGCCAGGACGAAGAACAGCACGGCCGGGATGCCGAGCCGGTCTGTGGCCAGGGCGCGGGACACCGCGCCGGGCTTGTGCTGTGCAGTCTGGGCGGGGGACATCAGCAGCTACCTCCAGGGGGTCGGGTACGGGGCGGGGTCAGATCCGGTGGGCCAGCAGCGCGGCATCCACCGCGGTGTGGGTCTGGGCGATCACCGCGCGCAGCCCAGGGCCAAGCAAAGGGACCAGCGCGTCGATGCAGGTACGGGCGCCCGGTTCCAGGTACAGGCCCAGGCGCGGGCCCAGGCCGCACGCGGCGGCCAGCCCGCCCAGGGCGACAGCCTGCCCGTCACCGGGGCGGGACAGATTCAGCGCGGCGTTGAGCCGCGCGACCGGGGCGAACGCGCAATCGGGATCGACCGGCACCCACCGCGCAGCCCGCCAGGACCGCCGCGGCGGCGGGGCCAGGTACCCGGCGCGCTCCAGCCGGGCCGCGACATCCCCGGCCGCGGTGCGACCCAAAAACGCCAGCCAGTCAGCCACCGGATGGATGTCCTCGCCGGCGATCTGGGCCGCCACCGCCGCGGTTAACTGATCACCGGCCTGGCCCGGCGCGGCGGCCACCACGGCGCCCGCGGCCACGGTGATGGCGCCGGCCAGGATTAGCTCGGCCAGCAGTGCCCCGGCCAGCCCCAGTCCCACCGCCCGCGGCGCCAGGTGCGGGCGGCCGGTGAGTTCGTGGTGGGCGATCAGGTACAGCTCATCGGCGATCCGGCCGGTGCCGCCCAGCCCCGGGACCGGTCGGCCGTTGACCTGGCCGGTCACTGGCCGGGGGTTTCTGACGCGCGGGCGGGCAGGCCCGGCTGGGCGGCGGTGATCACAGCCACCACAGCCGCGATCACCGCGACCACCTGCGCGGGAGCGGCGCCCGGGACGTTCCAGTAGCTGACCTGGACATACCCATCCTCGTCAACCGTCACGTCGATCGATCTGCTGCCGGGCTGGCCCGCGCTGGCGGTGATGTCGAACACGCCCTGGGTCTGGTTCACCCGGGCGGCCAGCCCGGCCCCAGCCAGCGCATAGGCCGTGGCCTGCATCCGCGCCGCGGTATCCGGGCCGGGCACGCGCGGACTCACCGCACCCCCTTGGCACGCCCCGTCGGCCGCGCGGCAGCGGCCTGCTCGGCCGCAGTGATCCGCGTGGCCAGGGCGTCAGCGGTGGCGGCGGTCAGGCAGGTATCGCGCCGTGCCCCGCCCAGCCGCTTGTAGGCACGGAACTGGCCGGTGCGGGCCAGCCACACGATCACCCACCCGCTGTGCTCGGCGCGCAGCCGTGCCGCGTCCTGCCAGCGGGCGGCGTCCTGACCAGGCGGGGCGTCTGCCGGGTGCTCGGCCTGGTTCATGCCGGCCCTCCGGTGCCCAGCTCAGTGCGCAGTTCGCCCAGGTCGGAGGTGATCAGGGTGTGCGGGCGGGTGCCGGGCTGCAGGCTGCGGGCAATGTAGCGCAGACCACTGTGGGTGGTCTCCGACGAGATGCTGAAGCCGGGAAACTCGTCCCGCAGCGCATCCAGGACGGTCTCTTGCTCGGCGTCCATGGTGCTTCTCCATAGTTTCGGGATAGTTGGGGTCCGGTTCTCAGCGTGCCGTTGTGGGAATAGCGTTGAGAATGGCGACAAGCGGTCTGTCGGTTGCGTGTCGGCCGCTCGCGGGTGTGCGGGAATCTGCTGACGCGGTGTCCGAAGGGTGTACGAGGAGAAGCGGATGTTGTCGCAGGATGCTGGTCGTAATCCCCGTCAGGTGTTCGGGGCGATGGTGCGGTTTTACCGGGAGAAGGCGGGACTGAGCCGGGCCGAGCTGGCCCGGCAGGTGTGCAAGTCGGCAGCGCTGGTGGAGGCGATCGAGTTAGGACGGCGAGTGGCCACACCTCAGGTGACTAGTGATCTTGAGATGGCGCTGGATGCACGCGGCGCGCTGACGCAGCTACGGGAGGAGATGAGGGACGGGCTGAGCTATCAGACGTTCCCGGCCTGGTTCCAGGAGTGGGCGCTGAAGGAGGCGGAGGCGGCAACGCTGCGGTGGTTCGAGCCGCTGCTGGTGCCGGGCCTGCTGCAGACGGCGGATTATGCCCGCGCGATCTTCCGTACCAAGCTGAAGAGGACCGAAGAGGAAAACGACGAGCTGGTGGCAGCCCGGCTGAAGCGGCAGGATCTGCTGACGCGCCATGAGCCGCCGATGGTATGGATCATTCTTGATGAGGGCGTGGTCCGGCGGCAGGTCGGCGGGCGGCATGTGATGTGTGAGCAGCTCAGCCGTTTGGCCGAGGCGGCGAGGCAGCCGAACGTCGTGATAGAGGTCATCCCGGCAAGCGTGGGCGCCCATGACGGCCTGGAGGGCGGGTTCGCGATCGCGGACTTCAAGGATGCGCCGAGCGTCGGCCTCCGGGAGGGCGCGGGCGGTGGCCATATGGTCGAAGAGCCGCAGTTCGTGGCAGCGCTTGACCTGATCTGGGATACGCTCCGTGGGGACACCCTGCCGCGGGCGGCGTCCCTGGCCCTACTGGAGGAAACAGCGAAATCATGGGCATCGGTCACGTGACGTGGCGCAAGTCGAGTTACAGCGGTAGCAGCGGCGGTGGGTGCGTTGAGGTCGCGCAGTTCCCGGCGTCGGCTATCGCCGTGCGTGACTCGAAGGACCCGGACGGGCCGCGGCTTGTGTTCACGCTGGATGAGTGGCAGGCGTTCGTCGCTAGCGTGAAGACTGGCGGGTTCGACCTGTCGTTACCGCGCTGGGCTCGCCGGGCTGTGCCCGTTCTGCGCTGACATGATTGGCCGGCGCGGTAACCAGCCGCTCGGTGGCCGGCGTGAGCAGGCATCATGCAGCTGTGCTGACCCGAACCACTCATCGCTGAATTGCGGAGGTTAGGGCCGGGTTCCGATGACGACGGTGGCGCCCAGCTCGTCGGAGCTGGCCACCCGGGGGAGCAGCCCGCACCCGGCGAAGATCTCGGCGGCCTGCGCGGCCTGGCCCTCGCTGGTCTCGATCAGCAGGTGGCCGCCTGACGCCAGCCACTGCGGCGCCGCGGTGGCTACCCGACGCAGCACGTCGAGCCCGTCCGGGCCGCCGTCCAGTGCCACGAGTGGCTCGTGCACGCGCGCCTCGGCCGGGAGCAGCCCGATCGCCTCGGTCGGTATGTACGGGACGTTGGCGGTCAGCAGGCCGACCCGGCCGCGCAGCGTGGCGGGCAGCGGCTCGTAGAGGTCACCGTGGTACACCTGGCCGCCGACGGCGGCCAGGTTCCGGCATGCGCAGGTCACCGCGTCCGGGTCGACGTCGGCGGCGTGCAACTCCACCGGGTCAAGGGCAGCGGCCAGCGCCACGCCGACCGCGCCCGAGCCACAGCACAAGTCCACGATGACAACCGGCCGGTCCTGGCTGACGAGCGCGGCGGCCTGGCGGACGAGGAACTCAGTCCGGCGGCGGGGCACGAACACCCCGGGGTCCACGGCTATCCGCAGGCCACAGAACTCGGCCCAGCCGAGAACGTGCTCGAGCGGCAGCCCGGCGGCCCGCCGGTCCACCATGGCCGTCAGGTCGGCGGGCGTCTGCGCCGCCGAGATGAGCAGCTGCGCCTCATCCTCGGCGAAGACACAGCCGGCCGCCCGGAGCCTGGTGACAATGGCGGGCCGATCACTAAATGACGGGGAAGCTGACATACGAGCGCTAACCCTACTCCGGGGTACAGCCATCGCGCCGATCTTGCCGAGCGGTTGGTTGCGGCCAGCGGCCGTTGCCGTTAGCATCATTCCACTAAGTACTTAGTCGAATGAGGTTTTCATGATCGAATTCCAGCTCGACGGCACCTCCGGCGTAGCCACCTACCTGCAGCTGGTCCAGCAGGTCCACGATGCGCTGCGGCTGGGGCTGCTCAAGCCTGGCGATCAGCTGCCCACCGCGCAGCAGGTCGTCGCGAAGCTAGCGATCAATCCGAACACGGTGCTGAAGGCCTACCGCGACCTGGAACGCGAAGGGCTGGTCCGGGCCCGCTCCGGCCAGGGCACGTTCGTGGTCAGGTCCATGCCCGGCAGCGATCAGCAGATTCAGGCGCGGTTCCTGGCCACCATGACCGAATGGCTGCGTTCCGCCCGTTCGGCGGGCCTCGGGCCCGACGACATCGAGGCGATCTACCGGACGGCATTCCGTAGCTGCTTCGCGGAGGGCGTGGCATGACCGCCGTTCTCGAGACCGCCGGGCTCGGCAAGCGATACGGGCGACACTGGGCACTGCGCGACTGCACGGTAACGATCCCGGCCGGGAAGATCGTCGGGCTGGTGGGGCCGAACGGCGCGGGCAAGACGACGTTGCTGCAGCTCGCTGTCGGGCTGCTGGCACCGTCGGCTGGCACGATCAAGGTCCTGGGCGGGCGCCCGGCCGCCGATCAGGCTCAGCTGTCCCGGGTGGGCTTCGTCGCACAGGACACCCCGGTTTATCCCCGGCTCACCGTGACCAAGCACCTGCGGATGGGCGCTTACCTGAACCCGGGCTGGGACGGCGCTCTGGCGGCGCAGCGAATCGAGCAGTTCGGGCTCGACCCGGGCCAGCGCGCCGGGTCGCTGTCGGGCGGCCAGCGGGCGCAGCTGGCCCTGACCATCGCCATCGCCAAGCGACCCGACGTGCTCATCCTCGACGAGCCGGTCGCCAGCCTGGACCCGCTGGCCAGGCGCGAGTTCCTGCAG
>Ga0335073_10001634_pt1 | contig 30102 bp, 28 predicted proteins | sample Lox_Sample_22_FD_207093 | JGI IMG/M metagenome (GOLD analysis project Ga0335073, IMG submission 207093) | Soil microbial communities from Loxahatchee National Wildlife Refuge, Florida, United States - Lox_Sample_2.2 | ecosystem: Environmental > Terrestrial > Soil > Wetlands | place: USA... | reverse complement strand
CGCGGAGGCGCACGCGCTGCTCACGCTGGCCATGCTCGAGGCGGGAACCAGCTCGATGGCGGCACCGGGCAGCAAACCCCTGGACCTGCTCGCGCAGGCCAAGGCGCTGCTGGCCAGGACCGACGCGTACCATCGCTCGCTGAAGCTGATGATCGTCGAATCGCACCTGCTGTGCGGCGCGGGCGAGTTCGCGTACGCCGCGCGGGTGGCGCAGCGGGGGATCGTCGATGCCGAGCGGCACGGCCTTGCCCGCACCGGTGGTGCGTTCCTCGCGATCAACGTGGCGGAACCGCTGTTCTTCCTCGGACGGTGGGACGAGGCGGCCGAGGTGGCCGAGCGCGCCCTCGACCTGGCGCCGCCCCCGCTGACCCGGTCCAGCCTGTGGGTGCTCCTCGGCTGGATCGCGGCCGCCCGGGGCGACCTGGACACCGCGGCCAGGCGGGCGGCGTCGAGCCGTACGGTGCTGGCCGGCACTGTCTACCAGGACCAGCACCACCTGCCGCTGGCGGAACTCGACATCGCGCTCGCGCTGGCGGCCCGGGGGCCGTCCGCGGCCGTCGCCCTCGCCACGGAGGTGCTCGGGCGTTACGACACGGCCGGGAGCAGCCCGCGGTACGTCTGGCCGGTGCTGGTCACCGCGGCCGTCGCTGCCCGGCGGGCAGGGGGAGACGACGCCGCGGAAGAGCTGCTTGAGCAGCTGCGGACGATGGCGGAAAAGCTGGAGGCGTTCGGCCCGGTGCAGCGGGCGTGGCAGCTCTCGTTCGCGGCGCTCGCGGGCGCGGAACGAACCGCGCACGGCGATGTGCCGCTTGACGGCGCGGACGAAGAAGGCACCCCGTGCGCGGCCGGCACCGGCACCGTGACGGCGGACCCGCTCGCGGCCGTCGACGCCGCGGTCGAGGCGTGGGAGGCGGCCGGGTTGCAGTTCCCCGCTGCCCTCGCGCTGGTGCACGCGGCGCGGACGGCGCTGACCGCCCGGGCTGCCCGGGAGGCGTCTGTCCCGCGCGGCCGCGATCGCCGAGCGGCTCGGCGCCCGCCCGCTCGCGGCGGAGATCGCGGAGCTGACGAAGCGGGCGGGAGCGGACCCGGACGGCCGCGATCTCGGTCTCACCAGCCGCGAGCTTGAGGTGCTGAGGCTGGTCGCGGCCGGGCAGTCGAACAGGGAGATCGCCGCCGCCCTGGTCATCTCCCCCAAGACGGCAAGCGTCCACGTGTCGAACATCCTCGCCAAGCTGGACGCGGCGACCCGCACCGAGGCCGCGGTCAAGGCCCACCAGCTGCTTCTGCTGTGATCGCCTGGAAAATCATTCGCGCCGCGCGCCGGGACGGGACGACAATGCGTGGCGTAAGCGCGCCGGCCGGGGCCGGCGGTCCGGGGACCGTGAGGAGTCAGTAATGCGAGGAACGACCGCTTCCATCGAAAAGCGTCTGTGGGCCTATTCGGAGGATGTGGCGCGTGCCTCGCGGAGCACTGAACTTGGGGATCCTCGCACATGTTGACGCCGGCAAGACGACGCTGACCGAGCGGCTGCTCTACTGCGCCGGCGTTATCGACCAGCCGGGCAGCGTCGATGAGGGAACGACGCAGACCGACTCGCTGGCGCTTGAACGGCAGCGCGGAATCACGATCAAGTCGGCGGTTGTCTCGTTCACGGTCGACGGCACCAGCGTCAACCTGATCGACACGCCCGGCCACCCGGACTTCGTAGCCGAGGTGGAGCGCGCGCTGAGCGTGCTCGACGCCGCCGTGCTGGTGGTCTCGGCGGTCGAGGGCGTCCAGCCCCAGACCCGTATCCTGTGGCGCGCGCTGAAGCGCCTGCGGGTCCCGGCACTGTTCTTCGTCAACAAGATCGACCGCCGGGGCGCCGGCTACGAGCGCCTGCTCGGCGATATCGCCGGACGGCTGACACCGGCGATCGTCCCGATGGGCTCGGTGACCGGGCTCGGCACGCCCGAGGCCGCCTTCGTCCCGGACAACGGCGCTGACCCGGCATCCGTGTCACGGCTGGCCGAGGTGCTCGCCGAGCACGACGACGCCGTCCTGGCCGCCTACCTCGATGACAAGGCGGCGACGCCGGCGGACTGGCTCAGGCGCAAGCTGACCGCGCAGGTCAGGAACATGCTGGCGCACCCGGTGTTTTTCGGCTCCGCGGTGACGGGCGCGGGCGTCGACGCCCTGCTGCACGGGCTGCCCGGGCTGGTACCCACGGCGGGCGGCGACGCCAGCGGACCCGTCTCGGCCCGGGTCTTCAAGGTGGAACGCGGGCCCGCCGGCGACAAGATCGCCTACGCCCGGGTGTTCTCCGGCACTCTCACGATCAGGGACCGCGTGCGGTACCAGGCCCCGCTGCCGCCCGGAGCGGACGAGCCGGCCCCGCCGGGCGAAAGGGAGCCGGCCCGCCACGGCGGCGACGGAAAGGTAACCGCGGTCAGCGTCTTCGCCAACGGCACCGCCCTCCGCCGCGACTCGGTGTCGGCCGGCCAGATCGCCAGGCTGTCGGGCCTGGCGGAGATCCAGATCGGCGACGTGATCGGGACGGCGCCGGTCAGCGCGGGCCGGCACTACTTCGCGCCACCGACGCTGGAGACCGCCGTGGTGGCCCGCGACCCCCGCGACAAGGCACGGCTGCACGCCGCCATCGCCCAGCTCGCCGAGCAGGACCCGCTCATCAACGTCCGCCAGGACGACATCCGCCAGGAGATCTACGTCTCGCTCTACGGCGAGGTACAGAAGCAGGTGATCGAGGCGACTCTGGCCACCGATTACGGGGTCGCCGTCGAGTTCAGGGAAACCACCCCGATCTGCGTCGAACGGCCGGTACGGGCCGGCGAGGCGCAGGAAATCCTGCACGCGCCGGACAATCCGTTTCTCGCCACGCTGGGGATCCGCATCGACCCCGCCCCGGCGGGGCGGGGCACCGTGTTCCGGCTTGAGGTCGGCCACCAGGGCGTGCCGCTTTACATCTACAAGAACGTGGCGGGCTTCGCCGGCGCCATGCGGCAGTACGTCACCGGCACGCTGTGGCAGGGACTTTACGGCTGGCAGGTCACCGACTGCGTGGTTACGCTGACCCGGTCCGGCTACAGCGTTCCCGACGGCCCTCCGGCGACTCGCGGACCGCTCAGCGGGCCGCAGGACTTCCGCAAGCTCACCCCGCTGGTGGTCATGGCGGCGCTGAGTCAGGCCGGCACGGTGGTCTGCGAGCCGGTCCACCGTTTCCGCCTGGAGACGCCGGCCGACACGCTCAGCGTCCTGCTGCCCGTGCTGGCGAAGCTGCACGCGGTGCCCGAGGTATCGGCGACCGGCGGCTCCTGGTGCACCCTGGAGGGAGACATCCCCGCGACCAGGGTCCACGAGCTGCGGCAGCAGATCCCGCCGCTCACCCGGGGCGAGGGCGTCATGGAGTCATCCTTCGGCTGCTACCAGCCGGTCCGCGGGCCGGCCCCGAGCCGGCCGCGCACCGACGACAACCCGCTTAACCGCCAGGAATACCTGCTCCGCGTCACCCGGCGCGGCATCAGGGGCTAGCCGGGTAAGTCAGGTTCGGGCTTGGGCTGATTCCGCCTACGCCTCCGTCTCAGCCGCGGCAGGTGAGCCCGGGGCGGGGTCCTTGCCGCGCTTGCGGGGGGCGGCGGAGCGGGGCGGCTGACTGCGCATGTGGTCGCGGACACGGGTCATGATGTCGCCGAGGTGGCGCAGGTCCTGGTCGCCCAAGGGGGCGAACAGCAGGCGGCGGACGACCTGGATGTGGCCGGGCAGCACCTGGGCGACCCGGGCCAGGCCGGCCTCGGTGATGGTGACCAGGGTGGCGCGGTCGTCGCCGGGGCTGGGATGCCGGGTGATCAACCCGGCCTTCTCCAGCAGGCCGGCCTGGTAGGTCAGCCCGCTGCGGCTGTAAACGACGCCGTCGGCCAGCTCGGTCATGGTCAGCTGGCCGCGGGCGTCGGCGAGCCGGGCCAGCAGCTGGAATTGCACGTAACTGAGGCCGCCTTCCGCCCGCAGCTGCTCTTCGACGGCGTGGTGAAGCAGGCTCGCGGCCTCCATGAGGGCGAAGTAGGTGCCCAGCTGCCGGGAATCGAGCCCCTGGATGCCGTCGCCACCGGGGCCGGGCTGGGTGTCGGTCACTCCCCTACCGTACATGTTCGAATTCAAAGCATTGTGACGAGCATCACTCCACGTGCCGGTATTGCTTCGAAGTTGAAGCATGTTGACGCGTACATGCTTCAACTTCGAAGCGCTGCACCGAGGAGGAATCATGAAGGCAGTGCGTTACCACTCCTACGGCGACGCCGGCGTCCTGGTCTACGAGGACGCCGGCCGTCCTGTGGCGGGACCGGGGCAGGTGGTGGTCCAGGTGGCCGGCGCCGCGTTCAACCCGGTGGACGCCGCGATCCGCGCGGGCTTCCTGCAGCAGGTGTTCCCGGTGACCTTCCCGCACATACCGGGCTTCGACGTAGCCGGCGTCATCGCCGAGGTCGGCGAGGGGGTGAGCGGCTGGAGGACCGGGGATGCCGTGGTGGCCTTCCTGCCCATGACCGGGCCCGGCGCGGCCGCCGAGTACGTCGGTGTGGCCGCCGGAATCCTGGCCGCGGCCCCCCGCACGGTCGAGCTGGCGGACGCCGCGGCGCTGCCCTCGTCCGCGCTGACGGCATGGCAGGCGCTGTTCGAGGACGCCGGCCTGAAGGCGGGCCAACGCGTCCTGGTCAACGGGGCGGGCGGCGCGGTCGGCGGGTACGCCGTCCAGCTGGCCAAGCAGGCCGGCGCCACCGTCACCGCGACCGGCAGCGCGCGCAGCGCCGGCCGCCTGCGTTCCTACGGCGCGGACCTGATCATCGACTACACCGCCAACCCGCTCCCGCAGGCGGTGGCCGGGCAGCGGTTCGACGTGGTGCTGAACCTGGCGCCCACCAGCCCGCAGGAGACCGCGGCCCTGGCCGACCTGGTCGCCGACGGCGGAGCGCTGGTCAGCACCACCACCCCCGGCCCCGAGGACGCCGGCCGCGGGGTGCGGACGGTGCGGGTCTTCGTGCGCAGCGACGCCGCCCAGCTCGCCGAGCTGGTCGCCCGCGTCGACGCCGGCGAGCTGAAGATCGACGTGGCCGAGCGGCGGCCGCTGGCTGACCTGGCCGCGGTCCACGCTGAGGCCGCCGCGGGCCGCCTGGCCGGCAAGACCGTCCTGATTCCCGCCTGATCCGGCGGGAGTGCCCCGGCGGGATGGGCCCCATCGGCTCCCATGGCGCGGTTTCGCCACAGCCCTGGCACCACGGACACCATGTGTCACCGCAGCCTCACACCGCGGGGCCGGAGGGCCGATGCTTGCGCGATGGTTGCGGCAGCCGTACGCCTATGACCGTATCGTTGTCACAACCATCGGGCCCATCGGCTCCTTTTAGGGCTGCTTCGGGCGCAGTGTCGGTGTCGGGGGATCCAGGTAGACCGTTGCAAACTTCTCCGGCGGCACCCCGAATCCCTTCCCGGGCCTCGGCAGCTGCGCGGCCGGGAGCTTCTGCAGCGGCAGCAGGGCGCCGACGAGCGGGACGCGGCGGAACCCGGCGGGGACGGGCACGGTGAGCTTGGCCAGGTTCTGCGCGGTCGGCGGGAGCCAGCTGATGTCCACCGTCTGCGTGGGGCCGGACTGGCCGGCGAACGGCGAGCCGACAACCGCCCGCACCGGCAGGTACGTGCCGGGGCTGACCCAGATAGTCTCGGAGATCGGGCTGGCCGGGCGGCTGGTCAGCTTGATCGCGTCGGTCCCGTCGACGCGCTGGTGGCCGGCCACGGTCAGGGCTCCGCAGGAGACCGCGGCCCGCAGCGCCGAGGCCACGGTCGCGGGCAGCGAACTGGCATATGAGGCGATGGCGGGCAGCCCGATCCGGAACAGCACCGGGAACGCGGCCAGGCCCAGCGGCTCGCAGCCGCCGGAACCGGTCTTCACCGCGGCGAGCGGCGCAGGACTGCCCAGCCGTGGCTGGCGCGCCCAGGTCCGTGTCGCGTAGTTGACCAGGGTGTAGACGGACTTGCTGCTGCCGCCCTCGTCGTAGACCACGTGCCCGGGTGACGAGTACACGACCGCGCGCCACTGGTCGCCGTAGGACCACTCCTCCGCGGTGGTCGTCCCGGTCGTCCCGTAGGGCTGCGGGGCACCGCTTGTGGTGATCGTCATCTGCGCGATGTCGCCGGGTTCTGCCGCGCTGAGCGCGCTGCCGACGCGGTTCACCACGTACGCGGTGGTGTCGATGCCCGCGTGACCCGCATCGGGTACCACGACGACGGCCAGCGCCACCGCGCCCGCGGCCAGCCCGGCCGCGACCCCGGCCAGCGAGCCAAACGCCAGCCGCCGCCGGCGCCGCCGCTCGGCCAGCCTGGTCAGCCCGGCGGGCGCCCGCAGATCAGCGGTGAACCGCTCCATGCCCTCCCGGAGCAGCTCTTCGACGTCGGTATTCATGATCCCTTCCCATTCCGGCCGCAGATGGCCGCGGTGTCGTTCCATTCGCCGGCAAGCTCGCGCAGCCGCGCCATGCCACGCGAGCCGGCGGATTTGACCGTGCCCTCCGAGCAGCCGAGCGCCTCCGCCGCCTCGGCGTCGGTCAGCTGCTCCCAGTACCGCAGCACGAGCACGGCGCGCTGCCTCGGCGGCAGCCGCAGCAGCAGCCGGACCAGGGCGTCGCGCAGGTCCACCGCGCCCGCCGGGTCCTGCTCCTGCCGCAGCCCCGCCCGCAGCAGGCGTTCCTTCTGCCGCCACCGGCCGGTCCGCCGGTAGCCGTCGGTCGCCAGGTTGCACAGCGTCCGGCGCAGGTACCCCTCCGGATCACCGTCGAGCCGGCGCCAGCGCCGCAGCAGCCGCTCGATCGCCGTCTGCAGCAGGTCCTCGCCGGCCTCCCGGCTGCCGGCCAGCAGCACGGCCGTCCGCAGCAGGTGATCGGCGCGCTCAGAAAGGAACTGCTCAAGCTCCGCCGCGCTCCGGTCGGCCGCCATTCAGGTCTCCTCCCCGGGTTCCTCCCAGTTCGCAACCAAGCACGAAGAACCGGGCGGGAACGTTCCACCCGCGGGAAAAACGCGGCCGCTAACGACGAGGGCGCCGCTGCCGCTCACCCTGTCTGCGCGCCGCGCCGCAGGTCAGCTGGTTTCCGGTGCCGGCAGAAGGCTCAGCGGCCCGCGGCGTAGAGCCGCCGCACGACGTCTTCGATGTCGGGTTCCTCCACCGTGAGGTCGAGCACTTCCGCCTTATCTGAGACGGCCGCCAGCACCTTAGCGGCCGTGGTCTGCTCGGCGTCGAACGCGAGCCGCTGCCGCAGTCCCCCACCCTCCGAGGAAAGATGCCGGGCACCGTCCAGGCCGGTCAGGTCCGGCGTCGGCTCGGCCAGGTCGACCACAAGCACCCGCTCCGCGCCCACGGTCCGTGACAGCCCGGGCAGATCCCCGTCGTAGGCGAGCCGGCCGTGGTCGATCACCAGGATCCGGTCGCACAGCCGTTCCACGTCTCCCATGTCGTGGGTGGTCAGCAGCAGGGTGGTGCCGTGCATGCGGCGCTCGCCGACGAGGAACTCCCGCAGCCGCTGCTTGGAGAGCACGTCCAGGCCGATGGTCGGCTCGTCCAGGATCACCAGCCGCGGTGAGTGCAGCAGCGCGGCGGCGACCTCGGCGCGCATCCGCTGGCCCAGGGACAGCTGCCGCACCGGGACGGACAGGAAGCCGCCGAGCTCGAGCTGCTCGACCAGCTCGGCGGTGCGGTCGTTTTCCTCGGCCGTGGTGAGCGCGTGGATCGCGGCCAGGATGCGGAACGACTCGCGCACCGGCAGGTCCCACCACAGCTGCGAGCGCTGGCCGAACACCACCCCGACCTGCCGTGCCAGCCGCCGCCTGTCCTGCACCGGGCGCAGCCCGCAGGTGAGCACGCGGCCGGCGGTCGGTACCAGGATTCCGGTGAGCATCTTGATCGTGGTCGACTTCCCGGCGCCGTTCGCTCCGATGTAGCCCACGGCCTCGGCGGGCTGGATCGAGACGGTGAGGCCGTCGACCGCGGTAAGCACCCGCCGCCGCTTCCCGTCCCGTATCCGGAACTCGCGGGTGAGGCCGTCGGCCTCGATGATCGCGCTCATCCACCGCCTCCCTGGTAGTGACGCACTCCCCAGCGCCAGCACAGCAGCCCCATCGCCCACGACCACACCGCGGCGGCAGGAGCGCACCAGCCGAGCCAGGCCGGCAGCCACTGCGGACCGGGCAGGCCGAGCATGGTCACCGCCGGCAGGTAGGCGGTGAAGGCCATGGGGAAGAAGAACCCGAACACGAGCTTGAGCGGCCGTGACCAGACCGAGGCGGGCTGGGTGGCGGCGTAGCGGCCGCCGTACACGAAGGAGTTGGTCATCTCCGCGCCATCCACCAGGAAGAACTGCAGGCCGGCCGCCCACACGAACAGTCCCGCGAACGTGGCGTACCCGCTGACCAGCCCCAGCGCCAGCAGCGCCGCGGTGCGCGGGTCCCATGCCACCCCTGAGGTGGCCACGCCGACGCCCAGCGCGGCGGCCCCGACCGCCGCCCTCGCCAGCCGCCGCAGCGAGACGTCGCTGGTGATCAGCTGCAGCAAGATGGGCTGCGGGCGCAGGTAGAACGCGTCCAGGGTGCCGGCCCGCAGGTAGTCAGGCAGGGTGTCGAGGTGGCCGAAGGACAGGTCGGCCAGGGAGAAGGCCAGGTCGGCCAGGCCGAAGACGAGCAGGATCTGGTTGAAGCGCATCCCGCCCAGGGCGCTGACATTGCTGAATATCACCCACACCTCGGCCAGCTCGACCACCCCGACCAGCATGGAGCTGCCCAGGTCGAGGGCGAAGCTGGTCCGGTAGGCGCGCTGCGAGCGGGCGCGCGAGGCGAGGACGGCGCGGTAGGGCCGCAGCCGGTCGCGCAGCCCGGCGGTCTTGACCGCCGGCTTGCCGGCTGTTGCCATGCTAGCCACCCTGCACCTCCAGCCGCCGACGGCCCGCCCGGGTAAGCAGCTGGCCGGCGGCCGCCGCTCCGGCCAGCCACGCCAGCTGTGCCAGCACCAGCTCGGCGGCGCGTCCAGCGCCGCCGAGCCCGGACAGGACATCGACGGGGTACATCATGATGGACGGGAAGGGGGTCGCCGCGGCAACGATCCGCAGCCACTGCGGGAACAGCGCGATCGGCACGTACAGCCCGCCGAGGAAGCCGGAGGCGAGCATGTAGAGGATCTGCACGCCACGGGTCTCCACCAGCCAGAACCCGGCCACCGCGATCAGGTAAACCGTCGCCGCGGAAATCACCATGCCCGTGACCAAGCTGACCGCTCCGAGCAGGTAGAACACGGGCGACGTCGGCAGCAGTATGCCGACCGTCACGGCCCCCAGCAGCACCGACGGCAGTCCGCGAGGGATGAGAGCGAACAGGGACGCGCCGGTCTCGGTGGCGATCGTCGCCGCCTGCAGGTCGACGGGCCGCAGGAAGTCGACGGCGACCTGGCCGTCCTTGACCCGCAGGGCCAGGTCGGTGCGGCCGGTCAGGTTGACCGAGCCAAGCAGCCCCTGGGAGAGCCAGATGTACGTGCTCATCGAGGCGGTGTCGTACCCGTGCAGTTCGCCTCCCGCGGCCCGGACGGTCGCGAACAGGATCGACACCTTCAGCAGCCCGAAGGTCAGGTTGGCGACGAGGCCGCCAAGCGCGGCGAGCCGGTACGCCGACTGACGGCGGAAGCCGGCTACCAGCAGCCGCCAGTACACCCGGGCCGTCGCGCGCATAGGAGTCCTGATCCTACTTCCACGCCCCAGCGAATACCGAACGAATATTCTGCTGTGTCTTTGTGGGACATGTTTGTCGTCAGTAAAGACTCGCCGGCAGCTGCGACTAGAGCGCTTCCTCCAGTCTCGTGAGGACAGATGCCGGCGATCCGAATCCGCGAGTCCGGCACCATCGAGGTGGAACCCGGTTGTGCCGGGGCGGGCACGTCTGGACGCGGGATGAGGTTCGGCCGGCACTACGCGAAGCTGCGCCCTGGCGGCCTGGACGAGGACCGGCTCCGGTTCTACCAGCTGTGCGTGCACCTGGACCTGGTCGCGGGGAGCGCTGCGGGTCGCGGACACCAGCCATCCCGAGCGCGACTGGTTCCGCGGCCTGGCCGAGCACCACCTGCAACGCGTACTGCAGTTCCCTGGCTGACGTCGGCGCCGGCCGCGTGGACCGATAACCCCACCAGATCCTGCGGGTGGACGGCGGTGCCAGTGTCTTCATCCACTTAGCACCCGGGTCAGCCCGCCGTCGGCGGTGTCCGGTCATGGTCATGCGGGAACTCCTGGGCATGGGAGGACGATCTGTCGCCTGGACCGCGCACGATCCGGCGGAGCCAATCTGGCACCTCGGGTCGAGGGGAGGACACTGATGGGCGCACTGGACGGAAATGCGATCGGCGGACTGCTGATCGACGTCTTCGGCGCGGATATGACCGCCGCGACGACCATCTGCGGCACCTGCGGTGCCAGCAGGCCCGTGGCCGAGCTCGTCGTCTACCGGCGGGCGCCCGGCACGGTCGTCCGCTGCCGGACCTGCGACAGCATCCTCATGATCTTCATCGCGAGGCACGCCATGATCGGCGTCGACCTGTCCGGAATGGCGAGCTTGGACGAGCCGGGATCTGCCTTATCCGGCGGCGCTGGGTTCAGGAAAAGTGTGCAGAACAAGTGCGCGCCGCGGCTCGTGAGGGCCAGCGCGGCGGGGCGGCCGATTCCCTGTTTCCCCCGGTGACCAGGGCGGTCGATACGGTGCCGAGGGGCCATCCTCCTTGACAGAGGCCATCTGCAGGCGCGTGATCAACAATTTATTCTTGTAATCCTGTACGTACAGGATTACTTTGGACGTGCCATCTTCCAGTCTCGAGGAATGCGAGCGCCGGTGACTGCCGCTGATCACGTCGATCCCGGTCCAGCCGGCCGGGAGGCGCACCCTGTCGTGCTCGTCACCACGCGGTCGTTTTCCTCGGGCTCATACGACGCGCTCGGCGCCCTGGCAGCGGCCGGCTGTATCGTCCGCAGGCGCGCCGATCACGAGCTGGACGAGATCAGCGATGAGCTGGCGGTGGCGAGCGCGTGGATCCCGGGAACCGCTGCGGTCACCGCTGAGCATCTGGCCCGCGCGCCGCACTTGCGGATCGTCGCCCGCTACGGAACGGGGACCGACGCCGTGGACCTGCACGCGGCCGCCCGCCGCGGCATCGTCGTGACGAACACCCCCGACGCCAGCACGGGCGCGGTCGCGGAGCTCGCGGTCGCCCTGATCTTCGCCGCCCTCCGCGGCCTGACCTCGGCAGACCGGCGCGTGCGCACCGGCGACTGGAGCGTCGAGCGCGGCCGCGAACTCGGGAACTGCACCGTAGGGATCGTCGGTCTCGGGCGCATCGGCCGAGGTGTGGCCAGGCGGCTTGCTCCGTTCGGCTGCCGGCTCATCGGACATGATCCGTGGCTTTCGGAGCAGGAGGCACGCGCGCGGGGAGCGGAGCCGGTGACGCTCGAGGCGCTCGCCGCTCAGGCCGACGTGGTCACGCTGCACACCCCTGGAGGCTCGGCGATCATTGGCGCGGACTGGATCGCCAGGAGCAAGCCGGGCCAGATCCTGGTCAACGCGGCCCGCGCCTCACTCGTTGACGAGCACGCCGTCGCCGAGGCGCTGCGTGACGGCCGGCTTGGCCGCTACGCCAGCGACACCCTCTCCACCGAGTCCGGGGGAAAGTCACCCCTGCTTGATCCGGCTCTTGAGCCGCTGACGATCTTCAGCCCCCACGCCGGCGCGCACACCCGGGAAGCCGTGGACCGGATGGGGCGGGGTGCCGTCGAGGCCGTTCTCACCCTGCTCGGCGGCGGGACTCCGGGCAATGTCGTCAATATTCCTGCCGTGCGTTGAGGAGCTGCAGCATGTCACTCGATGACCTAAGGTCCGCCGGCATCATCGCGGTGCTCCGCGCTCCATCCGCGGAACACGCGGTCAAGGCGGCCGACGCGCTCGTCCGCGGAGGCATCACCGGGATCGAGATCACCTACAGCACGCCTGACGCGGCGGCCGCCATCCGCGAGATCGTCCGGCGGTATGCGGAAGACGCCTATATCGGGGCAGGCACGATCGTCACCGCCGACCAGGCGGAGGAGGCCGCGCGCGCCGGTGCGCGCTTCCTCGTCGCCCCCGGCGTGGACGCCGCGGTCGCCCGCGCCATGTGCGGCACGGGCGCCGTCACCCTCGTCGGCGCGCTCTCGCCGACGGAAGTGATGGCCGCGAGAGGTCTCGGTGCCGATGCTGTCAAGATCTTCCCCGCCTCCCTCGGCGGTCCGGCCTACCTGCGCGCGCTACGCGGTCCCTTCCCCGACGTGCCGTTCGTGCCGACCGGCGGCGTCACCTCCGTGAACCTGCCCGACTGGCTCGCGGCGGGCGCCGTCGCGGCCGGAGCGGGCTCAGAACTGTGCCCGTCGACCGCCATGACGGGCGGACGCTGGGAAACGATCGAGCAGCGGTCCCGAGAGTTCGCCGCGGCCTACCGCCGCGCAACCTCCCCGGTGGCCTCGTGAACAGGGCGAAGCCGGATTCCAGCCACCTGGACTTCATCGGCGTCAGCACGAAACTCTCCTCGATCATGAGAATCTTCCCGCTGTGGGCGGATGCCCTGGGACTGCCCACCCGGCGGATCGACGGCGTGGACATCCGTCTGGACGCCGAGCCCGGAGATTACCGGCAGGTCGTCGGGCGCATCGCCGCCGATCCGCTCGACCTCGGCGCTCTGGTGACGACCCATAAGATCGCCGTGGCTGAACACGCCGGCGACTTGTTCGACGAATTCGACGAACTCGCCGCCACCTTCGGCGAGATCTCCTCCATCGCGAAGCGCGACGGCCGGCTTATCGGCTCGGCCAAGGATCCGGTGACCGTGCGGCTGGCACTCGAGGAGATCATCGCCGCCGGCCACTTCCGGTATACCGGCGCCGAGGCGCTGGTCGTGGGTGCGGGCGGCTCGGGAAACGCTCTCAGCTACCAGCTGGGCGTCCGCGACGACACGCCGGAGCGGATCACCGTCACCGACCGGCGCGAGTCGTCGCTCAAACGCGCACGTGAGCTCCACGAGCGGGGCGGACTCGAGGCCGGCCGCTTCCGCTACCTGCGCACGGACTCCACGGACGAAGTCGACCGGCTCATCGCCGGGCTGCCCGACAGCAGCCTCGTGGTCAACGCGACGGGCATGGGCAAGGACCGCCCCGGCTCGCCGATGACGGACCATGTCGTGCTGCCGCGGCATGCCGTCGTCTGGGAGTTCAACTACCGCGGCGAGCTCGACTTCTTGCGGCAGGCACGCGCCCAGCGAGAGCAGCGGCAGCTGCGGGTCGAGGACGGCTGGCGTTATTTCATCCACGGCTGGTCGCAGGTGATCGCGGATGTCTTCGAGGTCCCGATGCCCGCGGAGCGGGTCGCCCGGCTGTCGGCGATCGCGCAGGCGGTCCGGTGATCCGTACCGCGCTCGGCGACATCCGCGCCGACCAGCTCGGCGCGACCGACTACCACGAGCACGCCTTCCAGGTGTCCCCGCTGCTACCGGGGGACGAGCTGGACGACGAGGCTGCGAGCGCCGCCGAGCTCGAGCAGCTGCGCGACAGCGGCTTCGCCGCGATGATCGACCCCACGCCCGTGGGGCTCGGACGCAGGAGCGGTGCCCTTGCCCGCATCAGCGCCGAGCTCTCCCTGACGGTCGTCGCCAGCACGGGCATGCACCGAGACGCGCACTACGCCGCGGATCATTGGCTGTTCTCGCTCGGAGAACGCGAGCTCGGCGAGCTGTTCACGTCGGAGATCGAGGCCGGCGTGCTCGTCCGCGACGATGATCCGGGCTCCGGCGTCGCGTCCGCACCCTCCGGCGCGCCCGTCCGGGCCGGCCTCATCAAGGCGGGTATCGATTACTGGCGCATCACCGCCCAGGAGCGCAAGACGCTCGCCGCGGCGGCGGCGGCCCACCGGCGGACGAACGCGCCGGTCATGGTGCACCTCGAGAGCGGCAGTGCCGCGTGGGAGGTCCTTGACCTGCTCAGGGATCTCGGAGTCGGCGCCGATGCGATCCTGCTCGCCCACATCGACCGCAACCCCGATCCGGAGCTGCACGCCTCCCTCGCCCGGGCGGGCGCGTATCTCGGCTACGACGGCTTCGCCCGGTCACGGCGGTGGCCGGACTCGGTCCTGCTCGGTTGCCTCGGCGCCGCGGCGAGTGCGGGCGCGGCAGAACGCATCCTGCTGGGCGGTGACGTGGCCCGCCGGACCCGCTACGTCGCGTACGGAGGCATGCCGGGCCTGCGCTACCTAGGCGAGCGGGTGGTCCGCAGACTGCACGATGCCGTCGGCGGCGAAGTGGCGGAGCTGGTCCTCGTGCACAATCCTGCGCGTCTTCTCAGCCGCTTTTTAGGCGATCACTACCAAAGGAACCGGAGCCGCACGATGTCGATTGAGCCGCGCACGCTGACCGAGCCGGTCAAGCTGACCATCCGGCCGGAGGCCGGGGTGCTCGCGGGCAGCAACGAACGGTATGAGAAGCGAGTGCGCGAGCTTGCGGGCGTCTACCGCGACGAGGCGGCGTTTGAAGCCCTCACGGTGAGACGTGGCGACGAGCTGGCCTACCGGGTCGAGAGCAACACCACACAGCGGGATGCCGGCGGCCTCGTCACCGGGCTCAGCGTGCTCAGCCCCGGTCGCGTCGGCGAGGAGTATTTCATGACCCGCGGCCACCTGCACGTGCGTGCCGAATGCGGCGAGACCTACCTGGGCGTGACCGGCACCGGCGTCATGCTCCTCGACTCCCTCGGCGGGCGCAGCCACGCCATTGAGATCTTGCCCGGTGAGGCGGTGTACGTTCCTGGGGGCTGGGTGCACCGCAGCGTCAATGTCGGGGAGGATCTCCTGGTGACCCTCTTCTGCTATCCGGCCGAAGCTGGTCAGGACTACCAGCTCATCGGGCGGGCGGGCGGAATGAGCCAACTGGTGGTCGCGGGCGCGACGGGCTGGACGACGCGGCCCAACCCCGATCACCTCGGCTACGCCGCAACCGGCGGTCCCCGGACCTCATCCTGATATCCTGCACTGACATGAGCGCGCAAGTCGACCGGAATTCTCTGCTGCCGTTCTACTTCCAGCTGAAGCAGATCATCCTCGCGGACATCGCGGCGAAGGGTCTGCGGGCAGGCGATCGCTACGAGGGCGATCATGAGCTGTCAGCTAAGTACGACGTGTCACGCACCGTTGTGCGCCAGGCGCTGGGCGAGCTCGAGTCCGAGGGCATGATCGAGCGCATCAAAGGCCGGGGGACGTTCATCGCGCATCCGAAGGTCGACGAAGGACTCGCGCGCTCGCTGACCGGCCTGTACGAGGAGGTACGCAAGCGCGGCTCCTCGCTGCGCAGCGAGGTGCGCCGTCTTGAGGTGGTGCCCGCCGACGACGTCGTCGCCGACAGTCTCCAGTTGCCTGCCGACACTCCCGTGTTCGTCATCGAGCGGCTCCGCTTCGTTGACGGGGAGCCGTGGGTGCTGGTGACCACGCACGTTCCCCAGGCCGTCGCCCCGGGTCTAGCCGAGGAGGACCTTACCGGCCAATCGCTCTACGAGCTGCTGAACGCGAAGTACGGGGTGGTCATCACCCGTGGCAGGCGGACGGTTGAGGCTGCCATCGCCTCGGCCGCCCTGGCGCGCGGCCTTGGCATCTCGCCCGGGGACCCTGTCCTCGTCCTGCGCAGCGTGGTGTTCGGCGCGGACAACAAGCCCGTTGAAACCTTCGTCGCCTACCACCGCGGCGATCGCAGTCGCTTCGAGGTGGAGCTCGGCACGGTCCCCGGTCAAGACCCGCAGCCGATGCGCGTCCTGACCGCCTGACTCACACCCGTTCCATCGACACGCCGAGGGTCTGACCCACGACCTCGAGGCGGCGGGTGAGGTCTCCTACGGCCAGCACGGCGTGATGAGACGGCAGTCCCTCGACGTAGCGGTAGCCGTCTTCGACCCGGAGGACCGCGCCGTTGAGGCAGTCGGAGTTCTCATACTGCGCGTACGTGGTCAGCAGGGCCGGAGTCACCGCGAAGCTGTCCATGGTGCTGCGGATCTTGACGATAGTGAGATCCCCTTCGGGGAATCGCGCGTCGATCGCATTCGACCGCTCGTTGACGATCTCAAGCACGCGGGGACGCAGCGTCCACTGCGTCGCGAACGACCGCGGGACGATTCCGAAGAATCCGCAGTGCGCGGCCAGGATGTGGTTCTCCGGTTGCTGCGGCACGTCGGGGAAGTAGGGGATCCGTTCGTGCTTGAGCGCCGCCTGGCCCATGAGGAAGGGGTAGAGGTTGGTCATCATGACTGGTGCGCGCAGCGACTTCCAGACGATGTACTTGGTGATCATCGAGGTGAGGTCGGCCTCGCAGCCCCAGACGAGCCCGCGCTCCTCGAAGAGCAGGTTCCACGCGAGACACGGGGTCGTCGTCGAGGTGCCGGACTCGTTCAGGCAGTTGATGCCGGCGGCGATGACGCCGGGGCTGTCGTCAAGCTCGTCCCGCAGCGCCAGATAGAGCCGGTACCCCCCCAGGCGCGCATCCTGGGTGAGGCCGGCGATGGGCAGCCGCCTGTCCGGATCGTTCATGGTGGCGATCACGCGCTCGTCCGGGATGGCCAGGGCTCGCGCCCACAGCGAGCGGTAGCTGCGGCGCTCGACCGTCACCCCCCACGTCTGCTTGAGGCGGTCGGCGCACTCGTCCTCCCACCAGAAGAACCGCTTGAATATGTCCGGCTGCTGGCCCGCGCCGAGGTCGTCCTGATAGGCGAGCATCGTCGCGGTCCGCAGCGTCTCCTTCGCGCCGAGCGCGCGGCAGATGTCCTCCAGCTCCTGCGGTGAGGTCGGAGCCACCGTCTCGATTCCGCGACGGCGCAGGAAATCCCGGATCTCCCAGTCCCACATCGCGACCGTGCCGAACTCCGTGGTGACGATGAGGATGGGCAGCCGTAGCCGGGCGAAGTCTTCGAGCAGCCGGTAGGCGAGGCCGCTCATATCGGGCACGATCACGGCGCTCGCCGCGATATCTGCGGCGCGGGAGATCGGCACCGCGGGCAGCCACTGCGCGGTGTGCTTGGTCAGCTCGCGCAGCTCTGCCAGGCGACGGACGAAGGTGGCGCTCGGAGCGTCCTGCTCGAGATAGACGGGGAGGAGCCGGGGAATCACGGGGTCGTTCCTTTCAGAAGCCCTCAGGGCTGTCGAAGTCAGATGCTCTCGAACCAGGGCTCGAGACGGCGGTAGGCATCGAGGAACACCTGGTGGGCGCGGTCGAAACGGCCGCGCGTCTCGGGATTGGGATTAACGGGCAGCTTGCGGCGGGAAAGGCGGGCGGCGATCTCAAAGCCGGGGAACAGGCCTACTCCGACGCCGGCCACCACCCCGGCGCCGAGCGAGGTGGCCTCCGCGGCGAGTTCGCGGGCCGAGACCGGAAGCCCCCATACGTCGGCGAGCACCTGGAGTGCCTCGGGCGAGTGCGCGACGCCTCCGATCGCGTCCATGCCGGAGATCGTCAGTCCGTGCTCGGTGAACGCCCGCAGCCCGGTGAGCAGGTTGAAGGCGATCCCTTCGACGACCGCGCGGACGAGATCGGCGGGGCCGTGATGACGGGCAAGGCCGACGAAGGCGGCCCGCGCCCGCGGATTCCAGTAGGGAGAGCGCTCCCCCAGCAGATGCGGCAGGAAGTACAGGCCGTCGGCGCTGCCGCGCGCGGTCGGCAGCGAAGGCAGGAAGCGGCTGTATCCGCTCTCGCCGCCTGGGCCGATGACATCGATGATCCATTCAAGCGATGCGCCGCCGGCCTGCATGGTCGCGGTCGGCACGAACCGCCCCGGTACCACGTGGTTGAACGTCATGCTGCGCATCTGAGGGTCGAGCAGCGGCTCGTCGGCGGCGAGCGAGACCCACGACGAAGAACCCAGGTAGCAGTAGGCGCCCGACTCCGGGCCGATAATGCCGCAGCCGAGGGCGGCCATTGGCCCGTCTCCCCCGCCCAGCACAACCGGGGTTCCGGCGGCAAGGCCCGTCGCGGCGGCCGCCGCCGCCGTGACCGTGCCGATCATCGTCGTGGACGGCACGATCTCAGGGAACAGCGTGCGGTTGAGCCCCGCGGCGTCGATCAGCTCTGCTGACCACTGGCCCGCGCGCTGCTCGTACGCGTTGGTCGAGCTCGCGTCGGAGGGATCGGTCGCGATGACCCCGGTGAGCCGGTAAGCGACGTAGTCCTTCGCGAGCATGAAGTGGCGCGCCGCGGCGAAGCCGTCGGGTTCGTTGTCGCGCACCCACATGATCTTGCTCAGCGAATACGTCGGGTTGAGCCGGTGGCCGGTGATCGCGTACGCCCTCGCCATGTCCACTCGGCCGAGCAGGAGTCGTGTCTGCGGCTGCGAGCGCGTGTCGGCCCAGATGAGGGCCGGGCGCACGGGTTTTCCCTTGCCGTCGAGCAGCACCGCGCCCATCATCTGCCCGGAGAACGAGACGGCGTCGACGTGATTCCTCACGGCCGGCTCGGCACCTAGGAGCGCCCGCGTCGCCCCGCACACCGCGTCCCACCACCGCAGCGGGTCCTGCTCCGCCTTTCCGCCAGGGCCGAAATCGCTCGGGTAGCGGGCGGTGGCGGACCGGACGAGCGAGCCGTCGTCGGCCACAAGCGTCGCCTTGTCCCCGGTAGTGCCGAGGTCATGCGCGATGATCATGGGTTCGGCACCATGACGGCTTTGATCGTGGCGCTGCTCGCCACCGCGCGCAAGGCCTCGGCGTACTCATCGAGGCCGAACCGGTCCGTGATCATTCCGCTGGTGTCGACCGCGCCGGAGCGGAGCGCCGCCACGCTGCGGTCGAAGGAGAACTGCTGCGCGAACGAGCCCTTGATGGTGAGCTCGCGCCGGAAGACCTCATACGACGGGACGCACCAGCGCGCGGTCTCCGGGGTCATCCCGTAGACGAAGACCGTCCCGCCTGTCCGGGTGAGCCCAACGGTCTGCTCGAGCACCGCCAGCGCGCCCGTGGCGTCCACGACGACGTCGAAGCCGTCCGGAGCCAGTTCGCGGAGCCGGGGATGGGGCGCTGCCGCTCCGCGTTCGATGCGCACGGCCTCGTCCGCGCCGCGCGAGCGGAGCAGGTCGAGCTTCGACTGCGTGGGCGCGGCGACTGTCAGCCGCGCCGCGCCGCTGCGCTTGAGCATCTGGGCGAGAAGGATGCCAGTAGGTCCGGCACCGAACAGCAGGACATCAGAGCCCGCCCGAAGCCCGAGCATGTCGAGGCCGTGGACGACGCATGCGGTCGGCTCGGCGAACACCGCCACGTCGCTTGGGAGGTCGTCGACGGCCAGGCAGTTGGCGGCCGGGCTCACGAAGAGCTCGGCGAAACCCCCTGGCGCGTTCACGCCGCGCGCGACCGCGCGGCGGCAGAACGCGGGCCGTGCCCGCCTGCATTCGACGCAGTGCCCGCAGGCGGACGTATTGTCGAGCACGACCCGCTGGCCGGGCCGCAAGCCAGTGACCCCGGCGCCCAGACCTACGACCTCCCCGGTGACCTCGTGACCGGGGACCAGCGGGTAAGTTGGCCCGAACTCTCCCTCGTGCAGGTGCAGATCGGTGCCGCACACGCCGGCCAGCAGGACGCGGATGAGGACCTCGTCCGGGCCGGGAACCGGATCCGGCACCTCGCGCACGGCGAAGGAGCCTGGCCGGTCGTAGACGATCGCCTTCATCTCGCCCTCTCCGTGCCAGCACTCCTGGCGGATTCCCCGGAACCGGTCATGCCAGCGAGTACCCCCCGTCCATGAGCAGCTCCGCCCCGCAGTAGAAGGCTGCCTCGTCGCTGAGCAGGTATCCGATCGCGGCAGCGACCTCGGCCGGGGCCGCGAAACGCTTGACCGGGGTCGCGTGCTTCCACAGCTCATGCATCCCGGGCTTGCTGCTGAGCAGCGGGGTGTCGACGTAGCCCGGCGAGAGCGCATTGACGCGCACGCCGCGGCCGGCCCACTCATAGGCCAGCGACTTTGTCATGGCCACCACCGCGGCCTTGGAGGCGTTGTACGCGACCTGCCGTTGCGGGGTGTTGACGACATGGTTGCCGGACATCGAGGCGATCGTGACAATCCGGCCGCGTCCGGCGGCCAGCATCGGCCGGCCAACGGCCTGGCAGGTGAGGAAGGCGCCGGTCAGGTTGATTCCGATCGTGCGGTCCCACACGTCGGCCGCCATGTCTTCGGCCGGAGTCGGCTCCTCAGCGACACCCGCCGCGACCACGGCGTGGTCGATTCGCCCGGCCTGGTCGAGGACCTGCTGAACCGCCGCACTGACACTCGCGGCGTCACGGACGTCGACCTCGGCGAATGCCCCGCGGCCGCCGGCGGGCGGCCGGACGTCAAGGTCGAAGACGCGCGCTCCGTTGCCGGAAAGCCAGTCCGAGGTGGCGCGTCCGATGCCGCCCGCGGCCCCGGTGACGACCGCGACCGTGCCCGCTATCCCGTGCATGGCCCCCCCTCGACGGCGAAGACCAGGCCGTCAGCGTCGGCACGCAGCTCGTGTCCGCCCGTATGCGCGCCGACCGCCGAGCCTGCCGCTACGGGGCCGGCGTCGAAGACGACGCCCGCGAAGCCGGGCGTCGCCAGTTGCGGCGCGCGGACGCTTTTCTCGGCGTCGAAGGTGAAGATCTCCAGGACGCTGTCGCCCGCCTTGAGGAAGTCGATGCCGAAGCCTCGCGGGTCATTCGGCTGGTTGATGTGGCCGATGTTGGCGTAGCCGAACGGCGCGTACCGGCTCGCGATGGCATCGAGATCGCCCGCGGTGACGGCGACGTGGTCGAAGCGTGGACGTTCCGGCACGCCGAGCCCCCAGTCCGCCTGCACGCCGGCTTCGTCATAGACGACGTGGTAGCGAAGGGGACCCTCAACGAACTCGAGAAGCGTCCCGTCCGGGTCGTAGAAGAAAGCGATCCGGACCCCGCCCTCGGCGTCCAGTGGATCGAGGTGAAAACGCACGCCGGCCTCTTTGAGCGGGCGGGCGAGGGCGTCGACGTTGTCGACCTTGAAGCCGACATGCCGGAAGCCGCGCTGCAGGTCGTCGGGGATCCACGTGGACTCCTCCAGGATTGGCGGCCGTGTCAGCTCGAGCTGAGCCGTGATGACGTCAAGCACGGCGCGATCTGCGGAGACCTCCCCGATCAGCCGCGCCCCCAGGAACCGCGTATAGAACTCCGCCGAGCGCCCGGCGTCTTCGACGTTGATCAATATCTTCTTAATGGCCATGCCGGTGTTCCCCCGTCCGGTCGTGGATCGCCTGGTCGTTGCGTGCGATAGCCACGTCTAGGAGGCCTTTCCTGGTGCGTACCAGTCGGAGGAGCCGGTCTCGGTGACGACAAGCAGCAGATCGTCGATCTTGATGCCGGTCGTTGCTATCTCCGCGGCGACCGCCTTCATGCCCGCTGCCTTCTGCTCGTCGGAGTAGCCGCGAGAGGCGAGGATCTCGATGTAGACGATGTCGTCGCGTTCCGCGTGCGGGAAGGTAAGCGTGTAGAAGAGCTCGCCTGGCTCATGCACCCGGAAGATCTGAAAGAGGTCATCCGGGGTCATGCCCAGCCCCTCGACCAGCCCCTTGTGGATGGCAGCGCTGAGCTCCGGGAGCTTGGGCCTTAGCGTGCTGTGCAGATCGACGCGTACCTGTGGCACGGTTCTTCCTCCATTGATGTCGGATCGCTGTCACAGGCCATGGGAACCCTTCGGCTCAGCGACATTGTTCGTAGCAGTTGTACGTACAGGATGACAACAGTTGGCTAGGATACGGGGCACAGCCCAGGGCCTGGCCGACGACCCCGGGCACGTGCCAGTGCACGGCCCGGCACAACCGGACGCCCCGGTGCATGTTCGCTGCCCACCCCGCATTTCCCGGCTCGCAGTGACTAAAAAACATCATGACAGGTACTTGACAGCGCTGCCAAGACAGATTCAGACTCTGTTCAACCGAGACTTCTGACACGACCAACCAAGACTTCTGACACCGCTTGCAAGGTGCTTTACCCCTCTGCCCGGCGCGCCATACGAGCAGCTCGACGAGCTGGCCGTACCATCGCTGACCTGACTCGACTGGCCTCAGTAAAGCATCGATGATCGTTATCAGCTGCTGAAAGCAGAGACATCCATTAGTATGCGGATCCAAAGGCGGAGACCCATGAACGAAAACATGAACGCCACATCAGGCGGATCCATCTCGCCGGCCAGAAATTTGGCCAAGGCCATGTCCGAAGGGGCCATGGGCCGCCGGAAGTTTCTGGGCGTGGCAGCGGCGTCGGCAGCCGCGGTCGGACTCGCTGCCTGCTCCTCTCCTGGCAGCGGTACTACCGCCTCGGGCAGCGCCAGTAAGACCGGCAAGAAGGCCACCGTCAACATGTGGTCGTGGTACACGGAAGATCAGCCGGTGTGGGGGTCGGTGATCGACGAGTTCCAAGCGGCGAACCCCAATATCCAGGTTGTGCCGCGTACCTTCGGCAGCCTGTCGGATTACTCACCTGCCCTCGAAGCGGCGGTTTCCGCGGGGAGCGCTCCCGAAATCATCGCGCCCGCGACGCTCGCTATCTCCTACGGTCGGGCCGGCATCCTCCTCGACCTCAAAAGCGCATTGGGATCGTCATTCATCAACGATTTCTTTCCCTCCACCAACCAGGAGTACTCCGATGGCGATAAGCAGTATGCCGTTGGCTGGGAAGCGCAGATGTTCGGCTTGTTCTACAACCCGGAAATCCTCTCGAAGGCCGGCGTCGACTTCCCCGAGACATGGGACGACCTGATCACAGCATCGGCCCAGATCAAGTCGAAAACCGGGCTCGTGCCGGTTTCACTGAACGGCAACCCGAGCAACAATGCCGCCGATTTCTACCTTCCGCTGGTGACGCAGGCATCCAACAACCCCGACCTCGTGTACCAGCTCGACAACTTGTCAAACGGAGCGAGCTGGAACAGCACGTACCCGATCCAAGCCTTCGAGATGCTGCAGAAGCTGCAGCAGAACGGGGTCTTCGAGGCCGGAGCGGGTGCTGTTACCTACGACGAGGCCCTTGCCCTCTTCTATACCGGGAAGTCCGCCATGCTGTCCTTCGGGTCGTTCATCGTCCCCGGGCTGTTGACGTCCGCCAGCCCGGCGTTCAACAAGCTCTACAAGGTCGGCATGACACCGGCGTGGACGGCGGGCGCCCGCCACTGGGGAGCCAACCAGGCCGGTGCCGGCTGGGGGGTAAACGCGCAGAGCCCCAATGTCGACGCCGCCGTCGAGTGGCTGAAGTACATTTACGAGCCGTCACGCTACGCGACCATTATGCAGAAGTCGTCCTCCATGGCGGCCACCATGACCGCGGCGGCGCAGGGCACCAACCCGATCGTCCGTGAGATGGCTTCCTGGATCACCGACAACGGATGCAACCACATCCTCTTCGGCGTCGGCTCGGAGACAGCGGTGGGCAACGCCGCCGCCGGAGTCATCGCCGGAAAGCTCAGCCCCACGGCGGCCGCGGCTCAGGCACAGTCCGCCGTCGAGGCCGCCCGCCGGGCGTGAGACAACTGAAGGGCGGCTCATATGACCGTGCCAGTCCAGGCGGCCGCTGAGCAAATAACCCTGCAGCGGCGGCCAGCAAGGCGGGGCAGCAGGCGACCCCGGGCCGGGTCCTACGGCCGGGCCCGGGGCCAGGGGGTGGGATATCTTTTCATCCTGCCCGCCGTCGCCCTGTTCCTTATCTTCATCGGCTACCCGATCATCCGATCGATTTACCAGAGCTTTACGCAATGGCCTGGCTTCGGGCCGTCGACGTTCGTCGGCTTCCAGAATTTCAGCGCCATGTTCCAGGATCCCGTGTTCGTGACGGCTCTGGTGAACACGATCGAATTCACCGCGGTAACGACAATCGTCGCCACTTTCCTGGCCATGGTGCTGGCGGCGGTACTGCGGGCTAAGTGGCGCTTCGGAACCGTTTTCCGGGTGGCCATCTTCGTCCCGGCGCTGCTCTCGCTGGTGGTGTCCGGCACGGTGTGGGGCCTCATTTACGAGCCCAATTTCGGCATACTCGACACCTTCCTGAACGCGATCGGCCTGCACTCAATCGCCATTTCGTGGCTGTCGGACTCCGCAACAGTGGTGCCGTCCCTCATCGTGGTGGGAATATGGCAGTCGCTCGGCTTTTACATGCTGATATTCTACGCCGCGCTGCATGATATCGATCCTGCGCTCTACGAGGCGGCTCAGCTTGACGGGGCTTCCGTCGTCGCCCAGTTCAGGTACGTCACGATGCCGATGCTCCGGTCGGTGACCTCGATCGTTGTCACCCTCAACCTCATCAACGGTATGAAGGTCTTTGACATCATCTACGTGATGACCGGCGGCGGCCCCGACAACGCGTCGCAGTCCTTGACAACCTACCTCTACAGCCTGGCGTTCGGTGGACAGGTGGCCGGCGCCATTCCGGCCATCGGTTACGCCACTGCCATCGGAGTAGTGGTCTTGCTCCTTGCCATCATCATCGTGGCCGCTCAGCTCGCGATCGGCGCTCGCAGGCGACTGACGTGAGAGAACGGAGAGGATCGTGACAACGCATTCCGATTTTCGGCACAGCGACGTGCCGGTCAAGCACGTAGCGGTCAGGACGCTCGGTTACCTCGTTCTCACCGTGGTTTCCGTCGTGTGCGTATTCCCGCTCCTATGGATAGCGCTCACATCGCTCAGAACCCCCGACTCCGCCTTCGGCAAGTCGTTTATCCCGACCGCCGCAGAGTGGACTTTGCAGGCGTACTCAAGTGCCTTTACATCGGCTGGAATGGGCCGTGGACTGGTGAATTCGCTCATTGTCACCGCCTGCACCATCGTAGGTGTAGTGATTGTGGCAACCTTGGGCGGCTATGGATTCGCCCGCTTCAACTTCCGCGGGCGGCGGCCCATCTACATCGCCATACTCAGCACGCTGATGGTGCCGGGAGCGGTGCTCATCATCCCGCTGTTTCTCGAGTTCAAGGTGTTCCACCTGCTGGATTCGCTGCAAGGGCTCGCGCTGGTTTATATCGCCACGTCGGTTCCATTCGCGGTGGTCCTCATGAGAGGTTTCTTCGAGCGAGTGCCCGAGAACCTCGCCGATGCTGCCAGGATAGACGGCGCGAGTGAACTGGCGGTGTTCTTCCGGGTCATGCTGCCTCTTGTCCAGCCGGCCGTGCTCACCCTCGCCGTTTTTCAGTTCCTGTCCAGCTGGAACGAGTTCCTCCTGGCGGAGACGTTCCTGCGTTCGGCGGATCTGCTGACGGTGCAGCCGAGGGTATACGCCATCGTCGGCCAGTACTCGACAAACTGGTCCCTGCTGTGCGCGGCAGTGGTTATCTCGGTCATCCCGGTCGTCATTCTCTACGTGGTCCTGCAGCGGCGCTTTGTCGCGGGGTTGACCGTGGGCGCCTTGCGAGGATGAGCCGGGCCTGGTTCCTGGCCGGGTCGCACAGGACAATGCCGTTCGCCCGCCGCGGGCAAGCCCCGGAGCGACCTGTCTGCCGGCCGGTTTCACGCCTACCCGCCGCACCTGATCAGACCACACCCCGGCCTGCCATCCCGGTGGACTGGCTGAGGGGACATCGACAAGGGAGACCATGACACAGGACGCAACGAGCAGCCCGGTACGGTTCGGCATCGTCGGTCGAGGGTGGCGGAGTGCCTTCTTCCGGCGGCTGGCACTGGCGCTGCCTGAGCATGTGCAACTCGTCGGCGTGATGGCACGCAGCGACGAGGCCGCCCACGCCGTCGAAGAGACCTGGAAAGTGAGGGGATGCACCAGCATCGCGGAACTGCTGGCCCTGGAGCCCGAGTTCGTGATCAGCGCCGTGCCGTGGGCGGTGAACCCGGGTATCGTGCTCGCCCTCGCAAGCGCTGGCGTCCGTGTCCTGAGCGAGACGCCACCTGCTCCTGACCTGGACGGGCTGCGCAGTCTCTGGAAGCAGGCAGGCGAGGGGAACCTGGTCCAGGTCGCAGAGCAGTACCTCCGCTATCCCGGCCACTCGGCCAGGAGCGCCTTGCTCGCCACTGGCCTGCTTGGCCGCCCGTCTTCGGTGCAGGTGTCTTCGACCCACCTGTACCATGCCGTGTCGATGATCCGGGGCTTTCTCGGTGTGGGCCTGGAAGACGCCACCGTCCGAGCCAGCACCTTCCACGGTCCCCTGGTCGACCCCCAGACGAAGAGGGACGGGTGGACCGGTGACGACACAGAGAAGGACGCCGTCACCACCCTGGCCACGATCGAATTCGCTTCCGGCGCGATGGGCTTGTACGACTTCACCGACAACCAGTGGCATAACCCCTTGCGCAGCCGGCGCGTCGTTCTCCGCGCAAGCCGGGGAGAGATCTCGAACGACGCTGTGGTCCGGCTGGCAGACGGCCATACGGTCCTCGAAGCCCCGATCGTGCGCCGTCAGACCGGTTGGGATCTCAACCTTGAAGGATTCCAGCTCGACCATCTCAGCTACGAAGGCCACGTCCTGTACAGGAATCCGTTTCCTGGACTCTCCCTCTCCGACGAGGACATTGCCATCGCGACGCTGCTGGTCCAGATGGCGCGCTGGTCACGCGGGCAGGGGCCAGCACCCTACCCGCTCGCTGAGGGGTGCCAGGACCATGCCATAGCCCTGGCGATTCAGGCCTCGGCACGAGATGGCCGTCCGGTCTCGGTATCGAAGGAGGACTGGGCCAGCGGCTGACCGCCCCGCGAGCGGGGAGGGCAGCCTGCGGGTGCCCGCCCGAGGCCGGCCTGACCCCTCGGGGCCGTGCGGAGCTAACTAAGGCGACTGCCGAAGAGAAGGAAAGGAGCGAGTGTGCAGCCACATCCCATCGCCGCAGTTGATCTCGTGGTACGGGATCTGGGCAGGTCCGTGGCCTTTTACACCGACCACGTCGGCCTGCCCGAGGCCACGTTGTCCGCGGACGGCCGCGCCGCCCTGCTCACGGCCGGGCCGGCGGTGCTGCGGCTCAGGGAGGCACCCGGCGCCGCCGAAGGCGGATGGGTACCCGATGACCTGCAGAAGGGATTCCGGCACATCGGGTTCGCGGTGAGCGACATCGACGCGCGGGCCGCGGCGCTCCACGCCCAGGGGGTGCGGTTCCGGGTTGAGCCAAAAAACGCGTACGGCGGTGTGCGCATCGCCTTCTTCTACGATCCGGACGGGGTGCTGCTTGAGTTCGTTCAGGGACAGCTCTCCTATGACCGGGTCCACGACCAGGGGCTTGTTGACGCGGCCCGGGCGGCGGCCACCCCGGCCACGCCGTCTTTCGACCACGTGGCCGTCACGGTCGACGACCTGGATACGACGATCAAGACCTACGCGGACGGTCTCGGGTTCGGCCTGGCCGGCCAGTTGATCAGGGATGACGACCCCCGCGGCTTCGTCATCAGCTACCTGCACGCCGGCCGGACGGTACTCGAGGTGTTTACCTACGACGAGGCCAAGCAGGACAGTCCGTGGTCGGCGCGGAAGTGCACGGCAGGTTTCCGCGACGTCGTATTCACCGGCGAGGTGGGCGACGTCGTGCGACGACTCGAGCAGGCGGGCGTCCGCCGGGTCGCCGGCGAGGGAGCGCTGCTCGTGGACCCGGACGGTTTCCCGCTCCTGGTGGAGGCCTCGCTATGAGCGGTCTGCCTGAGAACTGGCTGCGGCCCCTTGGCCGGACCGGGCTGACCGTGTCGGCGGTCTGCGCCGGCGGCGGACCGCTGGGCAGCATGCCGCAGAACTTCGGGTACGATGTCCCGGCTGAGCGCGGTATCGACACGGCGATCAGGGTGCTGCGCAGCCCGATCAGGTTCCTTGACACGTCGAACAGCTACAGCGGCGGGGAGAGCGAGCGGCGCATCGGCGCGGCGGTCGCCGCCGCGGGAGGCCTGCCTGGAGACTTCGTGCTCGCCACCAAGGTGGACAGGGACCGAAACGGGGACTTTTCCGGCGCGCGGGTCCGCCGTTCGATAGAGGAGAGCCTGACCCGGCTCGGCCTGCAGCACGTGCCATTGCTTTATCTGCACGATCCGGAGCACATCAGCTTCGAGGCGGCGATGGCGCCGGGCGGCCCGGTCGAAGAACTGCAGCGCATCCGCGACGAGGGCCTCGCGCGGTATCTCGGCGTCGCGGGAGGACCGGTCGGCCTGATGCGGCAGTTCGTCGATACCGGGGTTTTCGACGCCGTCCTCACCCACAACCGGTACACCCTGGTGGACCGGTCCGCGGAGCCGCTGATCGAGGCGGCGTCCACGGCCGGCGTCGCCGTCGTCAATGCCGCCATCTACGGCGGCGGCATTCTCGCCAAAGGCGTAGCCGGCTCCGACCGGTACGCGTACTCGGCCGCTCCGCAGGCGGTGCTGCAAGCCGTCGCCGGGATCGAGAAAGCCGGCGCGTTCTACGCCGTCCCGCTCCCCGCGGCGGCGCTGCGGTTTTCGATGCGAGACCCCCGGATCACGTCGACCATCATCGGCATCTCCCGGCCGGAACGAGTGGACGAGTGCCTGAGTCATGTGACGTGGGAGATACCTGAGGAGTTCTGGGCCGAGGTTGACCGGCACGTTCCCGCGCCCCGCTACTGGCTGAACTGAATCGAGTGGAAGAGACTAATGACTGACACGACGGACACGACGGACACGACGGACACGGGCATGCTGCGGTTTCCTGACGGGTTCGCCTGGGGGCTGGCTACCGCGAGCTACCAGATCGAGGGGGCCGTCGACAAAGGCGGCCGAAGCCCCTCGATCTGGGACACGTTCGCGCATACACCGGGCAAAACAGCGAACGGCGAGACCGGCGACGTCGCCTGCGATCACTATCACCGCTACCGTGACGACGTTGCGCTGATGCGCGAGCTCAACGTCGGCGTCTACCGTTTCTCCCTGGCCTGGCCGCGGTTGCAGCCCTCGGGGCGAGGCCCGCTGAATCCGGCGGGCGTGGCCTTCTACGACCGGCTGATCGACGAGCTGCTCGGCGCCGGCATCCGCCCCTGGGTCACCCTCTACCACTGGGACCTGCCGCAGGCGCTTGAGGACGAGGGCGGCTGGCCCGAGCGGCAGACCGCTTCCCTGTTCGCCGACTACGCGGCCGCCGTGCACGCACGGTTCGCCGACCGTGTCCGCGACTGGACCACGTTGAACGAGCCATGGTGTTCGGCCTTCCTTGGGTACGCCTCCGGCCACCACGCTCCCGGGCGCACCGACGGCGCGGCCGCCGTCCGGGCGGCGCACCATCTTCTGCTCGGACACGGCCTGGCGGTGCAGGCCATGCGCTCGACCCGGGGCGACCAGCGCTACGGCATCACGCTGAACCTGTATCCGACTTCCGCCGCCACCTCAACGGCCGCCGACCAAGAGGCGGCCCGCCGCGTCGACGGCATCTGCAACCGCATCTTCCTCGACCCGATCCTCCGCGGCCGCTATCCGGAAGACGTGCTCGCCGACCTTGAACCCGTCGCCGGCCTGGCGCACGTCGAGGACGGCGACGCCAAGCAGATCGGCCAGCCGCTCGACGTGCTTGGCGTGAACTACTACAGCCGACACGTGGTGCGCGCGGCGGCCGGTAGGCCGAACACGGCCTGGGTCGGCGCCGGCGCTGAAAGTGTCCGCACGGGGCTCCCGGTGACCGCCGCCGACTGGGAGATCGATCCGACCGGGCTGTACGACATCCTCACCCGGGTTTCGCGCGAGTATCAGGCGCCGCCGCTGTACATCACCGAGAACGGCGCGGCCTTCCCTGACGTGATCGCCGACGACGGCGGCGTGCACGACGAGCAGCGCATCGCCTACCTCGACGGACACTTCCGCGAGGCGCACCGGGCCATTAGGGACGGTGTCGACCTCAGGGGATACTTCGTCTGGACGCTCATGGACAACTTCGAATGGGCCTGGGGTTACGACCGCCGTTTCGGTCTTGTCCATGTCGACTGTGCCAGCCAGCGGCGGCTGGTGAAGGACAGCGGTCGCTGGTATTCCGACATAGCGGCAGCTAACAGCATGGGTAATGACATAGCTGCCGGAAATGGCTAGGTTACCGATGTAACCGCGGCAAAATG
>Ga0335073_10001633_pt1 | contig 30102 bp, 22 predicted proteins | sample Lox_Sample_22_FD_207093 | JGI IMG/M metagenome (GOLD analysis project Ga0335073, IMG submission 207093) | Soil microbial communities from Loxahatchee National Wildlife Refuge, Florida, United States - Lox_Sample_2.2 | ecosystem: Environmental > Terrestrial > Soil > Wetlands | place: USA... | reverse complement strand
GTCCGCGATCATCGATCGAGATGGACATCGACGGCGACAGCGCAGGCGCGATAACCAGTGCCGTGGAGAACTCCGCAAGCCGGTCACGCACCAGCATCGCCAGCTCGGAGCCGTCCGCTAGCGACTCTCTGGCCCAGGCCGACGCGGCTGCAATATCTGCTGTCATGAGTTTTGGCTGGATCACTTGGAAACAACCTTGCCGTCGGCATACACCCTGTACATGCTTCCATCCGGTGCCCGCCAGTCGTAATGGGGCCCGATCTACCTGCCGGCCGGCCCGCTGCCGTCCGACCCGGTGATGTCCTTCGACGGCAGCCAGTACCTGGGCAGCGCGGCCGGTGCGCTGACCAACGACGAGGCCGACAGCTTCACCGCCGCGATCTGGGTGTGGCCGGCCACCGTCGGCAGCCAGATGACCGCGGCCACCGAGGCGTCGATCCGCACCTGGCTGTCCGAGACGGTCTCGGTGACCGGCCGCGGCACGCCGAGGCCGCCCGGGCCCTGCGCGGAGGCACCCGGCGAGGACGAGTCCCACCAGGTCGCCGCGGCCGCGGTCAGCCCGTCCGGGTCGGTGCCGGCCCGGGCGACCGCGCTGCCGCCGGCCTGCCGCACGGTCGTCAGGCCGCCGCCGTCGATGCCGAAGGTCACCGCCGCGAGCGCCGGGTTCGCCGCGGCGTCCGCGTCGGCGATGACCAGCACCTCGGCCATGCCCTCGGCGGTGGCGGTGAGCACCAGGTCCACCCCCGGGAAGACGCCGGGATAGGTGGCGGTGCTGCCCCGCACCGACGGGGCGGCCAGCGCACCGGCCGGCCAGGACTCCGACAGCCACTGCCCGGCCGGTGCCCGCACCCGGGCCAGCGGCCCGGTGCCGCCGGCCGAGAACCGCACCGGCACCGCGGCGGCGGCCGGCTGCAACGAGCCGGACACCGGCTGCAGGCTCGGATCCGTCGGGATCCAGGTGCCGTTGCGCCGCACCCGCACCGGCTCGGTGTTCTCGGTCAGCACCTTGGAGTGGTCCGGCTGGGCCTGCACCAGCTCGGTCTCGGTGGTGGCCGAGTCGATGGTCACCGGATGCCCGTAGGCCTGCGCGATCTGGAACGCGACCGATTCGTCCGCCGCCGACCGGGCATCCGCCACCGGCACCAGCCGGGGTGGTGCGTCGGGCCGCTGCACGATCACCGCGGCTGTCACCACCAGGGCCAGCACCAGCACCGACCGCACCACCCGCAACCGCATGGCACTCCCCCCGTTGCGCAGCATTAAATCTGCGTTAAGCCATCCGGTCTGGGAAGCTACCTAAGCACTGCTTAAGCGGTCAAATCGCATCCCACCGCCCGGCCGCCCGACGCGAAATCGCGCACCTGGGTGCCGGCCACGAGGTCGTGCAGCGCGCGGCCGTCCGGCCGGACCACGGCCAGCCCGACCGAGGCACCGGCCAGCCCGAGCGCGGCCCCGAAGCCCGCCGCGGCCAGCCGCGGGCGGCGCCGGCCCGGCCCGACCAGCCGGCCGAGGGCGAGGTGCGCGAGCTGCCAGGGCAGCAGCTTCACCGCCGACCGCACCGCGATCCTGGCCCGGCCGGCCGGCTGGCCGTCGAGGCCGGTCACCACCAGCCCCGCCGAGCGCTTGCCCCAGGCGGCCTGCCGCCGGCCGGCCTCCCCGGCGGTCAGGTAGGCCCACACGGGCAGCACGGCAGTGCCGAACTGGGCGAGGTCGGCGGTGGCCGGGTCGGTGAACAGCGCCCGGTAGCCGGTGCGCCGCAGCAGCGGCAGCCGGGACAGCCCGGCCAGCGCGCCGAGCCACAGCCAGCAGGTCGCGAGATCGGCCACGGCGGCACGCAACCGGGCGCGGGACGGCGGGCCTGACGCGGTCGGTGCGGCCATGCCCTCCAAGATGACAGGTCTCGGTTGTTTCGGGATTAATTCCGGGCATATACCCGCAATCCGTGGACAACGGATAAGCCCGCTGCTAACTTTCGCCAAACACCTTCACCATCAGATGACATCAGCGTGGAGCGCTCGGCGCGATCGCGAGTTCACAAGGGAACCCACCACATGCCACTGACCGCCACCTCGCTGGCTGACATCCGCCCTCGCCTTCGCAACGACGTGGTATTCCTGCGGGTGGACACCGGCATCTACCTGCGCAGCGCCGAGACCTCCTGCGTGCTCAAGGGCCCGGGCGTCTACGACTGGATCGCCGCCCTGGGCCCGCGGATGACCGGCGAGTGGACCGTCGCGGACCTCTGCACGGGGCTCGACGACGCGCGCCGGCGCACCGCGGAGGGCCTGCTTCGCACCCTGCTGGATCGCGGTTTTGCCCGCGACGCAAGCGCTTCCGACGACGGCGGGCTGACCGAGCCGGTGCTGGCCCGGTTCGCCAGCCAGATCAACTTCGTCGAGCACTTCATGCACGGCGACGACCGGTCGCCGCAGCAGCTGTTCGGCGCCTTCCGCACCTCGCGGGTGCTGCTGATCGGCGGCCGGGCCGGCATCCTCGACGCGGCCGTGCGCGGCCTGCTCCGCAACGGCCTGGCCGAGGTGTCGGTGGCCGGCGCGCACACCCCCGAGAGTTTCACCGCCGAGCTGGCGGCGCTGGAGGCGGCCGGCGCGCCGGCCAACCTGGTGTCGCTGCCGGCCGTCCCGCACGACGTCGGCGACTACGACGTGGTGATCGCCGCCGCCGATGCGGGCAGCGGCGCCGCCCTGCTCGAACTCACCCGGCGGGTGGTCGGCGCCGACCGGCCGGCGCCGGTGCTGCTGCCGGTCGTCGTGCACGGCGGCCACGCGATCCTCGGCCCGGTCTCCGGCCCGGCCGAGCAGCCGTGCTGGGTGTGCGCGCAGCTGCGCTGGGCAGCCAACTCCGACCCGCGCACCGGCGCCGACTTCTGGCGCGGCCTGGCGCTGGGCACCGCCGGCGCGGACGGCGGCTCCAGCCTGATCACCGACGAGATGCTGGGCAACGCGCTGGCCTTCGAGGTGTTCCGGCTGCGCTCCGGCCAGCTCGGCCGGGACGACCAGAGCCGCGCCGTGGTGCAGGACCTGACCACCCTGGAGTCCGGCCGCGAACGGGTGCTGCCGCACCCGCAGTGCCCGCTGCCGCACCAGGTGCCCGCCGGCGAGGCGCGCCCGCTGGCCGGGCAGGAGCCCAACCTGATCGAGGGGAGCGTGCTGGTCTCGCCGCGGCTCGGCCTGCTGTCGGCCTGGACCGACGAGTCGATCAAGCAGATCCCGGTCAAGACCGGCCGGGTCCGGCTGGGCTGGCCGGGCGCCCTGGCCGGCGGTGCCCGTGAGATCGCGGCCTTCGACGTGGACGTGATCCTCGACGCGCGCGCCCGCGCGGTGCTCGCCGCCGCCTCGACCTACGCCGGCCGGCTGGGCCCGATCGGCCGTTCCGGCGGCGGCTCCGCCGAGGAGATCGCACTCGACCGGTTCGAGGTCCGCAGCGGCGCGGCAGCCGGCCCGCAACAGTGGCTGGCGGCGGTCTCGCTGGCCGACGGCAGCCCGGCCCGCGTCCCGGCCGCGGTCGCCTATCCCTGGTCGCCGGCCAACGCCGGCCTCGCTGCCGAGCCCACCTCGGCCGGCGCGGCGGCCGGCTGGAGCGTCGAGGAGGTGCAGGAGCGCGGGCTCTGCTCGGCACTGGCCTACCGGGCGATCCGGGCCGCGCTCCGGTCCGGCGCCCCGCTGCCGAGGGTGGCCGAGGGCGAGCTGGCCGCCGACGACGAGAGCGCCTTCCTGCTCGAGGCGCTGCGGCACCTGGACCTGCGGCCGCGGGTGCTGCTGCTGCCGGGTGCCGAGCCCGCGCACGCGGCCCTGGTGCTCGTCGACAACCCCGCCGGCGGCCGGCCGGACTGGGCGATCGGCTCCGGCCTGTCGGCGCAGGACGCCGTCCGGGCCGGCCTGCGGGACGCGGTCGGCGCGGCGACGGTGCGGCACTACGAGGGCGTCCCGGCCGACCTCGGCGACCCGCTGGTCGAGGACCTCGACCCCAGGGTGTTCCACGAGGCGGACACCACCGCCGGCCTGGCCGGCCGGCCGGAGACCACGATCCCGCAGGTGCTGCAGGCACTGGCCGCGGCCGGCACCCGGGCGCTGTACGTCGACACCACACCGGTCGACTTCCGGTCGGTGGGCGGGCTCGTCGCCGGCACCGTGCTGCTGGCGACGGCCTGATCCGCGCTCGCCCCCGGGGGGAAGGGCGCCCATGACCCTCGGCGCAACCGCGACCGAGCGGGTGTAACCCAACGATCAAGGAGAAAGAAATGACCAACCTGACCATCGAGCTGAGCGCCCTGGAGAGCGCGACCTTCGAGATCGAGGAGATGACCGACCCGTCGGTCGAGCTGGCGGCGTCGAGCTCCAGCTGCTCGTGCAGCTCGTGCTGCTCCTGCAGCACCAGCTCCTGCTGCAGCTGCAGCACCAGCACCTCCTGATTCGAACCGGCGGACGCCGAGTCCGACGCCCGCCGGCCCTGCACAGTCCACTACAGCACCGGGACGGCTGCGGCTGCTTGCGCTTCCTCACCGTCCGCCGCCACCGCACCGGTCGATCTCCAGTCCGTGGGGCTGGTCATCGACACGTGCTGGCGACGGCCTGATCCGCGCTCGCCCCGGGTAGGAAGGGCGCCCATGACCCTCGGCGCAACCGCGACCGAGCGGGTGTAACCCAACGATCAAGGAGAAAGAAATGACCAACCTGACCATCGAGCTGAGCGCTCTGGAGAGCGCGACCTTCGAGATCGAGGAGATGACCGACCCGTCGGTCGAGCTGGGCTTCTCGAGCTCCAGCTGCTCGTGCAGCTCGTGCTGCTCCTGCAGCACCAGCTCCTGCTGCAGCTGCAGCAGCAGCACCTCCTGATTCGAACCGGCGGACGCCGAAACCGACGCCCGCCGGCCCTGCACAGTCCATGACAGAACTGTGACGGCTGCGGCTGCTTGCGCCTCTTCATCGCCTGAGGGCGCAAGCAGTCGTGGCAGCCACATCCATCGTAAGTGAGCGGATGACCCCTGTGTCGAGCGTGAAGATCGACCCCACGACGTCCCACGTCGAGGTCGTGCGTGACTACCTGGCCGGCCTGGACCTCGGCGGCGTCGCGCTGGACCTCGGCACGCTGGGCTTGCCCGGCCTCAAGAACGAGGCGCCCACGACGGAGCTGGCCTATCCGGTCCGGCTGTACGCCGGCACCGCGCTGCTCGGCCCGCTCTACCGCACCGACGGCTCCAGCCGCCCCTGCGCCCGGTGCCTGGAACGCCGCTGGCTGGCGCTGCGCCCGATCGAGGAGCGCAAGGTGCTGGAGGACGGCGCGGACTTCGTCGTGCTCAACGACGACCCGACGCTGGCCCCGTTCGTGCTGGAGCAACTCGCGCAGCTGGTGCGGGCCGAGACGGCCGCCGGCCTGCCCGCCGGTGCCGTCGGCCGGATCCTCGAGCTGCGCTTCGCCGACCTGGCCGTCACCCGGCACGACCTGCTCGCCGACTCCGAGTGCGAGCGGTGCGCGACGCCCGCCGCAGACACCGCGGAACTCGCCACGATGCCGCTGGCCAGCAGGCCGAAGTCGCACGAGGCCGCGTACCGGGGCGCCAAGGTCGCCGACCTGGCACTGCCGATGGGCGCCTACGTGAACGAGGTGTGCGGCGCGCTGGCCCGCCAGTTCCTGCCGGTCTACCAGTGCAGCGCCACCCTGCCGGTGAGCGGCTACTTCCGGGTGCGCAGCAAGTACGACTACCACGAGATGTGGTGGAGCGGGCAGTCGCAGAGCGTCGCGAGCAGCGAGCGCTACGGCCTGCTCGAAGGCCTCGAGCGCTACGCCGGCCAGTTCCCGCGGGCCAAGCGGGCCACCGTGCGCGGCTCCTTCAACGAGCTCACCCCGGACGCCCTCGATCCCGCCGTGGTCGGCCGGTACCGGCCGGAGTTCTACGAGAGCCACCCCGACTTCTACGAGCCGTTCCACCGCGACACCCAGCTGCGCTGGGTGTGGGGCTACTCGCACAGTGAGCAGCGGCCGATGCTGGTGCCCGAGCAACTCGTCTACTACCTCGACCGGCACCCGGACAAGAAGTTCGTGCAGGAGAGCTCCAGCGGCTGTGCCAGCGGCACCAGCCCGGAGGAGGCGCTGCTGCACGGCATGCTCGAACTCATCGAGCGCGACGCGTTCCTGCTCAACTGGTACGCCGGCGCCAAGCTCCCGGAGATCGATGCGGCCAGCTGCGAGGACGAGGAGATCCAGTTCATCCTCGACCGGGTCAGCCGGCTCGGCTACCGCATGCGGCTCTTCGACATGCGGGTCGACATCGGGGTGCCGGCCGTGATGGCCGTGGCCGAACGGCTCGACGGCGGGCTCGGCCGGCTGTGCTTCGCGGCCGGGGCCAGCATGGACCCGATCGAGGCGGTCCGGTCGGCGATCTCGGAGACCGCGTCCTACATCCCCGGCATGGACGAGCGGGTGGAGACCCGGCTGCCGGAGCTGACGGAGATGGTGCACGACTACGGCAAGGTGCACGAGCTGGTGCAGCACGCGCTGCTCTACGGCCTGCCGGAGATGGCCCACCTCGTCGACTTCCTGCTCGCCGACACCGCGCCGGCCCGGTCGGTCGAGTCGCTCTACGCCGGCTGGCTGGCCGAGCGCCCGGTCACCCTCGACCTGGCCGACGACGTCCGGTTCCTGCTGGAGCGGATCGGCGCGGCCGGCAGCGACGTGGTGGTGGTCGACCAGACCTGCCCGGAGCAGCACGGCGCCGGCATCCACACCCTGGCGGTGATCACGCCGGGGCTGATCCCGATCGACTTCGGCTGGTCCCGCCAGCGCGCGCTGGACCACCCGCGGCTGCGGGCCTATCTCGATCGCGAGCTGGCCGAGCTCCACCCGCGCGAGCACGGCTACGGCCCGACCGGGCTGAATCCGCGCCCGCACCCGTTCCCGTAACCACCAGCAGGAGGAGAGGAGGCAGCGCAGATGCCCGAACAGCGGACCCAGCTGGTCGCCGATTACGTGGCGTCGGTGTTCCGGCGTGGCCGGGAGCCGATGGAACCGGTCGGTTTCCAGCCGAACTTCGCCGACCAGCCGTCCCGGCACAAGACCTATCTGGGCGTGCGCCGGTACCCGCTGCCCGTGGGCGCCGGTGACGACCTCGCCCCGGTGGCCGACGTGCTCTTCGGCGAGCCGCCGAAGGCGGACGGCCCGGCCTGGACGCTGCCCGACCTGGCAACCCTGCTGCGGCTCACCTACGGCCAGCTCGACCGGCGGCTGCGGGTCAGCTGGAACCAGGACACCCACGTCCGGGTGCTCTACCCGGAGTCGCTGTGGGGCCGGGGCACCGCGTCCGGCGGTGGCATGTACCCGCTGGAGATCTACTGGGTGGCCGGCGCGAACGGCCCGCTGAGCCCGGGCGTCTACCACTACTCCACCGCGCACCACGCCCTGGAGCGGCTGCTCACCGGCGACCTGACCGACGAGGTGCGGGCGGCCTGCCGGGCCGGGTCCGACACCGACGGCTACCTGCTGGTGACGACCCGGTTCTGGAAGAACTCCTTCAAGTACAACAGCTTCTGCTATCACGTGGTGACCCAGGACTGCGGCGCGATGCTCGGCTCGTTCGAGCTGATCGCCCGTGGCCTCGGCCGGCGGCTGCAGCGGGTGCTCTGGTTCGACGACGAGCCACTGAACGCGCTGCTCGGGGTGGCCACCGACGAGGAGACGGTGCTCGCGGTCCTCCCGCTGCCGTTCGGCCCAGGCTCCGCAGCGGCCGCCGACCAGCCAGCCCGGGCCGGCCTGATCGACCTGGCAAGCTTCGAACGGTCCCGCACCCTGATCGAGTTTCCCCAGACCACGCAAGTGCATCATGCGGTGCTGGCCGACCGGCGGGAACGCCCGGAGCCGGAGCTGGCCACCGGCCTGCGCCCGGTGCGCCCGGCCGGGCTCGCCGAGCTGGAACTGCCCGCTCCGGTCGCCGGTGACCTCGACCGGCCGCTCGGCACCGTGCTGCGCTCGCGGCAGACCAGCTTCGGCTCGTTCGACGGCTCCCAGCCGATGGAGCTGGCCGAGCTCGCCACGGTGCTCGCCGGTGCCAGCTCGGGCCGTGACTATCACAGCGACGTGGCCCCGGCCGAGGTCGGCTTCACCGGGCTGTACGTACTGGCCAACCGGGTCACCGGGCTGGCCCCGGGCAGTTACCGCTACGACCCGGACGGGCACCGGCTGCAGGTGGTCGAGGAGCGCCCGGTCGCGGAGTTCCTGCAGCACAACTACTACCTGAGCAACTACAACCTCGACCAGGTCGGCGCGGTGCTGGCGATCTCGGCACGGTGGAACAGCGTGCTGGACGCCTACGGCAGCCGCGGCTACCGGGTGATCAACGCCGAGGTCGGGGCCATCGCCCAGGCCGCCTACCTGGCCGCGGTGGCCGCCGGCGTCGGCTGCGGCGCGGTGCTCGGCTTCGACAACATCGCCATCGACGAGGTGGTGGGCCTGGACGGCAGCGACGAACACACGTTCCTCTTCGTCCTGCTCGGCCACGAACGGGCCGACCGGGCCGACTTCGACTACCGGCTGATCTGAGAGGCCACCCATGTCACGCGCGCTGTTGCGAGAACCCGTCCTGGCCGAGGGGATCGACTGGCACCTGGTGCCGCGATTCATGCTGCGGGTGGGCGGGCTGCCCTTCGGCACCGCGGACCGGCTGACCAGTGCCCGCACCGCGGCCTGGGCCGACGAGCTGCTGGCCACCGAGCGGCGGCTGGCCGAGCGCGCCTCGGCGATCGCGGACGAGCTGCAGGAGTTCGTGGCCGGCAACCTGGCCGACGCGGCAGCCCGCAAGCTGCTGATCAACCTGCGCCGGGACGTGTTCAACCTGCGCGTCCCGCGCGGGCTGGCCCAGGCCGAGACGGTGCTGCCGGCCACGCTCACCGGCCGGCTGCACGGCTGGCTGGCCGACCGGGCCCGCCGGGACGAGCTGCTGGCCGCCGGGGCCGCCCTCACCGCCACCGAGATCTCGGCCAACCGGGCCGAACTGCGTGACATCGCAGCCGAATCCGACCTGCGCTGTGGCATCCAGCTGTCCTCACCGTCGCTGGACGAGCACCTGGACGGCTACCTGCGCGCCGACCCGGACAGCCTCTCCAAGCGGAGCCGGCGGATCGAGCGCTCGCTGCTGGAGTACCTCTACCGGACGGCCTGCAAGACCAGCCCGTTCGGCACCCTGACGCCGGTCGAGCTGGGCAGCTTCGTCGGCCGTGCGGGCCACGCGCTCGGAGCCGAGGTCAGCGACCTGGCCAAGCACAGCTCCACGCTGTTGAACGTCGCGGTGCTGTCCCGGCTGTCCGGCCTGATGACCAGCACCCCGGCGGTCCGCGGCGACCTGCCGGTGCGGGCCACCGGCGGCGTGGCGATGGAGGCCGGCCGGGTCCGGTACCTGCGCCGGCTGCAGACCGTGGCCAGCAACGCCGACGCGGCGGTCACCCTGGACCCGCTGCACGAGAGCCTGTTCTACCTGCCGTCCGGGCCGGCCCTGGAGTTGGTGCTGCAGATCCTGGACGGCGGCACGCTGCGCTACGCCGAGCTCGCCGCCCGGCTCGGCGAGCTGGCCGGCGACTGGTCGGCGGGAGAGATCGACACCTACCTCGGGCACCTGCTGCGGCTCGGGCTGCTGGTGGTGCCCGACCTGCAGCTGGACATCCACGCCGAGAATCCCGTTGCCGCGTACCGGGAATCGCTGCGCGGCCTGGGCTGTGACTGGGCCGATGCGACGGCCGGGCTGATCGCGCGGATCGAGGCCGACGTGGCCGAGTTCGCCGGCGCCGACCTGGTCCGCCGGCGGCAGCTGCTCGACTCGATCCGCGGCGCGGTGGCCGAGGCCCACCAGGTGCTCGGCCGGGACGACGCGGACGTGCTGCGCACCCTGGTCTACGAGAACACCACCGTGCCCGGTGTGCGGGTCACCGGCGACCTGGACCGCTGGCAGGCCGACCTCGGCGCGGGCCTGCGCCAACTCGCGAGCATCGTGCCCGCCTTCGACGCCAACCTGGTGCGCAAGCAGGTGACCAAGGGCTACTTCGTGATCCGGCACGGCGCGGGCGGGCGGTGCGAGGACTTCCTGTCCTTCGCGCACGAGTTCGGCCAGGACTTCTACGACAACTACAGCCAGGGCCTGATGCGCCACCAGCGCTTCGACGGCACCGAGCTCAAGCCGTACGACAACTGGTTCCGCCAGCCCGAACTCGGCCAGCTCGACCAGGCCCGCCGGACCGTGAGCGCGGAGATGACCCGCCGGCTGGCCGAGCACGACGGCCCGGAGCTGCGGCTCGGCCCCGACTTCGTGGCCGCGGTCACCGAGGAGCTGCCGGCCAACCTGGGCGACCTGCAGCCGGTGTCGTTCTTCCTGCAGGTCGCCGATGATGGAGTCGCCGACCCGACGATCGTGCTGAACCGGGCCTACACCGGCCTGACGCTGCTGTTCTCCCGGTTCGCCCACCTCTTCGGCTCCGAGCTGCCGGCCGAGCTGCGCCGGGCCCTGGACGAGGTGACCCCGCCGGGCGCGGTGTTCGCCGAGCTGAAGGGCGGCGTGGATGCCACCAACCTGAACCTGCATCCGATCGTCACGCCGTACGAACTGGTCACGCCCGGCGAGGTGAGCTTCCGGCCGGCGGACGAGCAGATCGGCGTCGAGGACCTGGTGGTCGAGCACGACCCGGTCGCCGACCGGCTGCTGCTGCGCTCCCAGCGGCTGGGCGTCGAGGTGATCCCGGTCTACCTGGGCTTCCTGCTGCCGATGGCGCTGCCGGAGCTGCAGCAGGTGCTGCTCAACTTCTCCTACGCCGGCCTGGCCTCGCTCGACCTGTGGGCCGGCGTCGAGCTGCCGGCCGACCGGGTGGTCGAGCTGCCCCGGGTGCGGCTGGCCGACGTGGTGGTGCAGCGGCGCACCTGGCAGATCCCGGCGGCGGAGCTGCCGGCCGAGGTCACCGGCGGCGAGCACGAGTGGTTCCTGGCCTGGCGCCGCTGGCAGCAGTCGCTCGGCCTGCCGCGCCGGGTGTTCGCCAGCCTCGGCGGCGAGCGCAAGCCGCTCTACGTCGACTTCGACTCCTACTTCTCGGTGAACCTGCTGCACACCGCGGCCCGGGGCACGACCGCGCCGGTGGTCCTCACCGAGATGCTGCCCGGCCCGGACGAGCTGTGGCTGCGCGACGGCGTGGACTCCTACGTCACCGAACTCACCGTGGAGATCAACGGAATCCGGACGGAGCACTGATGAGCGAGCAGCCGAGGCAGCAGGACACAGACCGCTGGATCAGCCTGCACACCTTCTACGCCGCCAACTCCAACCCGGTGCTGGTGCACTGCATCGGGCCGCTGGTGGCGGAGCTGCGCGAGCGCGGGCTGATCGAGAAGTGGTTCTTCATCCGGTACTGGCTGGAGGGCCCGCACACCCGGCTCCGGCTGCTGCCGAAGGAGGATGTCGATCCGGACGAGGTGCGCCAGCTGGCGCTGAGCCGGATCGCGGCGTTCCTCAAGCGGCGCCCGGCGCTCTACGAGGAGGACCGCAACAACTCCGACGAGCTCTACAAGAACATGTTCCTGGCCGAGTACCCGCAGCAGCGCTGGGACGAGCTCTACGGCGCCGAGGGCCGGATGCCGTTCCGGGACAACAACACCGTCGCCGAGATCGGCTACGAGCGGGAGTACAGCCGCTACGGCGGGCCGGCGGCGATGGCGCTCGCCGAGTCGCACTTCGAGCGGTCGTCGGATCACGTGCTGTCGCTGCTGGCCAGCACCAACGTGCACGTCCGCACCGTGCTGCTCGGCCAGGCCGCGCAGAACACCGCGGCGCTCTGCCTGGCGTTCCTGCCGGACGAGGCGGCGATCGCGGAGTTCCTGACCCGCTACCGCACGATGTGGGAGAGCTCCTACGGCGAGTCCAGCGACGACCAGCACGAGAAGTTCGACCGCAGCTACGACCGGATGGCCGAGAGGTTCGTGCAGCGGCTGCGCCACCTGCGGGCCGCGGCCCGGGGTGAACGGCCCGCGGCGACGCCGGGCGAGCAGTCCTGGCTGGCGCACTGCGCCGAGCTGCGCGACCAGGTGGTCGCGCTCGCCGAGGCCGGTGAGCTGACCTTCCGGGACGGGGTGATCACCGATCCGGCGATCGCGCTGCCGATCGTGCTGAGCTCCTACGTGCACATGACCAACAACCGGCTCGGTGCGAGCATCCTCGACGAGATCTACCTGGCCTACGTGATCAGCCGGGCGATGCGGGAGATCGCTCCGGCGGAGGTCGGCTGATGACCGCTGCCGGCTACCAGCTGCCGCGCCTGCGGCCGGAGGTGGTGCTCGGGCCGGGCCTGCGGTCGGGGCCGAACGTGGTGCACCACCTCAAGGATCCGGTGACCGGCACCTACTACCGGATCGGCCAGCGCGAGCACTTTATCCTGCAGCGGATGGACGGCGAGCACAGCCGGGACGACATCAACGCCGAGTACGTGGCGCAGTTCGGCCGCCGGCTGGGCGAGGACAGCTGGCGGCAGCTGTTCACGCTGCTGGGCCAGCGGCAGCTGCTGGCCGACTACGCCGACGAGACGGCGCTGGAGCGGATCCGGGAGGCGACCGCGGCCAAGCGGGCCGGCCGGTCGTCCTGGGCGCAGCATCGCTGGGTGCTGCTCCGGCCGGACGAGCTGTGCGCCCGGCTGGCCCGGAGCTTCGCCTTCGCCTTCCGGCCGGCGTTCGCGGTGCCGGCGGCGCTGGCCGGCCTGGCGCTGCAGGTCTTCGTCTGGGCACACGTCAGCCGGCTGGCCGGCGACGCCACCCACCGCACCTGGTGGCCGCTCACGCTGCTGGTCTCGGTGCTGCTGTTCTCCCTGGTCACCGCCGCGCACGAACTCGGCCACGGGGTCGCCTGCAAGCACTTCGGCGGCGAGGTGAACGAGATCGGGTTGCGCTGGCGGTTCCCGATGATGGACGCCTACTGCCGCACCGACGACATCGTGCTGTTCCACCGGCGGCGGGCCCGGGTCGGCACCGCGTTCGCCGGGGTGTTCGTCACCATGCTGGCGCTGCTGCCGGTGCTCGGGCTGTGGCTGGCCAGCGCGCACTGGCCGTTCGGCCGCTCGGTGGCGGCCGGCATCCTGCTGTTCGGCAGCTTCGGCGCGGCGATCAACCTGGCCCCGTTCCTGCAGCTCGACGGCTACGCGATGCTCACCCACGCGCTCGGCCTGGCCGACCTGCGCCGGGAGACGGTCCGGTTCTGGCGGCTGCTGCTCGGCCGCGGCGCCGACCGGCTGGCCGGCTACCCGGAGCGGGACCGGTGGATCTATGCCGGCTACGGGGTCTGCGCGGTGACCGCGCTCGGCAGCGGGTACGCCGCCGTGGTGACGTTCTGGTTCCACAGCCTGCGGCACTGGATGGGCCCGGTGCCGGCCGCGGCGATCCTGACGGTGGAGACGCTGGTGGTCGGCGGCCTGCTCGCGATGGCCGCCCGAGGCCGGCGCGCGGCTAGCGCATCGAAGCCTGCGGCCAAGGCTGCTCCTTCATCGAATCCTGAGACGGCCGGATCACCCGCCGCCGTCGAGACGAACCCGGACGTGGCGATCCAGGCGACCGGCCTGACCAAGGCGTACGGGCCGGGCACCGGGGTGTTCGACCTCGACCTGGTGGTGCGCACCGGTGAGATCTTCGGCTTCCTCGGCCCGAACGGGGCCGGCAAGACCACCACCATGCGGATGCTGGTCGGGCTGATCGCGCCCACCGCCGGCAGCGTGGCGGTGCTCGGGCACCCGGCCGGCAGTGCCGCCAGCGTGGCCGGCCTGGGCGCGCTGATCGAGTCGCCGGCGCTCTACCCGCACCTGTCCGGCCGCGACAACCTGCGGGTGCTGGCCCGCTACGCCGGGCTGCCGGAGTCCCGGGTCGAGTCGGTGCTGGCCGAAGTGGAGCTGACCGCGAAGGCGGACGTGCCGTTCCGCGCGTACTCCCTCGGCATGAAGCAACGGCTGGGGGTGGCCGCCGCGCTGCTGAAGGATCCGGCGCTGCTGATCCTGGACGAGCCGACGAACGGGCTCGACCCGGCCGGCATGGCGAGCATGCGGGCGTTGATCACCGGGCTGCGGCACAGCCGGCGGACGGTGCTGCTGTCCAGTCACCTGCTGGCCGAGGTGGAGCAGCTGTGCGACCGGGTGGCGGTGATCAGCCACGGCCGGCTGATCGCCACCGGGACGCCGGCCGAGCTGCGCGGGCGCAGCGGCGCGGCGCAGCTGACGATCCGGGTCGACTCGCCGGACCGGGCCGCCGAGCTGGTACGCCGGCACCCGGAGGTCCGGTCGGTGCGGCTGGTCGACGGCGTGCTCGACGTCGCGGTGCAGCCGGGCAACGCGGCGCAGATCAACCGGCTGCTGGTCGAGGCGGGGCTGGACGTGCACGAACTGCGCCAGCACGAGGCGACCTTGGAGGACGCGTTCTTCGAGCTGGTCGCCGGTGAGAACTCCCTCGCCGTGCCGCCGCGCACCCAGGAGGTGGCGGTCTGATGACTGATGTCGTGCGGGCCGAGCTGCTGGCCACCCGCAAGCGGCCGGGCACCTGGATCATCGGCGGCGCCTGGGTGGTGCTGGCGGTGGTGTTCGGCATGCTGGTGCCGTACCTGGTGTGGCTGTCGCTGCACGGCAAGCCGAGCTCGGGCACCGACACCGAGAAGCTGCTGACCGGGGTGCTGCCGGCCCAGTTCGTCGCGAACTCGGTGGCGCTGTACCCGCTGTTCGGCAGCGCGCTGATGCTGATCTTCGGCGCGGTACTGATGGGTGGCGACTACCGGTGGGGGACGCTCGGCACGCTGCTCGGCCAGCGGCCAGGCCGGGTGGGCCTGGTGCTGGGCAAGGCGGCCGCGATCGCGATGGCGCTGCTCGGGGTTACCGTCGCGGTCGAGGTGGCCGCGGCCGGGATGAGCGCGCTGATCGCCGCACTGGCGCACCGGCCGATGCACTGGCCCGGTGCGGTGACCATGATCGAGGGCGTCGGCGCGTCCTGGCTGGTCGGCGGCGCGGCGGCCAGCCTGGGCGTGTTCCTCGCCGTGTTGTTCCGCAACACCAGCACGGCGATCGGGGTGGGCCTGATCTGGCTGCTGGCGCTGGAGAATCTCGTCTCCGGCATCGCCGGCACGATGCCCGCCCTGAAGGCGGTGCAGCGGTTGCTGATCGGCCCGAGCGGCGGATCGCTGGCGACCTCGCTGGGCTCGTCGACGCAGGGTGACGGCGGGCTGCCGGGCGTGGTCTCGGTGTCGTCGCCGGCCGTCGCGACGCTGGTGCTGGGCTGCTACGTGGTGGTGCTGCTGGGGCTGAGCGCGCTGATCGTGCGCCGCCGCGACCACGCATGACGCGGCCGTCGTGACCAGGTTCGGCTCGGCACAGCATGGCCGATCTGTCAGGATCGACGGGGTGAGGCTGCTTCCCGAGACGAGGACCACGCCGGACGAGACCAGGGCGGCGCTGCCCGGTGACGACCTGGTACCGGACGCGGCGGTGGTGATGGACCGGGCGTTCACCCTCGCCGCGCGGCCGGAGACGGTGTGGCCGTGGTTCGCGCAGCTGGGCAAGCAGCGCGGTGGCTGGTACTTCCCGCGCTCGGTCGAGCGGTTCATCCCGCCGTCCCGCCGGGCCGCGCGTGCCGTCGACGGCCGGTGGCAAGGTCTGCGGGTCGGTGACCAGGTGCCCGACTACGGCGGCCCGCACGAGACCTTCACGGTTGCCGCGATCGACCCGCCGACGTCGCTGGTGTACTCGTCGAAGCGGCGGGGCGCGGACGTCAGCTGGTCGATCAACCTGCGTCCGCTGCCGCCCGGCGGGACCCGGGTGCAGCTGCGGCTGCGGATGGGACCGGTGAAGCAGCGCTGGCTGGTCGAGTCCGTCGGCGGCCTGTTCGACCTGCTCACCATCGCGGGCCTCGCCGCCGGCCTGCGCGAACGCCTCCCCTGAACGTCTTACAACCTGGCAAGGCGCGCCGGATTCAGGTCCTAGCGAAGTCTGCGCACCCTGATTGCCTTCGGCATACCCTCAACGTGCATCCGGTTTCCGTCCACGATGACCTCAGGCCGGTACTTGTACTGGTATCTGTAGTAGTACTCGTCCTGCTGCCAACCAGATCCATTAACGAGCGTCAGTACAGTCTTTCCATCCCACCCTGTCCAACTACCGTCAATGCGTGACCTCACCGCGCTCCTCCCTTAGAGCCCCTGCCTGTTACTGCTAGCTGGGCATGTCGACAAAGCGCGACAGGTGGCCCTGGAAGGCGACCACGGCGTTGCCGGTCGGGCCGTTACGGTGCTTGGCGATGATGATGTCGGCCTCGCCGGCGCGGGGGGATTCCCGCTCGTACATGTCCTCGCGGTGCACCAGCAGCACCACGTCGGCGTCCTGCTCGATCGAACCGGACTCGCGCAGGTCCGACAGCATCGGCTTCTTGTCGGTCCGCTGCTCCGGGCCACGGTTCAGCTGCGAGAGCGCCACCACCGGCACCTCCAGCTCCTTGGCGATCAGCTTCATCGCCCGGGAGAACTCCGACACCTCCTGCTGCCGCGACTCCACCCGCTTGCCCGAGGTCATCAGCTGCAGGTAGTCGATCACGATCAGCCGCAGCCCGTGCCGCTGCTTCAACCGCCGCGACTTGGCCCGGATCTCCATCATCGTCAGGTTCGGCGAGTCGTCGACGAACAACGGCGCCTCGGCCAACTCCGAGGACCGCAGCGCGATCTTGCGCCAGTCGTCGTCGCTCATCCGCCCCGAGCGGATGTCGTTCAGCTTCACCCGGGCCTCGGCCGAGAACAGCCGCATCATGATGTCTTGCTTGCTCATCTCCAGCGAGAAGATCACCGTCGGCGCGTGGTGCTTGATCGCCGCCGACCGGGCGAAGTCCATCGCCAGTGTCGACTTGCCCGAACCCGGCCGCCCCGCGACCACCACCATCTGCCCCGGGTGCAGGCCGTGCAACATCTCGTCCAGCTGCTCGAACCCGGTCGGCACCCCACCGTGCCCGTCGTTGACCTGGATCCGCTCCAGCTCGTCCATCGTCGACTGCAGCAGGTCCTCGATCCGGACGTAGTCCTCACTCGTCCGCCGCTCGGTGACCTCGTAGATCTCGGCCTGCGCCCGGTCCACCACGTCGTCCACGGTGCCGGCCATGCCCTCGCCACCGGCCGCGCCGTACCCCATCTGCACGATCCGGGTGCCGGCCTCCACCAGCCGCCGCAGCACCGACCGCTCGGCCACGATCTCGGCGTAGTAGCCGGCGTTCGCCGCGGTCGGCACCCCCGAGATCAGCGTGTGCAGGTACGGGTGGCCGCCCACCCGGCCGATGCTGCCGGCCCGGGACAGCTCCGCCGCCACCGTCACCGCGTCCGCCGGCTCGCCGCGGCCGTACAGGTCCAGGATCGCGTCGTAGATCAACTGGTGCGCCGGCCGGTAGAAGTCGTTGCTGCGCAACACCTCGATCACATCGGCGATCGCGTCCTTCGACAGCAGCATGCCGCCGAGCACCGACTGCTCGGCCTCGATGTCCTGCGGCGGGGTCCGGTCGAAACGAGGGGCACCGTCGCCCTCGTTGTCGACCGCGCGCAGACCAGGACCCGACGACATGCAATCACCAAAGCTCTCGACTCGTTCGCAGACTGTTCGGCCCATCCAGGGCCGCCCCGCCGCCTGACTATACGACACTATGTTCGAATAGTGTTGCACCTCGTGATTGCGGAGCGCACCCACCCGACGTGCTCGCGACGACGCTAGAAGCAGCGCGACCGCGACTCAACTCGACCTGTGCACACAGTTGTGGACCAGCCTGTGGGCAACGCCGCGCAACCATGTTCACGACCTGGGGACGAGGCTGTGAATAAGTCCGTGCCAAGCCGCTTCAGGCCCGTATTCACGGGGCTGCGGAACGCACACCCTGTGGATGAAAACTGGTGGACGGATTCCCCAGGCACCGGTGGAGGTGAGCCGGTGGTTTATTTGTAAGCGCGATCAGCGATCGGCCCGTAACGGCGCCCTCACGCCAGGTACCCGGCTATCCACAGGCAGATCAACCTCGACTGGAAATCGAGAGTCCGATTTATACCCTTGGTGGCGAGGTGAGGTAACTGGGGGTAACCGGCAGGCCTGACCTGTGCAGCCAGGCATCACATCGGCACGTGCCCGGGTGGGCATGGCAAGGCCCCGGCCGCAGCGCCTGGCTGCAGCCGGGGCCTGGCGAGACTGGCTCAGCCGGCGTTGACGGTCACCGGAACGGTGGCCACCACGTCGGGGTGCAACTCCACGGTCACGGTGTGCGCGCCGGTCGTCTTGATGTGACCGGGCAGGTGCACGCGCTTCTTGTCCACCAGCGGGCCGCCGGCAGCCTTGACGGCGTCGACGATGTCGGACTGGGTGACCGAGCCGAACAGCTTGCCGCCGTCGCCGGCGCGGGCGGTCAGCTGGACGCTCAGCGCCTCCAGCTGGGCCTTCAGCTCCTTGGCGTGGTCCAGGCCGCGGATCTCGCGAGCGTCCTGCGCACGCTTGATCTGGCTGATCTGCTTCTCGGCGCCCTTGGTCCAGCCGATGGCGGCGCCGCGCGGCACCAGGTAGTTGCGGCCGTAGCCGTCGGCCACCTCGACGATGTCCCCCGGCAGGCCGAGCCCGGACACCTCACGGGTCAGGATGAGCTTCATCTTCTGATCTCGTCCTTTCTCAGCGGGCGGTCGAGGTGTACGGCAGCAACGCCATCTCGCGGGCGTTCTTGACCGCCTTGGCGATCTCGCGCTGCTGCTGGGTGCTGACGCCGGTCACGCGGCGGGCGCGGATCTTGCCGCGGTCCGAGATGAACTTGCGCAGCAAGGCGGTGTCCTTGTAGTCGATCGCCTCGATCCGCGAGGTCTTCAGCGGGTTCGACTTCTTCTTGGGCTTGCGAACAGGTGGCTTGGCCATGATCAATAACTCCGTTAAAAGATAAGGAAGGTCTGGTTAGAACGGGGGCTCGTCGGAGAACCCACCGGAGCTGGCCGGGCCGGCGTTCGACCACGGGTCGTCGGCCGGCGCGGAACCGAAGTTCCCGCCGCTGTCGCCGCCGAAGCCGCCACCACCGGACGAGCCGCGCTGGGTGCGGTTGACCTTGGCCGTGGCGTACCGCAGCGACGGGCCGACCTCGTCGACCTGCATCTCGATGACGGTGCGCTTCTCGCCCTCACGGGTCTCGAACGAGCGCTGCTGCAACCGGCCCTGCACGATGACGCGCATGCCGCGCTGCAGCGACTCGGCCACGTTCTCGGCCGCCTGCCGCCAGATCGAGCAGCGCAGGAACAGCGCCTCGCCGTCCTTCCACTCGTTGGTCTGCCGGTCGAAGGTCCGCGGCGTCGAGGCGACGGTGAAGGACGCGACCGCGGCACCGGACGGGGTGAAGCGCAGCTCCGGGTCGGCGGTCAGGTTGCCGACGACGGTGATGACGGTCTCGCCAGCCATCAGGCGGACTTCTTCGCTTCGGCCTTGGCCTCGGCCTTCTTGGTCTTGGCCTTCTTCGGGACCGGGCGCAGCACCTTGGTGCGCAGCACGGACTCGTTCAGGTTCAGCTGGCGGTCGAGCTCGATGACCGACGCCGGCTCGGCGTTCAGGTCGATGACCGCGTAGATGCCTTCGGCCTTCTTCTTGATCTCGAAGGCCAGCCGGCGGCGACCCCAGATGTCGACCTTCTCCACCGAGCCGCCGTCCTTCTTGATGACGGAGAGGAAGGTGTCGAGGGACGGGGCGATGGTCCGCTCGTCGAGCTCGGGGTCGAGGATGACCATGACTTCGTAATGGCGCATGGGAGTAACCCAGCCTCCTGTGGACTGTGCGGCCACGGACTCTCCGTGGCAGGAGGGTGTTGCCGGCCGATCTGTGCGGCGACACCGGGCGTCGGCGCTGGCCGGGCAACCGGTTCAGGCTACCGGCCGGGCCCGCCGGCACGAAATCCGGCTCGCCCGCGCGGCCCCGACGGCCGGGCTCCGGTTCAGCCGCGCGGCGCGCGAACCTTCGCCGGCAGCGGGCTGAGCAGGTAGGTACGGGCGTAGAAGGCGGTCGCGCCGGACAGCGCCAGCACGGCCGCCAGCAGGATCACCGTGGACCAGCCGTCCAGCGCCGAGCCGGACTTGTTGGCAGCCACCTCGACGGTGTGCGGCGAGCCGCCCGACTTCACCTTCGTGGCGCTCGGACCGCCGGAGCTGGCGGAGCCGACGGAGCCCAGGGCGGGCGCGGTGATCGAGCGCCCGGTGGCGTTCTCGCCGACGTAGCTGCCGCCGGTCCCGCTGCCGCTGCCGTAACCCTGCGGCACGGTCCGCTGCGCCACCGTCGGGCCGCTGGGCTGGTAGGAGGTGCCGGGGCCGGAGCCCTGGCTGCCACCGCCGCTGTGGGAACCGCCGGTGACGCCGCCGACCACGCCGCCCACCGTGCCGTTGACCCCGCCGAGCACGCCGCCGACCGCGCCGTTCACCGAGCCGAGGGCACCGTTGGCACCGCTCACCGCGCCGCCGACCAGCCCGTTCACCGCGCTGGTGACGCCGCTCGGCACGACCGGCACGGAGACGCTCGGCGTCGGCACCTGGACGGCCACCGTGCACTTCGCCGCGTGCGCGTCGACGACGATCTTGCCGGTCTGGGAGTACACCACGCTCGATCCCAGGAGGCCCTGGAGGACCTCCACCTTCCAGGACAGGTCATAGGTGCCCGCTGTCGCGAACGGAAGCTTGGTGCCGGTCGAGGCCACCGACACCGTCTTCGCGGCGGGCGGTGGGGTGGTCTTGGCCTCGGAGCGCAGCGTCAGCTGCATGGACTGGCCGACCGAGAGCAGGCCGGGGGTGAACTGGACCGTGGTGCCGGGCGTGATCGCCATGCTGCCATTCAGCGGGAGCGGGCAGGCCGAGGAGGCCATGCCGGTCAGGTTGAGCGAGATCGGGGTGGGCGGTGGCGCGGTGGCGGCCGATCCGATCGCGCTGCCGGCCACCAGCGCGCCGCCCCCGACGACGGCCGCCGCCACGGCGACCGCTGCGATCCGTCGGATCCTCATCGTCGACCGACTCCCCTCGATTCGCCCTAAAACGCGCGTAACGCCAGGGTAGACCGCTGGCGTTCTGTGACCCCCAACGAGCTTGCCCGCATTTGGTCACTGCCAACCCCGCGACTGCGGGACGTCCGCGGACGATCCGGGCGATCCGCGGGACTGTCGGGGCCTCGACGTAGCCTGGGGCCATGCCAGCCACACCCGGCCGCGTCATCGGCGCGCACGTCGACTCCACCGATCCGCTCAGCCACGCGCGGGCTGTCGACGCCGCCGCGGTGCAGTTCTTCCTCGCCGATCCCCAGGGCTGGAAGGCTCCCCAGGAGCATCCGCAGGCCGACGCCATCAGGGCCACCGAGCTGACGGTCTACATCCACTCGCCGTACGTGCTGAACCTGGCGACCACGAACAACCGGATCCGGATCCCCAGCCGCAAGCTGCTCGGCCAGCACGCCAAGGCCGCGGCCGCGCTCGGCGCCAGGGGCCTGATCGTGCACGGCGGCCACGTCACCGGCAGCGACGACCCGGCCGTCGGCATCGACAACTGGCGCAAGGCCTTCGCCTACGCCGCCGAGAGCGGTGGCTTCGACCTGCCCATCCTGATCGAGAACACCGCCGGCGGCACCCAGGCGATGGCCCGCCACCTCGACACCATCGCCCGGCTGTGGGACGCCATCGGCGAGTACGGGCCCGGCTTCTGCCTGGACACCTGCCACGCGCACGCCGGCGGCGAGGAGCTGGCCGGCATCGTCGACCGGGTGAAGGCGATCACCGGCCGGGTCGACCTGATCCACGCCAACGACAGCCGGGACGCCTTCGACTCCGGCGCCGACCGGCACACCAACCTGGGCACCGGCTTCATCGATCCCGAGACCATCGCCGAGATCATCCGGCAGGCCGGCTGCGACGCCATCGTCGAGACCCCCGCGGCCGGGCAGGCCGACGACATCGCCTACCTGCGCAAGCACGCCGGCTGAGCCCGGCCCCGGCCGTCGGAAAAGGCGTCCGGCCGGCGGGCAACCCCACCGGCCGGACCACTCCTTCTGACCTGCGCGTCAGCTCGCGGCGACGGCAGCCTGCACCGCGGACAGCGCCTCGGCCAGCGGCACGTCCTGCCGCTCGCCGGTCTTGCGGTCGCGCAGCTCCACCAGCCCGTCCGCCAGGCCCCGGCCGAGGATGAGCACGGTCGGCACGCCCAGCAGCTCGGCGTCGGCGAACTTCACGCCGGGCGAGGCCTTGCGGTCGTCCAGCAGCACCCGGACGCCGGCCGCGACCAGCTCGCCGGCCAGCCGCTCGGCCTCGGCCAGCGTCGCCGCGTCCTTGCCCGTCGGCACCAGCTGCACGTCCGCCGGGGCGATCTCGCGCGGCCAGCACAGGCCCTTCTCGTCGTAGGTCTGCTCGGCCAGGGCGGCCACCGCGCGGGTGATGCCGACCCCGTAGGAGCCCATGGTGATCGTCACCGGCTTGCCGTCCGGGCCGAGCGCGGTCAGCCCGAACGTCTCGGCGTACTTGCGGCCGAGCGCGAAGACGTGCGCCAGCTCGATGCCGCGGGCGATCTCCAGCGGCGAGCCGCACCGCTCGCACCGGTCGCCGTCGGCGATCTCCACCGCGCCGATCTCACCGTCCGGGGTGAAGTCCCGGCCGCGCACCACGAACGCGGCGTGCTTGTCGTCGGCGTTCGCCCCGGTGACCCAGGACGACCCCTCGACCACCAGCGGGTCGACCAGGTAGCGCACCTTGAGCTCGGCCAGCAGCTGCGGGCCGATGTAACCCTTGACCAGCCCGGGTTCGCGGGCCAGGTCCTCGGCACTCGCCTGCTCCACCAGCACCGGTTCGAGCTGGCCGGACAGCCGCTTGAGGTCCACCTCGCGGTCACCGGGCACCCCGACGACCAGCAGCTCCCACTCCTGCGAGCCCGGGGCCTGGGTCTTGAGCACCACGTTCTTCAGGGTGTCCGCGGCGGTGAAGGTCGGCGCGCCGGTCACCCCGGCGGCGTCCCAGTCGTAGCCGTTCAGCGCCTCCACCAGGGTCGCGATGGTCGGCGTGTCCGGGGTGTCGAGTTCGAGCATGGCCGGCACCGCGCTGGCGTCCTGGGCGTCCGGCCGGGCGATCACCACCGCCTCGGTGTTGGCGGCGTAGTCGCAGCTCGTGCACTGGACGAAGGTGTCCTCGCCGGAGGCCGCCGGCGCCAGGAACTCCTCCGAGGCCGAGCCGCCCATCGCCCCGGACACCGCGAAGACGATCCGGTAGTCGAAGCCGAGCCGGCGGAAGATCCGCTCGTAGGCGTCCCGGTGCGCCCGGTAGGAGGTCTCCAGCCCCTCGTCGGACAGGTCGAAGGAGTAGGAGTCCTTCATGATGAACTCGCGCCCGCGCAGCACGCCGGCCCGGGGCCGGGCCTCGTCCCGGAACTTGGTCTGGATCTGGAACAGCGAGAGCGGATAGTCCTTGTACGAGGAGTACTCGCCCTTCACCAGCAGCGTGAAGAGCTCCTCGTGGGTCGGGCCGAGCAGGTAGTCGGCCTCCTTGCGGTCGGTCAGCCGGAACAGCGAGTCGCCGTAGTCGGCCCACCGGCCACTCGCCTCGAAGATCTCCCGCGGGATCAGCGAGGGGAAGAGCACCTCCTGCGAGCCGATCGCCGTCATCTCCTCGCGGACGACCTGCTCCACGTTGCGCAGCACCTGCATGCCCAGCGGCAGCCAGGTGTAGATGCCCGGCGCCACCCGGCGCACGTACCCGCCGCGGACCAGCAGCCGGTGGCTCGGCACCTCGGCGTCGGCCGGATCGTCCCGCAAGGTACGCAGGAACAGCGTGGACATCCGCAGCAACACCGTGGGAACTCCCTGCACTAGCCGGTCGTGACCAGGCAAGGCTACCTAGGCACGCGCCGATGGCTGCACCTGATTACCGGCCCGCCGGACGAAGTCGGCCAGGTCGGCGGACTGCTGCACCCGGGACGGCTCGTGCACGTACATCATGTGCCCGGCGGGGTAGTACGCCGACTCGATGTTGCCCCGCAGCTCCGGCGGGACCGGCAGGTGCGCCAGCACGTACTCGGCCGCGAAGTACGGGGTGGCGCCGTCGTGGTAGCCGAGCGACACGTGCGCCTTCAGGTGCGGGTTCGCCCGCATCGCCCGGGCCAGCAGCCGGGTGACCGTGACCGACCGGTTCTCGAACTCCCGGTACGACCAGGGCTGCACCTTCGGCGAGATCATCTCGTACGGCAGGTCGTTGGGGTAGCCGAGCTCGGCCCGCAGGTAGTGGTTGATGCCGGCCGCGTAGGGGCCGAGGATCGCGTCGTAGGACGGGTCCTCGTCGTACACCTCGGCCACCCCGTCGTGCAGCCAGCCGGCGAACCGGCCGTCCAGCCGGCCCACGGTCCGGCCCTCGGAGCGCAGCAGCTCGGTGTAGAAGTGCTTCGGCTCCAGCCGCAGGTCCGACCGCAGCAGGTACTCCGCGGACAGCCCGGTCAGCTCGGCCAGCCGGGTCGCGGCGTCGGCGCGCTCCTGCTCCGACAGCCGGTGCCCGCGCGAGAGCAGCCAGGGGTAGTCGCGCGAGGCGTAGTCCTCGGCCTCGCGCAGCACCGTGCGCAGCGACTTGCGACCGTGCTTGCCGTGGTGCTGCGCGATCGCGGCATAGGTCGGCAGGAACAGCGTGGTGGGCAGGTCGTTGTCCTCGTGCGGGCGCAGGGTGGCCATGTTCAGCACGCTGGAGATCAGCATGACACCGTTGCAGTACAAGCCGAATCTCGTCTGCAGCAGCTCGGCCAGGGCGGCCGCGCGGAGCGTGCCGTACGACTCGCCGGCGAGGAACTTCGGCGACAGCCAGCGGTTGTTGCGCGAGGTCCAGAGCCGGACCAGCTCGCCGATCGAGTCCAGGTCGCGGCGGAAGCCGTGGAACTCGTCGGCCCGCTCGCCGGCCACCGCCCGGGAGTAGCCGGTGGAGACCGGGTCGATGAAGACCAGGTCGGCGTGCGCCAGCAGCGACTCGGCATTGTCGGCCAGCTGGTACGGCGGCGGCAGCACGTGGCCGGCGTCGCCCATCAGGATCCGGCGCGGGCCGAGCAGGCCCAGGTGCAGCCATACCGACGACGAGCCGGGGCCGCCGTTGAAGACGAACACCACCGGACGCTTCGCCGGGTCGGCACCCTCGGCGACGTAACTGGTCAGGAACATCTCGGCCCGGGCGGCCAGGCCCTGGTAGACGCCGTCGGCCGACCGCTCCTCGCGCAGCACCACCCGGCCCGCGGTCGCGGTGTAGGTCAGCGTGCGCCGGCCCAGCCGCAGGGTGTGGGTGCTGCTGACCAGCTCGTCGGCCGGCCGGCCGTCGGCCGCGGCGGGCTGCGGGGTGGGGGTCGGTTCGCTCACGGCAGCACCCTAGGCCAGCGTCCCGGCCGAACGGCGCCGGCCCAGCAGGCGGTCGGCGTCGGCGTCGGCGAACACCCCCGCGCCCGGGTCCGGTTCCTCGGACGTGCGGACGGGATCGGTCGCCGGCCGGTACATCTCCCGCACGATCAGGCCGACGAGCACCAGCAGCACCGCGTCCCGGATGAGCAGCAGCCAGGTCAGGCCCTCGTAGGTCATCGCCTTGTTCGGATCGCTGCCGGCCAGCAGCCAGAGCAGGGTGCCGACCCAGACCGCGATCTCGCTCGCCTGCCAGATCAGCGCCATCCGCCAGCGCGGCCGGGCCAGCGCCAGCAGCGGCACCAGCCACAGCGAGTACTGCGGGCTCCACACCTTGGTGGTGAGCAGGAACGCCGCAACCGACAGGAACGCCAGCTGGGCCAGCCGGGGCCGGGCCGGGACGGTGAGCGCGAGGTAGCCGACGGCCGCCAGCGCGAGCAGCAGCAGCAGCGCCACCGCGGCGCCGGGCGGTGTCCAGCCGGATTCGCCCGGGGTGCCGAAGGTGTGCGGGTAGTAGTGGTTGAGCATCGCCCAGACCGTGCTCGCCTCGGCCGGCCGGTGCTCGGAGAAGGTGTAGAAGACCTTCCAGCCGGGGTTCCAGGCCAGCGCGATCGGCAGGTTGACCACCAGCCAGCTGGCCGCGGCCCCGGCCACCGCCTGCGCCGCCGGCTGCCAGCGCCGGGTGCGGTAGGCCAGCAGCGCGATCGGGACGAGCAGCAGCACCGGGTACAGCTTGGCCGCGGTACCCAGCCCGATCAGGACGCCGGCCAGCCCCGGGCGGCGGCGGGCCCAGGCCCACAGCGCCCCGGACGCGAACGCCATCGCCAGCAGGTCCCAGTTGGAGAAGGCGTGGAAGACCAGCAGCGGGCTGGCGGCGAAGATGGCCGCGTCCCAGAACCGGCGCGGACCGGCCGCGCCGGCGGTGGCGTACACCGCCAGCAGGCCGCAGACGCCGAGCAACGCGCAGGTGATGACGCCGAACATGATCGTCTCGTTGTGGCCCGGCAGCCAGCCGTCGCCGGCCAGCGCGTGCCAGGCCCGGGTGGCCTCCGCGCTGACGTACATGAAGCCGCCGGTCAGCACCGGGTACTCCACCGGGTGGTCGCGGTAGGGCACCTGGCCGCGGTCCAGCCCCTCGGCCGACCAGAGCGGGATCACGTCGGAGTAGCAGGCATGGGTGTACTGCTTGGACGCCACCCAGTTGCCGTCCGCGCAGGGCAGCTTCTCGCCGTACCCGAGCAGCAGGGTGAACGCCGCGATGGCCAGCAGCACCCGCACCGGCGTCCACCAGGACGCTCGGTAGCGGGCATAGCGCCCGAGCGGGCCGCCGGCCACCGCGCTCGCCCGGGCGAGGGTCGGGTCGTCCCGGGACGGGACCGCAGCCTCGGGACCGGGCCCGACCTGAACCACCATGCCCGTCACCCTGCCAGACGCCGGCGCCGAGCGGCGATCAGCCGGTCGGGGTGGCGGTGCCGCCCTGGGGGGCCGGGCTGCTGGGCGCACAGGTGCCCAGGATCGGGCAGCTCGGCGTCGGCGGCGGCGTGATGCTCGGCGGCAGCGACGAACTCGGCGGCGCCGAGCTGGTCGCGGGGGCCGAGGTGGTCGGCGGCGCCGAGCTGGTCGGCGGCGCGCTGGTCGTCGGCGCGCTGCTGGTCGGGGCCGCGCTGGTCGTCGGCGCGCTGCTGGTCGGCGGGGCCGGCTGGCCGATCTGCTGGGTGGTCGGCAGCGGCTGCACCGGCTGGTTGGCCAGGTAGGCGTTCATGAACGACTGCCACGCCGCGCCGGCCAGGTCGCGGCCGTACTCGGAGTTGTGGTTGCGGTCGTAGATCGGTTCCACCTTGTCCGACCCGACCCAGGAGGCGGCGCTGACCTGCGGGGTGAAGCCGACGGTCCAGCCGTCGGAGGACTGGGCGCTGTCCTGGATGCCCACGGTGCCGGTCTTGGCCGCGACCGGCCGGCCGCCGGCCAGCGGGATGTAGGAGGTGGCGGCGACGTTCTCCATCGACAGCGTGGTGTCGTTGGCGACCTTGGGGTCGATGACCCGCTTGCCCTGGTCCTTGTGCTCGTACAGCACGGTGCCCTTGGCGTCGGTCACCTTCTGCACGAAGTACGACTGGCGGTAGACGCCGCCGTCGGCCAGGGTGCCGTAGCCGACCGCCTGGTCGAGGATCCGCACCGGGTAGTTGCCGATGCCGACGTAGTCGTCCGGGTTGCCGTTGCGCATCAGGGTGGGGGCGCCGGGGTTCGGCCCGGTGTCGCTCTCGGTGGCCGGGATGCCCATCGACCGGGCCATCTTCACCACGTTGTCCGCGCCGACCAGCGAGGTCAGCTTGCCGAAGACGGTGTTCAGCGAGAGCGTGGTGGCCTGCTTCAGCGTGTACATGCCGCTGGTCGGGTCGGACGGGTCGTTCTGGAACGGCAGGTTGTCGATCGTCTGCGGCGACGCGCCGTCGAAGACGGACTGGATCGTGTAGGCCGGCTTCTTGCCCTGCAGGTTCTGGGTCAGCGCGGTGGCGGTCACGTACGGCTTGAACGACGAGCCCGGCGGTCGCCAGGCCTGCACGTAGTCGAGGCCGTTGCCGTCCTTGCCGCCGTAGTAGGCGATCACCGCCCCGGTGGACGGGTTCACCGCGGCCAGGGCCGGGCGCAGGTTCGCCTGGAACGGCTGCAGGTTCGCGTACGTCTGCGCGATCGCGTTCTGGGCCGCCCGCTGCGCGGTGCGGTCGATGGTGGTCTCGATCCGCAGGCCCTTGGTGTTGATCGTCGCCGGGTCGATCCCGTCGGCGGACAGTTCGGCCTTGACCTGGCGCCAGACCAGGCCGAGCGGGCCGTCCAGGGCCGAGCTGCCGGTGTGCGGCTTGATCGTGGTCGGGAACTTCAGCGCGTTGCGCTGGTCCTGGGTGAGCTTGCCGGTCGAGACCATGCCGTCGACCACGTAGTTCCACCGGCCGATGGCCGCGCTGGGGGTGATCCGGGGGTCGTAGTACTCCGGCGACTTGATCACCTCGGCCAGCACGGCGCCCTGGGCGACGGTCACCTTCGAGATGTCGACGCCGAAGTAGGCCTTCGCGGCCGCCTCGATGCCGTAGGCCTGGCGGCCGAAGTAGATGGTGTTGAGGTAGTTCTGCAGGATGTCCTGCTTGGAGTACTCCCGGCTCAGCTTCAGCGAGATCGCCAGCTCCTTGAGCTTGCGCGACAGCGTCTGGTCGGAGTTCAGGTAGGCGTTCTTGACGTACTGCTGGGTGATCGTCGAGCCGCCCTGGGTCGAGCCGCCGCGCAGGTCGTTGAGCGCCGCGCGCAGCGTGCCGCGGATCGAGACGCCGGGCTCGGTGTAGAAGTTGCGGTCCTCGGCGGCGAGCACCGCGTTCTGGACGTAGACCGGCACCTTGGACAGCGGGACGTCGGTGCGGTTCTCACCACCGGTGATGTAGGCCATCGGCGAGCCGTCGGCGAACTCCAGCGTGGCCGTCTGGTTGGTCTGCAACTCGTCCGGGCTGGGCACGTGCGCGACCGAGTACATGGTGAAGGCCAGCACGGTGACCAGCACCGCCAGCAGGCCGAGCAGCCAGGTGCCGGCCAGGCCGACCCGGCGCAGGATGCGCTTGCGGCGACTCATCCGGGCCAGCCGGCGCTTCTTGGCCGCACGGCGGCGGCGCCACCAGCCGAGGTCCTGGTCCGGGGTCGCCACGCCGGTGGGTCCGCCGGCGTTCGGCCGGTGCTGGGCTGGCACGCGCGCGCTCCTTCACGTCCTGGGTCGACGGCCGCGCTACTGGCGGCTGCGGGCACAGTACGTGCCGATGCTGAGTCTTTCGCAAATCCGGCTCAGCTATCCCTGCGCGAGGGACAACCACCAGAAATCGACCCGTATCACCTCAACGGAGCGCGAGTGAGCGCAACCGGTCGGTGGCCGCGAGAATCCCGGCGCCGATCGCGGGTGAGGTGTGGCCGGCGTTCTCGATCACCGCCAGCTCCGCCTGCGGCCAGGCCCGGGCCAGCTCCCAGGCCGCCGACAGCGGCCCCTGCGGGTCGAACCGGCCGTGCACCAGCACCCCGGGAATGCCGTGCAGCCGGTGCGCGCCGGCCAGCAGCTCGTCCTCGCCGAGCCACGCGGCGTGCGAGAAGTAGTGCGCGCACAGCCGGGCGAACGCCAGCCGGTAGCGCGCGTCGGCCCGCTTGGCGGCCGGGCCGGTGTAGCCGTTGTCGAGCGAGACGACCGCCTCCTCCCACTCGATCCAGGCGTCGGCCGCACGTTGCCGGACGTCGGGGTCGGCGTCGGCCAGCAACTCGGCGTAGACGCGCACCAGGTCGTCCTCGCGTCGGCCGGCCGGGACGGCATCGCGGTAGCGCGCCCACTGCTCGGGCAGGAACCGGCCCACCCCGCGGTAGAGCCAGTCCACGTCCTGCCGCCGGCTGAGGAACACCGCGGCCAGCACCAGCCCGGCGACCCGGTCGGGGTGCCGTTCGGCGTAGGCCAGCCCGAGCGTGGTTCCCCAGGAGGCTCCGTAGACCACCCAGCGGTCGATCCCCAGGTGCGCCCGCAGCCGTTCGACGTCGGCGACCAGGTGATCGGTGGTGTTCGCCGCCAGGCTGGTCTCGTGCTCGGCCGCGTGCGGGGTGGAACGCCCGCAGCCGCGCTGGTCGAACAGCACGCTCCGGTAGGCCACCGGGTCTGCCATCCGCCGGGCGT
>Ga0335073_10001632_pt1 | contig 30113 bp, 41 predicted proteins | sample Lox_Sample_22_FD_207093 | JGI IMG/M metagenome (GOLD analysis project Ga0335073, IMG submission 207093) | Soil microbial communities from Loxahatchee National Wildlife Refuge, Florida, United States - Lox_Sample_2.2 | ecosystem: Environmental > Terrestrial > Soil > Wetlands | place: USA... | reverse complement strand
GGTAAAGTATATGGCATCTCATCTTCTAGTAGTATTACTGTCAGCATTTTGGGAGCATGTAGGAAACATTGATGACAATTCACATTGACAGCTAATGATCTGATAGCACTGGCTCACGAGAACTAGAACTACTTCAGCATTGCAACACTTCTGTCAAGTTATAAACAGTACTAGTATAACACATCTTTAGACTTCTCCAAGCTCCCCTCGCGATATTTCTCTTCCCAAAAGACGTTCGCGAGCGAACGCTCTTACGCCCCTGTCACCCGTCACTGACCTCATTGGTATATCTTTCGAGATGAAGGGGTATGATCGATCCGGTCAGAAAATGTGGAGCTACGCAGCCGACATGAACTGAATATCACAGAATCAAATTTGATTATTCGAGACCTCCAATAGAGAATGGTGGAGACAAGAAATCGGCCCAATTACATAGGGATCTGCGGGCATCTCTGTCAAAACTGTCTTTGTCCAGCGCAGCTTGAACTTGTCTTCCATAACGAATGGCATCCTTTCCCGCGTCAGCGGCGCGCAATTCGAGACGGGATGTTGGCACGCCGCCTCCGCTCCCGGCTTGTCCAAGCCACCCCGACGATTGACTAGCGGTTGATCGACGGGTCGGCCAGCTGCGAGAGGCATTAAATTATGCGCAACCTAAAATACAAGGTTCGGAGTGGTGTGTGGATTGAAGACCCAAAGGGGTGGCTACACTATGTACTTCAAATATTGTACGCGGACGACGGTTTTCTGATCCAACATGGACTATCCAAAGTCCCGTCGGCCACTGCAAGAGTTGCAAGAGCTGCGACAGCTCCACAGCACAGACAACTATTCGATGATCCTGGATGAACCGTCGACGCCCAAGCCTCGGTACTCATATTTCTCCGAAGTAGACTTGGGAGAGAATCCAGTTACCGATCGGTCCCGGATGCGACTGCGGCAAAACGGACAAGTCAGAACCGCTTTCATCGTGAGTTACGCTCTCCTCTTTGCCTCGGCTGTGTCATCGATAACCACGATAATCGCCTTCATATTGACCCGTCAGCATTCAAGGAACGCTTCTATCTATCCACAATCATTCCCGGTCCTCAAGGATACGTGCGATTCCAAGAAATTGCAGTTCAACAACCTTTTCGCTCACTTCTTGGTCAACGTAATAGGCACCGTCATCCTCGGATTATCAAACTATATCCAGCAGATCTGTGCGAGTCCCAACATCGAAGACGTTTCGAAGGGCTTCCAGCGGAGAGGGGATATCCAGTTTGGGTCGAATTCGCCATCGGCGGTATTTCGGATGGGGCAGAGATGGCTGAGTATAGCATGGATCGCCCTGATACTTACGTCTCTGCCGCTGCATCTCACTCTAAACGGTATCACCGGGTTCGCGGCCAAGTCGATTCCAGCCAACAGAACTGCGCTGACAACTTCGCAAATCTCCGACTTGACCCCCACAGAACTCTCGTGGGACAATGTTTCAGCTGACGCCTGCGCGAGTCTCCTCATCAGCTCTCGCGCGCACGTCACTAGTTTCGTGAATATTACAATCATCATTCACGAGGGTCTTCCAGCCGATGCGATCTCCTACTACAACGGTTCCGGCGAAAGTTACTATGCGAATCCTTCGGACATTGCAAATTGTTATGTCGAGATGGTGGCGTCAGAGTGCGAACTGACTGTCAGATGGTTCCCCCTTCTCGGCACCACATTTGCCATCATCGCTAAAACCGTCATCGTTTCAATCCTAATCCGCCGCAATTCCCATTTTCAGAAACCGCAATTCAGTACTCTCGGCGACATGATCTATCTCGCCACCCGCCATCCTGAATTGCGACAGTTTCTACCTGACGCTGGCCCTCCGAGGGGTGCACTATTCGAGGGCGTGTACCACAGACAAAGGGTTCCATGGCGAAAGGCACTTGGAGTATTGGACATCATTGTTGTCTGTTTCTGGTGGATAACGGGAATTGCGGTAACGACTATCGGCACGTACCTCTGGTACAGCGTCGCCGGCGGACTCAGTCTATCTAATCGCATGAAACGGTTTGGACTCGGGACGGAGGATCCCGCCACGTCACTGGTCTCTGGCACCACTGGTCACCCATTCCAAGAGGGTCTCTCGTTTCCAGTCCAGGTCATCCTGGCCAACCTCCCGCAAGTTTGGTCAACCATCGCGTACTTGACATGGAATAATCAGATCACCAGGATTTGGCTTGAGCAGGAATGGCGATCCTTCCATAGGTCACACCAGCGCCCGCGAGTATCCGTGAACAGCAGAGAACCGGGCCTACGATCTGCGCGGTGGTTGCAGCTGCCTTACTGGGTCTCGGCGATACTCATGTCGATCAGCGTGGTCTTGCACTGGTTAGTCTCGCAGACATTATTTGTCGTCGAAATCTACTTCTCAGACGCAACAGTCGCCTCCGTCTTCCATCTCCACTACTCCCCTCTCGCCCTTATCTCCGTCGGAACACTTGCGATGGCCCTCGTATTTGGCATCACGATATATTACTTTGTCCCGGTCCGCACCTGGATGCCTCTGCTGGCCGGATCCACCCGCATCGTATTCGATTCATGCTTCCGATTGTCGAGTACGGGGTTACCTCGATCCGGAATTGCCTGGGGAGACATAAGCACACGCGACGAGCGCGTTGCAGGCTTTGGAGGGGTGGTAGCTCGAATGGTTGAGGGCATAAAGTATCCTGGTCTGATTAGCGAGGAGCCGAGCTCATTCCTTTCTGATTATCCCTATGTCACAGAGTTTGATACGGAGCCGCTTGTAAGACGGTACAAGTAGATTTATGCGCAGTAAAACGAGGTAGCATTAACAAGACACACTGGCAATTCAACTTCCCCTTTCGGACGATTTCGTGACCCGATTGATTCCGTAGATTCCATGCTACCATGACTATAAGCTGACCTCAGTTTGGAGTACGAGAAGCACGCCGTACTAGTAGTACGAAAATCATGATTAGTACTCAGAGTATGGTTACTGCCAATTCCGTGTGCGCGAATAATTCGCGAGTTTTTGTACTACTGCTGAACATTTTCTTAATAACTTGGTACTAGTACTACTACTTTCGAAAATTGCTTTAAACTTTTTAGTACTTATGTGATTAGGAAGTCATCGCCGGTATGATGTCGCCTTCAACACACAGAGTAGACTCGGAGGACTGAAACAGAGAACCAGTTTACCACTCTGGTATTAGTACTACTAACTAGTACCGTCAGTGCCACTGGTTTCTGCAATTTGAATTTGCGAATTCGCTATTTGTACTACTAGTAGTAGTCATAGAATGAGACTTTATACGGAGCTCACGAAGAATAGTACTAGTACTACTAGTAGTATTAGTATGTACTAATATATCTGGTATTTTATGAGAAATTCATGGGTTTGAACATTTCAAGAGGTCTTTAAATGCAAAAATTAAGAAAATAAAAAATACAGCACCCCAGTGTTCCCACGTTGTCGCCGACATTTCCATATTAATAACTACAGCAAACCATATCAGCACAGCGAATACTAGCAATAGCTACATTTGATCTCAACTTGAGACAGCATTCCAGTAGAGACCTTCCTCCAATTCACTAATCTTCCCGCTTCCATCGGCATCCCCCCCTCAAACCATCCCATCCTAGCCTCGCCGCTAGGGTGATCAGCCTGAGAGCTCGGCGACCACCACGGAAAATCATGTTACAAAACCACCACTTTATACAATGATTTTGATATCAATCGCTGTCGGAGACTGTCCTCTACACGGTTATGTATGCGCCGTTTGATCATAATAAAAATTGATTGAATTGTTCAGTGACCGAGTTGACCATATTAAAGGTGCTCGCCGAGCAATTTACCTGCGATTTCACGTGGATCGCCATATTAAAAAAATTCCTATTCCAACTGTCATGACTGCCAGCCGCCATATTAAACTCAATTTTTTGGAAATTCTAAACTCAACTGCTCACTGGCCAATCAGCGACTTGGTTTTAAATTGCTGATTTGAAACTTCATCGGTGAGCTTAAATGGTCAACAATTCTTTGAATAGCGCCTTTTCATGGGGCTTTTTGATGTAGATATAAAGAGAATAGTACACACTCCAAATTCATACCACTCCGATGCTGATACAACCATTGTTGGTGTAGATGGGTTACTGAAAATGGTCGCCGAGATTTCAGGCTTGGGGTATTGTCGGGAATCTTCAATGTGGGATCTCAAAGACATGAATATCTCCACCACTTTTTGTTGGATTGGTGTCTCAGTAAAAAAAAATGAAAGAACACACTCTCCAACATCGATCCATGCCAAAGGATTGTGAAAATTCGTTGATTTTGTCCCCTTCAGTGCCAGTTTGCTCACCGAGCTCCCAGGCTGATCACACAGTGATCAGCCTGGCGGCGAGGCTACTATTCTGGCACATGCTCCATAGATTAAGGCAGTCGGCAACCACAGTAACTAAGAGGGCTCTTACCAGCTAACTTCGAAGATCGAACAGGATTCGGCGCTTTCTGGGAGATCTGGCCGTAGCTGTCCGATAATCTCCACAAATGAAATATAACCTGAAATCCAGTTCAGGCGAATGAACACATACTTACTATAAATAGTACCCTTAATACATACCCATGAGAACCATTGTTCGAGCGAAAATACTTTCAATTGCTTTCCATTCGATAGGTAAACTACATTCGTAGTGTTTTATCTTCCCCCTCCCCTTTTCTTTTTGGCACCAAATCTAACCGAAGACGGAGTAAAAGCTAGAGCAGGTGCGGCTGTTATAACTGGATTCGAGGTATGATGCTGTTTGAGTTGTCGAACTGATACGGTGCGCAAGACAGACCCCGACACTTCGGCACCTCCGAGCTCCATTGCCGCCTTTCCTGCATCCTTGTGGTTTAGAACGATTGAATGCAAGGTCTTTACCACTTCGGTCTCAAAAACAAGTATGGCTCCTTCATTCTCTGGACGCATCTCAACTTTTTCAAGCGAAAGACTTGAAGAAACCAAGCTCCTGATACGTGCTTCGTTCACAGTATCTGGAATACCTATGACTCCAATGGCTTTGCCAGGGATCCTTAGAGGCGGCTCGGTACCCAGTGCTGAAGTCGCCTTTGCCGTCGCAGAAACGCGAGAATCTCTTGGCCTAAACGAGAGTAAGTTAGAATTAAGTGAGGGTGTACTGCCTTAAATGCGTAGCACGGTCGGGATCGGATTTCTGGACCTTCAAGTCCCTTGTCATGAATCTTGTCCCATTCAGTGTCATTGCGTTGTCTGCTGCATTCTATGCCGTGAGCAAAACGCATCGAGCCTGAATACCTTCGAGTGATATACAACGAAAGCTCTGCCACTATGGTGCTTCTCTCCCGGCTTCGAAAGAAGTCGGAGACTCTGAATCTCACCGTACTAGAGTGTTATCGTGTGAATGATAGGATAACTACTTGCGAAAGAAGTGCGCGAACATCGGCCTCGCTGGAGTCAAAGTCTATGTTCACAATAAAGAGCTCCCTTCCATCTGCACTACAACACAGTGAGTCAGGTAGCTAATGGCAACGTACGCTGGGTTTGCTCGCGATGTTCTATTCTCTGGATCTGACAGTTTGACGACCAACGAATGTTCATCGTCCAATTTCATTCCATCGGCAGCGAGTGCAGATGCAGCATCGTTCTTGGTGATATCAGCAAACGGCGAAAAAGGGAGAATACCGGAGAGTCAAATTCAATATACGCGAACCGTCTCTTCGTATTGATAGCCAAGCTCGGAAGACGAATATCCACGACAGACCCAAACTACCATGTCAGATTGCAGAAATGGGAGTCCATACCTCGGAAAACAAAGTACGAAGATCGCTTTCATCATATGCAGCAGGGTAATTGGTTACCCATAAAACTGATTGAGAATACTGCTCCACCGAGATCTCTTGTCCCTTGAAAAGCTTCATGTTCTTGGTAAGTGCCGATGCGGCATCAGACTATAATCAGTGACTCGCGTTCTGTAAAAGAGCCCACCTCCTTCTCAAACTCAACGATGAATGATTTTCCTTGTGTCCCATCGGACTTTTCATTGAGTCGCCGTATGACTCCACACTACCGATTTAAACAGGCTAATAACAGGTGGTAGTACCTCCCTGAAGAAGTGTCGAAGTTGGTCTTCATTAGTATCAATGGGGAAGTTTGTCGCGAGAATAGTGGCATGTTCTCGGTCCCTATAATTATAAGCTATATAAAGAAGACCCGCCATACCTTTGTAGGCCGTTTTCATGGTCGATCTTCGGCTTCTTGGCAGGAGTCGTCTCACTATTCACAGACAATTTCCGTTTGTTATCTGGAACAGGCAAGGATTCGGTGGCTGCATCTCCAGCTTTATCAACCACAGGATTTGGCACTTGCGTACCTTCCTTTACCTGCAGTCAGACACAATCCGATATAGATCTACAAAACGACCGGAGACCCTATGAACGGCGGCATAACCAGCGTTCAACTCCGGAAGTAAACCCTCTTGGTTAAGAAAGAGGAGATATTCACTGCAAAATCGAACTGGATCGTCGAGAATTTTAGTTAAATTTCTTTTAAACATCTCATGGCAAATTCGAAGCTGGCCCTGTCCTCTGTAAAGTCAATTACAAATTTCCCGAGGGAGAGCCGTTACCTTTCCCAGGCGATCCTGTCCAGCCAGTAGTTGCAGCTTGACCCATTCGCTTTCGACATAACGTTCCATATATCTCTCGCTTGTTCCTCGTCGTTGAGTTGAGTTTTGAGATAGATCATCAATCTCCCGGCGAGATATTCGTGGGGAGTTGCAAAATCTTCGGATCAGCCGTCAGCAACTCGCAAAACTTACTCTTGCCAACTGCCTCGAGACATTCCGAGAGTTCACTCTCAAGAAACTCGACCTCGTCAGATTGCGGATCCCAATCCCCCACTGCAAGCCTGCAAAGAGATAACCATACGCACCATAACTTTGCCAGTTCCGCAGGCTGACTTGACAGCCAAGGAACAGCAATGGCTTTCTCTTTTACGGTGATGAGATTTGCGAAGGGATAGTTATCGACCTGGGCCAGAAAGCGAATATAAAACGCCCAAAGATCTCCACTCCAGGGACAATTGCGAGTGGCGCGCTCAAGGATCGACACAATTTCGGAATCATCGAACTTCTTTTGAATCTACAGTTTGATCAGTATCATTTGAAGCAGCCTTACCGCAAAATAAGCGTAGTCTTCCCAGATCGATGGCTGTTGCCAGTATATGACCAAAGCTCTCTCGAACAAGGTCTGCGTCAGCCGCGGGAGGGATGATTTGGATGATCGCTCCGAGTCCAGATAAGCAGAAAAGACCGGTAATGAACCGTTCGATTGCTGAAGTTGCAGCTCAAAGAGCTCTCTCTCACGAAGCGTTCTTATAGCTTTACCATATTCTTTGCTTGCAGAACTCATTATCTGTTCATATTCATCGTTGAGATATTTTGTAACGAAGGCAGAGAATTCTGAGAACGTTTCTTCCATTTCTGGTCATTAGCAGACTGATAGGGGAGTATACGTGCGTGGGGTATTTTGAGACGCTCTAGATACATCTTGTTCACAACGGATATCTGGCTTGAGCTAAAAGTTACCCTAGGACTCGGACAAATTTACCTGGCGGTCAAAGACTTTAAGCGACGATCTCGTTCACGTATCCATATTCGTTGACTCTAGATATGAGGTGAGAACAAACCAAGTTGAAGGCGACATACCTCTGGAATATGATACTGCGTTGCTGCAATTGCTTTCTTGTAACACATATCCAGGAACTGAGGAATTTCAGTCCCCAGACCAGCAGCGAGGGAGTAGGCATTATTCTCAATAAAGTTGAGGTATCGACACCAGATATTAAGCGCTACATATCAATGTTCCGTCTTGACAAAGGCCATAATACACAAGTAATCCGCAACAGCCAAATCATAAAGAGCAAGGATTGTATTCAGCGAGTCATCGGTATTGGCTGCTTCTTCCTCGTCATCCAGCCACTGCAGCCATAATTCTAGAATTTTCTTCAGCAAGGCAGTTTAAACGCAGAAACAGCGATAAATTGAGAATATACCTTCGGAAAGCGGAAAGAAGGAATGGAAGACCTCGCGAGCCTGACGCAGATCCTCGCCATTTCCAGATCGTCTGAGCAGCCTGATATATGTAATGTGATTGTCGTATTCGTATGGGTTGGCAGCTATCTTCTCCAGCAGAGTCAGGGCCTCAGTGGACTCTGGAACGTCATCGGCAGGAGACATTGACTCGTCCATCGCGTTGGAGCAATTTGACAAAAGCCTAGAAATCGCAGATCACCAACTCCGCCAACGCCGGCGATCCCCCACATAAATATTGGAAACGCGAATCTCGATCTCAAATCACGATTTCCACAATCCTTAGGACATGACACTTCGGCCTGTATATCAAACAGTCGACAACGTTGAATGAAGCTACAGTCGAGAATATTGAACTTCAAGACTATTCACTACGTAAGTTCTAATCAAATTAAGAAGTCTACTACTCGCAATAAACTAATCGATCGCCTTACGTGCTACGTATACCGACTTGCTCTAATTGGAACGCAGAGAACGTGGCTGCCAGCTGGTGCAAAACGCACAACGTTGCGCTTTCCTGAAAAGTTAGAAAAACGAAAGGGATGAACGCACTCGCTGATCTGTTTGCGACAGAATTGACATTTCATGGTTTTCTTGACGATGGCATCCTGACCTGCCAATGCAAATACTAAAGATGTTCAGCGCTGATGTTGTCTGACGTTATTTTACGTTGTACCAGGAAATATAAAGATAATCCGAGAATTAGGAAATCGATGCACTGCACAGTTAGGCGCCATCGTCCGAGACACAAGGGTTTTCCCGTGCCTTCTGGATGAACAATCCCCAAGCCATATATACAGCTCCTAAGCTAATCAGCTAGTGGCTCAAATTTTTGGCCACTGACCATCGGCCGCAGCTTGTTCCAGGGTGTTATAGATCGCACCCTCTGTTTCGCCTTGTCTCAACACAAAGAAGTGGCTTTCTAGATTGCGCGAATTGGAAGAAAGCAAGGATATTGGAGGCAATATAATATCAGAGACCAACGATGTCACGACATTTGAGAACGCGGCTCCGATAATTAGACCTAGAGCAACTTCGATAACGTTGTCGCGACCAAGGAAAGCTGCGCGGAAGGATCGTTAGCAAACCAGTCTGTAGAGGGGACTCTGGGTAGCTACATGTGAAATCACGATAGAACCATGACGCTCTCCTTCGGACCACTTCTTCGCTTTGAAGTAGCGAAGTCTGAACGTCATCGAGGACGTCGTTCATAGTGATTCGAATTGTCGGCGGTCGACAGGCGCTGATCGCGTGAATCAATCTAAGCAATGATTGGTTTGAAACAGGCCGCCACGATCTCAGCGGATCGGGCCGATGAATGGCGTTGAGCGGATGATAGAAGAACAGAGTGGAAGACAACACAACACCGGGCGCAGGATCCAAGCCAGATCAGCTCAAATAGGTATTGTTAAATGTGTATTTAATGGACTATTCTATCACTAAGATAGACCCTCTACATATCCGGTCTCGGAATTTATTTCAATGTTGTAATAGTTTGGTCGCGTGCTGAGCCCTGGAATTGTCGGCAAATCTCCAGTCAACACGACAATGAAACCTGCCCCTCGAGATATCCTGAGATCCCGGATAGGGATCTTAAATCCAGAAGGGACCCCTTTGGCATTCGCGTCTGTGGAGAAAGAATACTGAGTTTTTGCTATGCAAACAGGTAAATGTCCGAACCCCTAAAACAGGTAAGCTGGGCCTCAAATCGCACTTACTTGTTGGTCATAGAGAGAGACCTTCTTCGTTGCTTCTTCGCTCAGCTCGATCCCATCGGCTCCGTAGATTTCGCGTGCGATTATACCGACTTTTTCCTCAATGGAAGTGTTCAGATCGTACAAATAGCGGAAGCTTTGCTTGTCAGCGTTGCACGTATCGACGACGGCCTTGGCAAGCTCCAGAGCGCCTTTTCCGCCTTCACCCCAATGGAACGACGGAACGGCTGCATCTGCGCCGGCTTCGAGTGCAGCAACTCTAATAGCTTCCAGTTCGGCATCCGAGTCAGAGCTAGAATTCAGCAGTGGCCATGGTCAGCAAGTTACGCAAACTTATTTATCGCAACCACGACAGGAACGCCAAATTTAACGGCGTTCTGTATATGCTTTGCCATGTTGTTGCATCCTGCGCGAACCAAGTCAACGTTTTCAGTCCGGTAGACATCTGGAATCGGCAAGCCAGGAGTAACCTTTTCGATAAGCTTCATGTGTCGTATAGGAACAATACTTTTGGACCACCTCCATGCATCTTTAGAGCCTGAACGGTGGCAACCAAGACGACACAATCCGGCGCCAGCGAACTTGCCCTGCATTTGATATTGAAAGCCTTCTCCATGCCACAGTCCGCTCCAAATCCTGCCTCGGTAATGACGTATCCTGCATGCTCACTTCGTGTCTCACCTGCCTCAGTGCCCGCAAGTTTCAAAGCTATTTTGTCGGCGATGATGGACGAGTTGCCGTGGGCAATATTGGCGAACGGTCCAGCGTGCACAAAGACAGGAGTACCCTACAGTAAGCAGGGAAGGTGTTGAGATTCACCTCTAGAGTCTGCATAAGGTTTGGTCTAGAGGTTAGAAGCGTGTCCGAAATAGAGGTACTTGATTGCGTCTTTCATCAGGACAGTCAGTGCTCCACCAATACCGAAATCGTCAGCCGTAATGGGGTCCCCTGACTTGCTAGAAGCGACTACCATGCTTCCGAGTCTGCTTACTTAGCAGATATAGAGAAGAAGGATAGTTACCTTTCTCTCATATCGTTCAAATCAGTCGCAAGTGCTAGAACGGCCATGCACTCACTCGCAACTGCGATGTCGAATCCAGTTTCTCGGGAGAAACCCTTCTCGGTTGCAGATTGCCCGACAGTAATTGTTCTTAGGAAGCGGTCATTGACATCTAGAACACGCTTCCTACAAAAATAAGCAATGAGTCCTTCTGGAAGACGACCATGTTATGCTATCAGGGCTGATATCGAGTCGAGCAAAGCGCGTGATCTCTTCATCAGTCAATTCATTTGGATCTGTTTTGTCGATCCCCAATTTCTTTAATCTTTTCAGCATTGATGGCGCAAACTCGCGTTTGCCTTTCGACACTGGTACAAGCCTGTTGTACAGAGCCTTGTCCTTCTGTGTAGCCTCATGGAACATTCTGGTATCAATGGCCGCAGCTGAAGATGAGATCAAGGCATAAGAATGGATGACCTAGCAAGTTATTGGCGGCAGCAATAGCATGAATATCGCCGGTGAGATGCAAGTTGAATTCTTCCATTGGAATAACCTGTCGGAGGTTAATCTTCGTAAACTTCCGAAAGTGGTACCTGACTGTAACCGCCTCCTGCAGCTCCGCCCTTGATTCCAAAGGTCGGTCCTTGGCTCGGCTGGCGTACGCAAGCAAACGCCAATTTTCCAAGATGGGCAGTGAGTGCCTGGACTAGACCAATCGTGGTTGTACTTTTACCTTCACCCAGAGGCGTGGGTGTTATCCTGAGGTCAATATGACATGGTTAGCATGAGGAGATACCCAGTGACATAGATGTAATGGCCATCACGGCGATGCCCAAGCCGTTGCATTACGTCCAAACTCACTTTTGCCTTGTGTATTCCGTACAATTCAACTTCGTGGTCCAAGATCCCAACTTCGTGAGCGACCGTCTTTACATGTTTAGGCATGGCAGCCCGGGCAATGTCGATATCGCTGGGGACCGGCTGCAAGATCTTGAGGGGAAGAGGTTCGATTTTACGAGAGACGGACTCTTCGTAGAAGCGCTTGGCTGCGATGACAACATTCTGGAGGACCGAGCAAATGGTCATGGGCCCAACACCTCCAGGAACGGGGGTGATCATAGAAGCGACGTCTAGAGCCGAGTCATAGTCAACATCTCCAACCAACCGCTGACCGCTTTTTTTGGTGGCGTCTAAAAAAGTGTCAACACACCGTGAGATGGAATTTGAAGGATACCCGGCACATAATTGATTCCAACATCGATGACCACGGCTCCAGGTTTGAGCCACTTTCCTTTAACGTACTGAGGTATGCCAACCGCGGCGACGAGAATATCAGCTTGCGCGATCTGGCCGCACATTAGCACTGTAGAATATGGGGTTACGATTTCCTGGACGTTGGGCGTTTTGGAGTGGCAGAGGGTGACCGTAGCATCGGCTTTGTCCAAGAGATATGAGACAGGTTTCCCGACGATATCGCTTCTTCCGAGCACGACGGCTCTCTTGCCCCTGATTTCCACTTTCGACTCTTCTAGAAGGACCATGACGCCCTTGGGAGTGCAAGGAACAAAGTAGGGCGTTCCGCCGCGCTTGGAAAGCTCTCCGACGTTGATTGGTTGAAAGCCATCAACATCTTTGAATGGAGATACAGCCGAGGTGATTGCTGGTTCAGAGATATGCCTGGGGAGGGGGAGTTGGACTAGTATGCCATGCACGGCGGGATTGTCGTTGAGGTGTTCGATTGCAGCGAGAAGCTAGTTGGCCACGTGTCAATACCTCTCTGAAATATACGGGCAGCGAGGTACCTCCTGTTGAGAGACGGACTCTGGGAAGATTTGGTGAGTGAACTCGATATTTGCCTATGAGTAATCTGTGAGTGCGATCCGCAAGGGAATGCTGCAGGGACGACGTACCTCTTGAGCAGCCTTTCCCTTCATGCGAACATACGTGCTGGAATCAGGGCGATCGCCGACCTGGACGATTGCAAGACCGGGTTTGAATCGAGGATTCCTCTTTTGTATCTCTATGATCTCATTTTTGACTTGCTCTCTGATTGATCTGTAGGGCTGTCAGCTGAAAAATTCCATTGTGAGGGGGTGGGTGGGGGGGCATATACTTGGCAATTGCTGTTCCGTCTATTTTGTGCGCGGCCATTGATAAGCGGCAAGTGTGGAATTGGCGACGTGAGCGTCCAGAGTTCGGGAATGCGAGATAGGGGTTGCGGACGGACGATAACGAAGGAGGACGAGGAGAAAGGCGAAGCGGAGGAGAAGGGTAAGAGGTGCAGACCCGTATCGACTTCTGCTGTTTCAGAAGGAGATTACCAAATTTGAGCATCCGATTTTAGCCCTCTCTTATCCCGCAAATCCGGATCCCACTTATTTCTTTTTTCGGCAGAAACTTATCCTCAACGTCGGAAAAGGCTAAAAGGAATGGCAACTTTATATACGCAAGGACAGTTCGTTTAAAATTTTGCCCGAGCACCGTCACGAGCGTGCAAAATTAAATTTAAAAAATCCAAAAAATTGTCCGGGGTCGCTTTCCTTCACGTGACTCTTCACGCGGGGCCTGCTCTCAGGAGTCGGGCTAAAACGGGGGAAGTCAACAGATGGTGCAATGGTTAGCGCGTCAGGCTCCTAATCTGAAGGCTGTGAGCTCGAATCTCAAGTAGGATGCTTTTTGGATATTTTGTTCACTTGCTTAATACTTTCAACTTTGCATCCGTTTCTCGATATTGTCTCTAAAGAGCAGCAATTTTTGGTGATATTCTTACCATTGTCCATCTGATTGACTTATCAAACAATCAGTCGAGATGGGAATTTTGTGCATGAAAAAAATCTGGTGCTGGGAATTTAAAGTAGCAGCCTCGGGATGTTTGCGAGAAGTTTGCGCATCGGAACTTTTTTGACAACGCGCACGTTTCATTCGACTGCACGAGCCTTGGTTGCTGTCCCGCCAATAATGGAAGTAAGTCTTCTGCTGCTTTTTGATTTCTACTTCTGTTTTACAAATCTTTCCTCCTCCTCGCTACTCCTTTATTTGACTCGTGCTAAATCCTTCGCAGATTTTGCAAACACCCCTCAAAGAGGCGGACCCGGAAATTTCGTCCATCCTCGCACATGAAGTCCAACGTCAGAAAGAGTCCATTGTGTTGATTGCGTCTGAGGTATGCATTTCGTTTTTGGGGAGTGGTAATAACTGCTCAGAACTTCACCTCTCGTGCAGTCATGGACGCTCTCGGCTCTCACATGCAAAATAAGTATTCCGAAGGATATCCAGGCGCTCGTTACTACGGCGGAAACGAGTTCATCGATCAGGCGGAATTATTATGCCAGAAACGTGCGCTCCAAGTCTTTGATCTAGACGAAAAGGAGTGGGGTTGCAACGTCCAGTCCCTGTCCGGTTTTTTCCCGACTCGATATCGTTTAGTTAATTTTATATAGGATCACCGGCCAATTTACAAGTATATCAAGCGCTTATGCCTCCCCATGGTCGTCTAATGGGATTGGATCTTCCTCACGGTGGACATCTTTCTCATGGTATGACTATATTGTCCGCGGAAAAAAATAACGTGATGCAGGTTATCAGACCGACACAAAGAAAATCTCGGCTGTGAGCACATATTTCGAGACCATGCCGTATAGAGTCAATAAGGATACTGGAATTATTGACTATGACGCTCTAGAAGCGACTGCCACGCTCTATAGACCGAAAGTCCTTGTCGCCGGAACGAGCGCTTACTGTCGGCTCATAGACTATCAACGTATGCGCGAGATTGCGGACAAAGTGGGTGCGTATCTCATGACGGACATGGCACATATCAGCGGATTGATTGCCGGAGGCGCTATTCCCTCCCCTTTCCCTTACTCTGATGTTGTCACAACGACCACCCACAAGAGTCTTCGTGGTCCCCGGGGTGCTATCATCTTTTTCCGCAAGGGTGTCCGCAAGACAGATAAGTCTGGCAAACGTACGCTCCTTGTGCATGCGAACTAAGGAGAGCAATCATGTATGATCTTGAGGAGAAGATAAACTTCAGTGTGTTCCCTGGACATCAGGGCGGCCCACATAATCACACCATAACGGCTCTTGCAGTGGCATTGGGACAGGCTTTGAAACCCGAATTCAAAGAGTATGCTCAGCAGGTCGTCAAGAATGCCAAAGTTTTGGAAGAAGAGTTCAAGAAGCGTGGATATGATCTTGCCTCTGGCGGAACAGGTATTGCCAACTTCATAGCGGCATTAATCGGTCAGACACCCACATGGTCCTCGTCGCAACCAAACCGAAGGGTGTGGATGGAGCTCGCGCCGAACGGATTTTGGAGACTATCAGCATTGCCTGCAACAAGAACACATTGCCGACTGGTAACTGTTTGCGAATGCCGAGACCTAATTTCAGATACGAGCGCCCTGAATCCTGGAGGAATCCGCGTCGGCGCTCCCGCCATGACCACTCGAGGGTTCAAAGAAGAGCAGTTTGGTCAAATCGTCGATTTCATTGATCGTGCAATCAAAGTCGCAGCGGAGGTTCAGAAATCTCTTCCAAAGGAAGCGAACAAGTTGAAAGACTGGAAAGCTGCTGTGGGCGATGGATCCGGGCATCCCGAGCTAGTCAAATTGAGAAAAGAAGTAAACGAGCTTTGCGGAAAATATCCCTTGCCAGGTTTTGTAGAGTAGGCTAATACATGTGTGGGCATTAGTCGAAAAAAAGTTTTGAAGCCTTCCTAACGTCGTGATTGGTGAATCATTTTAGAGATGAGATGGCTGAAACCCCTCGCATCAGAAATTAACGAGACGCGATCGCTAAGGGATCTAATCTGCGATATATATATCCAGCAACATCCTTTGATCGGTGCGGGGATATGCAATCCTGGTTCTTCTCACTGTTTCTTGCAGCCTTGCTCGCTGCTGTGAAGGTGACGCGCGCTGCAACCTACGGACTTCCAGACCCTGTACATCGGTATAAGTTAGTCGATCCGATTCAACGAACTAGGACAACAACCACAGCCACCTCCGCTTTATCATCAGGTACTCCTAATCCAAATGTTCCCACATTTTCATCGGACTTTTCGTCGGCGGGATATTTTCGGCCCGAGACGAATCCGCAGTACATACGAAATGCCACATGCACCTGGGTATCTAAATTCCATCCGTGCAAAGAGCTGAAAACAGTATGATGGATGTTCAAGTCAAAATGCTTGTGGCTTGCAACCAGTTAGTGGCTATACAGCAGCATTGAGCCAATTTAGTTTTGGGGCGGTAGAAGGTTATGGGTAAGTGGCACTCTGAGGTTCCAACTGACTTAGGGCTTCATGCGGTCGATGCTTTCGGATACAGGGCTACCAAGATCCATACAATCCGATTACTATTCCAAGTATGTCGGAAATTGTGGTCAAAGTGACAGATTGCTGCCCTGTTCAAGGGAATGTATCTCAATATGTCAAGTTGCTCTAATCCCAGACGATATGCAACCAATCTCCGTCTAAACCACTCAACTCATACGGAGCGATTGCGAATTTTGACCTCTGTTCGGACAGCGGCGCAAAAGCGGCTTTCTTTACGGGGGAGATTGGGATGTGTCTTTGTGCATGGTAGGAAGTCTCGTGTTCGCAATGGCAAGGCTCATCGCAGAATACGCAATGGTGGAACGGTTGCTTGGCTCAGTCAGCCAGTCTCTGGCCAAGTTCAAGCGGCGGATGTGAGAATAACGGATCTCCACCTTCGAAATAATATGACCCGCAATCAGAATGATACCCTGGATGAAGTAAATATTCTTTTAGGCATTCCTCTTCTTTCCGAATACATCCCACAAACATACATACCAGTTCCCTTGATTATAAAAATACTTGTACATTTCACTCAAGAAAAAAAAAACTCATTTTTGAACTTTTCCATTCAATACAGATCCATCGGGTTTCGAACGTGCCCTGCGTTTCCTCACGGCCTACAATCAGTGATATCGACGTTATGGTCTCACTTCAGCTAGGGATGCAAGAACAGTCTTTGTGTCTTCCCAACCAATGCAAGCATCCGTAATACTCACTCCGTATTTGAGTCCTGCTTTGCCTTCGACCGGGACATCTTGCCGGCCTTCACTGAGATGACTTTCAAGCATCACGCCGGTGATTGCTTCCTCGCCATCAATGAGTTGCTGTGCAATGGATTCAGCGACTTTCGGTTGATTTCTATGGTTTTTTGAGGAGTTTCCATGCGAGCAGTCAACCATGATCGTTTCGCGAAGTTTCGCTTTGCGGAGGGCAGCCTTTATCTCCTCGATATGAGTGGGGGAGTAATTAGGGCCAGAAGAGCCGCCGCTGAGCAAAATCAGAGTGAAACATAGCAGCAGGACTACCGTAAGATGACATGGGTGCAATCGTTTCCAGCGGTTGATACAATCGCGACAACGCCTTGTTTCGTAATTGATAGAAAGTGATGACTGTGGGATGCAGCTTTAATGGCATCCACAGCGATGCCGAGTGAACCATCTGTTCCATTTTTGAAGCCGACCGGGAAGGATAGACCGCTGGCAAGTTCGCGATGAAGTTGAGATTCGGTGGTTCGAGCACCAATGGCACCCCAACTTACTAGATCCCCAAGATATTGTGGAGAGATAGTATCCAACATCTCACTCGCTAGGAGTCAAATGCTACAAGTAAGAGTGGCATACCTACTGGAACGCCAGCTGCGAGGAGTTCTCTGTACAACCCGCGTGAAGTTCGCAACCCTTTGTTGATCTGGAAGGTGCCGTCGATGTCGGGGTCATTGATTAACCCTTTCCATCCTACAGTCGTCCTGGGTTTCTCGAGGTACGCTCGCATTACGATGAGCAGGTCGTCTTTGTACGGGACAATTGCCTCATCGTGCAACTTCTTGGCATATTCCATCGCCGATTTGGGGTCGTGGAGGGAGCAAGGGCCGACAATTACGAGGAGCCGTTTTAAGGGATCTTCGCGGCGGAGGATTTTAGCGGCTTCGAGGCGACAGGCAATGACTAGCTCTTCACTCTCCGGTGTCTGTATAATTAGAACCGCTGGAAAGGACGAAAGGAAGCGCACCAACGGGAGCTCCGCTTGAATGAGAGCGGGCATAATAACGGGGTCATAGCCGAGAATCTTTGTGTCGTCAGAGAAGGCTTTCGGGGCTCCATTGGAGGATCCATTTGAGATCAAAGAGCCATTGGCAGGAAACATTGGTTTATGCATGATTATGGACCGACAACAAAATATGCAAAAACAGTACAAGGACCTGACGGGTGTTTGTGAGCGGAACAGGTCTCTGAAAAAAATTATGACTCGAAACTTAAAAATACATGTGTCACGTGCAAAATTGCAACATGCGACTGGACAAGAACGGAATTTTAAAACTACCACATAATTTTTGGTGTTGGATTCCGGCTTTAAGTAGTCTTAAGGTCTGGCTTAAGACCACCCTTTGAATTTTCAAATATTTTTCAGACGCTATTGAGGCGCCTAAGGGTACGGATCTGCCGCTTCCCCTCTTCCCTTCAGGACGATGGGTTCCGAGGAAGACGAAAGCTTCATTGATCAAATGTTTGGCCTCTCAACACCTGTTAATAAGTGTACCCATGAATTTGAGATACAAACACCTGTCAGTCTTCGTTCCCAGGGCCCTCAAGCGACCTTGACGCGTCCAAAATCATTGAAATCCGAAACCTCCGAGCTACCTGTTGTCAGCGCTCCTCCTTCCACACCATCGCCCAAGCGAAAGAGGCCTCGAACACAGCAGAAAAAGCGTCAACGCAGTGCGAGAGATTCTCGGCCAAATAGTCCCCTCGATTATACGGCAAATCCGAAATTACAATCCACAATCCTGCCTCCCGGCTCCTTCAAAATCACCCGCCCAGCACAAACATCCCATTCCCAACATCCGCCCTCCCAATACGCATCAATAAACCCACTTGCAACAGCACATAAATTCAAAGCTGCAGAGCCATATGCACGGAATCCATGTGCCATGCCTCCCGACTCAGAAGCAAGGTTCTTGAATGTCAAGAGTTTGACGTCAAAAGCTTTTGCCTGAGCGGGACGATCCATACTCGATCACGATGACGGAGGAGGGTAGAGAGAGCAGTTGAGGTGGGTAGAGTGGCAGTGGGGTGGTTGAGATGATGGGGCCAGTAAGAGTGGGATGAAGGAGAGTGAGGCGGGGATCTTGGGAATGGATGCTGGTGTATAATTGTGTGGTGAAGGGCTTGAGGACAACACTGATGGTGGGTTATCGAGAGAAAGTGAAGCCAATTGAGATGACTACATATGGGATTCCATGGATGAAGTTTGTGGTTCCTATTGTCCCCTCATTATTTTATGTTGGGACTTATCTGGGTGAGTTGTTTACCATCGATAGGGTCTATGATCCATGTGGGCGAATCGTCAAGGATACTCTTCATTCCCGCAGAATACATCTCCTCTCCGATAGACCTGGATCATATGCTAGCTTGGGAAAAAGAATTCAAGTACTTGTGATCTAGATATGTTTCGGAAATTGTCCTCTTGACCATCTCTTCTACTGCTTGGTCTGTCTCTGTAACCAAATCCACGGCTTCATTGCGTTAGCCTCGAGGAGAAGGGACGGACAGTTGAGTTTTTCGGGGGTGGATGACGATGTACGGGACAGTCGGGTATTGGAGGCCTTGAGGATCATTGTACCCGCTCGTTTGGCCAGCTAGCCCCACTGCAAAGTCGCGAATTTCCTGGAGGTCAAGGTCCGTCATGATGGACTATGAAGAAGAGTCTCGCTGAACTGCGGGGAACGTTGATAGGGTGATTGATCTGATCGACGCCAAGTTCCAGATTTCCATCAAATCGCGCGCCGCCGTTCATCCATGTTGCCATCAACTCGTCACCGTGGACCCATCCGATGCCGCAAAAAGAGTTGACGAGGCAACAAGCGTCACAACTGACATTGGAAGAGTACAATCAGCTCAGCCTCTCGTATTCATCATTGTTTAAGTCACTGTCATTGAATGACTCAGATTCCCTCAAACTCACAACCCTCGAAAACAAGACGTATGTGCTTCAAGTCACAGTGGATGGATGGAAAGTGATTGATGGAGGAATGGTGAGTGACAGGGAGAGGACATGGGAGATGGTGGAGGATCTGGTGAGGAGTGTTAGTCTGGGTTTTGCACAGGGCTGGGACTCGCAATTGCTAGGGAAGCTTCAAGCTTTGGCGGACGCGAAGGTCAATGAGGAGGGGTAGTAAGGACGCCTGACTGCGGCAATTGTAATGCGTAATGCTTAAGATAAGAATTGCAGTTGTGAACAATGGTCAGTGCCGACACACATCATAGTATAAGTATCGGCAGCAGAGTCAGTTGAAGATGGGCAGCGCGGAAACAAAAACCGACTAGGGATGATGTGGTTATGTTACCAGTATTAGTCTCCCTGCGTTTCGGGTAGCTAGGGACGCCTCATGACGAGCCACGGAGGGCTCGCGAAGTCTTCCTGTCAGAAGACTTCGATTGGGACAGCTGCTTGGTCAGCGTGGTTAGTGTTTCGCTTAGAGTTGGGGGGGTTTTCGAGAGAGGCAGAGGCTAATGCTGTTTCTTCTGGCTATTTACTTCCTACGGTAGACCATCGAGATTTTGGGTTGCCCCAAGGCCCAGTCTGCCCGCTCAGAAAGAACGGACCATGGACAACGCCCTAATGGTTCTGATCTCGTCTACCCGAGAGGCCTTACTAAATTAGAAGACATTCTCAAAGGAAGGTTCATGCCAGTAACATAATTCTCAAGGAGACAAAAGTCTCAAAGAGAGGAAAGTTTGGAGAGCTCATCCCGCATCCCATGGGGCCGACCCGGCTAGACGCCTGCCGGAGGGTCTTGCGGAGCTGTACCAGGGATTTAGCTTACCCCTCTTCTAACTGGGGTCAAATTAGGAGAGCTTAGGAGAGCTCAGCAGCCGGCACTGCAGTGTGCCTTTGGAAACCCCCATGCCGAAGAGCAGACAAGGTTCAAGCGAAAGCAGATAAAGATCCCGGAACGCTAGTGCTGTCCTCTAGTTTGCAAACCGACAGGTTTTTCTTGGAGACTGCGCACAGCCAATGATTATCATTGTGTTGAACAACATTGGTTTCACAGGCAAACCATTTTGAGGGTTGCGGGTTAGGTCGGCAATGTGTGACTGCCTTGGGTGACCCAAACGGATCACCACCACCAACACCATTACCACCACCATACCATTACCTGAGGTCATCAACCATGCCCAACCTCCGCTCTCAGAAATCTCTCGCCGCCAAAGTTCTGGGCTGTGGCAAGCGCAAGATCTGGCTCGACCCCAACGAATCCGCTGAAATCAGCAATGCCAATTCCCGGCAAAACATCCGCAAACTCTACGCCGACGGCCTAATTGTGAAAAAACCCACTGTTATGCATTCCCGCTTCCGGGTCCGTGAAACCCATGCTGCAAAGAGAAAGGGACGACATACCGGCCCAGGAAAACGTAAAGGAACAGCTGAAGCCCGAATGCCATCTAGTGTCGTCTGGATGCGCCGCCAAAGGGTTCTGCGCCGATTGCTGCGAAAGTACCGGGAGGCAGGCAAAATCGACAAACATTTGTATCTCTCGCTCTTCCAAGATTTGAGGGGCTGATAATTTTAGGTATCACTCTTTGTATACTCTTGCCAAGGGTAACACGTTCAAGCATAAACGTGCCATTGTTGAGGAGATCCATAAACAGAAAGCCGAGTACGTATCTCCTCGTATATGTCGCCTAATTTTGCGCAGGGCACAACGCAGCAAACTCCTTCAAGACCAAATGGAGGCTCGTCGTCTCAAATCCAAAGCTGCTCGCGAGAGGCGACAGAACAGAATACTCGAGAAGAGAAATGCGTTTGGACAGGTGGAGACGGAAACTGCCGAGAAGAAATAAAGATACATGCCGTCGGCGACCATAAATTCGCATAAAACGTCATAATTTTGCAATAGTTCGCGATAGTTGAAATTGTGCCGAGTCGTGACGAAGTTATTGAGCCTCAAATATGCAAATCGGAAGAAATGAGATACGAAAACACATCGTCGGAATATGTATTCCACTATTACAGCTTCATTCGTGCTATATTTTGGAGAGAAGCAGGACATAGTGAGGAAACGCAGCGTGAAAGGAGATCGGATGATAATGGGGGTACTTTTTCTGAATTCAATAACTCCTTCTGAACTCATTAACCTTAACCAAGATCCGGGTGTAGAAACTAAAATTCTGAACGGTATCATGCAATACACACCCAAAAATAAATTGCGAATGACTATGCAGGGTGGACTGCTGTTCAGATCATTGAGTCACGTTGAGAGATTCCGCCACCAGTTTTTCTTTTCCCCGTAATACATCCAACTCTTACTCAACACGTTCACTTTGGGCTTTCGGTCAGCGATGGGCCGCCAATTTGATGGAGGGATTGCTACAGAGGTGAGACTACTTGTATTAACCCGATCGTAGATTGCGCAACAGTCACTATGTAACCCGATTGTGTCATTTGTTTCACGCGAGCATTTCATTTAAGTGTGTTGACAGGAGCGAAGTCAAGAGAGAGACGCCTGGATATCGTAGTTTACAGGAAATTTTGTGCCTTCTTTCTATAGGCCTAGCATTGTTAATACTTTTGATCAAAGAAAGAGTCTACTTTTTGGTCTTTGAGCCACCGTCGATAGTCCTGCAGAAACATTAGCACTGTGCGGTGGGAAAACTCGAACCTTGAGGCTCCCAATCTTCTCGCCTTGAGAGATTCAGCTTTTTCTCTTTGGAGGAACATACCATAGTAATCTGGGACTGGGTTGCTATATGACTGAAAGGACGGATCGGCCCTGTTCTTTTCGATGTGTTTGTAGAATTGAGCCTCTCGCTAGGAGGTTAGCGGATAAGTCGTAATTGGAAAACCTCCGTAATCAATTTTGCCTGCTTCCCATGAAATATATGCCATACGCCTCTTCCGATAGTAGGTCCAGCAAGCCATCCCAACAAGCCACAACCGAGAACGAATGCAGCATTCATTAGGAACGGATCGAATCCGAGGATAGTCTGCGTAGGATCAATTTCCCCGGTGCCAAAGTAATAGAGACCACCATACATGCCAAGAAGGGATGTTGGGAACGAGGCAATGACGCCAGTCATCCGTCTCTGGCGTCGTAGGCGCAGGAATTCGTCCCATGGCAGACGATCTGGGTCGGGGGGAGCGGAAGATGTGAATGGGCGCATGCTGACAACACGAGGGGTCTGATGACTTGAAGGACGGGAAAGGAAGAGAGAAGACGAGGGAGCCACGAGTCGGGACATCCTGGATGGGTTTGCACCGAGGAAATGCAATCGACACGCAGGGCGCAACATCGCCATAGTGAGAAAATATAAAAACGTGCTGTGAAGGGCACGTCACAAACCACAGGATTGACAAGAGCCGACTTCTTTGCACTTTGCTCTCTTTCGCGCACTGCCATTGGTCGCCCGGATTCGGATAAAACTACTCGCCAGTCAATTTTGCAATTATTTAGCAACCTGTCCGCGTTGGCTTCCGAGGGAAGAACCCTTCTTCTCGTTCCTCCAGGAAAGCATGGCGAGCGATGCCGCGGATCTGCGACGGCTGACATTCAACCTGGTGTCACTGATAGCAACTCCCATCGCCCTATACTATGCAGCCTCATGGCTCTTTGAGCAGGTCGATCCGCTAAAGAAACGCAACGATGCTGCGAGAAAGCAGTCCGCCAAGGCAATTCAGCGGTTACAGAAATCCGTCAAAGATGCAAATGTACGGTTAAAGGACATCTCTGAACATGAAGCCGTCATCATGGCTGAAGTCATCACTCCAGAGGAGCTAAACGTCAAATTCGAGGGTACGCTCATGTTTGTTTAGCCGACTCGGTCTCATGTGGTTAGATATAGGAGGTTTAGAAGACATCATCTCCAGCGTGAAGGAAACAGTCATTTACCCTCTAGTCTACCCCGACCTATTTCGGTCGGCTTCGTATTGGCATGGCGGGGTTCTTTTCTAATCGTAGGGGTCTACTGAGTGCACCGCGTGGAGTATTACTTTACGGTCCTCCGGGATGTGGCAAGACGATGTTAGCGAAAGCCATGGCGGCAGAATCGTACCTCCAAAAGTAGTGCCGTGACGCTGACATGTTATCCAGCGGTGCTACTTTTATCAATCTCCACATGAGCACTCTAACCCAGAAATGGTTTGGGGAGAGCGAACGTTTGGTGGACGCCGTCTTTTCTCTGGCTCACAAATTACAACCGGCTATAATATTCATCGATGAGATCGACAGCTTCTTACGCGAACGCAACACTACCGATCACGAAGTGAGCTCCCTTTTTCCGAATCACATGTCTGACAATAGGTCACCGGTAATATGAAAGCAGGATTCATGACAAGGTGGGATGGGCTCACGACAGAAGACGACACACGCATTATAGTTCTAGGAGCAACGAATCTCCCCAACGCTCTAGACCCTGCTGTTCTTCGTCGACTGCCAAAAAGGTACGCTGTGGGCTTGCCAAATGCCGTTCAGCGACGAAAGATCTTTGATATTCTTCTCAAAAACGCTTCGCTTGCTCCTGACTTCTCCATTGATCGGCTCGTCGCTGCTACCGAGGGCTATTCGGGCTCAGATATCAAAGAGATGTGTCGAAATGCTGCAATGATACCATTGCGGGAATACTTTCAGGTGCACGGAACCGATTTGGAAAATCGCAAAGTCAAAACACGTCCCGAACTGAGGCCATTAACGACAAACGATTTTTTCGCGGATCAGGAAAGGGAGATGAAGCATTTCGTTGAGGATCTGGAATAGTCTCGGGTTAGGTTGAGCATAGCGTTGGGATACACGATTTGCATGGATGTCTAGAAGTCCTCTCAGAGTATTAAGAAATTGTTTACATTATTATCAATTCAGAACCTCATAAAATAATAGCATGAACGAGAAAGCATGTATAAGGAAAGAAGATTCCATGGACACTAAAACGAAACCTGCAATTTACAGAGTACCACTTTTGACTTCTTCAATCAATGATTCGCATTGACTCGACACGACCTTCAGTTTCTGAGTGAGCGCCTTGTTCCTATCTTCGAGATATGCTTTGTGGCCAAGGACTTGTCCCAACACTCTGCCGAATAGAGCGGCCCGTTCTCTAGAACGTGAGTGATTCCGAATGAACGGGCTAACCTGCGATGGTTAATATGCGCTTCCATCAACTTTGTGGCTCGAGTCGCCAATTCTATCATTCGAGCGTGAGTGGGCAGCCAGTCTTAAACATACCTTTGCCTTTATCTTCCCAGTCGGAAACGGAAGCAGGATCGATGGGGATGGTGGCCTTCGGGATTGCCCAAGTTGTCATTTCTGCAATGAAAAGTGCCGGGATGTTGTAGTCTTTCGAAGTACCACTCCCACTTGCGTCAACGTCAATGACACAAGACCTGTCTGCAATAAAACTGCAAGTCTCACTGGCGAGCTCTTTATGCAACATTTGAGTTGTCTAAGGCGAGTTATCATTGACTGACTTGGAGTTTCGACTTACCTTTGGTCCCGTCGGCGGACTGTTTTGCGGACTGTTTGCAGATTGGCCTGAATGGGATCTAGCTTCCTGTCCTAGCATGTCGTCGTCTTCAAAAGTGAAAATATTTTCCTCATATGAATAGGGAGATGAGGGGCCCGTAGGCATTTCAGAATCGATGATTTCCGCTTGGTCGTCGGGTTTGAGGCTATAGGCGACATCAAGCTTGACATACTTTGCTGATTTTGGCTCAATACGAGAATCCGTCGAGCGGACGTCATTGGATGTATTTCCGAGATACTTCAAATGAGCAATGAGTTTGTAGAGGACAGGTTTACTATTTGGTTGTTCTGGTTAACACCTTCGTTGACTGGGCTAACTTGACCCGCAGAGTCTTGGACATGATAATTCACAACATTGACGTTGGTGTAGATTGAAGAAGTCCCATCAGGGTTTTCTTCAGATTTATGTCCAGTCTTGCTGGATGGATCACCGTAGAGGCCATTTGACAAAGAGGCACTGCGTTTGGAAGCAGCTTTTGGCCTCTTCGCAGGAAAATCTTGCTGAGAAGTTCGCGCCGCTCTTTTCTTGGTGACGTCGGGAGGATGGCTATGAGATTGAATCGGGATGGCTGAAATTGGGTCAGGAGTGAGGACTTTTGCTTGAGTAGCCGCTTTTGAGGCACGTCTGAGGTTTTGCTCTTTCAAAGAACTGTGAATTGGCTTAGTGGCGTCGACGCGATGTCGTTGAGCCGCCTCGGCTTTCGAACCACTCGGGACAAAAGGTTGACGTTGGTTAGACATGAGTCCAAAGAGACGTAAAAGAAAGGTAGCGACGATAACACTGATGTTGTGATGCTGTTTTCAAAGTGCAATGGATCAGAATTCTGTTGTAACGACTGGAAAAGCAGAGACCTGTGAATTGATAAATAAAAGTCGGACGCGAAGCCCGTGGAAACCGCGAGCCCACGGATTCACATAGAGTCTGATTGGCCAGCGGCCAATGTGCTAGATGACATCAGCGCCGGTAAGACAGCCAACCAACGGTCGATTTGCAACACAGGTTTTATTGATTGAGCTAAACGCGTTTTCCTTGTCCACATCACCCACCTCACGAAAGAAACCGAGATATTTCAACCCTTTGTCCAAAAATCGTCGAAAAAGAATCTCTTACAGCTGTATGCTGTCGACAGCACGTCACAACGATGGAAATAAATGGCCAGAACCCGGCCAGTGACCGTCGAAGCACCACTGCTTCACCTATGCCCGCACCGCCTCCAAGGTCACGTCAAAACACTCCGAGTGACAACGACCTCGCGCATGCCCTCTTGAGTTTGTCCCTTCCCTCGGACACCTCCACGCCTGTTATAGAGCGTCCCAGATCGAGTCAGCTACCTGGGTCGTATCCGGAAACACCGGCTCCCCCGCGTCAGACCCCGCTAGCTCAAATCTCCACTGATCCGTTCAACACCCCAATCCGCCACTCAGAACTTAGCCAGCCTTTGAAGTATCCGAACTTGGCCGATTTCGAATCGTCCCCTGAACGCGACAGATCAGAGTCTCCGACCCCAGCCGCTCCTCGTCATCAATTACCTTCCCCAGAAGAGACCCCGGAACCGTCAGACCTGCCGACATCAACGACTCTTGTAATATTACACGATGCCTGCACCAAACACAAATTCAGTCGGCCCGTCAAGGCTCGCGAATTAGCTACTGTCGTCGAAAAACCAGAAAGATGTCGTGCTTCAATTTTGGGCATTGCGGCGGCCAAGTGTCGACTCGAAATGGAGGCCTCGACGGGGTCAACATTCGACATCTCAAAGTCTGACCGTTTGGGCGAACTTTCCGACGACGCTGTAGTGGACGTACACGGCAGCAAATGGACTACTGAGTTGACATCTCTCTGCGATACAGCGGCCGAAAAACTCTTACATGGCGAGCCCGAAATCCCACCACCATACCATTCGGGCGATCTGTATCTCAGCGAAGGGTCTCGGGATGCTTTACGTGGGTGCATCGGATCTGTGTATGAAGGCGTCGATCGAGTTTTGGCCGGCGGCTATGACCGCGTACATGTCAGCGTACGTCCGCCGGGTCACCATTGCGCCCAAGAGATGCCAAGCGGATTTTGCATGATAAACAACGTTCACGTCGCCATTGCATATGCGCATCGCACTTACGGTGTCACGCGAGCGGTCATCCTTGACTTCGATTTACACCATGGCGACGGCAGCCAAGCGATCGCATGGAGTATCAACGATAAAACAAACAAACTTCAGCCAGTCTCCCGCTCGCCTCGTCACCCGTCCGTCTCACCCGGTCTCCGGATCGGATATTTTTCGCTCCATGACATCAATTCGTTCCCTTGCGAGGAAGGACTCACGGAAAAGGTGCAAGAAGCAAGCTTATGTCTCAGTGCTCATGGCCAAACTATCTGGAATATACATCTACGACATCATACGACCGATGCCTCTTTCGATGAGACATACCAATCTGAGTACTCGGTGATATTCAAACGTGCAGGGGAGTTTCTCGCCAAAGCGGAGGCGAACGAGAAATGCATGGTCTTCCTGAGTGCTGGATTCGATGCTTCGGAACACGAGACGAAGGGCATGCAGAGGCATGGTTATAACCTACCTACCCATTTCTATCAAAGGTTTGCGTGTGATTCTATCGACTTGGCAAATCGATATGCATCTGGCAAAATCCTCTCTGTCCTGGAAGGAGGTTACGCCGATCGAGCCATTACGTCCGGTAGCTTTGCTTTTATGGTCGGACTCTCCGGCATTTCGGAAAAGTCTGTCGTTCACAAGACTCGAGAATGGTGGTCAGTTTCTCGATTGTGCCTGCTCGAAAAGTGCGCCAAGAAAGCCCAGCCGAACACGAAAGCTCTCCAATCTGGTGCCGACTACGACGCTCGATGGGCGTCAGATTCTGTGACCCTGGCCACCCAACTGTTCCCAGCTTCCTTCGTCGTAACCGATCCTGCAATCGATCCCGCCCTGTTGCTCACCACTCCCCGCGCAGGGCTACGAGAACGCAAGAAACCCACCATACCGACTACAGCTCCACCAAGTGCCGTAAAGAAGCGACAACAGCGAGTTGCGACCCCGAGAGCCAGGAAATCTATGACGGCGAATGAAACGTTTGTGCAAGATTCAGATGCGCCTCCGGTACCAACAGCGGGCACCAGAGAAGCGTCTCCGGCAACTGGACTCTCCAAGTTAATGGAGAGTATGAGTCTGGCCAACGGTGGGCAGGCACGTGTGGATACCGAATTTAGAGATTTGGAGGGATCCGCTCCGGGTACGCCAACGCCTACAGGGAAGGGGGGAAGCGAAGATTCTATACAATAGATAAATTTTCTTGGGTAAGGCGTCAGGGGGGTTTGCGATAAAGGATCGATGAGAGCTGTGACAACAGTAAAGGAGTAATATATTTAGAAGGAAATTTGTATTGCCATGCCATGCAATTATCCTACTCCGTTTTGAGCGGTTTGGTATCTTCCGTGTAATCTTTGAAAACCAATCTCCTAAGAAAATCTCTACTCTTGACTGAGGAGACGAATTCCCTTGAAGTATCCGTGGAGATCAATTGGTCCGAAATAGCAACCGTCTCCGGATCCTGTTGAAGTTAAGTGGGTTGAGATAGAGTTCCGTTACCAGAGTGTCTACCCATTCTAGAGGGATAAAGTCCTCTGGAGGACCATCATGCTGTCCTACACCTCGCGGATCTCGAAGCTCATCCAAACTTTTCATTTGTGGCTGACGTTAGTGACCTGACTCTGAGAGCTAGGAGGTTTACATGCACCGCGCGAGGCTGCTTTGAGGGCCCATCTTCGGACTGGAACTTTTTTCTCCGCTCTCCTCCAATCGCTGTATCATAGTAATTGAAATTCGGTCGAAGCTGTACGGTCCCTTTAACTGGAGTAAGATGCATCTGCTCTACACTCTGTTAACCGTATCAGTCAAGGCATAGCACCTCCGGTGAAAATTCCCACAAAATATTTTGCCTGATTCGATTGACACTTTCCACTTAATCGCTGTCGATCAAATGTTCTCGATTCAGTCTTGATACTGGAATCCATGTGGGATCCACTTAATTTGTCTCCACGGGAGACGCTGTAATTTCTGTTGTCAATGGGAACATCGAGGTCAAACGACCCTTCATTCGGTTTGATTCGAGCATTATATGGGGCAGACTGATCATAGTACTGTTCATCCGGGTTTCGAATTGGATATTGGAGGAGGTAAATACTATCTTTGAGTTGGTTCGAAATGAAGACGTCGTAGGATTTGACCACAGGGTCGTCCTCGTTGTCGTCTTCCGATAATGAGGGATCATCAAAGTCGTCTGCGTCTTCGATTATCTCGACTGGCTTTTGTTCTTGTGGTTGAGGAGCATCTTCCGTCTCCTTGGTGTTTTTTCGTCGGCGAGGCATCGTTTCTCTTTACTTGGAAGAACAAGTTCTAGGCAGAAAAGAAAATGATCAGCACTCGTCTTCGAACTCTCTTGCCTTTTTTGCGGTGTGTCATTCGCGGTGATCACTGATGACTGGCGTGTGTGCCACACTCAAATTTCAACCTTCAAAACGCTTTGTCCATGACAGGTTCTGAGGAAGGGGGCCTTTCTCATAGAATACTTGAGCTTGAACACGAGCTTGAGACTCTGCGGTGTCAGCTCAAGGAGAACTCGAGAACACAGGTCAAGCACAACAGAAATCTCCCCCTTGAGCTCGAAGAGTATGTCCGCTATGGAAGACAAATGATCATGCCCCAAGTCGGTCTTACTGGGCAGCTCGCTTTG
>Ga0335073_10001631_pt1 | contig 30116 bp, 29 predicted proteins | sample Lox_Sample_22_FD_207093 | JGI IMG/M metagenome (GOLD analysis project Ga0335073, IMG submission 207093) | Soil microbial communities from Loxahatchee National Wildlife Refuge, Florida, United States - Lox_Sample_2.2 | ecosystem: Environmental > Terrestrial > Soil > Wetlands | place: USA... | reverse complement strand
GCCGGGCGCCAGGAACTGGGCGCGCGACGAGCCGGCCTGGGGCATCTGGGCGGTCGAGGAGTCGCAGGTGAGCGTGCTGCCGCCGGACCTGGCCGGGCGCGAGACCATCGAGCTTGGCTGCGGCACCGGCTACGTGTCGGCCTGGCTGGCCCGGCGCGGCGCGCGGCCGGTCGGCCTGGACAACTCCGCGGCCCAGCTGGCCACCGCCCGTGACCTTCAGCAACGCCACGGCCTGCGGTTCCCGCTGGTACACGCGAGCGCCGAGCGGCCGCCGTTCCGCGACGCCGCCTTCGACCTGGCGATCTCGGAGTACGGCGCCAGCATCTGGTGCGATCCCTACGCGTGGATCCCCGAGGCGGCCCGGATGCTGCGCCCGGGCGGGCGGCTGATCTTCCTGGTCAACTCCGTCCAGCTGATGCTGTCGATCCCCGAGGAGGACGGCGCGCCCGCCACCGACCGGCTGCTGCGGCCCTACTTCGGCATGCACCGGTTCGAGTGGCCGGACGAGGACGACTCCGTGGAGTTCCATCTCGGTCACGGCGACATGATCCGGCTGCTGCGCCGCTGCGGCTTCGAGATCGAGGACCTGATCGAGATCCGGCCGCCCGAGGGCGCCACCACCGAGTGGCCGCTGGCCACCATCGAGTGGGCGCGGCGGTGGCCGGCCGAGGAGGTGTGGAAGGCCCGCAAGGTGCGCGCCGTGAAAGGCGATTAGCAGAAGCAACGCTCAGGCCGCGGGTGAGCCTGCCCCGGCGCGGTGCTCGGCCAGCGGGCCGACCCGCAGGCCGCGCCGCGCGCACTCGTCGAGCAGCGGCGCCAGCGCCCCCAGGGCGGCCCGTGCCGATCCGGGCGGCTTGGTGATGTCACAGTCGTGCAGCAGCACCGTGCCGCCTCCGGCCAGGCCGGCCGTGAGCGTCGCGTACACCGACGCGGGCGTCGAGCCGCGTGTCCACTCCCGGCCCCAGCAGGTCCACAGCACCGGGGTCAGGCCGAGCCGGCGCGCGGCCAGCAGGGCCGGGGTGCTCAGCACCCCGTACGGCGGCCGGAACCACCGGGGCTCGCTCCCGGTCGCGGCCGCCACGATGTCCCGGGCGTGGCTGATGTCGTCCCAGGTCGCGGCCGGGCCGCGCAGCACCAGGTAGCGATGGTGCCAGCCGTGCACGCCCACCTCGTGGCCGGCCGCGGCGATCTCGGCGGCGAGCCCCGGCGCCCGCTGCACCATGGAGCCGAGCAGGAAGAACGTGGCCCGCACCCCGCGCGAGGCGAGCACGTCGAGCACCCGGGGCGTCATCGCGGGGTCGGGGCCGTCGTCGAAGGTCAGCGCCACGTGACCGGCGTCGCCACGCCCCGCCAGCCGCGGGAACAGTGCCCGCCGGACCGGGCCGAGCCCGGTGATGCCGGGACTGGCCTGCACGCAGGCCAGCCCGGCCGCCGCGGTCAGGGCGGCCAGGCCGGCGGAGGCGGCCGGGCCGCGGCCGGCCTTCGCTCGCGCGGTCAGCGCCCGGCCCGGCTGGTCCAGCGCTGCGCGGCGCCGGGCTCGGCGCGCGCCTTGTCGCGGCCGAGCATCTTGTCCAGCGCCGCGCCGACGCTGCCGTCCGCGTCGATGATCCGGCGGATGACCACGATCAGCGCCGGGATGGCCCAGAAGTCACCGCAGACCCACAAGATCCCGGCGCCGATCTGCTGACTGGCGAACGGCGCCAGGGTGACCCCCGGGATGTGGTTGTAGACCGGGTACCAGGACACCTGGGTCAGGAAGCTCATCGACATGGCCAGGATCCACATCACGATGTTGGTCCCGACCAGGGCCACGGCCTGCAACTCGGGGATCATCCGCATCCGGAACGGCGGCGAGGGGATGAACTGCAGCCAGAACAGCACGCCCGCGGCGAAGAAGCTCCCGTCCATCAGCCAGAGGTGCACGGACGGGTTGTTGTTGGCCAGGTCGAACGGCCCCGGGATGTGCCAGAACAGCATCGCCAGGTTGAAGATCACCACCGAGACCCAGGGCCGCAGCAGCCAGGTGCCGGCCGCGCGCAGCGGGCGGGACCAGCCGCCGCGCGGCGCCCCGCCGGCGGCGCGGCCGGCCCGCCAGGGCAGGCCGTCCAGCAGCGGCTGCCACGGTGCCCCGGCGACGATCATCGTCGGGGCGGCGAACATCAGCAGCAGGTGCTGCACCATGTGAACGAAGAAGTAGTCGTAAGACCAGTAGTCGACCGGCGACTCGACCGAGAGCAGCAGCACGACCAGCCCGCCGTAGAACCAGAACGAGCGCATCCGGCGCTCGCGGGTGCGCTCCGGGCGTGATCCGCGGGCCTGCCTGGCCAGCCCGATCTCGTGCCAGGCGGCCACCACGATCGCGATGATCAGGAACGGGTCGAACGACCAGTGGTTGACGACGTAGCTCATGGCCGCCTCAGCCCGACGACCCGTACGGGATCGAGACGTGCAGCGTCTGGGCCAGGCTCCAGCCCGGCGCGCCGAGCCGGTAGTCCTGGAACGTCCCCGCGTGCGCGGCGATCGCGTCGGCCTGGCCGGACGGGCCCAGGGCCAGCGTGGCGGTGTTCTTCGGTAGCGCGGGCAGCACCCGCCAGGCCGTCGAGTCCGGCCCGGTGAGCGTCTCGCCCCTGCTCCCGCTCAGGGTGACGCCCACTTCCCAGTCCGGACCGACCGTCGTGGACAGAACCCCGCGAGAGCCGAGGCGCAGCGGCGGCGAGACCTTCCATGCGCCGTTGCCCGCGGTCCAGGCGGCCACGAGGGCGGCGTTCGGCCCGCTCCCGGCGCGCAGCAGCGCCACCAGGCCGGAACCGGTGGCGGCCAGCCTGACCACCTCGATGTCCTCGCGGGCCAGGGACGAGGGGAGGGCCTGGAGCGGCGGGCCCGCGGCGTGCCAGGTGCCGCCGCTCTGGGCGAAGATGCCGGCCACCCCGCGGCGGCCGCACGCGGCGCCCAGCATCGGCGTGCCGGCGCTGCCGAACGCGACCGCGGTAAGCCCGGTCACCGCGCATGACCGGCCCGCCGGGGTCGCGGCCAGCGCATCGGCACTTGACAGGTGCCGCCACGTCGCACCGAGGTTCGGGCTGAGCTCGGCCCCGCCGCTGGTCAGCGCCAGCAGGCTGTCGCCGGGCCCGCCGGCGAGCGCGTCGGGAACGGCGGCCAGGCCCGGGTCGACCGGGTTTCCCGTCGTCCAGTTCGTGCCGCTGTCACCGCTGGTGGCGAGCGGGGAGAACTTGAGGCCCTGGCTGGGCACGAACCCGGTCAGCAGCGACCCGCCGCCGTTCGCCGTGACCACGAGGCCGCCGTTGTCGGCCACGCCGAGCGGGGTGGCCAGGCGCCAGGTCGTCGTGCCGGGCTGACGCGCGAACAGCTCCCAGAAGTTGTTCTCCTGGGCGGCCGAGCCGCCCATCTCGACGATTGCCCAGCCGGTGCCCGTCCCGCTGGCGAACGAGGTGGCCAGCGGCGGCGCGGGCGGAGGAGCCGGCGGCGCGGTGCCGGCCGCGGGTTTGCTGCCGCAGCCGGTCACGGCCGCGCCGAGCAGGGCGACGACGCCCAGCCCGCGCAGAATCCGGCGGCGGCTCATGACGACTTCTTCATGATGTTCTCCGCGGCCTGGCTGAGCTCGACCGCGAACGACGATTCCGAGCTTGCCGTGCCCGGTCCCGGGTCGAAGTCCAGCTCGGTGCGGGTGCGGCCGTGGGCGTCGATGGCGTAGGCCACGTCGCTGTGCGCGATCATCCCGCCGCCCGGAAGGATCTGGGCGGCGATCGCGTAGTTCTTCCACACCTGCTGGAGCTGGGCAAGGCTTCCGGTCAGGTAGAGCCAGTTCGGCAGCGTGGTCATCCGCTCCTGCTCGTCGAACGCCCGGGTGTAGGCGACCGTGTGGTAGAGGGGGTTGGCCACGATCGCGACCAGTTCCACGCCGCGCGATCTCGCGCCGAGCACCTGGTCGGCCTGCCTGAACTCCTGTGCGATCAGCGGGCAGTCGCTGGTGCAGACCGGGTCGAGGAAGGTGAGCAGCACCACCTTGCCGTGCAGGCTGGCCAGGCTCACCTGCCTGCCGTCCTGATCGGTCAGGGCGAACGGGGGTGCGGCGAAGTTCAGCGGCGCCGAGTCGCCGTCGATGGCCTGGGCGATGATCGGGTCGGCGTTGGGGTTGGCCTGGGCCAGGGCCATCGGCGCGGCGCCGAGGATGATGATCGCGAATGCCCAGACGGCCACGACCGCCCGGCTGCTGGCCGAGCCGAACGCCCGGGCCAGCCGGCCGGGGCCGGCGCTCCAACCGGGTCGGTCCGCGCCACCCGCGCTGCGCGCGCTGCCCGCACCACCCGCGCCCGCACCACCCGCGCCCGCATCTCCGGCGCCTTCCGCGCCTTCCGCGCCTCCCGCGCCTCCCGCGCTGCCCGCGCTGCCCGCGCTGCCCACGCTGCCCGCGCCTCCCGCGCTTTCCCCCGCGCCGCCCGTCGAGGGGGCGCCCGCGACGGCCGCGGCTGCGATGGCGGTCGCCGGCTGGCCTGCCGAGGCGGGCACGGGGCCGGTCGGTTCGGCGCGAGGAGTCGTCGCACGGGCGGGACTGGTGGCGAGGGCGGGCCCGGGCGCCAGGGCAAGGAAGCCGGCCAGCACCACCAGCAGTATCGGGATCATGCTGTTCGGGTCGGTGCCAACGCCGCCGAAGAAGCCGAAGTCCTCGATCAGCACCCAGTCCGCCAGGCAGAAGCCGATCAACGTGGCGACCGTGGCCATGACAAGCCAGCGGGGCGCGCGGCCCGCCGCGGCGACGAGGAAGCTCGCCCCGAACGCCGCGAGCGCGATCACCACGAACAGGTTGACCGCGAAGCCGTGCGCCGCGGTGAACGACCCGAAGCCGGCCACCCACCCGGCGAACAGCGATGGCTGCGGCGTGGTGGCCATCGAACTCACCATGCCGGTCAAGGTGCCCTGGTGACCGTGCAGGGCCCCCTGCCAGAAGCCCCGGCCCGGCCAGGCCTGCAGCAGGGCCATGCCGAGGAAGAAGGCGCCCGCGGCAGCCAGGATCGTCTGGCCCACCCGCCGGCCCTCCCAGCTGCGCTCGGGCAGGGCGATCAGCGCCCCGGCCGCGCAGTAGATCAGCGCTGCGCCGGGCGCGCCGAACAGCCAGGTCAGGCCCGGTGCGAAGATGCCGCCGAAGGACTCGCCGAAGACCCAGACCACCAGGCCCCAGCCCACGCTGGCCAGGCCGGCCAGCCGGGACCACCTGCCCCGGGGCGCGGCGATCAGCCAGACGCCGATCCCGATCTGGATCCACACCGCCGACGCGGCCGCCTCGATCGGGTGGTAGGACCACGCGGTGCCGGCCCAGTTCACGACGTGCTGGACCCAGCCGGGCGAGGAGGCGGCGGTGGGCTCGATGACCTGCGAGGGCAGGCCGCCCGGCATGTCGGGCTGCGCCTGCAGCAGCCCGTCGAGGATCCAGATCACGCCGAAGCCGATCCGCAGCAACTGCCGCCAGGACGGCTCGGGCGTGGCCGGGACGGCTGCCCTACCCGGCCGCAGCCACTCGCGGACGCTGACCCAGGCGATTGCCAGCACGGCGAAGATCAACAGCACGATGAGGCCCTGGTGCAACAGCGCCGCCCGGAACGCGGCGACCAGCGTCGGGTTGTTTTCGTTGAGTCCGGAGTTCATTCCAGGCATCGGATCACCCTGGCAGGTTCGGCGGGGAGGCGTGAGCGGACAGCGACCTGATGGCCGAGTTCATGATCGCGTTCACCGAGGCACGCTGGGCGTCCAGGATCCGCAGCGCCCGCTGCAGCGCGGCCGTGTCTGCCGCCTTGGCCTGCGGGTTCCCGAGGTGCTGCAGCACGAGCGCGACGTCGCTCTGCACGTTCTCGGCGTCCGGGGCGGCCCAGGCCACCAGGCCGCTCACCACGCGCCCCAGGCGGAAGCTGGACAGCGACTCGGTCACCTGGTAGTTGTCCAGGTCGTCGAGCTGCGAATTGTTGGCGGGCGAGCAGTTGGCCGCGCCCGTGTTGGCGATGTAGATCGCGGTTGTCACGTCATGGCTCGCGCCCGACTCGACCTGCCGCAGCGCGGTCATCGACTCGCTGACCCCGCCCGCGCAGGACTCGATGTCGTACTTCATGTCACCGAGGAAGCCCCGCAGATCGGACGCGCGCTGCGCCTGGGACGGCGTTTGCGACAGCGCGACCAGCACCGCGCCGACCGCGAGCAGCGCGAGCACGGCCAGCGCCCAGAGCGGCGTGCGGCGGGTGGCCCACCGGGTGCGCCGGATCGGGACGTACGGCGGTTCGGTCGTGACCGGTGAGCTCATTTGCTTGTGCCGCCGTCAATCAGGGCGACCCCGGCGTTCAGGTCCTTCATGGTCACATCCCCGAAGACTCGCTTGACGATGCGGTGGCCGGCGTTCAGGAAGAAGGTCTGCGGAATCGAGGCGACGCCGTAGGCGTCGGCAACCGCGGGCGTGGTCTCGAACCCGACCGGATACGCGACCCCGTTGGCCGCCAGGAACCGGCGGGCCGCGGTGGCGCTGTCGTTCGCGTCCACGCCGACGATCACGACCTTACCCCCCGACGCCCTGTAGTAGTGAGCCAGGAGCGGTGTCTCCTTCTTGCAGGGACCGCACCAGGACGCGAAGAAGTTGACGATCACCGGATGCCCGCGGTAGGCGCCGAGCGACACCTGCTGGGCCGGGTCTGCCAGGGACGGCAGCGTGAAGGCCGGGGCGGCGGGCGGCGGCGCGGCCGCCTTTGCCGGGCGGTGCGTGGTGGCGTCGATCGCGATGATCGCGGCGACCAGGACCACGACCGCCGCGACCGTGATGATCAGTGGCGTGGACGGCCGCCTGCCGGGGCCCATACCGGGCAGCCGCACGCCGGGCAGCCGCACGCCGGGCGGCCGCACGCCGCGTGGCCGGGCCGTCGGCGGGGCGGTGCCCTCGCTGGACGCGGCGGTGCCCGCCGGCGGGGCGGTGCCCTCGGCGGGCGTCGCGGTGCCCTCGGCGGGCGGCTCGCTCTCGCTGGTCATAAGCGCCTCGTGTTCGCCCAGGAATCGATGGCCTGCCCGGCGCGCGCGATCTCGGCGGCAAGGCCGCGCGGCGCGGCCGGCGCCTGGTCGCCCGGATCGGCCGGATCGGCGGAGTTGGCTGGAAGCACGATCTCGAATTTACTGCCCGTGCCTGGCGCGCTACGCACCAGTACCTCGCCGCCGTGCCCGTGCGCGATCGCCCTGGCCAGCGCCAGGCCGAGCCCGGTGCCCCGCTGGCCGCTGGCCGACGACCCGCTGCGGAACCGGTCGAAGATGTGCGCCAGTTCGGCGGGCGCGATTCCGGTCCCGGCGTCCTCGACGATCACGTGGGCGAACGGGCTGCGGCCGCCGCCCCGGACCGACAGCCTGATCACGTCGCCGGCGCGGGTGTGCTGGACGGCGTTCTCCAGCAGCGCGTCCACGGCCAGGCCGAGCCGCTCCCGGTCGGCGCCGACCGTGGCCTCGTCGAGACGCCCCAGCTGCCAGCTTCGCTGCGCGGTGGGCCGCCAGCGGCGCAGCGCCTCGGCCAGGAACTCGTCGAGCGGGACCGGCTCGGGCCGAAGGAACTCCGGGTTCTCCGACGCCGCGATCAGCAGCAGCCGTTCGGCCAGGCTCTTCAGCCGGTTCAGCTCCCCGACCACCAGGTCGATGTCGCGGCGCTGCCGCCCGTCGCTGAGCTCCCCGGCCAGCAGCTCGGCGTGGCCGAGCGCGATCGTGATCGGGGTCCGGAGCTGATGCGAGGCGTCCTGCAGGAACCGGTGCTGGGCCGCGAGCAGCCGGGCGTTCTCCTCGCTGACCCGGGCCCGCTCGGTGTCGGCGGCCTGCCGCCGGTGCGCCTGCCGCATCAGCAGCCCGAACATCACCAGCGCGAGGGCGATCCAGATGTAGTGGAAGGGGACCGCGTCCCACTGGGCATAGATCAGGATGCAGCCAAGCCCGAGTAGCCACAGCAGCACCCAGGTGAGGTCGAGCACGTCGGGCCGGTAGCCGGTGAGCCCCTGGCGCCAGCCGCCCTCGGGCCCGAGCCGGCGCAGCGCCGGCCGCCAGCCGCCCTCCGGCCCGAGCCGCCAGAGCGCCAGCCCGGCCCCGCGGACCAGCAGTCGCACGGGGTCGTGCACCGGCGTCCGGGCCTGGTCAGCAGGCGAGCTGATATCCGGCACCGCGCACCGTCTTGATCAGGTCGAAGCCGAGCTTCGACCGGAGCCGCCGGACGCAGACATCGACGACGTTGGAACCGGGGTCGAAGTCGTAACCCCAGATGGACGCGAGCAGCTGGTCCTTGCGCACCGACTGGCCGGCGTGCTCCATCAGCTCACGCAGCAGCAGGAACTCCAGCCTGGTCAGGGCCACGGGGCCGGCGCCGATGTCCGCCTGCAGCCGGCCCACGTCCAGGACCAGCTCGCCGGCCCGGAGCACCTCGCCCGCCTGGTGCGCCTCGGCGCGCAGCTGGACCCGCACCCGGGCCAGCAGCTCCTCTAGCGAGAAGGGCTTGGTCAGGTAGTCGTGCGCGCCCAGGTCCAGGCAGCTGACCTTGGTCGTCACGTCGTCTAGGCAGGAGAGCACCAGCACGGGCTGCTCGGGGCGGCCGCGCATCAGCGCGGCCAGCACCGATCTGCCGTCCATGTTCGGCATTATCAGGTCCAGGATCACCAGGCCGTACTCGCCGAGGCCCGCCAGCCGGAGCGCCTCCTTGCCGTCCGAGGCGCAATCGATCTCATAGCCGGCCGCCGACAGCGCGCGAGCGATGAACCCCTGGATCTTCGGCTCGTCGTCGACCAGCAATATGCGGGTTACTACCGAATTCTGCGTCAACCGATCTGTAACCATTGGCGCACTTCACTCCGCAATCGGCCACATCAGCGGGTGTGGCGACCGACCCGCCCCTCGGCACGCTGCTAGGTGCTTAGCACAGGATCTACTCCATGCGGGCGCCGCTGGTCAAGCGGTACGACTCGACCGCAATCCGACCGCAATGCGGCCGCAATCCTTTGCAGCCTGGCAGGCGGGAGGGCGGCGGCGGCCGGTCACTCTGCGCCACAGCGGCCGGGCACACGGTGACGAAACGGCCTGCTTCGTGCGACAACGGAGGAGTCGGTACCGGATGGTGTTACAGAGGTCAGGCCGGTCCGACCATGACAATTTCGTCATTCAGGGCCTTCTTCCTTGCCGCGCTCGCCACAGCAGCACCAAGATCCTGAGCTACAGGACAGCTTCCGACGGCCGGACGCGCACATGAGCGTGCCCGGTTGGCGATGCTCGCGCATAGAAGCGAGGTGGTGGCTGGTGTCCCTGCCGGCCCGGGTTTCCCTTTTGGTCGTGGCGTTCCTCGCGGTCGTCGCGGTCGGTGCTTTCGTCGTGCTGCACTACTTTCTCGGCGCCAACCCTGCGACCGTGGACTATTCGACGGGCGTGACCGCCGACACCGGCGCCACGGTTCACGTGGTGATGCAGGAAGACCCGCAGAACACGGTCAGCAGCCATCCGGACTGGGTCTCGTACTTCATCCAGAACCCGCAGACCAAGGCCTGGGAGCACACGACCCTGTTCAAGGTGCCGGCCGGGTCCCGGATCGACATGACCATCTACGGTTTCGACGGCTGCACGCCGCTGCGCAACCCGGTCTGGGGCCAGGTGACCGGGACGGTGGGCGACGTCGAGTACGTCAACGGCAAGCCGTACCACGCGATCAACTCGTGGCAGGGCTGCAACGTCGGGCACACGTTCTCGATCCCGGGCATCAACCTGAACGTCCCGATGGCCACGCCCGGGCTGATCCAGTCGGTCAAGCCCGGGCTGTGCCCAACGTCGCCCTGCCAGCCCGGCGACCCGAAGCAGGTCCCGTACCGGGTGATGACGTTCAGCTTCAACACGCCCCGCTCCACCGGCGAGTACTTCTGGCAGTGCCGGGTTCCGTGCGGCGGCGGCTTCCTCACCGGATTTGGTGGTCCCATGCAGACGATCGGGTTCATGACCGGCAACATGGATGTGGTGTCCTGATGGCCGCCGAGGCAACGACGCAGCCGCCGGCCGCCGGGAGCGGCGAGCCCAATCACGGCCTGCGCATCTTCATCCCGTGGCTGGTTCTCTCCCTGGCCGCCGACCTGATCATCTGGTTCGTGTGGGCGCCGCACCTGCCGCCGGGCGATATGTCGTCGGCTGCGGCCAACCAGCAGTTCGACATCGCCGTGATGGCGCTGATGGCCGCGCCGGTGATGATCCTGGTGCTGACCTACTTCGCCTACGCGCTGATCGTCTGGCGGCAGAAGGAGGGCGACGAGGAGGACGGCCCGCCGATCCACGGCAACACCCGGATCCAGGCGACCTGGATCTCCGCCACCTCGGCGATCGTGCTCGCGCTGTTCGTGTTCGGCACCGTGGAGCTGTTCGCGGCCCAGGGCTCGGGCGCGGGCCAGGGCGCCAGCCCGATCTTCAACTCGGGCGTGGCGTCGAAGCCGCTGCAGGTGCAGGTCATCGGGCAGCAGTGGAAGTTCACCTACCGCTACCCGCAGTACGGCGGGTTCGAGACAACCGACCTGGTGCTGCCGACCAACACCTGGGTGGAGTTCCACGTCACGTCGATCGACGTGATCCACAGCTTCTGGGCCTACCAGCTCGGCGTCAAGGCCGACGCGAACCCCGGCGTGGACAATATCGCGTATACCAAGATCTACCACACCGGCACGATCACCGTGCGCTGTGCCGAGCTGTGCGGGCTCTGGCACGGCGCGATGTTCGACTTCGGCTCAGCTGTTTCGCCGGCGGCGTTCCAGATCTGGGCACGGGCCACCGAGGTGCACCTGGCCGCGGTGACCAAGATGCTGCCGCCGTACGCGCTGACCTACGACCCGACCGTGGTCCCGCAGATGAGCAAGGCCATGGTCGCGGCCGGGCTGACCGGAGCGCCCGGCCTGTACTACCCGCCAACGGACCCGGAGCAGCCGTGAGTACCTGCCGCGCCAACACAGCGATGAAGAGGTGACCGGATGGCCATCGAGACCCAGCCGGAACGGGCGCACGGCGCCGGGGGCAGCGCACCCGGCTCTAAGCGAGCGCGGCCGTGGTGGATGCGTCCGGCGATCCATACCGCGATCGTCGGGGCGGTCATCGGCTACCTGATCGGGCACCTGCTCGGAAACGTGCTGGCCGCCAGCAACGCGGCCACCGAGTACCCGAACCTCGCCCTGTCCGACTCCAGCGACTGGCCGATCGTGCTCGGCTACGCGTTCGCGATCGTCGGCTGGGTGGCCGGGCTCGGCGTGTTCAACGACCTGGTCCGTCAGATGCTCGGCCGGCCGGTGCCGGTGGACGCGGAGGAAGAGGAGGCCGCCAACGGCGGCATCGCCAAGTACTTCCGGTTCACCCTGGACCACAAGGTGGTCGGGATCCAGTACCTGGTCGGCATGATCATCTACTTCTGCACCGCCGGCCTGTTCGCGATGGCGATCCGCGCCGAACTGCTGTCGCCGAGCTACCACCTGTTCAACTCGAGCGTCTACGTCCAGATCGTCGGCGAGCACGGCACGATGATGATGATGCTGATGACCTCGGTCATCCTCGGCCCGTTCGGCAACTACCTGGTGCCGATCATGATCGGGTCCAAGCGGGTCGCGTTCCCCCGGATCGAGGCGCTGTCGTTCTGGCTCACCCCGGTGGCGTTCCTGATCCTTCTGTCCGGCCTGATGCTCGGCGGCTTCCCGTTCGGCTGGACCGGGTACGCCCCGCTGTCCATCGAGTCCACGCTCGGCGCCGACTCCTACGCGATGGCGTTCGGGCTGATGGGCGTCTCGGTGATCATGGCCGGGTTCAACATCATCGTCACCGTGATCTGCTACCGGGCGCCCGGCATGCGCTGGAGCCGGCTGCCCATGTTCGTCTGGGCCATGGTCACCGTGTCGTTCCTGATGGTGCTCGCCGCGCCGGTGCTGATCGGCGGCATGTACATGATGATCACCGACCGGACCGCGCAGACCGCGTTCTTCGTCGACACGCTCGGCGGCAGCAACTACCTGTACGAGAACCTGTTCTGGTTCTTCGGGCACCCGGAGGTGTACATCCTGGCCCTGCCCGGCTTCGGGGTCGTGTCCGAGATCATCCCGGTGTTCACCCGAAAACCGCTGTTCGGGTACAAGACCGCGGCGGCCGGGATGATCGGGGTGACGCTGCTGAGTTTCTTCGTCTGGCAGCACCACCTGTTCGACTCCGGCATCAACCCGGACATGCGCCCGGTATTCATGCTCACCACCGAGCTGATCTCGATCCCGACCGGGTTCATCTACCTGGTCGCGATGGGCACCTTCTGGAAGGCGAAGATCCGGCTCACCGTGCCGATGCTGTTCGCGCTCGGCATGTACTTCAACTTCCTGATCGGCGGGATCTCCGGGGTGTTCCTTTCCGACGTGCCCGCCGACACCACCGAGCACGGCAGCTTCTTCGTGATGGCGCACTTCCACTACACGATCATGGGCGGGCTGATCTTCGCGTTCATGGCCGGCTGCTACTACTGGCTGCCGAAGATGATGGGCATCAAGCTCAACCAGACGCTCGGCAAATGGCACTTCTGGACGATGTTCATCTTCTTCAACTCGACGTTCCTGCCGCTGTTCGCGGTCGGGATGGCCGGGCAGCCGCGGCGGGTGTTCGAGTACGCGCGGAACCTGGAGACGCTCAACGACTGGGTGTCGATCTCGGCGTTCTGCCTCGGCGGGTCGATCCTGATCTTCGTGATCAACTTCGTCTGGTCCACCGTGATCTCCCGGGTGCCCGAGACGGGCAACCCGTGGCGGTCCCGCGGCCTGGAATGGCAGGTGTCCTCGCCGCCGCCGCCCGGCAACTTCGCCCACGTCCCGGTCGTGCTCTCCGCGCCCTATGAGTACGGGGTCAAGGACGCGCCGCCGGTCGCCGACCTCGACCCGCCGGCCGGGGTGGTCAGCGCCGCCTACGCCGGGACCGACACCGCACGAGCGGAGGCATAGCCGTGGCCGAGACAACGCAAGAGCCGCCGGCCGGACTGACCAGGGAGGCGGAGGAGGCCGGCTTCTACCACGAGGCGGCGCTGAACGCGTCGTGGACCGGGGCGCGGCTGGCCCTCGGCGGCATGTCGTTCGGGTTCGGCGCGTTCGTCTTCGCGTTCTTCTACCTGCGCTCGCTGAACTCGCACGACGACTGGTACCCGGCGGGCTTCAAGGCCCCGCAGGCCTGGGCGGGCCTGCTGGTCATGCTGCTGATCGTGGTCAGCGCGCTGCTGCAGACCGGCGTGCTGGCGCGGATCAAGGCCGGGCACAAGGGCACCTGGCAGCGGGGCGCGCTGGTCGCGCTGGTGCTCGGCCTGGCGGCCATCGCGATCCAGATCTGGCAGCTGACCGACCTGCCGTTCCCGCCGGGCTTCGCCGGTTTCGCCAGCGTGTTCGTGGGCTTCCAGCCGGTCTTCGTCTTCGTGGTGTTCGGGGCGATGGTCTGGCTGGAGATCCTGCTCATGCGGGCGCGGGCGATACCGGAACTGGCGTTCGTGGAGCAGCCGCCGACCTACGTGGAAGCCTTCGCCGTCCAGCGGTTCCAGGCCTCGCTGAGCGCGTTCACCGTCGTCTGGAACTACCTGGCGGTGATCGCGATCGTGGCGTGGGTGCTGTTCTACCTGGTCCACTGAACTGATCCGAGAAAGCCGATGAGCCCGGTCCTGTCGCATTGGTCGGCTAGCTGGCCGGCGCTGGTCGTCTACGCGGTGCTGGCGGGTGCGCACGTGGCTGGCGTGCTGCGGCTGCGCGCCCGGGACGGCGGGGTCGGCCGGCCGCAGCGGCGGGAGGCGGCGCTGTTCCAGGGCGGGCTGCTGGTCGCGCTGCTGGCGATCGTGTCGCCGCTCGGCTACCAGTCCGGCGTGTTCATCTGGGTGCGGGCGGTCCAGGACCTGGTGCTGGCCTTGGTGGCGCCGGGGCTCATCGTGCTCGGCGCGCCGTGGCGGGCCTTCGGCGCCCGGGAGGCGTCCCCGCCCCGCTGGTTGCGCCGGCCGGTGGCCGCGGTTGTCGTGTTCAACGTGATCTGGGTGGCCTGGCACGTGCCGGCGCTCTTCGACGCGGCGGCGACCAGGCCCGCCGCCAAGGCGGCCGAATACCTGCTGTACCTGGCGGCCGGAACCGTGTTCTGGCTGGCTCTGATCGGCTCGCGGCCGTGGAGCCCGGCCGCGCCGCCGCTGCGGCGGGCCACGCTGCTGATCGGCACGGTGGTCGTGGACACGGTTCTGGGCATGGTGCTGGTCTTCGGCTCCAAGGTGATCTACCCGGCCTACTACGCGAACACGGCGCACCACGTGATGACGGTGCTCGACGACCAGCAGCTGGCCGGGGCGGTGCTGTGGATGGGCATACTGCTGCCGGTGATCCCGGCCGCGGTGGCCTTGCTCCTACGGTGGCTGAACGACGAGGAGTCCGAAGCGCTCTCGGCAGGCTTGGACCGGCTGCTGACTCAGCGACGTTCGGCCTGGCCGTCCCGGCCGAGGTTCCGATGACAGTGTCTGAGCGACCGTGAGTTCGCTCACAGCAGCAGGAGGCGCAGGTGCCGGATTCTGTTCTCGCCGTGGCAACGTCTGACAACGTGCCGGGTGGCGCGATACTGACGTTCGCGTTCCCGATAATCTTGTTCGCGGTCATCGCGACGGTGCTCTACATCCTGCTGTTCAGCAGGCCGCACCCGAGGGTCCCGGCGGGGCACGTGGCGCTGGCCTCGGCGACCGCCGCCCCCGACGCCGGGACGGCGCACGCGGCCGCGGTCGCGTCGGGCATGCCAACCGCATCCGGCGGCGGGTCGGCGGAGTCCGCCGCCGAGCCGCACGGCGCCAGGCGGGACGCGGCGGCGGACGGGCCCCGCGAGAACGGTAGTGTGTCGGGCGGAACCGAGCAGGGGACCACGGAAGGCACGGAGGCCAGCGAGTGACCAATGTGGCGGGCGCGCTGCCCGGCCAGCACACCGGGCAGCTGTACGCGCCGCCCGGCGGCCGGCGTTCGCCGCGCCTGATGGCCAAGGCCCTGCTGGCCTTGACCAAGCCGCGGATCATCGTGGAGCTGCTGGTCACGACCGTGCCGACGATGCTGCTGGCCCGGCGCGGCGTGCCCGCCCTCGAGCTGATCCTGGTCACCCTGATCGGCGGGACGCTGGCCGCGGGCAGCGCCAACACGATCAACTGCTTCATCGACCGGGACATCGACGCGGTGATGAAGCGCACCAGGCGCCGGCCGCTGGTGGCCAAGGGATCGCAGGCGCCGATCAAGCCTGCCGAGGCCCTGGTGTTCGGGATCCTGCTCGGCGCGGCGTCGACCGTGCTGCTCGGTACGCAGGTCAACTGGCTGGCGGCGGCGCTGGCCGACGCGGCGATCTTGTTCTACGTGTTCGTCTACACGCTCGGCCTCAAGCGCCGTACCGCCTCCAACATCGTGATCGGCGGGGCGGCGGGCTGCTTCCCGGTTCTGGTCGGCTGGGCGGCGGTGACCGGGCGGGTCAGCCTGCCCGCGATCGTGCTGTTCGCCGTGATCTTCTTCTGGACCCCGCCGCACTTCTGGGCACTGGCGATCAAGTTCCGCGACGACTACGCGGCGGCCAACGTGCCCATGCTCCCGGTCGTCGCCCCGGCCGCCAAGGTCGTGCGCCAGATCCTCGGGTACTCCTACGTCATGGTCGCCGTGACGCTGGCCCTGGTCCCGTACGCGGGCTGGCTGTACGGCTGTTGCGCGGCCGGGCTCGGCGTCTGGTTCCTGGCCGAGGCCCACGCGCTGCGCAACCGTGTCGCGGTGGGCGACGCCCCGGCGCCGATGCGGCTGTTCCACCGCTCGATCGCGTACCTGACGCTGCTTTTCGCCGCGGTCGCCGTGACCGCGCTGCTGCCCTTCGGCCGGTGGTAACGCCCGCTTCCGGGGTAAATACGCTGCGTGACCTCTGACGGCGAGCCGAGTCGGCGCGCCTTCCTGCGGCGCGCCGCGGCGGCCGCGGCGGTCGCCGCCGCCCCGGCCGTGGTGGCCGGGTGCGACCAGGGAGGCGGTCCGGGCCGGCCCCGGGCGGGCCGGGTCGCGGCACCGCGCCCGGTGGCCGAGAACTCGCTGCCCGGTGACCCGGACTGGTGGATCAGCAACCTGGGCGCCCCCGACGCGATCATGGGCTACGCCGGCCAGTCCAGCGTGCTCCCGGGCCAGTCCGTCGACCTGTACGTGTCGACGACGTCGCGCGAGTTCCAGGTCAGCGCGTTCCGCATCGGCTGGTACGGCGGCGACCTGGCCCGCAAGGTATGGGCGTCCGGGGCCGTGCGCGGCTCACAGCAGCGGGCCGCGGCCTTCATCGCCGGGACCAACACCGTGCACACCGACTGGGGGACGTCGCTGACCGTGCCGACCGACGGCTGGCCGGCCGGGTCCTACCTGCTCCGGCTGGACGCCCACTCCGGTGCCCAGCGGTACGTCCCGCTGACCGTGCGCTCGGCCGGCACCGCGGGCAAGGTGGTGCTCAAGAACGGGGTCGCGACCTGGCAGGCCTACAACACCTGGGGCGGCTACGACCTGTACAACGGCCCGGCCGGGGCGTACGCGAACCGCTCGCTGGCCGTGAGCCTGGACCGGCCCTACGACCAGGAGGGCGCCTACCTGTTCATGGTCTACGAGCGGAAGCTGATCAACCTGGCCGAGCGCATGGGCCTGCCGCTCGCGTACCTGACCAGCATGGACATCGCCAGCGACGCGCACGCGCTGGACGGGGCGAGCGCGCTGATCTCGCCCGGGCACGACGAGTACTGGTCGCCGCCGGAGCGGGCCAACGTGACCGCGGCCCGCGACGCCGGCGTCAACCTGGCGTTCCTCGGCGCCAACGCGATGTTCCGGCGGACCAGGCTGGAGCCGACCGCGCTTGGACCGGACCGGCTGGTGATCTGCTACCGGACCAGCTACCAGCAGGACCCGATGTACGGCAGGGACAACGCGCTGGTCACGACCGACTGGCGGGACCCGCCGGCCCCGGACCCGGAGTCATCGGTGATCGGCACCCTGTACGAGGGCTACCCGACCGTGGCCGACTACGTCGTGGCCAGCCCGGGCGCCTGGATGTTCCGCGGCACCGGGGCGCAGAAGGGCACCAGCTTCCGTGCGCTGATCGGCATCGAGTACGACCGGGTCAACCCCGGCTACCCCGTGGAGCGGCCGATCCAGATCCTGTCCCACTCCCCGCTGACCTGCAACGGCGTGAACAGCTACGGGGACTCCGCCTACTACACCCATCACGGCGGGGCCGGGGTGTTCAACGCCGGCACGATGCGCTGGGTGGAGTCGTTCGGCCCGCCGCTGTACGGGTGGGGGATCACCCGGCAATGCGGGCGGTTCACCCGCCGGGTGACGGCAAACGTGCTGCGGGCCTTCGCCGACGGGCCCGCCGCCGGCCGGTATCCGGCGCGGGACAACCTGGAGGCGATGCACGAGTGGCCGGGCGACCCGCTTGCGGCCGGGCACAACCTCTGGCCGCCGGTCCAGCTCTAGACGCGACGGCCGGGCAGTGAGGCCGGGTTTCGGCACGTGGCCGTTTGCTAGCAGGGCCCCGAGTCGGTGAATACCCGCCGGGAGATGATGCCGTGTCCGGTGCTGCGGCCCCAGAGCGTGAACGACTGACCTGGGCCGAGGTATGAGGGCGCGTCGTCGTCGGTAACCGTGATCGTCACGACGACATGGTCTCCGGGCTTGAACGGAAGCAGGTCATCGGTGGAGATCGTCGCCGGCATGTACTTGTCCTCCGACGGCTCAGCCATGCGCCGGGCGTGGACCGTGAGCGCGCGGGTTCCGCTCGGGTATCGCGTGTCGGCGCCGTTGACGGGCAGATCGAGTGTGACCAGTGCCCGGTACCGGAATCGCTTCATTGGTTCTCCCTCCAGGCGGGAGATGCTGGCGTCGGCCGGTGTCCTGGCCCGGGCCAGGACAGTGGAAGCGCCGGGAGCTATGCACTCTTCCCGTAAGCAGTCTTCCCGTAAGCAAGCCTTGCTTAATACAATAGTTGTCTATGGCAAGGATGGCAACCGCGGATGGGAGCCCGCCAGAGCCCGACGTGGCGATCGTTGAGACGTTGCAGGCGGCGACGAGCGTGCTCGCAGGGGTGGCGCTCCGGAGCCTGGACGTGCTGGGCGGGGCGGTGACCCTGCCGCAGTTCCGGGTCCTGGCCGTGCTGGCCGACCTCGGGCCCGCGCGTTCGGGGCACGTGGCCAGAGCGCTGGGCCTGGAGGCATCAACCGTGACGAGGCTCGGCGACCGGCTGGTCGGTTCCGGGTACGTCGCGCGCGGCAGTGACCCGGGCCACCGGGGTGTAGTGACGCTCACGCTCACGCCCGAGGGGCAGGACCTGGTCACCCGGGTGCGAGAGCGACGGCGCCGGGAGTTGGCGCGGATCCTGGCCAGCCTGGCGCCCGCCGACCGCCGCGCCGCCGCGCGGGCGTTGCGGCTGCTGGTCGAGGCCGCCGGGGAAGGATACGGATCGGTGACGCGCCGCCTGGTGCCGCTGTGACCGGTCGCCGGTGCGCGGCCGCTAACCCTAACCGGGCAGGGGCAGTGACGGCACGCGGGCCGACAGCGACCTGCTGGCCGACGAGATGACCGAGTCCACGGCGGCCCGCTGGGCGTTCAGGGTCCGCAGGTCGCGCCGCAGCGCCGCCTGGGCGCTGGCCCTGGCCCCGGGGTTGCGCGCGGCGAGCACGCCGGCGACGTCCTCCTGGACGCGGATCGCGTCGGGCGCGGCCCATGCCACCAGCCCGTTCACCACGCGCGTCAGGTGAAAGCTGGCCAGGGATTCCGTCACCTGGTACTGGACGAGGTCGTCGATGAGCTCGTCGTTGGCCGGCGAGCAGTCGCTGGCCCCCGAGGTGGCGATGGAGCGGGCGGCCGCGGTCTCGCCGCCCGCCCCGGCCTCGACCGTCCGCAGCGCGGACAGCGATGCGCCCACGTCGGCGGCACACGACCCGATGTCGGCCCGCATGTCGGTCACGAAGCCGCGCAGATCTGAGGCGCGCTCGGCGGTGCTGGGCCGGTGGACCAGGGCGACCAGCACCCCGCCCGCAATCAGAACCGCCCCGGCGATGTAGGCCAGCAGCGGCGTGCGCCGCACCGGCCAGCCCGATCGCCGGACCGGGACGTAAGGCGGACTCGGCGTGCTCATATCAAACGAGCCTACGGCCCGGTTATTGAATTCAAGCGGGGGGGCCTGCCGACGCGGAAAGCGGGGGGTTTAGTCTCTAAATCGCGGGTATCAAAACGCGCTAGCAGGCCGGTTATTTAGCGGGGGATGCTGCTCAAGACCGTGCTGAGCAGGTCGGTTGCCGGCGCCGGCACAAATCACTTAATACCGCCCGATGCTCCGTTGTTGCGCTCCCAGCGTCGGCTTGGAATCAGTTCCTGCCGCGCAGAATCGAGGTGGTGACGGTTGTCTCTGCCTGTCAGGGTGGGAACCCTCATCGTGGCATTCCTGGCCTTCGCCGCGTTGGTCGGATTCGTTGTCGTGCACTATTTCCTGTCCACTTCCGGCCCGCCCGTGGAGGACTTCACCGCCAACGTGACCCCGAACACCGGCGCCACCGTCAACGTGGTGATGCAGGAGGCCCCGCAGACCACGGTCGGCACCGACCCGGACTGGGTGAGCTACTTCATCCTGAGCCCGCAGACCCACCAGTGGGTGCACACGACCAACTTCCAGGTGCCGGCGGGCAGCCGGGTCAACTTCACGATCTTGGGTTACGACGGCTGCACCCCGCTGCGGAACCAGGTATGGGGCAAGGTCACCGGGACCATCGGGAACGTCATGCTCGTCAACGGGAAGCCGGTGACCCAGCTCAACTCGTGGTCCCAGTGCTCGGTCGCGCACACGTTCGCCATCCCGAACCTGGGCGTCAACGTGCCGGTGGCCTCGCCGACCAGCTTCCAGGCCAACAGCAACCTGTGCCCGACGTCGCCGTGCACGCCGAGCAGCCCGCATGAGGTGGTGCAGTTCGCGATCAGGACGCCGTCGCAGCCGGGCGTGTTCTTCTGGCAGTGCAAGATCCCGTGCGGCCTCGGCTACCTGGACGGGAACGGGGGTCCGATGCAGACGATCGGATTCATGACCGGCAACATGACGGTGGTTGGCTGAGATGGCCGCGGGCGAAGAGACCGGCGGCGGGGCGACCGCCCGCCCCGAGCCGACCCACTGGCTCCGGCTGGTCATCATCTGGGCGGTCCTGTCCCTGGCTGCCGACCTGGTGATCTGGTTCGTCTGGTACCCGCACCTGCCGCCCGGCCGGATGAGCGACGTGGCGGCGGGCCAGCAGTTCGACATCGCGGTGCTGTCCCTCTGCGCGGCGCCGGTCATCCTGTTCATCTGGATCTACGGGCTCTACGCGGTGGTCGTCTGGCGGCACCGGAAGGGCGACGAGGAGGACGGCCCGCCGATCCACGGCAACACCCGGGTCTCGGTGGCCTGGATCCTGGGCACCTCCGCGCTGGTCCTGTTCCTGTTCGGGTTCGGCACCTACCAGCTGATCGTTCCCAACGGGGCGGGCGGCGGCCAGGGCGCGAGCCCGGTCTGGAAACCGAATACGGTCGACCTCCAGGTGCAGGTGATCGGCCAGCAGTGGGTGTGGACCTACCGCTACCCGCAGTTCGGCGGGTTCGAGACAACCCAGCTGGTCCTGCCGGAGAACGCCCAGATCCAGTTCAACGTGACGTCGCTGGATGTCATCCACAGCTTCTGGGCCTATCAGCTCGGCGTGAAGGCGGACGCCAACCCGGGCGTGAACAACGTCGCCTACGCCAAGCCGCAGCAGCTCGGCACGTTCGTGGTCCGGTGCAACGAGCTGTGCGGCCTCTGGCACGCGGCGATGTTCAACTACGGGCGGGTGGTGACCCCGGCCCAGTTCGTGGCCTGGGCCAGGGCCACGCGGATCAAGCTGGACAGCCTGACCAAGCTGCTGCCGCCCTACGCGCTGACCTACGACCCGACGACCATCAAGACCCTCGGCCCGGTGCTGGTCAAGCTGGGCCTGACCGGCGCGGGCGGCGGCTACTACGGCCCGCAGTACGTGTCGGGGCCGTGAGCGCCCCGATGACCGCGCGCGGCCGTGCTCCGTCCGACGAAGAGGTGACCGGATGTCGATCGAGATAGACAGGGCGAAGGCACAGCAGCCCGGAGGCCCGCCGCCGTCGCGGCTGAGGCGCGCGCGCGCCTGGTACCTGCGGCCCAACGCCGGCACAGCGGTGATCGGCGCGACCGCGGGCTACTTCTTCGGCCACTGGTTCGGCAACGCCATCAGTTATGGCTACCAGCAGGGGGCCACCTCGGACCAGAACAACCTGTCGATCGTGCTCGGCTACCTGTTCCTGACTCTGGGCTGGCTGGCTGGGCTGGGCGTGTTCAACGACCTCTTCCGGCAGATGATCGGGCGGACGATCCCGCACGAGGAGGAGGAGGCCGAGGCGCGGTCCGGACTGGCCCGGTACTTCAGCTACACCATGGACCACAAGGTCGTGGGGATCCAGTACCTGGTCGGCATGATCATCTACTTCTGCACGGCCGGGCTGTTCGCGATGGCGATCCGCTCCGAGCTGCTGTCGCCGAGTTACCACATCTTCAGCTCGGCGACCTACGTCGAGATCGTCGGCGAGCACGGCACGATGATGATGATGCTGATGACCTCGCTCATCACCGGGCCGTTCGGCAACTACCTGGTGCCGCTCATGATCGGCTCCAAGGGGGTGGCGTTCCCGCGGATCGAGGCGCTGGCGTTCTGGCTGACGCCGGCCGCGTTCCTGATCCTGCTGTCGTCGATACTGCTCGGCGGCTTCCCGTTCGGGTGGACCGGGTACGCGCCGCTGTCCATTCAGGCGACCGAGGGCGCGGACGCCTACGCGTTCGCGTTCGGCCTCATGGGCATCTCGGTCATCCTGGCCGGGTTCAACCTGATCGTCACGATCATCTGCAACCGGGCGCCGGGGCTGCGCTGGAGCAGGCTGCCGATCTTCGTCTGGGGCGTCTTCACGACAAGCTTCCTGTTCGTTCTGGCCGCTCCGGTGCTGGTCGGCGGCATGTACATGATGATCACCGACCGGACGGTGCAGACCGCGTTCTTCAGTGATCAGCTCGGCGGCAGCCCGTACCTCTACGAGAACCTGTTCTGGTTCTTCGGCCATCCGGAGGTGTACATCCTGGCCCTGCCGGGCTTTGGCGTGGTCTCGGAGTTGCTGCCGGTCTTCTGCCGCAAGCCGCTGTTCGCCTACAAGGTCTCGGCGGCGGGCATGCTCGGCGTGGGCATCCTCAGCTTCTTCGTCTGGCAGCACCACTTGTTCGTCAGCGGGATCAACCCGGACATGCGGCCGTTGTTCATGCTGACCACCGAGCTGATCTCGATCCCGACCGGGTTCATCTTCCTGGTCGCGCTCGGCACGCTGTGGAAAGCCAAGATCCGGTTCACGGTGCCGATGCTGTTCGTGTTCGCGTTCTTCTTCAACTTCCTCATCGGCGGGGTCACCGGGGTGTACCAGTCCGACGTGCCCGCCGACGTGACCGTGCACGGCTCGTTCTTCGTGATGGCGCACTTCCATTACACGATCATGGGCGGCCTGGTGTTCGCGTTCATGGCCTGCTGCTACTACTGGCTGCCGAAGATGACGGGGATCAAGCTGAACCAGACGCTCGGCAAGATCCACTTCTGGACGATGTTCATCTTCTTCAACTCGACGTTCCTGCCGCTGTTCGCGGTGGGCGCGCTCGGGCAGCCGCGGCGGGTGTTCGAGTACGCGCGGAACCTCGAGACCCTGAACGACTGGGTGTCGATCTCGTCGTTCTGCCTCGGCGGGTCGATCCTGATCTTCCTGATCAACTTCGTGTGGTCGACGGTGATCGTGCGCGAGCGGGAGACCGGGAATCCGTGGCAGTCGCGCGGCCTGGAATGGCAGGTTCCTTCGCCGCCGCCACACGAGAACTTCGCGCACATCCCGGTGGTTCTGTCCGGTCCCTACGAGTACGGGGTCAAGGACGCGCCGCCGGTGGCGGACCTGAATCCGCCGGCCGAGGTGCTTGCGGCGGCATACGCCTCGCCGCCGGGTACGACCGACAGGGAGGTGCGAGATGTCTGAGGAGGCGGCGCGTCCTCCGGCGGATATTGCCCGCGATGTCGGGGAGCAGGGCTTTCAGCACGAGGCTGCGCTGAACGCGGCCTGGACCGGGTCCCGGCTGGCGCTGGGCGGGCTCACGTTCCTGTTCGGCTCGTTCGTGTTCGCGTTCTTCTACCTGCGCTCGCTGAACTCGCACGGCCTGTGGTATCCGCCTGGTTTCACCGGGCCGCGGCAGTGGTCTGGCGCGTTGATCATGGCGCTGGTGGTGGGCAGCGCGCTGGTGCAGGCGCTGACGCTGGAGCGGCTGAAGGCCGGGCACAAGGCGCCATGGATGGCGGGGGCCTCGCTGGCCCTGGCGCTCGGGCTCGGGGCGGTCGGCCTGCAGGTCTGGCAACTGCTCAACGAGCCGTTCTTCCCCGGAAGCTCGGGGTTCGCGAGCGTCTTCACCGGCGCGACGCCCGTCCTGGTGCTGGTTATCTTCTGCGCGATGATCTGGCTGGAGATTCTCCTGGTGGCGGCGGCCAAGATCCCTGAGATCTCCTTCGTCGAACAGCCGCCCACCTACTCCCAAGCGTTCGCCGTGCAGCGATTCCAGGCCAAGCTCAGCGCCTTCACCCTGGTCTGGAACTACCTGGCCGCGGTGGCGTTGCTGTTCTGGATCTTCTTCTACCTGGTGCACTGAGCATGAACCCGGGTCCGGCTCACTGGTCGCTCAGCGTCGTGGCGCTGGCGTGCTACGCGGCGGCCGCGCTGGCGTATCTGGTCCTGGTCCGCCGCGCGCTGGCGCGCGGCGCCGCGCCCCGGCCGCGCCGGGAGATGGTCAGGGACGCGGCACTCGTTCACGCCGGGCTGCTGTCCGCGCTGCTGGTGCTGATCTCCCCCGTGGGCTACTGGTCCGGGATCTTTATATGGGTCCGGGCGCTGCAGGATCTCACGCTGTGCTTCGTCGCGCCGGCCCTGATCGTGGCCGGCCGTCCGTGGCGGCTCCTGCCGCGACCTGACCGGGCCGGCCCGGACGCGGGCCAGGACCGTCCGGAGCCGGAGACGGCCTGGTCCCGGGCCGGACCGGTGCTCGCGGTGGTCGTCTTCAACCTCGTCTGGATCGGCTGGCACCTGCCTGCCGCGTTCGACCTGGTCCTGGGGAACGCGGCGGTGCGGCTGGCGGAACACGCCTGCTACCTGGGCGCGGGCGTCTGGTTCTGGCTTCAGCTCGCCGGGCCGCGCCGGCCGGGACGCTGGCAGGCACCGCTCCGGCGGCTGGCGTTGCTGACCGCGACCGTAGCGACCGGGACCGTGCTCGGGATGGTGCTGGTGTTCGGCGCGAGCGTGATCTACCCGGCCTACGCCAACCCGGCGCACCACGTGATGACCGTGCTCGACGATCAGCAGCTGTCGGGAGCGGTGCTGTGGATGGGAATGCTGCCGTCCCTGGTCATCGCCGGGGTGTGGCTGCTGCTCGCCTGGCTGAACGACGAGGAAAGGGACGCCCCGGCCGACCTGGGCCGGCTGCTCAAGCACCGGACGTCTGGCTGGCCCGCTCGCACGGGGCTGCGCTGACCGGCGAGTTACCTGGAGGCCTCATTGCCCGGACTGCTACTCGCTCAGGCGACATCCGACAACGCGCCTGAAGGGGCGTACTTCACGCTCTGGTTCCCGCTCGGCCTGTTCATCATCGTCGCCGCGATCTTGTGGGTGCTGTACGCGCGTCCGCACCGCCGGGTGCCACCGCGGGTTGCCGCGCACGCCCACGCGGCCGGCGCCGGGGGAACCTCGGCCCAGGGCGGCCCACGGGCCGCCGCAACGTCCGGCCCGGAACAGGGGGGTCCCGGCCAGCCCGGGCAGCCCGGCGGCTCCGGCGTGGCTGGTGAGCCCGGGCAGCGCGGTGAGCCCGGGCAGCCCGGTGAGCCCGGTGAGCCCGGGCAGCCGGGCGGGCCGGAGCAGCCGGGGGCCAGCGGGTGACGCAGGGGGCTCCCGCCCTGTCCGCGGGCGCCGGCCAGATCGGCCGCCGGCGCTCCGCCCGCGACATCGCCCGGGCGCTGCTGGCGCTGACCAAGCCGCGGATCATCGAGCTGCTGCTGGTCACCACGCTGCCGACGATGCTGCTCGCCCGCCGCGGCCTGCCGCCGGCCGGGCTGGTAGCGGTGACGCTGGCCGGCGGCGCGCTCGCGGCCGCCAGCGCGAACACCCTCAACTGCTACCTCGACCGGGACATCGACGCGCGCATGCGGCGCACGTCGCGGCGGCCGCTCGCGGCCCGGGCCGGCCGGGCCGCGATCGGGCCGGGCACGGCGCTGCTGTCCGGCGTCGTGCTCGGTGCCGCGGCCACGCTGCTGCTCGGCCTGCTGGCCAACTGGCTCGCGGCCGCGCTCGCGGACGCCGCGATCGGGTTCTACGTGTTCGTGTACACGCTGCTGCTCAAGCGGCGCACCGCGGCCAACATCGTGATCGGCGGGGCGGCGGGCTGCTTCCCGGTCCTGGTCGGCTGGGCGGCCGTGACCGGGCGGGTGAGCTGGGCGGCGATCGTGCTGTTCGCGGTCGTGTTCTTCTGGACGCCGCCGCACTTCTGGGCGCTGGCGATGAAGTTCCGCGACGACTACGCGGCCGCCCGGGTGCCGATGCTGCCGGTGGTCGCGCCCGCGGCCACGGTGGCCAGGAAGATCTTCTATTACTCCCTGGCCATGGTAGCGGCCACGATCGCGCTGGTCCCGTTCGCCGGCTGGATATACGGCGGCTGCGCGCTGGGCCTGGGCGCGTGGTTCCTGGCCGGGGCGGACGGGCTGCGGCGCCGCGTCGCGGCGGGCGGCCCGGCAGCGCCGATGCGGCTGTTCCACCGGTCGATCGCGTACCTGGCCTTGCTGTTCGCGGCGGTCGCGGTGACCGTGCTGCTGCCCTGGGGTCGCTGGTGACCGTCGCGGCCTTAGTCGATACGCGGCGCGGCGCGGCCGTATGCTCATAGGACCTGCCCCCGGAGGTACCCGTGAAGCTCCCGCGCCAGGCGAGGTGGGCGGTCCCGGCCGGCGCCGTGGCCGCGGTCGGCGTCGTGATCGCCGGCTCCGTGATCGCCGGCGCCCCGGCGACCCCCCGGCTGCCCGCCCGCACCACGGCCCAATTGCTGGCCGCGGTCGGCGGCCCGTCGGCCCTGCCCCCCGCCATGTCCGGGGTCGTGCAGGAGACCGCGTCGCTCGGGCTGCCGGACCTGCCCGGCTCGTCGGACCCGCTCTCGCCGTTGTCGCTGCTGTCCGGCACGCACACGTTCAAGATCTGGTACGACGGCCCGGCCAGGTTCCGGGTCGCGGTCCCGGTGTCGCTGGGCGAGACCGACCTGCGCCGCGACGGGAACAGCGCGTGGCTCTGGAACAGCCGCACCAACCAGGCCACGCACTACGTGCTGCCCGCCACGTCCGCCGGATCCGAGCCGGGCGCGCCGCCGCCGGACGCCCCGGTGGGGAGCATTCCGACCCCGCAGCAGCTGGCCAGGCAGATCCTGGCCGCGGTCGGCCCGACCACGACCGTCGGCCTGCAGCCGAACGTGACCGTCGCCGGGCGGGCCGCCTACCAGATCTCGCTCGCGCCCAAGGACGGCCGCTCACTGATCGGCCAGGTCAGGATCGCCATCGACGCCCGCGACTCGATGCCGCTGCAGGTGCAGGTGTTCGCCCGCGGCGCGTCCGGCCCGGCGTTCAGCGTCGGCTTTACCTCGCTCTCGTACGGCGTGCCCGCGGCGTCCAACTTCTCGTTCTCGCCGCCGCCCGGGGCCAGGGTGAAGACGGTCACGGTCCCGGGCGCCGGCCTAGTCCCGGCGGGCACGGGCGGCTCCGGCGGCAACCAGAACACCATCGCGTTCGACGGGCCGGGCGGCAACGGGACGGTCGTCGTCATGCCCAGCGGCAAGGCCCTGCCGCCGGCCGTCGTCAGGCAGATCGAGTCGATGTTCGCGAAGTCGCTGCCCTCCTCGCTCAGCAAGGCCCGGCGCGCCGCGCTGCTGAAGCAGTTCGCCGCGAGCCTCCGCACCGGCAAGCCGGCCGGCTGGTCCGGCGCGCCCCCGGTGCCCGGCGGGCCGGCGTCGTCGCAGTCGGTCGTGTTCTCGTCGTCGGGTTCCTCCGTCTCGGCCTCATCCGGATCGGTCTCGTCCGCGCAGGCAATCTCGGTCCTGTCGGGGACCGCGCCGCCGCAGGTGATGGGCGAGGGCTGGCTGTCGGTCCTGGCGCTGAACCCCGGGTCGGTCGGTTTCGGCGGCGTGCTCACGCCGGGCACGAGCGCGCCCGCCGGGGCCGGCATGCCGGACGACCTCGGCGCGGTGGCGGCCGCCGCCACGCCGGTGCACGGCGCGTGGGGCAGCGGCCGGCTGCTGCGCACCAGCCTGGTGTCGGTGCTGATGACCGACCAGGGCCAGATCCTGGTCGGCGCCGTCGTGCCGTCCGTCCTCTACGCCGACGCGGCGCGCCTCGGGTGACCGCGCGGCCGGGCACCGGGCAGGACGAGGTCAGCTTCGGCCGGGCCCGCGGCCGGGACGAGCCGGCCGACGCGTGGCGCCCCGGGTCCGTGGCCGCTGCGGCGGCTCGGCGGCCCGATCCGGGCGGGCTGGCGGTCGCGACCATCGGGCTGGCCAAGCGGTTCGGCGAGCAGCTGGCCGTGGCCGGGATCGACCTGGCCGTGCCGCGGGGATCGGTGTACGGATTCCTCGGGCCGAACGGGTCGGGCAAGACAACCACGATCCGGATGCTGCTGGGCCTGATCCAGCCCACCGAGGGCAGCCAGCGGCTGCTCGGCGTGAGCATGCCCGCCGGGGCGAACGCGGTGCTGCCCCGGGTCGGGTCGCTGGTCGAGGGGCCGGCGTTCTACCCGCAGCTGTCCGGCCAGGCCAACCTGGCCCGGCTGGACGCGGCGGACCGGACCGCGAGCGCGCGCACCGCGGCCGCCCGGATCGACGCGGCCCTGGACCGGGTCGGCCTGCTCGCGGCCGCGGGCAAGCGCTACCGCGCCTACTCGCTCGGCATGAAACAGCGGCTGGCCATCGCGGCCGGGCTGCTGCGGCCGCGCGAGCTGATGATCCTCGACGAGCCGACCAACGGCCTCGACCCGCAGGGCACCCGGGAGGTCCGCTCGCTGATCCGGGAGATCGCCTCCGACGGCACCACGGTCTTCGTCTCCTCGCACCTGCTGGCCGAGGTCGAGCAGATCTGCACGCACGTCGGCGTGATGCGGGCCGGCGAGCTGGTGTTCCAGGGGCCGCTCGAGGAACTGCGCGGCCGCGGCGCGGCCCGGATCCTGGTCCGAACCGCGCAGACCGCGCGGGCTGCCGAGGTGCTGGCCGGGCTCGGGCTCACCGATGTCAGCGTGGCCGACCATGAGGTGACCGCCCAGATCGGCGGCGAGGCGCCGGAGACCGTGTGCGAGCGGCTGGTGCACGCGGGCGTGCCGGTGGCCGGGCTGGAGACGCCGCGGGCCAGCCTGGAGGACCTGTTCGTCGAGCTCACCGGCGAGGGCTTCGATGTCAACGGCTGACCTGGCCGGCGCCCCGGCCGACGCCGGCGGAGCCGGGGCGGGCGAGCGGCTCGCCGCTTTTGCGCGCTGGGCCCGGCTGCTGCGCTCCGAGCTGGCCCTGGTGTTCCTGCGCCGCCGCACGATCGCCCTGCTGGCCGTGCTGGCCGCGGTCCCGGTGCTGCTCGGCGTCGTGCTGAAGGTGTCGCCGGGCGGAGCCGGGGGAGGAGGCGGCAGCGGCAACGGGCCGGCGTTCCTCAGCCAGGTCACCGGCAACGGCGTGTTCCTGGCGTTCCTGGCCCTGGTCGTGGAGTCGACGCTGATCCTGCCGCTGGCCGTGGCCGTGGTGTCCGGGGACGCGATCGCTGGCGAGGCCGGCCGCGGGACGCTGCGCTACCTGCTCGCCGTGCCCGCCGGGCGGACCCGGCTGCTCGGAATCAAGCTCGTGGCGATCAAAGCCTTCTGCGCTTGCGCGTGCCTGCTGGTGGCGGCGGTCGGCGCGGCGGTCGGCGCGATCTTGTTCCCGGTCGGGCCGGTCACGCTGCTGTCGGGCACCTCGGTCCCGCTGGCCGACGGGCTGCTGCGGCTGGTGTTCGTCGCGCTTTACCTGGCCGCGGCGATGACGGCGCTCGGCGCGATCGGGCTGGCCATCTCCACGTTCACCGAGCACCCGGTGGGCGCGATCGCCGCGATCCTGGTCATCGCGGTTGCCAGCGAGGTCGCGGACAGCGTGTCGCAGATCGCGGTGATCCACCCGTACCTGCCGACGCACTTCTGGCTGACGTTCGACGCGATGCTGCGGGTGCCGGTCGACTGGCCGGATTTGCTGCACGGGCTGGCGTCGTTCGCCGTCTACGCGGTCATCTTCGGCTCGGTGGCCTGGGCCAGGTTCACCACCGCGGACGTGACCAGCTAACGCACCTGTTTGGGTTCCCGGGCTGGCGACGCTGCCGCGAACGTGCTCACAGACTCCCAGGCCACGTCCGGCAACAGCCCCCGCAACCCGGCCAGGTCCACGGGGGTGCCCGCCAGGTAGCGGCGGCACGCCTCATGGGCGGGGCCGAGGACAACGAACTCCAGGGTGGACGCAGGCCAGGCCGGCAGGGCGCCGTCGCCTGCAAGCGATGCCAGGTGCTCCATCACCGGGACCGCCAGCCTGGCCTTCAGCTCGGCCAGTTCCTCCCGCTGGGCCGTGGCAAGCTCCAGTGCCATGGCCCCGTACATGAACCGGGCTTCGTCCTCGTGGCCGAGGACCCACTCGAGATGCCCGTCGACCAGGGCGCGTACAGCGGCGGCGGGGCGGCCTTCTGCCCGTGCCCGGCTGGTCACGTGGGCGAAAAGGCGCTCGAACGTGCGCGCCAGCAAGGCGACGGTGAGCGACGGCAGGCCGTCGAAAAGGTTGTAGACGCTGGACGGGCTGGCGCCGGCCGCCCGGCGGATGTCTTCTATCCGCGTGCTGAGGAGCCCGCGCTCTGAAAAACAGTTGAGGGCCGCGTCGAGCAGCTCGTCGCGGCGCCGGATGCCGTCGCG
>Ga0335073_10001630_pt1 | contig 30117 bp, 20 predicted proteins | sample Lox_Sample_22_FD_207093 | JGI IMG/M metagenome (GOLD analysis project Ga0335073, IMG submission 207093) | Soil microbial communities from Loxahatchee National Wildlife Refuge, Florida, United States - Lox_Sample_2.2 | ecosystem: Environmental > Terrestrial > Soil > Wetlands | place: USA... | reverse complement strand
CGTCGAACGTCACATAAGCCGTTCCCGCATCGAAGGAGGACGCGAGCACGCGGCTCACGTAGGTTCCCTTCGGAACGCCGGGAATATTGCCCACGACATTCTTCCACGTTTCTCCGTCGCGCGTCACCTGCACGTTGCCGTCGTCGGTTCCCGCCCACAGGATTCCGGCGCGGATGGCCGACTCGCTCAAAGTGGTAATCGTAGGCCACGCGCTCACGCCGTCGTTGCGCGCGATTACGGTGCGATCCTCCAGCTTCCGCCCCATGATCTCGAGCGTCTTGCGATCGACATTGTTGGTCAGGTCCGGCGAAATGCGCTGCCAGTCATCGCCCTGATTGGTGGACTTGAACACGAAATTCCCGCCGTAATAAATCGTCTTGCGATCGTGCTGCGATTGCACCAGCGGCGTATTCCACTGGAACCGGTAGCGCGGCATGGTGTCGTTATCCTCGCGCGGGCGGATGCTGTGCGCCTCATGCGTGCGCAGATCGCGCCGCACCACGTTCCCGTCCTGCGATTCCATGTACACGATCCACGGCTCCACCGGATCGATATGCACGTAAAACCCGTCGGCGCCGGAGTCCGACGACCAATCCGCATTGGTGATTCCGCGCACGTCCGTGGTCGCGCTCGGTCCGCACCACACGTCGTTGTCCTGTAATCCGCCGCAGACGTTATACGGCTTGGCCATATCGTAGGAAATCTCGTAAAACTGGCCGATGGCGATCTGGTCGCGCCCGTCCCAGCTCCGGCCGGCGTCGCGGCTGAAATGGATACCGCCGTCGCAGCCGACGATCATGTTGTCCGAATTGGCGGGATCGATCCAGATGGCGTGAAAATCGACGTGAATTTTGTTGATGCGGTTGCTCACGAAGGTCTTGCCGCCATCCTCGGAATATTCCATGGTTTGCCCGGCGACCCAGATCCGCTGGTCGTTATTCGGATCGATGCGCACCTGGCTGAAGTACACGGGCCGCGGATCGGTATTGCTCATTTTGGTCCAGTGCTCGCCTTTGTCGTTGCTGCGATAAATGCCGGACTCCTCGGCTTCCACCAGCGCATAAACGATATTTCCATTGCGCCGGTAGACGTCAAGCGCGATGCGCCCCTTGTCGCCCGGGGGCAATCCCTCGGTCAGTTTTTTCCAGGTCGCGCCGCCGTCGGTGGTGCGATAAATTGCGCTGCCGGGCCCTCCGCCGTTCATTCCGAACGCCGTCCGCCGCCGCTGATAAGCAGCCGCGTAGATGGTATCGGGGTTCATCGGATCCATGGCGATATCGTTCACGCCGGTATCGGCGTTGATGTACAAAATCCTGGTCCAGGTTTTACCGCCGTCCACGGTTTTGAACAGCCCGCGCTCTTCGTTCGGACCCCACAGATGCCCCTGCGCCGCGACGTACACGATATTGGCGTTGGTCGGATGAATCAGGATACGCGGAATGTGGTGCGTATCCTTTAGACCCATGTTGGTCCAAGATTTTCCGCCGTCCATCGATTTATAAACGCCGTTCCCCCAGGAGGAGCTCTGGCGATTATTGCCTTCGCCGGTCCCCACCCAGACGATATCGGGCTCCGATTGCGACACGGTCACATCGCCGATGGAGGAAACGGCCTGATCGTCAAACACCGGCGTCCACGAAATTCCGCTGTTGACGCTCTTGAAGACTCCGCCTCCCGCGGTCCCTGCATAAACGATGTTGGTATTGCTTTCGACTACCGCAAAATCGTCGGTACGGCCGCCCGGATTGGCCGGCCCGATTTCACGAAATTTTAGAGATTGTAAAAGGCTGACATTGGGCCCGTTTTGCGCGGACGAGATCGCGCACAGAAATAAAGCGACAGAAAGGTGTCGTGTCATTAACTACACAGTGTAGTACTCCGCGGTAAAATCCGTAAATGATCAGAGGCATCGATCTGTGGGCGCGATGAGACGCACCCCCTGGTTTCTCGCCGGGACCGGCATCGCGCTTGCCGCCGTCGTGTTCCTGGTCTGGCGAACGCGGGCGGGTCGCGTACCGGAGCAGGCCGAATCCGGTTATGTGAATCCGGCCACCTGCGCTGCCTGTCACGCGGAAATTTCCAAATCCTACCATCTCACCGGGATGGGGCAGTCCCTTTTTCGTCCTTCTTCAGAAAAAATGGTCGAGGATTTCACCATTCACAATACGCTTTATAACCGCGCATCCGATCGTTATTACACCATGATCGAACGCGACGGCAAGTGGTACCAGCGCCGTCATCAGATCGGGTTCGATGGTCAGCCGGCAAACATCGTCGAGAAAGAAATCGACTATGTCGTCGGTTCCGGCAGTCACTCCAGGAGTTACTTGAATCGCACACCACAGGGCACGCTGGTGGAGTTGCCGGTCAGTTGGTATGCAGAAAACGGCGGATATTGGGCCATGAGCCCCGGTTACGATCGCCCCGATCAGGATGACTTCCGCCGTGCAATTCCCGGCCGATGTCTGGCCTGTCACACCGCGTATCCTGCTTCCGGCCAGGGATCGAATCTGACCACCAGCGAGCCTGTTTTCGGTGAACCCATCCCGGAAGGAATCGATTGCCAGCGTTGTCATGGACCCGGCCGCGCTCACGTCGAGGCTGCCGCGTCTGGTCGAGCGAGCCTCACGGCCATTCGCGCCGCCATCGTCAATCCCTCCACGCTCAGCCGCGACCGCCAACTGGAAGTGTGCATGCAGTGCCACCTCGAAACCACTCACTTCGCTTTGCCGGGCGATATTCTCCGTTATCCCCAGCAACCTTTCGCCTACCAGCCGGGCCAGCCGCTGGGCGATTCCATCCTTTTCTTCGATTACGCGCCGGGCACTGGTCACGACGACCAATTCGAGATTGTGAGCGCTGCTTACCGGCTGCGCAAGTCGGCATGCTTTCGCTCCAGCCAGATGACCTGCACCACCTGCCACGAGCCGCACTCAGTTGCGCGCCCGGAACAGGCTGCGGCGCATTATACGGCAGCGTGCCGCAACTGCCATGCGTCGGCTCACGCCTCGAAAATGCCCGGCGGTGCGAGTTCCTGCGTTGAGTGTCACATGCCCAAGCGGCGGACCGAAGACGTCGTGCACGCCGTGATGACCGACCATTACATCCAGCGCCAACGGCCCGCGCGGGACCTGTTGAAGCCGATCGAGGAAGCTGACTTTTCGCCCGGAGCAAAGTATCGCGGCGAAGTCACTCTGTATTATCCTCCCGATCTTCCGAAGACGCCGGAAAACACGCTGTATGTCGATGTGGCGCAGGTTTACGATGACGCGAATCTGACACCCGGCACTCCCCGGCTCGAACGCGATCTCGAAAAATACCAGCCGGCCGAGCCGGAATTTTACGTCGCTCTCGGAAATGCCTATAAGAAGGCCGGCGATTACGATCAGGCGATCCGCCGGTACGAAGAGGTGCTCGAACGCCACGCCGACTTTCGCCCCGCGCTGGAGCAACTGGGGGCCTCGCTGATCGCAGCGGGACAAAGGGCGCGAGCCGTCGAGGTCCTCGAAAGGGCCGCGGCTCTGCCGTTGCCGTCGACGTCTGTTCTGACGAATTTGGGCGGGGCATATTTCACTCTGGGGAATCTTGATCGGGCAGGCCAGGTGCTCGAACAGGCGCTGTCGTTGAATCCCGATCTTCCCGAGGCTCACAATTTCCTCGGGCTGGTGTTGCTCCAGAAGCGCGACTGGTCCGGCGCGGAGAAGCAGTTTCGCGACGCGGTTTCGATTCAGCCGGAATTTGCCTCGGCGCAATTCAATCTCGCCAGCATGCTCGCCGGGACGTCGAGGCCTTCCGAAGCTCAGTATCACTTTCAGAAGGCCATCGCCGCCCAGCCGGATTACGCCGCGGCGCACCATCATTATGGCGTCCTGCTGGCGCAAATGGGCGCCACTCGCAAAGCCCTGGCCGAACTGCGGGAAGCCGTCCGGCTGGACCCGAATCTGGCGGACGCTTACAGCGATCTGGCCACAACCCTAGCCGTCCAGGGGCAACTCGATGATGCCGAGGAAGCGTACCGGCAGGCGATCAAGATTGAACCTCTGCTCTATGAGGCTCATCTTGGGTTGGCGCGGGTTCTGGCGCAAAAAGGGGATGCATTGGACGCTCGGGCGCAGTATCAAGAAGCAGCCAAGAGCCCCGATCCCGAGGTGCGTGAGGCTGCCCTGAAGGCTCTTCGTTAATTCGCAAAGCCGACAGGACAGGAGCGCGGAATTTGCGCGTGCCTCACGGAAAACATCCTAAAGATCGACAAGCAAATGCACTTGGGACGAAGGCTGAGCCAATACGTTTCTGTGTGACTCACCCATATCACCCATTGCGTGGAAAGACATTCGAGTTGGCGGCCCGGAACAGAGAGTTCGGTGAGGACCGAGATCCCGGATGGCGGCTTGCTCATCTGCAAGGACGCCGTTCAATCGTGCGAACCGTCGTTTAAAAATTTGGCGGGCGAGGACTCTTTTTTAATTGCCCGACAAAAGGCATCGCGGGGCGCAAAGCAATCAATTGGGACGCGCACGTCTCAACTCGGCAACGCCGGCCTTCGTCGCTTCGTTGAAGGATCTGTGCAGCGTCCCCGCGACCGTCCCAACGGTCTTCGATGCGCCCTCAACCTTCGATGCAAGACGGTCCGCCCCCTTTTCGAACAATTGCGCTGTCCACGCGAACACTGCCGGAACGATTAGAGCGGCGCCCACAATGCCCAACCCGATCCCGACGACCACCAGACCCGAGCCAGCCATTGCCATCCTCTGTTTGGTATCCATTTTCTCGCGACCTCCTCCCTCCATTGAATCAGACGGACGATCTGGTCGCGTTTCCTACAAATGTAGCAACGCCGTCCGGCTGCGAGCCAAAGGCGGCGTTTCGAGGAAACGAGCTGACAGTTTCCTGCTTGGCGATGCGATAGGTGCGCTCCCCGGCGGCGTTCTTCGACGATTCGATCTTCGGCCCGCCCTTGCTGCCCAGGATGCTGACGAAGCTGCGCACCGTGTGCTTCTGCCAGCCGGCCGCTTCGACGATCTCAGCCAGGGTCATCCCCTTGGCCCGCTTCATCATCGCGATCGCTAGGGGATGCTCTTTTAAATAGGCGATAAAACCAGCGGATGAAAGGAAACTTTACGTCTTTTCGGCGGCCGCGTTCCTGCCGGCGATCAGGCCCCCGACGACGGCCCGGGCGATGCCGTGCTCGCTGAATCCACCGGCCGACTCGCCGGCGCAGTAAAGCCCTGGTATGACGTTACCGTTAAGGTCCTGCACCTGGAAGCGCGCATTTACCCGCAGGCCGGCGCGGCTATCATGAGTACACGGTGTGGCCCAGGCGGAGTAGAACGGAGGCGTTTGGATCTTATACTTGGGAGCGGGTTTGTCGAAATCCGGATCCGCGCCCTTGTCCACAAAAGAGTTGTAGCGGGAAATGGTCTCCTGAAGCGACTCGGCGGGCATCGGGTTCTTCTGATATTTGTTCTTGCTGATGGCATCGGCCAACTCGGCAATGGTGTTGCCGGAAAAGAAGAAGCCGAACTCCCGATCCACATAGGGCTTGTCCACGATCCATTTCTCGCGCGTGACGGCGTCGGCGTCGAAGATGGCCCAGATCGGGCCGCCGCCGTTGCCCGTCCCGCCATTCAGGCCCAGGGCGGCCGGAAGATAGCCGATGGGATCCCACTTGTTATTGGCCGCGTTGCGCCAACTGTTCTGCACGTACTTAGAGTCGTATTGGTAATGAGCGTTGGGATACTGGCCCTTCGTCTCATCATAAAATCTCAAGCCGACCTGGTTGACGCAGATCACGTTCTGATAATCCCGGACCCGCAAGCCGGTGGCGCGAGCCAGGTGGAAATATTCGCTGGTCGGTTGCCACGTAGGAAGCATGGCGGGGTACCCATACTGGCAGCCGATATACCCTGGCTTAGCGAGATTGGAGGCGAATTGCCCAGCATAGTTGTGAGCGCCCCAAAGCGATGCCCCGACGGCCATCCCGGCGATTTCTCCGCTGGCATCCTGGGCGGTGTAAGGCTCGCCTGCCGTGCCGCAATATTCCTCGGTGAGGCGAGGATCGAATATGCGGCGGAAATTCACATTGCTGCTGCTGCCGCCGGTGCAGATGATGACTCCTTTCCGGGCGCGGATCTGGAGCTTAGCGCCTTTGCTCTCGACGGCGATTCCGGCCACGCGGCCCTGGTTGTTGTTGTCCCGGATGATGCTGGTCATCCTGTGCTCAAGCAGGATTTGCACTCCCGCCTTCCGCGCGGCTGCCTCCAGGGGGCGGACGATGCCGATGCCCCCGTAAGTCCGTTTCTGGCGCTCGGGCGCAACCACCTTGCCGGTCTGAATCTGCGGCCACGCCATGACGGCCGTGTGCATGGTCCTGGGCACGGAGTTGCCCACCGACGTCCCGCCGGCAGCGTCGGGCTCCGGTTTCGTCCATGTCAGTCCATGAGACACCAGAAAGTCGTAGGCGAAAACGTTGTTGTCGGCGAATGCCCGAACGATGTCGCGGTCGTTGAAACGGTAGTCGGCGGCGCCGTTGGGCTCCACCACGGACCAGTCGGTGAGATCGAGGAAGAGCTTGTCGGGCGAATCTTCAATCCCGGCCTCTTTCTGGGCCGCGGTGCCGCCGCCCAGCGGGATGTTGCCAGTACATACGGCAGCGTGGCCGCCGATGTCGCGGTTGGCCTCGACCATGATCACAGACGCGCCGCTCTCCCTCGCGATAATGGAGGCGGGGAGTCCGGAAGCGCCGGACCCGATCACCACAACGTCCGCTTCTTTATCCCACTTGCGTCCAACCGGGGCGGCCTGAGCGGCAGGCGCCAGACCGGCCAAGGCCGCGCTCTTCAGAAACCATCTACGACCTAAATTCGTCTTCGGCATTGCAGCGCCTCCAAGGGGTCGCGTTTGCAATTTCTAGACCGTACAAAACCACGCTCAGTCTATCGATTTGGCCCCTTCTGGCCGGGTCAAAGCGGGGCATAGCGCTCAATGTTGGGTGTAGTGACGCGCCCGGCTGTGAATTGGACGACGACTCAATCTGGCGAATTCGTGGTCCCCGACCGGGAGGATTCGGCTAATCGTGACATTGCCGGCAGGCGGTTTCTTTTGGAAAAAGGAGCAGAGCTTTTGTGGTGGAGCCGTGAGCATTGTGACATAGACCGCACTCGTGCAATGTTGAGTCGGAATGCGGTGCGTGAATTGTGGCAAAGCTGTCACGCTGATGACAATCAAAGCATCCGCCCTTGAACCGAAAGCGCCCACGCTGGTCTACTTCGTGACACTGCGTGCACGGGATTTTCGGAAGCGGCGGGTGTTCGTGAAACGGCGCGAAACCGGAAGGGGGAGTGGCGCCGGAAAAAAACCGGATCTCCTTCTTTTGACCACCCCACCGCAAGGTGAGTGTGTGCACGCCGGAAGTTACTTTAATGACGGCATGAAAGACATTGGGAAAGGGTTCCTGCGCCCCTATGGGTTTCCCATCCAGATCGAGTTTCCCGGATGGCGCGGTGGCGATGATATCTACCTCGCCGTTCGAGAACGCCGCGCCGTCAACGGGGCGCATGATTTTTCCCACATCGTCGTCGGCAGCCGAAAGGATCGCAGCCGCGATTAGGAGCATCACGATTTTCATAGCAGTCATGATCATACAGCAGACCTTGAAGCATCGCAGTAAGAAATCTGGGACGCCGGATATCCGGCGCCAGGCGCCACCTGGCGTTTGGTAGTGCCGTGAATGCCGGTGTCGGACCAGCGCCCTTTCGAGCGATCGACAAGCCCCGGGTCGGCGCCGTAGGAGACCGAGATTCCGACAGGGGCGAATCGACGACACCTTCCAGACCGCCTCGCGGCTGGTTTTATCGCGCGTGTCCAAAGAAAGTAGTGGACGCGCTCGCCACGTTAGCGAAGGAAATAGTAATCTCATGCATCTCGATTGGTGATGCAGGACCTTGAGAACAGGTTCTGCCGGCGAACCATAATGGTGTAATGGCGTTGCAGGATCACATTGAACAGCTTTTCGAAGCCGGTCCTTCCAGCCGTTCCCCTGAAAGCCTGAAGCTGCTGGCCGAGTTCCGGGCGGCTTTGAACCGCGGAGAAATTCGCGCGGTCGCGCCCGAGGGGGACAAGTGGAATGTAAACTCGTGGGTGCGGAAAGGGATCATGCTTCATGCCGTGCTGGGAGTCGTTTCGCAGGACGAGAAGGGCAGTAGCTTCGAACTGGATACCATGCCGCTGCGCCGATTCACGCCGCAGGACGGGGTGCGCATCGTTCCCGGCGGGTCGACCATTCGGGACGGAATTTATCTGGGATCGCGCGTAAGCTGCATCGCGCCCTTGTTTATCAACATGGGCGCGCACATTGGCGCCGACGCGATTCTCGATTCCCACGTGTCGGTCGGCTTCTGCGCCCAAATCGGGGAACGCGTGCACATCGGGCCTGGAACACAGATCGGCGGCGTCCTCCACCCCCTGGACCGGCTGCCGGCAATTCTGGCAGACGACGTCGTGATCGGAGGGAACTGTGGAATCTACGAGGGCGTGTGCATCGGCAAACGAGCGATCGTGGGAGCCGGCATGATTCTCACCGGCGCGACCCGCGTTTTCGATCTCAAGAATCGCTGTTACTTCAAGCGGACTCCGGAACAGCCCTTGTTGATTCCACCGGACGCCATAGTGGTGCCCGGAGTTCGCCCCATGCAAGGAGCCTACGCCGCCTCGGGCCTGATGCTGCCGGTAGGTGTGCTGGTGGGATATCGAAACGACGCGAATTTGGCCGAAGACGTCATGGCCGGGCTTCTGGACTGACCGTTATGGCGGTGCGGCCGGAATTAAAAACTCGTTGATCGCCTGAGCCGCTTCGCCATAGCCCGCCTGGGTCGACGCTCCCGTCAAACGCATTGATCCTCCGTCCGGCAATCGGATGGAAAGCGCCCGCGCGTTCCTGGCGTTCGACTCGACAAAGGCTCCCCGGACTCCGCTCAGCGGGACAGTTCTCGCGTTCACCGCGATCCCGAGGACGTGGCTTTCCACCCGCAGCGCGTGGTCGTCGCGCGACAGCACGATGGCGGTGCGCGAAGTGGCCACCACCGCACCCGCAAGCAGGAAGGGCGAGGCGAATATGACGCCAACCGTTTTGACGCCTGATTCGTTCACGCCGCCTCCGCTGAACGCCGCCAGGATGACAAATGCGCCGACCGCCAGAAAAATCGCGCCGACCCAGAAATGCGGGGGAGCCAGGATCACCAGTCGATTGGCGGACCGTTCCACAATTTGCAGCGAGGAAGAAGTCATTAATTTTTTTCTGCAATCGAGATCCCGGCTTTACGAAGAGCCTCCTCGAGCGGGATCTGCGACACGACCAGAATCGATTTGTCTTCCGCGCTCTCGCGAACATAGGCGGAAAAGCCGCAGCTCCAGCTCGCCAGATTTTCGGCGGAGGCGTGCTCCAGCGATCGGGCATCGAACAGCGGAATGAAAAACGGATATCGGCGAAAAATCTTTTCTTCGATTCTTGGCAGGAACTCCTCGACGGTGCGTTTCAGAAATCCGGATCCGGGGGGCGGCGAATAAATTTCGAGGGTCACGCCACGGCCGAACATCTTCTGCCAGGCTCGATGGCGCGCCTCCCCCGTCACTCCGAGCGCAAAGATTTTGTGCGACGTGGGCCGGACCTTCTGGCCGGGTTCGAGCTTTTCAAAGTCCTCCCGAGTCCAGGTGCGCGGCGGGTCGCGGTCCGGAAAGATTCCGAGGCCCATCGTCGGGTTCCATTCGGAAGCCTCAGCGGCGAAGATCGAGGAACCGCCCGCCAAATGGAGCTGCGCGACTTGCAGGAACAGATCGGGCGTCAGACCCGTGACTTCGGAGAGAATCTCCGACACCATCTTGACCAGGCCGCGCACGAAGGGCAACTGCGCCGGTTCCATGGGAAAGCCGGCCAAGGCGATAGAATAAGCCTCCCACGGAGCAGCGGTTGGCAGACGCTGGAGAACGATTTCGCGCGAGACCTGCAAATCGGGTGCGCCGTTAATGTTTCACCCCTTTCAAAGTTCAGGATACGAAAGTCCGCGGTCGCTCAACTCCCTGACCAACTGAGTGAGCTGCGCGTCGAAATCATCCTTCACCGCGAGAAGGATTCCATGATCCGATGGACTTTCACTGAAATAAACGCCGAACAATTCGAACCACTTCTTAACCGCGTCGGCTTGCGCCTCGAAAAAATCGCGGGAAGTGAAACGCGGCAGCACGTAGAGGGTTCCCTTCGCTTCCGGCCGGCTTTCGAGGTTGCCGCCGAACAGTTCCTTACTCTTGGCGACGAAGTCGTCCTGAAGAGAAGCAAACGATTTCAGCAATCCGTCGAGATTGGCGCTCTTAAAAAACGGATGGTCGCGGATAAAACTCGGGATCGCCACCGGTGGAGGCTCCGTTTTCGGATCGGGCGCCAGGAACAGCAGCGTGGTGCCGCCGTGCCCGAAAAACAGGTTCCGGTATTCGTCCGATTTTTTTAGAAACCAGTAGCAGTAGCTTTCGACGTGCTCGCCGAAACTGAAGGATTTGCGCTTGTTTTGCAGATCTTCAACTTCTTTTTCGGGCGGCGGCGGAATCGCCCCCGACGGGCTCCAGCTCAAACCGATCAGCGGGACCGCATCCATCGCGCGGGCCTGAAATTCCTTGAGCAGCTCGGGATAAATCGCGCTCATTTGCAGGAACGTCTCGCAGCGCAGGCCCGGCTTCTTGGCCAGCAGCAGCGAGAGCGCGTTGACGAACTCCAGCACCCAGCTCCGCTGAACCACAGGGATCGGAAATGAGCGGACGGGGAGCCAGTACAGCGCGCAGGCCGTCAACTGCTCCGCTCGCCGCCACGGCAAAAGATCTTGGTCCGTGCTGAGACGTCCCAATGCCCGGTCGGAAGGACCCGCCATGCTCCCCCTTTTGAATCCCTAAAAGATCTGGTTGATGCCCACAATGACGGTTTTCACCGTGGTGGCCACGGCGTGCGCAATGGCCCCGCCGACTTTCGTTTCGAGGCCGTGAATCTTGGTCCCAAGCGCGTTAATTTTCGCGTCGAGTCCCCATAGACTCAGTTTGCAGCCGTCTGGATTGAAATTCACAAAATTCGCATTAAAGTTCCAAACGACAATTTGCAACTGCGACGCGAAGAATTGCAGGTTGGATGCCACGAATTGGATGTTGAAGATGCCGGCCTGAAGCTGCACGTCGTAACTCATGCCGATCGACTGCACGGCCGTCCACCAGTTGGTGGGCTGCGCCGAGTTGATGGGGTTCGAGTAATTCACGGTCACCGTTTCGATGTGATTCAAATCGGTGGTGTCGACATACAGGTAATACGTCTGCCCGTACACCTCCTGGCTTAAATTCTTGTGGATCTTGATCGTTTCAGAAACTTGAATATCCTGAGTCTCGCTGCCCAGAACATTTCTGGTCACATTGTTTCCGCTCCGGTTACTGGTGCCGATTTGCTCCCACAGATCGCCGTGCACGATGTTGATGTCCTCGCCGGTAATCGTGAGCAAGCCGATATCGGAGCCCTGCGTCGAAAACGGCGAGCGGCTGGCAATCAAGCCGGGCTGCAACCGGCCGAGCGGAGGCAGAGAATAATCGGGCAGGGGTGTGCCCCCGCCGCTGGTTGTGGCGATTTCGGTTTCCGTCTGACTGCTGGCGTTGAAAACGGCCATGGTTCCTCCTGACTGGCTGCTGCGCCCGCGACGATGCGTTTAGGTCGGCGTGTGGTCCCCCGCCTCGCGCGAATAAAACTTGCTGTGCACGTGTACGCGCCCGTTTGGCGCGCTGAGAATGATGTCGCCGAGGTCGGTATGGAGCAGCAAGGTCTCGCGATGCGTCTCGTTTGAGCTTTCCATCAGCGCAATCCGAACCGAATTGGGAGTGGAAAACATCATCGACTGCTTGCCTTCCTTATCCACCATCTGAAAGCGCGTGCCGCTCTTGGTCATCACGCGCTTGACGTCATTGGGGGCGATGTCATCGCCCCAAAAAGTCTCGCGCGGCGCGGTATCGACTCCGTTCCACACACACCCGAGCACCACCGGCCGCTCGGGATCGCCATCCTCGAAGGCGACCACTACTTCATCGCCTTTCTCCGGCATGAACATGAAGCCGCGCCCGCCGCCGGCGTGCGGCGTCATCATTCGGGCCCACTCGGTGGGGGCATCCTCCTGCCAGTAAAACTGAATCTTGATTCGCCCCATTTTTTTCGGGTCATCGTGTTCCACCACCCGCCCGGGCACCACGCCGTAACAGCGATTCACCAGAGGCGGCGACGGATTCGTGTAGTTCTGCCAGGGCGTGCAGCGGAATACGTTCCGGTATCCGTCGGAAGTCCAGGCATGCGTCACTTCCGTTAGTCCATAAGCGCCCTGGGCCTCGATGCCTTCGATCTGAATCTGATCGCCCGGCTGGAGCTTAGGTTCCAGGCTCTCGCCGGACGCGGTCACGCGTGACCCAAGCGACCGAACGCTGGCGTCCTTGAGCAAATTCTCGAATTCGTCCAGTTTCACCACTCGGCTTCGTTCGGCTACGTAACCCGCGGGGAGCTTCGCGCAGTTGTCCCTGACGGTGCCGACCAGCGACCCGACCGCGCCGGAAAAGGAGGGATCCGACTGCACGTTGGTCCACGTCTTGCTGCGCATCTCATGAAAATTGTAATGCGCTCCGCCAAACGAAGTTGGAGCGAGAGTCCCCTCGGTCTGAAAGGTCATCAGTCCGCGCTCTTGGCGCCACTGCAAGGTCGTGGTGGCCTGAAAGGCCTGCTGGACCTCGAATCCCGGCCCGGTGGGTCGAAGCCAGCACCCATAATCGTTGATCACACGCAGCAGGAAGTCGAAATCGGATTCTGCCCACTGCATATAACGCAGCGCGCGCCTGGCCGGGGCGTTCACCGTCGAACTCAGGCCGACGCGGCCGGCCATCACCGGCGCGATGTCCGACAAAGTTTTCTCCTTGTAGTAGGCATGGCGGGGCGTCAGGCTCATTTTCCAAGTGCGAGTGATGCCCCGGATGGTGGCGCGATAAGTTCCGTAAATTCCATATTCAAGTTTGAAGTCGATCACGAATCCGTCGAAAAGAACGGTCGTCGCGCCGTCTTCGTCTGTGGCGTTGACTTTCAGATCCTGCCCCAGAAACTTGTCAGGGGAAAACGGCGCGTCCCCGCTCTGCCGGCACACGATTTCGCACGTCCAGTGCTGGTTTAGCGCTTGATGCACGAGAATGCTTTCGAGCGGTGCTCCGTCGATCAATTCGCAGCTGATGCTGGCAATTCCTTTTGCCATTTGAATGGCTCCTCTACCTGCTGGCGATCATACACTCTTCCGAGCTGACGCACGAAAAGCCGACAATCTGATAACCGTCAAGCTGTACGGGCGTCGCCGAAGGTCGAATTTTGATCACGGTGACCCGAGCGCCGCCCGCCCGGGCCGGCAAGGGCCGGTACAGGTTCCATAGGAGCAGAGCCGCGATCATGACGAGCAGAAGCTTGGTGGTCAAGTCGGATTTCATGGGGAGAGTTTATCACAGCGGGTTACACCGGAATCGAGATTGATCCGGTTTATGTGCGGCGCTGACGCCAAAGCCGTTTGGAGGGTTACTTCGGCACTGCGGATTGCACGAAACGCACCAGATCGGCATGATATTTTTCCGCCGACGGCCGGTCGATGTATACCATGTGCCCCGCCTCGTAATAACCGTATGAAATGTTGTGTTTTTTCACTTCGTCGGAAGCTTTCAGATGCGCGATGGTCCATTCCACCGGAAAGAAAGGACAGGCGAAGTCGTAGTATCCCATGCCGACAAACAGGTGCATGTGGGGATTCTTTGCAAACGCGTCCTCCAGATTTACCACGGTGTTATATTCGCCCGACCATTGCGGCGCGTTGCCGGCGACGTAGTAGATGTTTTGGTTCGAGTAATTGAGGTCGTTGCGCACATACGCTTCGAACGCCGTCAGAAAACAATTTTCGATATTGGCGTTGCTGAAATCGAAGCTGGTGTTGTTCGATCCGCCGTCGAGCTGGTAGCCGACGAAGCGCGCATCCAGGCGCGAGGTCATCATGTGCTGGTCGCGCATCAGCTCCGTGCTGAACGGTCCCAGCGGCACGCGAATATCCAGGCCGTCGACAAACGATTTCGGAAGACCGGTGTAGCGCGCGAAATCGGTGAGAACTTTTTGGTGCTCCGCCTGGGTCGCCCGCGCGCCGTCGAAAAGATATTCGAGATATTCCCCGGAAGCGAACTCGCGCGCCTGTTTGGCCATCTGCTCCACACTCAACTTTTCCAGTTCCGGCGGCTGCTTGTGGTGAAAATGCGCGGTCATGATCTCGGTGGGGAGCGTGCTCAACTGCCGTTGTTCGCCCGCGGCTGCATTCGCGTCGATCACCGCCGAAAGCAGCATCACGCCGTTGATGGCGATGTCATGATCGGCCAGATACCCTGAAAGGCCCGCCGCGCGCGTGGTGCCGTAGCTTTCCCCGCCCACGAAAATCGGCGAACCCCACAGATCGTAGTCGTTCATGAAGGTGCGGATGAATTCGTAGAAAGCCGCAAGGTCGTTGTCCACGCCGCCGAAATCCGAGCCGAAGCTCGGCTTGTCGGGACGGCTGTAGCCGGTGCCCATCGCGTCGATGAACACCAGGTCGCCGGTATCGAGCAGGCAGTTCGGATTGTCGACGTAGGTGTACGGCGGCTGCGGCGCCATCCCGTTCGGTTCGAGTTTGACCATCTTCGGCCCGAACGCGCCCATGTGCAGCCATACCGTGGCCGCGCCGGGTCCGCCGTTGAACAGGAACCACACCGGGCGCTTCGACTTGTCGGCGACGTTGTTCTTCGAATAATAAACGTAGAACAGATGACCTTCGGTCACGCCGCTGGTGGCGTTATGGATCGGCTCGAAGCCGACGTGCGCGCTGTAATCGATGCGCTCGCCATGCAGCGTGATGGAATGCTGGGTCACGATCGGTTTGGCCGGATACTCGATCGGCTGCATCTGTTCGTTGTTGTATTGAAAGCGGAAAAAATCGTTGGTGCCGCCGCCGCGTCCTCGACCACCTTGCGCGAAGAGGCTGGTGCTCGCGAACGCGAATAAAGCAATTGCGGGAATTCGTGTGTGAAATCGCATGTCTATTTCCTGACTGGCTGGCTGAGGAAGCTCGCGAGATCGCGATGCAGCTTCGTGAGCTCCTGGTCGTCTAGATACGTCATCTCGCCCGCTTCATAATGGCCCAGGGTGATGTTGTGCGCACGCACTCCGGAAGAAACGCTCAGGTGCGCAAGGGTGAACTCTTCGGCGTAGAACGGCGCGCCCAGGTCATAGTAATTCAGAGCGACAAACAATCCCATCCCGGGGTCGCGCGCGAGCGCGTTCGCCAGGCTCGCGTCGTCACTCGCCGCGGTAAATCCGGCGACGCCTCCGTGGTCCAGATAATAAATCCTGTCGCCCGGAGCGGTGAACCCCAACTCCTGCTGCAAGTAAGCTTCATAGGCGCCCAGGAACGGACCGCTGCGCGAACTGAGGTTCAAATCGATCGGCGACGGAGGCGGCGCAAAGAATCCCCCGCGCCCGCGCCCGCCCAACGTCGGCGCGAAGCCGGCAACGCGCGCATCGGAAAGAGACAGCGCGCCATGCTGCTCGCGCATTAGTTCCGCGCCAAACCGGTCGAGCGAAATCCGCAGATCGTTGCTCACCACGAACGCCTTGGGAAGGCCGGTGAGCCTGGAAAGATCGGCAATCGCCTTGGCGCGTTCCTCCGCGGTCATCCGATCGCCTTTATACAGCGCGTGCAGATACTCGCGCGAGGCGAACTGCCGCGCTTGTCCCGCGATCTGTTCGGCGCTCATCGCGTTGAGTTCCGGCGACAGCTTCTTGTGAACCCACGCCGTCATCACCAGGCTGGGCAGCATGGTGAGGTACTGCGCGTCGCCGGCGGTTGAATCCGCGCTCGGCGCCATGTTGAGCAGCACCACCCCTCGCACCGGAATGTCGTGTTCGGAAAGATACGCCGCCAGACCGGCCACGCGGCCCGTGCCGCGGTCCTCACCCGCCAGATAAAGTGGCGAGGCGCGCCGCTTGTTCCGATCCAGATACGCCCGCACGAATTCGCCCAGCGAAGCGACGTCGTTCGCGCTGGTCCAGAAACTCGACGCCCGATTCGGCTGATCCGCGCGGCTGAAACCCGTGCCCAACGGATTCACGAATACCAGGTCGGCCTGTCCCAGCATCGTATTGGGATTGTCGGTCCACGTGCCGTCGAGTTTTGCCCGTTTCGGACCGAGCCCGCCGAACTCCTGCCACGCCGCCGCCATCCCCGGCGCGCCGCCGAAGAACATCAGCAGCGGCCGGCCCGCGATATCGTTGGCGCCTTCTTTCGAATACGAGGTGTAAAACAGGTGCGCCTCGGATCCGCCTGTGGTGGCGTTGTGAAGGGCCAGAAATCCCGCTCGCGCGGTGTAGGCGAGCGTCTCGCCATTCAGCGAAATCTTCTGATGCGTTTCGCTCGATGCCGTCTCCGGGATCGGCGTCGCGCCCGAGGCGCGGGTGTCATAGTTGTAAAAATCATCGGAGCCTGCGCCCGCAGCAGCGCCACCGCGGCCGCTCGCCGGTTCCGCCGCCGGCGAACCCGTTTGTTGCGAGCTGGGCTGTTGCGCGCCGCGTCCACGGCCGCCACCCTGCCCCCAAGCAAAAGACGCGACCGCCAGTGTCGCCGCAAACCACCGCGTTCTTCTAAGCATTCTAAGCCATGATACACGTGGCCGGCTGTTCCTGCACAGTTAGGTGGTGCCTGAAATCTGCGTTGATCCTGAAGCATGGAGAGCCCCCCCGCCAACACTGGCGGGCTGTCGTACCGGTTATAGCTCCGCCGGTCACGGCGGGGGGCGCAGCCCGAATCAACGCAGATTTCAGGCACTACCCACTGTTAGATGGGTTCGGTTACCTGGTGACGGGGGCTTATCGTGTGGCGCACGCACCCATGCTTGCCGCGTCGCGACTCTTCGCGACGCATCTTCGCGCAACCCCGCGTCCGGCAACGCCAGGTAAGCGGCACGAACTGCTTCGCATATACTTGGTATTCCGGAGGTCGAAATGAGCATCATCAGTCGATTCGCAACGGCGATTTTGTGCGTTTCTCCGCTCGCCTGGTCGCAAGGCACCCTTGCGGATTACCAGCGCGCGCAGGGGCTGGAAGCGAAGGCTCGCGGGCTGGTGGTGAACGCCCCCGGCGCCGTCTCCTGGATCGAAAAATCGGACCGTTTCTGGTATCCGCGGTCGACGCGCCGCGGCACGGAGTTCATCCTGGTCGACGCGGCCTCGCGCAGCAAGAAACTGGCCTTCGACCACGAAAAGCTCGCGCGGGCAATCTCCGTCACGACTGGTCATGAGTACACGGCTTTCGCGCTGCCCTTCGCGCCCTCGCCCGGACGCGGGGGCCGCGGAGCCCTGGCCACCACCGCGCCGCTCACCTTTCTCGATCAGGAGCGCGCCATTCGCTTCGGCGCCGGCGGCTTCCTGTATCAATGCAGCCTCACCGATTACCGCTGCGTGAAGGAGGGTCCGATTCCGCGAAATGCCGGCGGGCGCGGCGCGGCCCCCGCGGACGAATCAATGAATCCGGAGGGGCCTGGCGGCGATCCCGTCGACGGCCTCGATTACCAGCCGCCGCAGGCGCAGAACGGCGGGTTTCCCAACCCGCCCGCGGACCAGCCGAAGGGCTGCAAAGCGCAGCCGGAAGGTCAGCATCCGGAGTCCGCCCCGCAGCGCCGGCCGCCGTCGATCGGATTTCAATTTCCGGGCCAGCTTCCGCCGGTGGCGCCGGAAGTCTGCGCCTCCTTCGATGGCAAATGGGAAGCGTTCATCCAGAACTACAATGTTTTTCTCAAGCCCGCCGGATCGAAGGAGCCCGCCGTGGCCTTGAGCACCGACGGCTCGGAAGGGAACTACTACACCCTGCGGTCGATCGCCTGGTCGCCGGATTCGGCGAAACTGGCGGCCTATCACACGCGCCCCGGTTACACCCGCCTGGTGCATTACGTCGAATCGTCGCCGGCCGACCAGATCCAGCCCAAACACCACACCCTTTTCTATCTCAAGCCCGGCGACGCGCTGGATATCGCCTACCCCGTCCTGTTCGACGTCGCCAGCAGAAAAGCCATCGAGATCGATCGTTCGTTGTTTCCGAATCCCTATGACATTACCGCTCCCGTCTGGTGGAAGGACAGCCGGGCATTCACCTTCGAATACAATCAGCGCGGCCACCAGGTTTATCGCGTCCTTGAAGTGGACGCGCAGACAGGCAAGACACGCACGCTGATCGACGAGCAAAGTAAAACGTTCATCTATTACAACCTGCTCGGCCCGGGGATGTCCGCCGGACGGCGCTACCGGCGCGATGTAAACGACGGCAAAGAGATTATCTGGGCCTCGGAGCGCGACGGCTGGGAGCATCTTTATCTTTACGACGGGGCCACCGGCGCGGTGAAGAATCAGATCACCAAGGGCGACTGGCTGGTGCGCAACGTCGATTTTGTCGACGACGAAAAGCGCCAGATCTGGTTCGAGGCGGGAGGCATGAACCCCGGCGAAGATCCGTATTTTACGCAGTATTGCCGCATCAACTTCGACGGCACCGGCCTGACCAAACTGACTGAGGCGAATGGTACCCACAGCGTCGTCTTTTCGCCGGATCGCAAATACTACACCGACACCTGGCAGCGCGTCGATCTCCCACCCGTGGCGCAACTGCGCCGCACCGGGGACCAGAAGGTGATCATGGATCTCGACCAAGGCGACGCTTCGGCGCTGCTCGCGGTGGGATTCAAATATCCGGAAGTGTTCGTCGCCAAGGGCCGCGACGGTGTGACCGACATCTGGGGAATCATCATCAAGCCGACCAATTTCGATCCATCGAAGAAGTATCCGGTGATTGAAAATATCTATGCCGGGCCGCAGGGCTCGTTCGTGCCGAAGACGTTCAGTGCGGTTTCGGCCGACCAGTCCCTGGCCGAACTCGGATTCATCGTCGTTCACATCGACGGCATGGGAACCAGCAACCGCTCCAAGGCGTTTCACGATGTCGCGTGGAAGAACCTGGGCGATGCCGGGTTCCCCGACCGCATCCTGTGGCACAAAGCCGTGGCGGCGAAATATCCCTGGTACGATATTTCGCGCGTGGGAATTTTCGGGACCTCGGCCGGCGGGCAGAATTCGCTGGGCGGCGTGCTGTTCCATCCCGATTTTTATAAAGTGGTCGTCACCAACAGCGGCTGCCACGATAACCGCATGGACAAGATCTGGTGGAATGAGCAGTGGATGGGCTGGCCCATCGGTCCGCAATACGCCGCCTCTTCCAACGTCGACAACGCCTATCGCCTGGAAGGAAAGGCCCTGATTATCGTGGGCGAGCTCGATACGAATGTCGATCCGGCTTCGTCGCTTCAGGTGGTGAACGCGCTGGTGAAAGCGCACAAGCATTTCGACATGCTGTACATCCCCGGCCAGAACCATGGCGTCGCGATCCTGAACACCGAGCATTACCGCGACGACTATTTCGTCCACAACCTGCTCGGCGTGGAGCCGCCGGACTGGAACCGCGTCTCGCTCGCCGCCGAGACCCCGGACGTAAATTGATTTTGGCCGGGCGAAACCGGACGGTGCTATAGTAAGCAAAATCATCTGCGCGCGCTGGTGCGTTAAGGAGCTGTTCATGAAGTGTTCACTCGCTTGTTCTCTCCTGATTCTCGGAGCATCCCGGCTTCCCGCCGCGGACGCCAAAACCGACCCGGTTCCCGTTCACAAGGCCAACTATGAGCTCGCCGTCCGCTGGACCGCGCCCAAGGTTTCGAAGCTCGTATTCGACATGGCGGTGACGCCGCACTGGCTGGAGCACGACGATCGCTTCTGGTACAGCTACGAAACGCCGCGCGGGCGGAATTTCTATCTGGTCGATCCGGTGAAGAAAACCAAAACGCCGGTTTTCGATAACGCAAAGATGGCCGAGATGCTCACCGAGATCACGCGCAATCCGTATGACGCCGAACATCTGCCCATTCGCACCATCAAGTTTACCCACAACGATACGGTGGTCGAGTTCCAGGTTCAGGTGGACCGCGACGCGGATATCAACGGCAAACAGACGGTGATCGGCGTGAGCGAGCAGGTGGACCAGACCTCCGCCGATCACAACGATCCGCAGCAGCGGGGTCCGGGCGCGGCCGCGGCGCCTCCGAACCGGCGCATGCGTACGCTTTATTTGGAGTACGACCTGGCGTCGATGAAGCTGACTCTTCCGGCGCAATTCACGCCGGAGCAGCCCAAGCCGATGTGGGCGTCGCTTTCCCCGGATGAGAAAACCGTCGTCTTCGCGCGCAAAAACGATCTATACATGATGGACGCGGCCAGCTACGCGCTGGCCCTGCGCAATGCCGAAGATCCGAACATCAAAGAAACACGCCTCACCACCGACGGCGAGGACGGCTTCAGCTACGCGCGGCGCATCTCCGGCACGGAGATCGACCAGATGCGGCAGCGCGATCGCGAGGACAACACCAATCAGCTTTCGACCATTCACGACAAAAGCGGCCGCGTACCGCCGATCCAGATTCACTGGTCGCGCGATTCGAGCCGCTTCGCCGTGGTGCGCCGCGATGAGCGCAAGGTGGGCGAGCTGTGGGTGGTGCATACGCTTGAAAATCCACGGCCCACGCTCGAAACCTATCACTACGCGATGCCGGGCGAGGTCAACGTGCCGCAATCGCACCTGGAGCTGTTCGAGCTGGCGTCGCCCTCCCGCAAAGAAATCAAGGCGGACCTTTTCAAGGACCAGACGCTCCAGATTTTCGATGCACCCATCAGCGCCCGCCAGCGCGAGCGCCGGCGCCCCGACGTGCAGTGGGTTTCCGACCGGCCGGATCTGCTCTATTTCCGCCGCATGAGCCGCGATCAGCACAAGGTGGACGTGTGCGTGGCCAATGCGACCACCGGTGAAGTGAAGACGCTGATCGAGGAGCGGCTGAACACCTACGTCGAAACCAAGCCGCTGCGGCTGGCCAACGGCGGAAGCGACATCCTGTTCTGGAGCGAGCGTGACGGCTGGGGACATTATTACCGCTATGATTCGAGCGGCGTGCTGAAAAACCAGGTGACCAGCGGCGAATTCGTCAGCGAGGACATCGAAAGCATCGACGATAAAGCGGGCACCATGCTGTTCAGCGCCGAAGGCCGCGAGACCGGCGAGAATCCCTATTTCACGCATCTTTACAGCGTGAAGCTGGATGGGTCTGGAATGAAGCTGCTCGATCCGGGCGACGCGTCTCATGCGGTTTCCGCCGCCGATGACGGGAAATATTTCGTCGACAATTCCTCCACCGTTTCCTCGGCGCCGCACTCGATTCTGGAGGACCGCGCCGGCGCGACGGATCTGGATCTGGAGACCACCGACATCTCCGCGCTGACGGAGGCCGGCTTCCACATGCCCGAACCGTTCACGGTAAAGGCCGACGACGGCCTGACCGATCTTTACGGCGTCATGTACAAGCCATTCGATTTCGATCCGGCGAAGAAATATCCGATCATCGCGTATGTTTATCCCGGTCCGCAGACCGAACAGGTGACCCAGACGTTCTCGCCCAAAAACGCCAACGTCGCGCTGGCGCAACTGGGATTTATCGTGATCGAGGTGGGCAATCGCGGCGGAAATCCGCACCGCTCCAAGTGGTATCACAATTATGGCTACGGCAATCTGCGCGATTACGGCCTGGCGGACAAAAAAGCGGCGATTCAGGAACTGGCGCGGCGCTATGCCTGGATCGATATTGAACGTGTCGGGATTACCGGCCACTCCGGCGGAGGGTTCATGTCGGCGGCGGCGATGCTCCAGTATCCGGACTTCTTCAAGGTGGCGGTGAGCGAATCGGGCAACCACGAAAACAACATTTACAACCAGAACTGGAGCGAAAAACACCACGGCATCAAGGAGATCGATGGCGCGGACGGCAGCGTTTCGTTCCAATATTCCATCGATAAGAATTCCGACATCGCCAAAAACCTGAAGGGTCATTTGTTGCTGACCACCGGCGATATGGACGATAACGTTCACATGGCCAACACCATGCGACTGGCCAACGCGCTGATCAAGGCCAACAAACGCTTCGACATGTTCGTGCTTCCGGGCATGCGGCACAGCTACGCGCCGGATCAGAATTATTTCTTCTGGGTTCGCGCCGATTATTTCTGCCGCTGGCTGCTCGGCGATTTCGATCAGCGGGTGGACTTGACGGAAGTCGATCCGCCGGAACAGACGCCGGGCGGGCGAGGACGGCGGAATTAGAGGTCAACCTCGAACGCGACCCGTTCACGAAAGCTCTGACTACTCTGCCCCGCCTGAAAGTCATTTATGCCGCGCGGCCGTGGACAGAGCGGTCTGTCCCCCTTTTTAAAACGCTCTAGAAAGCGAGCTTCATCGCCAGCTGGAGAATGCGGCCGGTGCTGTCGACGGTCGAGATGATCTCTCCGAAGTTCGGGTTGCTGATGTTCGCCTGCGGGTTCGAGAAGATCGGGTTGTTCAACACCTTGAACGCCTCGGCGCGGAACATCAGGCTACCCTGCTCGCCCAGCTTGCGGATCGGAAAAATTTTGAATACAGCGAGGTCGAACCGCTCCGCGGCGGGTCCGCGCAGGATATTGCGGCCGAGCCCGCCGAACAGCGAACCGACACCCGAATCCCCGCTGACACCGTTGTTGCCGATGAGGTAACTGCCGGAACCGGAACCCTCCTGCGGCGTGAAGCCGTTCAAAGCCGTGCCGGCGGGGAGGTTCGGCACCACGGCGAAACAGGCGGGATTCATATAGTCGTTGATGTTTTTCGTGGCTGAGCCCGGAGTGACGATCGTCGAACAGACGCCCGCATTGGCGCGAATCGTCACCGAACCGTTCAGGCCGGCAAGTCCACCGCCATTAGTACTGCTGATGCTGAACGGCAGTCCGGACTGGATGGTCCACACTCCGCTCAGGTTCCAGTTTCCGATAGTCTGGCCGAGCAGGCCGGTTTTCGGTCCAGGCAAATTCCACAGTCCGGTGAATACGAAACGATTGGTCAGGTCGAAGTCGGAGAGGCCGCGGTTGAGCGCCGGAACAAGCTGATTGCCGGTGAAGCTGTCGAGGTCCGAAGTGGTCGGGCCCGAATCGTCGTCGGTCGATTTCGAGAAAGTGTAGTCCATCTTGAACTGGAAACTCTTGGCGAAGGCGTGGCGCGCTTCCACCACGAGCCCGTTGTAATGCGAGTATCCCTGATTGGTCACCAGATTCAATCCGGCCGGCGAAAATCCGGGCACCGGGACGCGAATGGTCGCGTTGGCGTTGGAATTTTGCGTCACCGAATAGCCGTTCGCAAAACCGGCGGCCCCAATCAGGGAGTTGTTATACGTGATCGGGCTGGAGGAGTTGTAAAGCAGCGCCTGGTTGACGCTCGGCTCCACCAGCAGATGAACGCCACGTGAGCCGATGTAGCCCGTTTCCAAAACCCAGCCCGCGGGAAGCTGGCTCTGTATGGTGAAGTTGTACTGCTCAACATAAGGCGTCACCAGGTTGCGCGAGAATCCGTAAAGCGACTGCGACACCGCCGTGCTGCCATCCGGATTGACGAAAATCGGCGCGCCGGCTGAAGTGAATTTTCCACCGAACTGGCCGATCTGCGGGAGAATCGGAAACTGGTTCGGCTGCGGCAAGCCCGCCGGCCACGGATTGGCCAGAACATCGCTGCCGACGATCCCCGTTCCCGAAGCCAGGTACTGCTCCACCCACGGCGGGGAAGCGATCAGTTGCAGCACCGATTGTCCGGAGGTGCGAATGAAGTACGTTCCGAAGCCGCCGCGCAGCGCCACGCGGCCGTTGCCCAATAAGTCATAAGCGGCGCCCAGGCGCGGAGCAAAATTATGATCGAGCGAGCTGGTCAGCGTGGTGTTGCTGACACCCGGCGTGGCCAGCGGACTGTCCAAGCTCGACGGCGATATGAAGCCGGCCTGCACGCAGCTTCCGCCACCCGCGTCGAGGCACGCCGCGGTGATCCGGCTCGGATCGAAATTCCCGACCTTGCCGTGCGTGTCGAAAGGGAATCCGAGATATTCGTAGCGGACGCCGAGATTCAACGTCAGCCGCCGGGTGACGTGAATATCGTCCTGCGCAAACCCGACGATGTCCTGCGCGCGATAGTTGCGCGGGAACGATCCCACGTCGATTTGCAAACGGTTGGGCGTTCCGGTGAGGAACGACTGGAACGTCGGGAAGCTCAAGCTGCCGCGCGAGCCGTAATCGTTTTCATAATTCCAGCCGTAGCGCCGATTCTCCACGCCGACGCGCAGCGTGTGCTTGCCGTGGGTCCAGGAAACGGTATCGCCGAGGGTTACGGTGGTGGTGCCGCCGTGGGTGTAGCTGTTTACGCCGATGCCGCCGAATCCGAGAAGGCCGCTAACCGCCATCGAGGGAATTCCCGGCCACGTGCTCGCGTCCCACTTCTGCTGGCCGATGTCCTGTACGGTCACCCCTTCCACGCCCTCGCCAATCGATTTGACGTTGGTGAAACCCGCGCGGAATTCATTCAGCAGCGTGGGAGAAAAGGCCTCCGTATCGGTCAGCGCCAGGTGATCGTTCGAACCCGGCGAGTTCAAGCCCTGACCCAGATTGGAATTTCCACCGGTGGGACTGAACTGATAAATGTTGGCGTAGAAAAACTGCCCGGAAAGATGATTGTTGCGGAACAGATTGCGGTCGACCGAAAGCGCCTCCTGGTCCTCGTTGTAAATGGTCGGCTCGGAGATCACCAGCGATCCGAGGCTTCCCGGCCCGGTACAGTTTGGAACGCTTCCGCACACACCCGACGGGTACAACAATCCGCCGTAAGGTCCCTTGGCGTTCAGGATATTCACCGCGACCGGATCGATGCTCGTCGGAGCGATTCCGAAGGCCTGGCCTAAGGTAGCGGCCGTACGCACGGTTGGAAGCACCGGCTGCGAACCCGAGATCAGGCTCGACACGCCGTTCTTTTGCCGGGTTCCCTGATAGGAGAAAAACCAAAACGTGTCTTTCACTTTCGGTATCGGCCCGCCGACCTCGCCGCCGAACTGATTCTGGAGCAGCACCGGAACCGACTTGCCCGCTTCGTTAGCGAAGAAATCATTGGCATTCATGTCGTTGCTGCGATAGAACTCGAACGCGCCGCCGTGAAATTTGTCGGTGCCGGAGCGCAGCACCACGTTGATGTTGCCGCCGGAAGCGCGCCCCTGGCTGGCGTCGTACATACTGGTGCTCACACGGAACTCGCCCACCGCATCCGGATTGGGCACCGGCACGCTGGCCAGGCTGTTGCTGCCGAAATTATTGGCGTCAATGCCGTCGAGCACGAAGTTGTTCACCGTCGCCCGCGAGCCCGCCACGTCCAGAATCGGCGAGCCGCGTCCCACGGTGGCCGCGCTCTGAATGCGCGCCGCGGTGCCCGCCTGCATCGCCGTCAGATCCAGAAAGTTGCGCGTCGGCAGCGGAATATCGCGGATCTGCGTTCCCGTGATCACGTCGCCGGTGGTTGCGGTTCGCGTATCCACCGCGGTGTAGGTCTCCGTCACCTCCGCCACGGTGCTGACTTGGCCTACACTCAGCTTGACGGAGGCATTGGTCACCTTGGTCACGTCCACGCGAACGCTTGCCAGCTCCGCCGTTTCGAATCCCGGCGCGGTCACCTTGATCGTATAATTGCCGGGCGCCACCAACGGAAATACGTAAGCACCGTCATTTTGCGTCTTGGTCTGACTCGCCGCCCCGGTGTCGACGTTTGTGAGAGTTACCTGGGCGCCCGGAATCACGGCGTTTTGCGGATCGGTGACGGTGCCCTGAACCGCGCCCGTCGACGCGCTGATTTGGGCTTGCGCCCGATCGCAAAATGCGATGAGAAGAATGCCCAGAGACAATACGACAACTTTCGTGAAATTCATGTTATCCCTCTTTGCGAACCGCTAGAAGTCTTGTGCGTGAGCAGGACCGGGCTCGACTACAAGTGCATGAATTGTATCACAGCCCCGTGAAATCTTAAATTCTTTTTTGGTTGTCCGTCGAGAATATCCCAGACGATCAGCCGTCGCGGGGATCTGGTCGTCGTGCACGTTCCCCGAACACGAAGTCCTCCACTTCGAAATCGGATCCGGGACAGCGTTAGCGCGCGCCGCCAGCCAGCCCGCTTGGGAGACCGAGGGCAGAGCGATCACCGCGCTGCAACGCCCGCAACTCAGACGCTGTGACCCGTACAACGCAGCACGCCGAGATAGGCGTGCCACGGACCCACGGCCGCCCGGTATTGGTACGCCATGATCCGGGAGATTTGATGGAGGTGGGTCATATCATGGGCGGCCCACGCCGCCAGCAGTTGCGATAGTGTCACGGGCCCCAGCGCCGGATGCCGGCCGCGCCGAGCTAGATCCTCCTGTCGCGGATTAAGCGCTTGCAACTGAGCCAGGTTCGCGGCGCGCAAACGGGCAAAATCGTCGAGCATCTCCCCCATCGATTTCCCCTGACATTCTCGAACGTGCCCCGACATGTCGAACGGCTCAAACGTGCGGCTCTCGCCAAGTTCGAGAATCATCCTGGTCCGTGGCATCCAGTCAGTGCGTTCGCCGTGAATTAAATGGCCGACGACATCGAACGCAGTCCAGGTGCCCTCGCCTTCGTTTCGGCGCGTCCACATTTCGGGCAGGCCGCGCAGCAGCACGTCGAGAGCCGCCGGGGTGCGGCTGAGAAGCGCTATCGTGTCCGGGAGATCGTGATTCGCGCGTGCGGGTGCTTCCATAGAGTTGATTTTAACGGTTCAGCGACATCGCGAATTGGTCCCGCCGGCTCTACGCTTGCACGAAATCCGCCCGGGCGTCTATCTGGTGAGCGTGCTCGATGTTTCAGAGTCCGGACTCCGGGGCAACAGAAGGGGACAAGAGCAACCGTGCTCTCTTTCGTGCTCCTCGAGCGCGAGCCGTGCGCTCTCGGCTACAATCGCGACCTGCAATGATTTTTTTCGTTCCGTCGGCGGAAAAGACCAGAATCGGTCAATACTGCTCAGCGTGGAAGCGAATGCGCTTACAGATTCGTAATAAGTATCGAAGAGACGTTGCCGTTCGGTGCAATACATGAGTATCGAACCTCTGGAGCGAGCCGTGCAGGGTTTCGTTTTCGGCCTATGGGACCGAATGAAACAGCATAGCCAGCGTAATGATACAGGAGATTGTTGAGAATAGATCAGAAGTACTGATTTTATACACACAAACGCAAGGAATTAGCGATATTTTATTGGAAATAATGCGCCAATTTCGCCTACGTCGTTGCGCAGGGGCCACATCCGAGAATCGCAAAAGCGGCGTAACAGCGTGAGAATTTCGCGCGGCCGCGTCATCATACAGCTTTCCGGAATCGACTTCCCCGCCAATTTTCCTCCGAGGTTCCAAAACAGTTATTTAGTTCTAAATGCAGGCTATTTTAGAAGATGAGCGGAGCCGATATTTGCTTGTGGACGTGCTCGTAGCAAGACAGGCGATCCTCGACCGGAGGCTGCGAGTGCACGGCTACGAACTCGCTTTTCGGGTCGATTCCGAAAGAGCAGCGGAAGGTTGCGCCCTCACGCCATGGGCCAATGGCGCGGAAGTCACCCCTGACGCTTTCGCCCGGGACGTTGCGGACCTCTGCAGCCAAACAAACGCCTTCGTCCGCTTCGACCGTTCGATGCTCCTGGGCCAGTGGTATAAGCGGCTTTCTCCTCGCGCGATCGTGATCGAGGTCCCGGCCTCAGTCTCGCTCGACCGGGAGGCGCTCGCAATGTGCCAAATGGCCTTCGAGCAAGGCTACCGCATCGCCCTTGATGATTACGTCGGCAGCCCGGACCCGGAGTCGCTGTTCGCGATCGCGAATCTCATCAAAGTTCGAGCTCCCGACACTCGCCGCTCGGCACAGTCCGAATTAATCCAGTCCTGCCATGCTCGCGGTCTCAAGGTGCTCGCAACCAATGTCGACGATACCGCGAAATTCGAGTGGGCTCGTTCGATGGGTTACGACTATTTTCAGGGCGGGTTTCTGGTACACCCAAACGAACTGCACGGGCGGCAGATCGAAACGATGAAAGCGAACTATCTGCGGTTGCTCGAGGAAACGCAGCGCCCCAGCCTTGATTTCGGCCGCTTGCAGATGCTGATTTGCGAAGATCTGGCGCTGGTTTACAAGCTGACGCGCTATGCCAGTTCAGCTTTGTTCTCCCGCCGCAGCCCGATTCGCTCCGTCCAACAGGCTCTGGTGACATTGGGAGAGCAAAATGTCCGCCGTTGGGCAGCCTTGGTGCTGTTTACGAGTATCGCCGCCGACAAGCCAGGCGAGCTGATCACCTGTTCTCTGGTGCGCGGGCGATTCTGCGAAACGCTCAGCAAAACCGTCAGGCCGCAAATCCAGCACCAGGCTTTCCTCACGGGGTTGTTCTCCCTGCTCGACGCCTTGGTCGACCGGCCGATGAAGGTCATTCTTCGGGAGCTTGATTTGGTTTCGCCGATCACTTCTGCTTTGCTCAACACGGCCCCCGAGCACGACATGCTGGCGGGAGTTTATCGTCTGGCCTGTCATTACGAGAGAGCGGAATGGCAAGGAGTGGACCGCCTGCTGGAACGATTCCGCATTTCACCGACGCTTGCGCGGTGGGCTTATGGCGAAGCATTGAAATGGTCTCACCAAGTTGTGACAGGCATTCGAAGAGAAAGAGCCTGACGCGGCCCTCGGCGGCGATGCAAGTGCCCGACTCTGCGGTACGTCCCAGGAGCCTGTACTAGGGGAATTCGCTCACTCTATTCGGCCCGTTAGCTCTATTGCCGCATGAATCAACCGTTCGCACAATTGATCTATGAAACAACGAACCGAGTCCCGTATAAGGTTCAGCGAACCCGTGGTCATCACGGCCTTGCAGAGCGATAATGCCATCTGTACCGGGAGACTGGTCGATATATCTTCAAATGGCATGAGGATCAAGTCAAACGCGGACTTGGAAGTTGGGAGCCTGCTAAGGCTGGAAATCGGCGATGATTTGATGATGATCGAGGTGCGCCATTGCGAACCCGACCAAGGGGAATTTAGCTGCGGGCTGCTTATACTGTCATGGCTTGAGAAATCGGAGTTGAAGCGCCTCCGGCGCGAGTTTGTCGCCGGGCCGACGCCTCATTCGGATGACGCCGCGCTACTGACCGTCGCCTGAGACGCACGGCGTGGGCCACTGGCGAGCCCTGGTTGTACAAGTGCGACGCACGCCGGAAATCCCCCTGCTCTCTCGCCACGGCCGCCGAAGTCGGCATTGCCGATTCGAAAGAGAACAAAAAAGCCCCGGAACTTAAACCGGGGCTTTTTACTTTCGCGCACCACGCTTTCGCCGTGCGTTTGTTTTAATCGGGCAACGTCCTACTCTCCCACACACTCGCGCGTGCAGTACCATCGGGGCTGAAGGGCTTAACTTCCGTGTTCGGGATGGGAACGGGTGGGACCCCCTCGCTACAATCACCCAAAGCTTGGTAGTGGGAAGCAAGTAGCGGAGAGTGGAAAGCATCGCTACCCACTTCCACTACCCACTTCCCAGAGAATATTGACGGGCGCCACAATCGCCGAACCGCAATTTAACGCGGCGCGGCTCTACTCTGTATCCACAGTAAAATTTTATGGTCAAGCCGAACGGGCTATTAGTAACGGTAAGCTTCACGAGTTACCCCGCTTCCACATCCGTCCTATCGACGTGGTCGTCTTCCACGGCCCTTCTTAGCTTTCGCTTGGGAAATCTCATCTCGGGGAAGGTTTCACGCTTATATGCTTTCAGCGTTTATCCCGACCAGACTTCGCTACCCAGCTATGCCACTGGCGTGACAACTGGATCACAAGAGGTCTGTTCATCCCGGTCCTCTCGTACTAAGGACAACCCCCCTCAAATTTCCTGCGCCCACCACAGATAGGGACCGAACTGTCTCGCGACGTTCTGAACCCAGTTCACGTACCGCTTTAATAGGCGAACAGCCTAACCCTTGGGAGCTTCTACACCCCCAGGATGCGATGAACCGACATCG
>Ga0335073_10001629_pt1 | contig 30137 bp, 27 predicted proteins | sample Lox_Sample_22_FD_207093 | JGI IMG/M metagenome (GOLD analysis project Ga0335073, IMG submission 207093) | Soil microbial communities from Loxahatchee National Wildlife Refuge, Florida, United States - Lox_Sample_2.2 | ecosystem: Environmental > Terrestrial > Soil > Wetlands | place: USA... | reverse complement strand
GACCGATCCGAAGAGCCGGCCGCCACTGCCGGCCCGGGTCTGCAGCCGGACCTGGAGTGAGGCGAGCTTGCTCGCGGCCTCTCTCGCGTCGTCGAGGCCGCGGATCTCTCGCGCCGACCGCGCGCGCTTGATCAGGTCGATCTGCTTCTCGGCCCCGCGGCTCCAGCGCATGGCGAGCCCGCGCGGGACCAGGTAGTTGCGGCCGTAGCCGCCCGCTACCTCGACCACGTCGCCGGGGGCGCCCAGGCCGCTCACTTCCTGGGTCAGGATGAGCTTCATCGGCGTACCGCTCATCGGTGCGCTGCCTCCCTCGGCCTCAGCGGGCCGTGCTCGTGTAGGGCAGCAGCGCCATCTCACGCGCGTTCTTGATCGCGGTGGCGACGTCGCGCTGGTGCTGCGTGCAGTTGCCGGAAACGCGCCGGGCTCGGATCTTGCCGCGGTCGGAGATGAACTTCCGCAGCAGCCCCGTGTCCTTGTAGTCCACGTGGGCGATCTTTTCCTGGCAGAACAGGCAAACCTTCTTCTTGGGCTTGCGAATAGGCGGTTTGGCCATCGTGGTGCTCCTTGGCAGAGCCCCGCCAGCGGCGGGGATGGTCGGTGAAACGTGGTTGGGTCAGTTGTCGCTTGGCGGGAGCCGGCTGGCGGTCAGAACGGGGGCTCGTCGGAGAATCCGTCGCCGCCGCCCGAGTCGGACGCCCACGGGTCCTCCTGGGGCCGCCCGCCGCCGCCTCCACCATACCCGGACTGGCCGCCGCCCCCGGACGGGGCGCCGCCGTAGCCGCCGGTGGACCGGCTGGACTTGGTGACCTTGGCCGAGGCGTTGCGCAGCGATGGACCGACCTCGTCCACCTCGATCTCGTAGACCGTGCGCTTCTCGCCCTCCTTGGTCTCGTAGGACCGCTGCCGGAGCCGGCCCTGCACGATGACGCGCATGCCGCGCTGCAGCGACTCGGCCACGTTCTCGGCCGCCTGGCGCCATACGTTGCAGGACAGGAACAGCGAGTCGCCGTCCTTCCACTCCCCCGTGCTGTTGTCGCGGAACCTCGGCGTGGAGGCCACCCGGAAGTTGGCCACGGCCTGGCCGGTCGGGGTGTAGCGGAGCTGGGGATCGTCGACGAGGTTGCCGACAAGGGTTATCTGGGTGTCGCCTGCCATCGGGGTCCTCCCGGTCGCTCGGGCGGTATCAGGTCGGGCTCGCCCCCGCCCGTACCGTCATTTGTGGTCTGGCCGGATGATCTTCGTTCGCAGGACCGCCTCGTTCAGGTTGAGCTGGCGGTCAAGCTCCTTGACGGTGTCCGGCTCTGCCGTCATGTCAATGACGGTATAGATGCCCTCTGACTTTTTATCGATTTCGTAGGCGAGCCGTCGCCGGCCCCAGACGTCTACCTTGTCCACGGTGCCGCCGGCGGTCGTGACGACGTTCAGGAACTGGTCGAGCGACGGCTGGACGGTGCGCTCCTCAAGCGAGGGATCAAGGATGACCATCATCTCGTAGTGGCGCATGCGCTTACCCTGCCTCCTCTGGACTCACGCGGTCACGGTCTCTCCGTGACAGGAGGGGCCGAGCCAGGCCACAACGCGGTGGCGGGCACGGCTGAGCCAGCCTACCAGCAGGCAATGGCACCACGGCCTGCCGTTCGTCACGTTTGCCCGCCGGCGCGCGCCCCGTGAAACCTGCACGCGACGCCCGGCAAGACGTCCCGCCCGCTATCGCTGACCGGCGCGGGGCGGCAGTACCATTTCCCTTACCATGCCGGCTCGCCCGGCGCGGAAACAGGCTTAGCGACACCACCCGCCCGGCAGTCGTCAAGGGGGTCAGTGCCATGGCCACACGGCCTCAGTCCCGCGCCCGTGCGCCGCGCGTCACGCTCAACAGCGACGGGCAACGCCACCCGACGGAGAACCTCCTTACCGCGTTCACGTTCGTGGTGGGGATCGCTGCGCTCGCGACGGGGTTCGTGGTCAGCTTGCACTTCATCGGCACGATCCTCGGCATCGTGGGCTTCCTCGTCGGGCTCTACGCGCAGATGGTGTCCAACACCAGGGAACAGCGGGTCCTTATCATGGCCGGCATCATCGGGGCGTTCGTCGGGCTGGGCCTGAGCGTCGCCCACGGCGGCTTCGCCGGCTGATCCCCGGCGCCCGGGCGGCCGGGCCTGCCTGACGGCGGGGCGCGTTAGGCTCGGGGCCATGATGATCCGCATCGGAGCGCACCTGCACGACGATGATCCGCTGCCCGCGGCGCAAGCGGCCGGGGCGGAGGCGGCGCAGTTTTTCCTGGGCGACCCGCAGGGATGGAAGGCGCCCACGTTCCCCGGCGAGCCCGCCGAGGTCCGCGCCGCGTTTGCCGCCGCGGGCATCGACGCCTACGTGCACGCCCCCTACGTCATCAACGTCGCGTCGCCCAACAACCGGATCAGGATCCCGAGCCGCAAGCTGCTCGAGCAGCAACTGGGCGCCGCCGCCTCGATCGGCGCCAAGGCCCTGATCGTGCACGGCGGTCACGTGACCGCGGGAGCGGATCCCGAGGAGGGGTACGACAGCTGGCGCAAGGCCATCGAGCGGATCGAGCGGCCGCTGCCGATGCTCATCGAGAACACCGCGGGCGGCGACGGCGCGATGGCGCGCAGCTTCGATCAGATCGCCCGGCTCTGGGAGGTCGTCTCCGGTGCCGCCGAGGGCGGCGGGGAGGTCGGGTTCTGCCTGGATACCTGTCACGCCTACTCGGCCGGTGAGGAACTCGACTCGGTCGTGGACCGGCTCAAGGCGATCACCGGCCGGATCGACCTGGTGCACTGCAACAACTCGCGTGACGACTTCGGGTCGGGCCGGGACCGGCACGCCGGCATGGAGTCCGGCACGATCGACCCGGCGCTCATCCTCGACGTGCTCCGGGCCGCGGGCGCCCCGGCCGTATGCGAGACGCCCGACCCGGCCAGCGACATCCGCTGGCTGCGCGACCGGCTCGCCGACTAACCAGCCGCCGGCCCGGTACCCGCGCGGGCGGGCAGGATTGGCCGGGCCGAGGCGGGCCGCGCCCGCGACGCTAAGCCCGCTAGCCCCCGCCCGGTTTCAGCACCGCCGGGTCGTCGGCGACCAGTTCCAGCGGCACCGCCGCGGCCGAGTTGGTGGTCGTGGCACCGCCTCCGCCGCCTCCACCGCCACCGAACGGCTGGGTGGCCGTCGGGCTCGGGGTCGGGGACGGCGACGCGGTCGGGACGGGCTGCGTCGGGAACGGGTTCGGCTGGGTCGGCTGCGGGCAGACGGCGAAGTGGTGGTGCCCCTGGCAGAACGGGTTCGGGTTCTGCTTCTTGGGCTTCTTGGGCTTGTTGGGCACCTGGACCCACTTGGTGAAGCCGACGAAGTCCGGGGTGGGCAGCGGTTCGACCGGCAGGTTCCCGAACTCGTGCTGCATGAACGTCTGCCAGATCGTGGCGGGCCAGTTCCCTCCGTCACCGGCCGGCTGCCCGTTGACGGAGGGAAGGTTGCTCAGCGTCTGACCGGAGTGCAGACCGTTCTGCTGGTTCGTGAACAGCCCGACTCCCAGCGAGTACTGCGGGATCGCGCCGAGGAAGAACGCCGACTTCTCGTCGTCGGTGGTGCCGGTCTTGCCGATGGTCGGCCGGGTCGGGCTCAGCTCACCGTTCGGGACGGCCGTTCCGCATTCGCCGCTCTGGCAGTTGACGTCGAAGGAGAGGGCGTAGTCCACGTCGGCCGCCTGCGCGGGAGTGAGCACCTGGCGGTGGACGATCTTCAGCGGGATGTTGTTGCCGTTCTCGGTTATCTGGGCGATCACGTGTGGCGTGACGTACTCTCCGCCGGCGGCGAGGGTCGCGAACGTTGTCGCCTGCTCCTCCACGGTGAGCGAGGCGATGCCGAGCGCCATCCCGACCTCGCCCACCTTGGACTGCAGACCGGACCCGGCCGGGCCATTTGCCACGTTGACGCCGAACGCCTTGGCCATGTTGATCGTGGCCTGGGTCCCGGCCCGGTGGATGAGATCCTCGAACGCCGGGTCCGACGAGATGGCGGCGGCCTTGGCCACGCTGAGCGGTCCCGAGTTCTCGCCCGGGAGGTTGACCTCGAACCCCAGGGGAATCGTGCAGGGATCGATGGCCTGCGACAACTCAGAGCGGGTCGTGCTGTTCGTGTCGGGCGGGATGCACATCGGCTCGATCCCGTTGAGGACGCTGTTCGACACGTTCATGCCCTCGGAAACCGCTGTGGCCAGCACGTACGGCTTGAACGACGATCCGACCTGCTCCCGGTTCTCCGTGGCCATGTTGAGCTGGCAGAAGATCCTGGAGCAGTTCTTCGCGCTGTAGTTCGGCCCGCCGTACATGGCCAGGATCGCGCCGGTGCCGGGCTTCTCCAAGACGGCGCCCACGTGCGCGTACCAGGGCAGCGGTGAGCCGTCGGCCCGCATCCGCGCGACGTTCTGGTTCACCGCCTGGTACAGGGCCTTCATCATGCCGAGGTTGAACGTGGTGACGATCTTGAGGCCCTTGGTGTCGATGTCCTGCTCGCTGAAGCCGTAGGTGTTCTCGAGCTCGCTCTCGACCTGCTGCATGATGTAGCCCTTGTAGCCGGTCCAGCTGGTCGCCAGCGCGTTATTGCTCAGCACCGTCGGGAACTTCTGGGCGTTGGCCTCCTGCTGCGTGATCGCGCCGTCCCTGACCATGTTGGTCAGCACGGACTGCCAGCGCTTGACCAGCTCCGTATAGGCGTTCCCGGCCTTCGGGTTGGGGCTGAAGAAGCCCGGCTGGTTGACCAGAGCCGCGAGCATGGCCGACTGGGAGACGGTGAGCTTCATGGCCGGCTCGCCGAAGTAGAGCTGTGACGCCGCGGCGACCCCGTAGGCGTTGTTGCCGAACGGCACCGTGTTCAGGTACTGGGTGATGATCCAGTCCTTGGACTTCTCGTGCGAGAGCTTGATCGAGACGAATATCTCTTTGATCTTGGTGCTGACCGTCCGGGAGGTGCCGATCGTCGCGTAGTAGTTCTTGGCGAACTGCTCGGTGAGCGTGGACCCGCCCTGCAGGTTGCTGCCGCCCTTGATGTCCTCATAGGCGGATCGCAGGATGCCGCTGAAAGAGATCCCGCCCTCGGTGTAGAAGTGCCGGTCCTCCGCCGCCACCATCGCGTTCTTCATCACGGCCGGGATCTGGTTCGAGGACAGCATCTGCCGGTCGATGCCGTTGGCGGTGAACGTGCCGACCTCGGACTTGCCGTTGCTGAAGTAGACGGTCGACGACTGCTGCAGCGCCGCCTCGGACACGTCGGTCGGGATCGGCGTGTGCTGGTACATGTAGACCACGGCCGCGACGAGCAGGAGCACCATGCACACGCCCGCGCCGGCGACCACGATCAGGGCCTTCCGCCACGTCCAGCGCCGCCACCAGTCGCCCTTGCGGCGCGGCCGCCGCCCGCCGTCCCAGCCGTCGCCGGACCCGCCGTCGTCAAACCCACCGCCGCGGCGCGTGGTGGGGAAGCGGCCGGTTCCGCGCTCGCGCAGCGCGGTGGCGCCGCGCGAGCCAGCCGGGGCGCCGTAATCGATGACGTCGCCTTCACCCGCGCCGTAACCGCCGGGACCGGGATACCCGCCCGGACCGGGATACCCGCCCGGACCGGGATACCCGCCCGGACCGGGATACCCGCCGGGACCGCCCGGCCCGGGGTAAGACTGACCGGCCCCTGCGCCGGACCTTCCGCGCAGCCCCAGCCGGGCGCGCAGTTCGGCGTCGGCCCCCGCGCCGCGCGGGCCCCCGGCGGCGGGCCCGCCCTGGGCGGCCGCGGCGCTGCCGAGTCCGAGCCTGGACTTCAGGTCGTTGCCGATCTGCGTGCCGCGCGCCCGCGCGTCGGCGGCGCGGCGCCGGACGCTGCCGCCGAAGGTGTCGTCCGGGTCCTGGCCGCGGCCGCCATGCCGGCCGTAGCCGTCGGGTGCGCCCCCCGCTCGCGGACGGCCGTTGCCGTCGGAGCGGCGGTGGCCGTCGCCGTATCCCGCCGGGTAGCCGGCGCCGCTCGGGCGGCCGTAACCGTTCGAGCCCTGGCCGTTGGAGCCCTGGCCGTTGGAGCCCTGGCCGTTGGAGCCCTGGCCGTTGGAGTCCTGGCCGCCGTTCCCGTTCGAGCGGCCGTAACCGTTCGAACCGTAACCGTTCGACCCGTTTCCGTTAGAGCCGTTGCCCGGTGGCGGTCCGTAGCCGCGACCGGACGACCGGCCATAACGGCCGTCGCGGGCGTATGGATCCTCGCTGCCGGACGCGCGTCGCGCGCCACGCCGGCCGGTGCCGGACGGCTCCTGCCAGTACGGCCCGGGAGAATCTTGATTACTCACGCGTCCTCGCTGGTCGGGGTTTAGGGGTCGCGAGCGCAGCGTTCCCGTCGAGAGCCTCAAGGTACCCGGTGGTACCTACTGTCCCGGCGCATATCGCGAGTAACACCTCGTCGCCCCAGGTGGCCGCAGCATCAACCAGGAACGAGGAACCCTGCGACCTGCTCGCTTAGTCACCAGCACGGGCGCGCCGACTGCGCCGGGTCTGCGGTTCGCCTGTACCGAGGACATAGGACGACGCGAGGTGATTCCAGGCACAACTCTGACAGACCTCGACGACGTAGACCTTGAACTCCGCGTATTCAGCGGCCATTTCCGCCAACTCCGGTGCCTGCTTCACGCGGCCCTCGTAGCGGCCCAGCTCGTCGCCATAGACGTATGTCACGTGTGTGAGCTTGGCTTTTCTGCAGATCGGACAGGACCGGTCGGTCGCCTCTCCGTGGAACTTGGCCGCACGCAACAAGTAGGGGTGGGCATCGCAGACGTCGGTCACCGTGGTGCGCCCGGCGAACACGGACGCGAGCGTCGCGCGACGCGCGAGCCCGTAGTCCACGACCGATCGCCTCATGCCCGACAGGTTACGACGGAACCGCGCCTACGCCGAGACCTGGCTGGCCGCGAGCACGCGTTCCAGGCCGCTTCCGCACGCATCCGCGCAAGCCGGGCTTGCGCTCCCGGTGCGGACCGCATATCTTGACGATGTATCGGGGCGATACATCGTTCCGAGACACTCGCCACGAGGCGTTGCAATGACATGCATGTTAGGCGTGGTGCGGTGGCACGGCCAGCGCGCGGCAAGGAGGTAGGGCGCGCATGAGCAGTCAGCGGTCAGGGCGGTCAGGCGTACTCGAGCTGGCCGTACTCGGGCTGCTGCACGAGACCCCGATGCACGGATACGAGCTGCGCAAGCGGCTGAACTCGGTGCTTGGCGCCTTCCGTGCCTTCGGGTACGGGTCTCTCTACCCATGCCTGAAGGAACTGCTGCGGCAGGGCCTGATCGCGGAAGAGGCCCCGGCCGGGCCGACGGCCAAACCGCTGGCGGGCCGCAGGTCCAAGATCGTGTACCGGATCACCGCCGAGGGCAAGGAACGGCTGCATGACCTGCTCGGCGAGGCCGGCCCGGCCGCCTGGGAGGACGACGGGTTCGGCGTCCACTTCGCCTTTTTCGGGCTCACCCGCGCGGACGTCAGGATGCGGATCCTCGAGGGCAGGCGCAGCCGGCTCGAAGAGCGCCTGGACAGCTTCCGGGCCGCGATGTCCAGGACCCGGGAGCGGCTGGACAGCTACACGCTGGAACTTCAGAGGCACGGCCTGGAGTCAGTCGAGCGCGAAGTCCGCTGGCTGAACGAACTAATCGCATCGGAGCGGGACGCTGGCCCGGGGCCTGAAGGGCACGCCGGGGATCACACGGAAAGCGGCTCAGGCGGCACCGTCGGCTGAGGCCGACCCCGCCCTGACACCCGCATGGCATGAGAAAAAGGAGCAATCCGAATGGGTTCGGTACGGGTAGCCATCGTTGGCGTCGGGAACTGTGCGAGTTCCCTCGTCCAAGGCGTGGAGTACTACAAGGATGCCGACCCGCATAGCCGGGTGCCAGGCCTGATGCATGTTCAGTTCGGGCCGTACCACGTGCGCGACGTGGAATTCGTCGCCGCCTTCGACGTGGATGCCAAGAAGGTCGGGCGCGACATCGCCGAGGCCATCGTGGCCAGCGAGAACAACACGATCAAGATCTGTGACGTGCCGCCGACCGGCGTCACGGTGCAGCGCGGGCCGACCCTTGACGGGCTGGGCGAGTACTACCTGCAGGTCATCGACGAGTCCGACGAGAAGCCGGTTGACGTGACCCAGGCGCTCAGGGACGCGAAAGCCGACGTGCTCGTGTCCTACCTGCCGGTGGGCTCGGAGGCGGCGGACTGCTATTACGCCCAGTGCGCGCTGGACGCGGGCGTGGCGTTCGTCAACGCGCTCCCGGTGTTCATCGCCTCGAACCCGGCGTGGGCGGCCAAGTTCACCGAGGCGGGCGTGCCGATCATCGGCGACGACATCAAGTCGCAGGTCGGAGCCACGATCACGCACCGGGTGCTGGCGAAGTTGTTCGAGGACCGCGGCGTGGAACTGCTCCGCACCTACCAGCTCAACGTCGGCGGCAACATGGACTTCATGAACATGCTGGAGCGCAGCAGGCTCCAGTCCAAGAAGATCTCCAAGACGCAGTCGGTCACCTCGCAGATCCCGCACGAGATGGAGCGGGCGGCGGTGCACATCGGCCCGTCCGACCACGTCCCCTGGCTGGACGACCGGAAGCTGGCGTTCGTCCGGCTGGAGGGCAGGGCGTTCGGCGACGTGCCGCTGAACCTGGAGTACCGGCTCGAGGTCTGGGACTCGCCCAACTCGGCCGGCGTGATCATCGATGCCATCCGCGCCGCCAAGATCGCCCTCGACCGCGGGATCGGCGGCCCGATCCTGTCCGCCGCGTCGTACCTCATGAAGTCGCCCCCGGAGCAGTACGGCGACGACGTGGCCCGCGACCTGGTCGACAAGTTCATCCGCGGCGAGGTCGAGCGCTGACCTGCGCCAAGGCAGCGCCAAGGCAGCGCCAAGACGACCCAAGCCGCTGACCCTGGCCGGGAGACCCCACCAAGGCCCGGCCGGGGTCAGCGTCGCTCCGGAGGCCCCGGCGTGGCTGCCCCGGGCGGTCTCGCCGGGCAGCGCGCCCGCGCCGTAGGCTGAGAAGCGTGTCCCGCCCGCCGGATCGCCGCACCTGGCCGGTCTCCGGCCGGGGAAGGCCGTGGCACCGGATAACGCGCTCGGCCTTCGTGTCTGACCTGCGCACCGTCCTCGCGGAGCAGGGGTTCCGGCGGCTGTTCGCGACCCGGCTGATCTCGCAGGCCGGCGACGGCATCGTCACCGCCGGAGTCGGGACCTACGTGTTCTTCAACGCGACCTCGTTCCCGAACCCGACGGCCGCGGCCGCGGCCTTCACCGTCCTGTACCTGCCGTACTCGGTGATCGGCCCGTTCGCGGGGGTACTCATCGACCGCTGGTCCCGGCGCCAGATCCTGGCCCTGTCGGCCCTGGTCCGCTCGGTCTTCGTGGCCGGGACCGCCGCGGTGATGGCGACCGGCACCCGGGGGGTGCCGCTCTACGTGGCCGTGCTGCTCGTGCTGGGCGTGAACCGCTTCTTCCTGGCCGCGCTCTCGGCGGCGCTGCCCCATGTGGTGGCCGAAGACAAGCTGGTGATGGCCAACTCGGTGTCCCCGACCGTGGGCGGCATCGTCAGCGCGCTCGGGGGCATCGTGGCCCTCGTCCTGAACGCGGCCACCGGGGACACCGAACGCGGGGCGGCGATCACGCTGCTGGTCGCGGGCGGCTGTTACGTGGCGGCCAGCCTGGTGGCCACCACCATGCGCCGCGATCTGCTGGGCCCGGTGCGCGACCCGGGCGCGCCCGCGCCGCCGCCGCTGCTTTCCGACATCGTCTCGGTCTCCCGCGACCTGGCCGCCGGCGCGCGCTACGCGGCCAGCAACCGTGGCCCGGGCTCCGCGCTGCTCGCCACCGGCGGCAGCAAGTTCCTGTTCGGGATCTTGTCGGTGCTGTCGATCCTGCTGTACCGCAACTACTTCTATCCCTCCAGCGCCTCGGGCGCCGAGGGCCACGTCGCCGCGCTGGCCACCGCGTCCGCGATCGGCTACGGCTGCGCTCTGCTGGTCGTCCCGCCGCTCACCAGGCGGCTGACCAAGCCGACCGTCATCTCGCTGATGCTCGCCTTCAGCGCGGTGGCGGTCGCCGCGCTGGGTGAGACGTTCATCGAGGTCGCGTACCTGGCCTTCGGTTTCTGCCTGTACCTGGCCAGCCAGGGCGTGGCCATCTGCGCGACCACGATCCTGCAGGAACAGGTGGAAGACGCCTACCGGGGGCGGCTGTTCGCCTTCTATGACGTGATGTTCAACGTCTCGCTCGCGGCCGGGGCCCTGCTCAGCGTGACCTTCATGCCGGTCGACGGCAGGTCATCGGCGGTCATCGCCGGGGTGGCAGCCGGGTACGCGGCGGTGGCAGCCGGGTACTGGCTGCTCAGCCATCAGCCCTGGTCCGGGGGCGGCGAGCCGGAGACGGCGAGCCCCTCGTCCGCCGCCCAGGCCAGCAGCTCCTGAGTCGCCCGTTCCTCGCCCAGCGGACCGTACTCCAGGCGCAGCTCGAGCAGGTGCGTGCTGGCCTTCCCGACCAGCGGGCCCGGCGGAATGCCAAGGATCCGCATGATCGCGTGCCCGTCCAGGTCGGCCCGGATGCGGTCCAGTTCCTCCTGCTGGGCCAGCTCGGCGATGCGCCGCTCCAGGCTGTCATAGGCGCGGGCGAGCCGCTGCGCCTTGGCCTGGTTCCTGGTGGTGCAGTCGGCCCGGGTCAGCGCGTGCAGCCGGGTGAGCAGCGGGCCCGCGTCCCGCACGTACCGGCGGACCGCCGAGTCCGTCCACTCGCCGGAGCCGTAGCCGTGGAACCGCAGGTGCAGCTCGACCAGCCGGGACACGTCGTCCACGACGTCAGCCGGGAAGCGAAGCGCCGTCAGCCGGGCCCGGGCCATCTGTGCGCCCTTGACCTCGTGATGGTGGAAGGCCACCTTCCCGCCGGGCAGCCTGGTGCGGGTCTTGGGCTTGCCGATGTCGTGCAGCAGCGCGGCCAGCCGCAGCACCAGGTCGCCCTCGAGGCCGTACCGCTCCTCCAGCGCGATGGCCTGATCCAGGACCGTCAGCGAGTGCAGGTAGACGTCCTTGTGCCGGAAGTGCTCGTCCTGCTCCAGGCGCAGCCGCGGGATCTCCGGCAGCACCTGGTCGGCCACGCCGGTGTCGACAAGCAGCTCGATGCCCCGCCTCGGGCCGCCGGGCAGCGGGGAGAGCAGCAGCTTGGACAGCTCGGCGCTGATCCGCTCCGCCGACACGATGGCCAGCCGCGGTGCCAGCTCGGTCATGGCCGCCCGGAGCTCGGGCACGACGGTAAAGTCCAGCTGGGCGGCGAACCTGGCCGCCCGCATGGTCCGCAGCGGGTCGTCGCTGAGCGAATCCTCCGGCCGGCCCGGGGTGCGCAGCACCTTGTCGTTCAGGTCACGCATCCCGCCGAACGGATCCTCGAGCTCGTACCCGGGCAGCCGGGCGGCCATCGCGTTGACGGTGAAATCCCGGCGCGACAGGTCGTCGGTCAGCGACTTGCCGTACTTCACCTCGGGCTTGCGCGAGGTGCTGGCGTACCGCTCGCTCCGGTACGTGGTGATCTCGAAGGTCTCGCGGCCCTTGCGCAGGCCGACCGTGCCGAAGTCAATCCCGATCGTCCACACCTGATCGGCCCAGCCGTCGACGATCTCCCGCACCCGCTCGGGGACGGCGTCGGTGGTCAGGTCCAGATCACCCGGCTCCCGGCCGAGGAAAATGTCCCTGACCGTGCCCCCGACCAGCGCGAGCTGGTGGCCGCTGCGGGCGAACCTGGTGCCGAGCTGGCCGACCGCCGCGGACACCCCGGAGAGCAGCGCGGCGGCGGCCCTGCGCTGCTGCGGGCTCAGCTCGGACCGCTCCGGCGGGGGCGGTGAAGTGGAATCCGGCACGGCCATTGAGGGTAGGTGCTGAGCGTAAGCTTTGGGAAACCCGGGGAGCGCGGAGGGAGACGATGCAGGACACTCCGCACTACCTCGCTCACCGGACTCGGCCGGCCGCAATAGCATTTCCGCCATGCCTCGTCCGCTGTTGACCGGCTGGGCGCCCCGGGCCATCGCGATCGCGGCGACGGCCCTGGTCAGCGTGGCAGCATCCGCCGGGGCCGCGAATGCATCCGGAGCGGCCGGGCAGGCCTCATCGCAGCCGGTCGCGCTGGCGATCACATCGGTCAACCCGGTGTACGCGCGGCCGGGCAAGCCGGTGACGGTCCAGGGAACCCTGACCAACACCTCGACCGCGCCGATGTCGGGGCTGTCGGTCCAGATCCTGTCGTCGGGCTCCCGCTTCACCAGCCGGAACCTCATGCAGCAGTACGTCAACGGCTCCTACGACATCGCCTCCCCGCTCCCGGGCGCGGTCACGACCCTGAGCGGCAGGCTGGCCCCGGGCGCCACGGCCACCTGGTCGGTCAGGCTGCGGCCCGGCGAGCTGCCGATGTCCCAGTTCGGGGTCTACCCGCTCGCCGCGCAGGCGCAGAATTCCGGCGGGGACGTGCTCATCTCGAACGAGACGTTCCTGCCGTACTGGCCGGGCACCAAGGGCCAGGACCCCGATCCGCAGCAGATCGCCTGGATCTGGCCGCTCATCGACCAGCCTCGCCAGGGCGAGTGCGCCGGGCTGCTGAACAACGGCCTGGCGGCCAGCTTCGCCTCCGGTGGCCGGCTCAGCGGGCTGCTGGCGGCCGGCAGCGCCTACGCCGACAGCGCCCATCTGACCTGGGCCGTCGACCCGGCCCTGCTGGCCAACGCGACCACGATGAGCAGTCCGTACCACGCCGGAGGGGTGGCCGGCTGCCACGGCTCGGCCGAGCCGGCCAGCAAGGCGGCGGCCTCCTGGCTCACCCAGCTCAAGTCGGACACCGCCGGGCAGCCGATGTTCGTAACGCCCTACGACGACGCCGACATCGCCGCGCTGGTCCGCAACAACATGAGCTCCGACCTGGATCAGGCGTTCAGCATGGGCCGCACGGTGGCGGGCAAGGCCCTGAACCGCAGCTTCACCCCCGCCGCGATCGGGTCCAGCCCGAGCCTGGGCGGGCTGGCCTGGCCGGCCGACGGCGTCGCCAACTACGGGGTGCTGGAGAACCTGGCCGCCAGTGACAACATCAACACGGTGGTGCTGGACTCCTCCACGATGCCGCCCTCGCCCCAGCCGCCGACCTACACTCCGAGCGCGCAGACGACCACCCCCGACGGAGAGGGCCCCGCGCTGAAGGTGCTGCTGTCGGACGACACGATCACCCAGATACTCGGCTCGGCCAACTCCGCGTCGGACTCGAAGGCCACGGCCTTCGCCGTGTCGCAGCGGTACCTCGCCGAGACCGCGATGATCGCGGCGGAGCAGCCGAATCTGGCCCGGTCCGTCGTGGTCGCCCCGCCGCGCCGCTGGAATCCCCCGGCCGGCCTGGCCAGCGAGCTGCTCAGCGAGACGGTCAACGCCCCCTGGCTCAAGCCGGTCAGCCTCGGCCAGCTGGCCACGGCCAGGCACCCCGCGGGACAGGTCAACAAGCGGCAGGCCCCGGCCACGGTCAGCAAGGCCGAGCTCAGCAAGCCCATGCTGAGCCAGGTCCGCAATCTGGACCTGCAGGTGAAGCTGCTGAAGAGCATCCAGACCAGCCCGAACTCCACGCTGGGCTACGGGGTGGCCGCGGCGGAATCCTCGGCCTGGCGTGGCGGCGGCACCGCCGGGGCCCAGGGTGAGGCTCTCGTCCAGGAGCTCACCGGCTACCTGACCGGCCAGGAACACAAGCTGACGATCATAAAACCGCCGCGGATCACGCTGGCCGGGCTGAAAGGCCCGGTCCCGATATCGATTTCCAACGGCCTGAGCTATCCGGTGAAGGTCCGGCTGGAGGTCGGCCCGAGCCGCGGGATATCGGTGAAGTCGCAGCCACCGCCGATGATCATCGCGCCTGGCCAGCAGCAGATCAAGAAGGTCGAGATTACGGCCGCGAACGTGGGCTCGACCACGCTCACCCTCCGCCTGCTCACGCCGCAGGGCGTGGCGTTGCCGACGCAGACCACCGTGATCATTCAGGCCACGCACTACGGCACCCTGGCCCTGGTGATCATCGGCGCCGCGCTGGCGATATTCGTCCTTACCTCGGCCACCCGGGCGCTGCGGCGCGGCCGCCGGGCGCGGCGGGAAAAGTCGCCCGAGTCAGATCCCGGCCGCCGGGCAGAGCCAGAGGACGGCGAGAACCCCGGGGAAGCCGATACCGTCGTGGCTGAGGCCCCTGCCACCGGCCGCCCCACCGCCCATGCCAGCGACCACGATGCCGCGGAGGAAACAGATGACTACGCCTGGGCACCAGGCCGGGCCGACCCCCGATAGCGGCGGCCATGCCCCAGGCAATGACCTCCCCGACCGCGACGGCGCTCCCGGGGCAGGCAATCCCGGGTACGACACGCAGGACTCCCCCCGCCGTTACGGGCCGCCCGAGGAAGGCTACGGCCGGCCCGACTCACCCGAGGACAGGTACAGTTCTTACGCCCCGTCTGGGCCGGATCTGGGCTGGTTCAACCCGCAGGAGAGCGCCCAAGGCCATGGTCCCCCACCGCCGGAAGCGCCCGGCCGGCCCGGCACCCCCGGGAACTTCGACGACTGGTTCCGCCCCGCGCCGGGCGGGCCGGGCCGGTACGACACCCCCGGGAACGGCCAGGACTGGGACGGCACCCCCGGCGACCGCGGCTGGGATGAGCCACCGGCGGCCGGAGACGGCCGTCACGGGTCCGACACGGCGCGGATGAGCCCCCCAGACACCGGCGGCCGCCCTCCGGCGCGGCACGCCGCCGCGCCGGACTGGGGTGACCCGGCCGCCGCCGGCGGGCCCGAGAACCACCGGACGGAGGTGTACCGGACCGACGCCTACGAGCCCGGCCCGGCGCAGGGACCGGGGCGCGCGAGCCGCGGCTACCCGGGCCAGGGCTACCCGGGCCAGGACCCGAACCAGGGCTACCCCGGCCGCGGGTACGCGAACGAGGCCGACTGGGTCGATGCCAGGTGGACCGGGGCGGACCGGGCCCCGGCCGTCCCCCCGCGGGCCGGCGCCCGCCCGGCGCAGGCCGCCGCCGCCCCGGCGCAGGCCGGCGCCCTGGGCGGCGAGCGGACGGCCGGCGTCCCGCCGGAGGCCGCGGGCGGCGGCTCCGGCCGGGCCGCGCCGGCCAAGGCTGCTCCCGGCAACGCCAGCCTGCTGCGGTCCAGCAGCGTCATGGCCGTGGGCACGATCGCCTCCCGGCTCACCGGGTTCCTCCGCAACGCGGTGATCATCTACGCGATCGGCACGCTCTATCTCGGCGACGCCTACAACCTGGCCAACACGCTGCCCAACATCGTCTACAACCTCGCCCTGGGCGGCATTCTCACCAGCGTCGTGGTGCCGTTGCTGGTCAACGCGGCCAAGCGGGACGCCGACCACGGCGAAGGGTACGACCAGCGGATCTTCACCCTGGGCGTGCTCGCGCTCGGCGGCATCACGCTGCTCGCCACCGTGCTCGCGCAGCCGATCAGCGCGGTGTACGCCGGCAACATCGGCAACCCCGCCGCCTATCACCTCACGGTGATCTTCGCTTACTTCTTCATCCCGCAGATCTTCTTCTACGGGGTCAGCTCACTGGCCGGGGCGATCCTGAACGCCCGCGGCAGCTTCGCGGCGCCGATGTGGACGCCCGTGATCAACAACCTGGTCGTCGTCGTGGTCGGCGTCGCGTTCATGGCCACCGCGGGCCTGAATCGCACGCCGTCGGACATCTCCGCGGCCCAGGTCCAGTTGCTGGGCATCGGCACCACGCTCGGGATCGTGCTGCAGACGGCGGCGCTCATCCCCTCGATGCGCCGGGTCGGGTTCCGCTGGCGGCCCCGGCGCGACTTCCGGCGGGCCGAGATCTCCGAGATCGGCCACATGAGCGGCTGGATGTTCGGCTACGTGCTTACCACGCAGATCTCGTTCCTGGTGACCACGAGAATCGCCAATGTGGGCGGCCACGGGCTGTCGGCGCATGATGTCGGCGCCGGGTTCGCCGCGTACAGCAACGCCTACACGCTGTTCCAGTTGCCGTACGCGATCGTCGGCATCTCGGTGATCACCGCGCTGCTGCCGCGGATGAGCGCGCATGCCGCCGAACGCAAGTACGGGCTGGTCTCATCGGACTTCTCCACCGCCGTCCGGCTGGCGTCGGTGATCGTGGTGCCGGCCGCGCTGATCCTGGCCGTGCTCGGGGCGCCCCTGGCCGAGGCGGTGTTCGGATACGGCAGCACCTCGGTCGCCAGCGCGCGCTACGTGGGCGAGATCTTCGCCGTGTTCTCCCTGGGCCTGCTCCCGTTCACGCTGTTCCAGTTGCTGTTGCGGGTGTTCTACGCGATGCATGACAGCCGCACGCCCGCGCTGATCAGCGTGGTCACGATGGTGATCAACATCGTGGCCAACCTGATCGCGCTGGCCGTCCTGCCGCCGCGGCAGGTCGTCGCGGGCCTGGGCGCCGGCTTTGGGCTGGCCAGCCTGGCCGGCACCGTGGCCGCGTGGCGGGTGCTCAGCCGCCGGATCGGCGGCCTCGGCGGCCGCGAGGTCCGCGCCGGGCTGGTGAAGATGCATGCGGCGGCGATCCCGGGCGCCATTTTCGCCATTGCCATCGGGGTCATGGTCGGCGCCGTGTTGTCCGGGGGAAGAATCGCCGCCTTCTTCACCGTCGCGATCGGCGGCGCCGGCGCGATGCTGCTGTACGTCCTGTTCGCAAAGTCCTTCGGGGTGGCCGAACTGAACGATCTCACCACGACGCTGCGATCCAGGCTTCGCTGAACGGACGGCAGGAATTACGGTGGCAACTCCTGATCCGATTGCCGGCCCCCGACATCTCTGGGTGGTAACGGTTTGCGATGGTAGGTTGCGCGGGGACTGCCGGGGGGCGGTCCGCGGCCTAGCATGTTGTACAGCATGATGGTCTTACCTCGTCCGGTTCATCACCAACGGGGCCAGGAGGGAGGCTCGGGAGCCGCTCCGCTCGTCGCAAGTATGTGAGTACGTCTACGTCTGAGCCGGGAACGCGGCTCGGCGGCCGGTACCGGCTTGAGGACCGGATCGCCGCGGCCGCAGGCTGGGCTGCCTGGAAGGCCATTGACGAGACACTTGCCCGCGCGGTTTCCGTGCTCACGTTCGCGCCGGGGTTCCCCCGCCTGCGCGAGGTGGTTACCGCGGCCCGGGCGGCCAGCCGGCTGAACGACACGCGGTTCGCACAGGTGTTCGATGTCGAGGACGACTGGGACCACGCCTACATCGTGATGGAATGGGCGGCCGGCGACACGCTCGACGACCTGCTGGCGCCGGGACCGCTGGACGCGGCGCGCGGCGCGCGGATCATTGCCGAGGCGGCCGAGGCCATGTCCGCGGCGCACGCGGCCGGCCTGGCCCATCTCTGCCTGACCCCGGACTGCCTGCACTGGACCCCCGGCGGCGGCGTCAAGATCACCGGTCTGGGCATCAATGCCGCCCTGTCCGGTGCCACGGCGGAGGACCCGGCGCTCGCCGATACCTATCGCCTCGGGATGCTGCTCTACGCCGCGCTGACCGGGCACTGGCCGGGCCCCGACTGCCCGACGCTGCCTCCGGCCCCGCTGGCCGACGGGCTTCCGTGCAGCCCGCGGCAGGTCCGGGCGGGCGTACCCGCCGCGCTGGACGAGATCACGAGCCAGGCTATGCTGCAGCGGGACCAAGACGGCATGTTCCCGCTCACCACCCCGGCCCAGCTGGCCTCGGCACTGCATGCCGCCATCCCGCCGGTGCCGATCCCGCAACTGCCGCCGACGCCGCGGCCGCGAGGCGACGGCCGGCGGGCGAACACGCGGGCCTCGCGAGACACCGAGTACTGGGCGCCCGGCGAGCGTGAGCCCGACTACTGGACGCCCGACCAGCCGCCCAGCAGGCCGCGGACCGGGGACATGCGCCCCGGGCGGCGGCCCGACCCGTCGCGGCTCCGGATCGGCATCGTCGCGGTCGTCGTCGTGGTCCTGGTCGTCGTCCTCGCGGTCGTGCTGCTCCAGCCGCACCACGGCGGTTCGTCGCCCGGCGCCGCGTCCCACCATCCGTCGACGACGGCGCCGAAGACGACGGTGAGCGTCTTGACGCCGGTCAGCGCGCAGGGCCTGGAGGAGAACAACCACGGCGCCAACCTGGCCATCGACGGCAATCCCGCGACCAGGTGGCAGACCCACTTCTACATCGGCAACCCGGTGTTCGGCGGCCTCCAGCAGGGCTCAGGCCTGCTCCTGGACATGGGCCATCCGGTCAAGCTGTCCTCGGTGACGGTCACGTTCGGCGCGATTCCCGGCGCCAACGTCGAGATCAAGCTCGGCACCCCGGCCGGTTCGGTGCCGGCCCCGCAGTCAAACAGCATGCCGCCCTCCGAGGCCACCGCCGACGAGGCCGCCTCCCAGGCATTCGCCAACTCCATGCCGACGGTGGCACAGAAGACCGACGTGAACGGGACCGTCACGTTCCCGGTCAGCAGCAAGGCCAGCGGGCGGTATCTGCTGATCTGGTTCACGAAGTTGCCGCCCATGGCCGGCTCGGCCAACAAGTACCAGGCCGACATCTACAACGTCATCGTGAAGGGGACGGGCTGAACCCTGGCGCCGGCGGCCACGACGGGAGGGGAACGGCGACGGAACACCACGAGGCGCGCGGCGGCCACGGCGGGCGCGCCCGGCCGGAGCCGTTCGCATCCGCCGACGACCCGCCCGACGCGGAGCTGGTCCGCCAGGCCGCCGCGGGCGACGCGGACGCCTTCGGCCGGCTGTTCCTGCGCCACCGTGACCGACTCTGGGCGGTAGCCGTCCGCACCCTGTCCGATCCCGAAGAGGCCGCCGACGCGCTGCAGGACGCGATGATCTCGGCGTTCCGCCGGTCCGGCAGCTTCCGCGGCGACTCGGCCGTTACCACCTGGCTGCACCGGATCGTCATCAATGCCTGCTTCGACCGGATGCGGCGCAAGGCCGCCAGGCCGGCCACCGGCGGAGCGGACGAGCGGACCCTCGACAATCTCGCGATCGGCCAGGCCACGCCGGACCCGTCGTCGAGCACCGACCTGTCGCTCGACGTGCAATCCGCCCTCCGCACCCTGCCTCCCGACCAGCAGGCAGCGCTGGTGCTGGTGGACATGCTCGGCTTCTCGGTGGCCGACGCGGCGGAGATTCTCGGCGTGTCTCAGGGCACCGTGAAGAGCCGCTGCGCGCGGGGCCGGGCCCGGCTGCTGCCCCGTCTGGCCCACCTGCGGCAGATACCCGCGCCCCGGGCCGGCCAGGACAAGCGAGGGCTATCGGGGAACCGATCCGTCACCGGGGACGTCCAACCTGCACAGGAAGGGGGGGAAGACCCGGCATGAGGCCGCACGTCAGCGCCGAGACGCTGGCAAGGTACCGGCAGGGCGATCTGAGCCCGCGCCGGGCCTCTCGGACCGGCGCTCACCTGAGCGAGTGCTCTCGGTGCAGCGAGCTGAACGAGGACCTTGGCGGGGTCACGACGCTGCTGGCCAGCGTGCACCCGCCGCCGATCCCCCACGATCTCACCAGCAGGATCCAGTCCGCCTTGGCGAGCGAGGCGAAGCGGGTCGCGATGCCCGCGGGGAGCAAGGCGGCCGCGGCGGTCGCGGGGGGTGGGGCGGCCGGGCCCGGTGGGCCGGCCGACGACCGCGGCCCGCGCGGCCGGTTTGCTCCCGGCGGCCCACGGCGGCGCGGCCGGATGCTGCGCCTGCCCAGCATGAGCAACCCCAAGTTCGCCCTGAGCGCCGTCGCCGCGACCGCGGCGGTGGTGATCCTGGGCGTCGGTATGTTCGAGATCGTCCAGTCCGGTTCCTCCCCCACCAGCAGTACCGCGGCGGGGTCGGCCGCGAGCCGGGCCGCCTCCAGCCTCCCGGGGGCGGTCCGCGGGCCCGCGCTGCAGTACCGCCGCTCCGGCCAGCAGGCGAGCGTCACGCCGGTCTCGGCCGATACCAACTTCACGGCGGGCCGGCTCAGCGCCCAGGTCGCGTCGGCAGTGACCAAGTACAGCTCGGGCGGCACGGTGGCCGGGCCGATGACCGGTCCGGCCACCCGCAGCGCGCAGGTCCCGGGAGCGCACGCGGCGACGTTCGGCAACCGGGCCGTAGCCGCGTTGCAGGGGTGCGTCAACCGGATCGCCGCGGGAGACTTGGTCGTGCTGGTGGAGCTCGCCCGGTTCCAGGGCTCGCCGGCCACCATTATCGTCACAGAGGTCCCGGATATCACCCCGCGGCAGGTATGGGTGGTTGGCACCGGCTGCTCGGCGTCCCGCAGCGACGTGCTGCGCCACTCCGAGCTGAACGCCGGCTGACCCCGGCTCGCGGGAATCTTCGGGCGCTCAGATCTGTTGAAGGCGCTGCATGTTCACAGAAGGGCAACACGCAAGTGACCGACGTTCGGGATGTCGTCATTATCGGGTCAGGGCCCGCCGGCTACACGGCGGCGCTGTACGCCGCGCGGGCGCGGCTGCGTCCGCTGCTCTTCGAGAGCTCGGTGACCTCCGGCGGTGCGCTGATGAAGACCACCGACGTCGAGAACTTCCCCGGCTTTCCTGACGGGGTGCTCGGCCCCGACCTGATGGACGCCATCCGCAAGCAGGCCGAGCGCTTCGGCGCGGAACTGGTCGCCGACGACGTCACCGAGGTGGACCTGGCCGCGAATCCCAAGGTCGTCAACGTGGGCGGCGACGCCTACCTGGCCAAGACCGTGATCATCGCGACCGGTTCCGGCTACCGGACGCTCGACGTTCCGGGCGAGGACCTGCTCTCCGGTCATGGCGTGTCCTGGTGCGCGACCTGCGATGGGTTCTTCTTCCGCGAGCAGGACATCGCGGTTGTCGGGGGCGGCGACTCGGCCATGGAAGAGGCGACGTTCCTCACCAGGTTCGCTCGCTCGGTCACGGTCATCCACCGCCGCGACGCGCTGCGCGCCTCCAAGATCATGCAGGATCGCGCGTTCGCCAACCCGAAGATCACCTTCGCCTGGGACAGCGAGGTGGCGGAGATCCTCGGCGATGACCGGGTCCGCGGCGTGCGAATCAGGAACGTCAAGACCGGCGAGGAGAGCTCGCTCGCGGTCACCGGCGTCTTTGTGGCGATCGGCCATGACCCGCGCAGCGAGCTGTTCGCCGGGCAGCTGCCCACCGACTCGGAGGGCTACCTGATCGTCGACTCGCCGTCCACGCGGACCGCGATCGACGGCGTGTTCGCGGCGGGCGACGTGGTGGACCACATCTACCGGCAGGCGGTCACGGCCGCCGGGACCGGCTGCGCGGCGGCCCTGGACGCGGAGCGATGGCTCGCCGACCACGAATCCTGAAGACCTGGGCCGGCCCGGTGTCGGATTGGCCGCCGGCCAGGATGACCGCGCCACCGCGGCCATCCCGTCATGTAACCGCCGTCACGTCCTGAGGAATGGAAGGAAGTCCGCACCGTGGGCGCAACCAAGAACGTCACCGACGCCACCTTCGAGGCCGAGGTGCTGAAGAGCGACAAGCCTGTCGTCGTCGATTACTGGGCCGAGTGGTGTGGTCCGTGCCGTCAGGTCTCCCCGGTCCTCGAGGAGATCGCCAGCGAGCACGCGGACAAGATCGAGGTCGTCAAGCTCAACGTCGACCAGAACCCGCTCACCTCGCAGCGTTACGGGATTCTGAACATTCCCACGCTGAGTGTCTTCAAGGGCGGCGAGGTCGTCAAGGAGATCGTCGGCGCCCGGCCGAAGTCGGCGCTGCTGCGCGAGCTGGCCGACTTCATCTGACCTGATCCGCCGTTTCATCCTGCGCAGGGTCCCGCCGCGCTGCCCGCGGCCGGGCCCTGCAGCGTTTCTGAGGGTTTGCGGCCCGGCTAGGCGAGCCGCAGTGCCCGCTCCGGGGTCATCGAGCCGATCAGGCGCTCCAGCGCCACCTCGACGTCTTCGCGCCAGGACAGCGCGGTCTTCAGCTCGAGCCGCAGCCGGGGGTAACGGGCATGCTGCCGGACCGTCTTGAACCCCACGGCGAGCAGGTAGTCGGCCGGAACCACGCACGACGGACCGTTCCACCGCAGGTCGCCGAACGCCTCGACGGCCTTAACGCCGCGGCGCGTCATGTCCTTGGCGACTCCCTGCACCAGCATGCGGCCCAGCCCGCCCCCGGCGAACTCGCTGAGCACGTGCGCGGTCATGAGCAGCACGGCATCGGCGCTCACCGGGCTGGTCGGGAAGGCCACCGAACGCGGGACGTGCTGGGGCGGGGCGTACATCACGTACCCGGCCGGAACGCCGTCGACGTAGACGATTTTCCCGCAGCTGCCCCACTCGAGCAGCACCGAGGAGACCCAGGCCTCCTTCTCCAGCCCCGGATCGCCCTCTTCATGGGCCCGTGCGTAGCCGACCGGGTCGACCTCCCAGAACACGCACCGGCGGCATCTGGGCGGCAGATCGCTGATGTTGTCCAGCGTGATGCTGGCAAGGCGGCGCGACACGTGGCAACCCCTGAGCTCTCGGCAGCTGCTCCCAATGCCGGGAAGCCGCGGCGAGGCTGCGGTCCTCCCGGTACGTCCCTGGCCCGTACCCAGACATCGTACCTACTGGGCGCTCGCTAGGCTCGGCGAGTGACCTCAGCACTGACACCTGCATCGACGCCTGCCCGTGCGAACTTCAGCAGCGACAACTATGCGGGCGCCCATCCCGCCGTGCTGGCGGCGCTCGCCGAGGCGAGCCGCGGCCACGTGACCGCCTACGGTGACGACCCGTGGACCTCGCGGGCCAGCGCCCGGCTGGCCGAGGCGTTCGGCGCCGCGGGCGCGTTCTTCGTCTTCAACGGCACGGGAGCCAACATCCTGGGAATCAGCCTCATGCTGCGTCCGTACGAGGCCGTGATCTGCCCGGAGGGCTCCCACCTCAACACCGATGAAGGCGGCGCCGCCGAACGGATCGTCGGCTGCAAGCTGATGACGGTGCCGACCGCCGACGGCAAGCTGACGCCCGACCTTGTGTCGACCCGGCTGGGCCGGATCGGAGACGAGCACCAGGTGCAGCCGCGCGTGGTGGCCATCACCCAGGCCACCGAGGTGGGTACCTGTTACACACTCGATGAGCTGCGGCGGCTGAGCGAGTTCTGCCGGGCCAGCGAGCTGTTCGTCTTCATGGACGGCGCCCGGCTGGCCAACGCCGCGGCGTTCCTCGGCTGCTCGCTGTCCGACCTGTCCGCCCACGTGGACGCGCTGAGTTTCGGCGGCACCAAGAACGGTGCCATGGGCGCCGAGGCACTACTGGTCATGAACCCCTCATTGCTCACCGCCGGGCCGTTTCTGCGCAAGCAGCAGATGCAGCTGGCGTCCAAGATGCGCTACCTCGCGGCGCAGTTCAACGCGCTGCTGGACGACGACCTCTGGCTGCGCAACGCCAGGCACGCGAACGCGATGGCGCGACGGCTCGCGGATGGCGCGGCCGGCGTCCCGGGCGTCGGGCTGTGGCAGCCGGTCGAGTCGAACGGTGTGTTCGCCACCCTGGATCCGGCGCTCATCGAGCCGCTGCGCCGCGACTGGCCCTTTCACACCTGGGGAGATCCCGAGGAGCATGTCGTCCGGTGGATGGCGGCCTTCGATACGACCGAGGACGATGTCGACGCCTTCCTGTCGGCGATCCGGGCGCTAGCGGGAGCCCTGGCCGGCTGACCCGGCAGGGTGACCGGCGGTAGCGGCGGCGGTGCGTAAATTTCCCGTCTATTCATGGGTGTGCCGCTGGCGGAGACGGCGCGATGTTTCACGTGAATCCAAGCCCGGCACCGCGCCGGCACGGGCGCCGGCCCGCCTCAGGCGGTGCGGGACCTGGCCCAGCCCGGCGACATGGTCTCGACGATCCGGTCCAGATCCTCGAGCGAGGCGAACTCGACCACGATCTTGCCCTTGCGCTGGCCGAGCTCGACCTTCACCCGGGTGTCAAAGACATCCGAGAGCCGGTCCGCGAGATCCTTCAGCCCGGGCGCCACCGGCTTCGGCTTGGCCTCATGCTGGCGCGCCGTCTTCGCGGCCTGGGCGCCGACGGCCACGATCTCCTCTACCGCGCGGACGGAGAGCCCCTCGGCCACGATCCGGTCGGCCAGCTGCTTCTGCGCGTGCGGGTCCCCCATCGAGAGCAGAGCGCGCGCGTGGCCGGCGCTCAGCACGCCCGCGGCGACCCGGTTCTGGACGTGGGCCGGGAGGCTGAGCAGCCGGATGGTGTTCGAGATGTGCGGCCGCGAGCGGCCGACCTTCCGGGCCAGCTCCTCATGGGTGGCGGAGAAGTCGTCCAGGAGCTGCTGGTAGGCGGCCGCCTCCTCCAGCGGGTTCAGCTGCTCCCGGTGCAGGTTCTCGATCAGCGCGTCCCGGAGCAGGTCGTCGTCGGAGGTCTCCCGGACGATGGCCGGGATCTGCTCCAGGCCGGCCAGCTCGCAGGCGCGCCACCGCCGCTCGCCCATGATCAGCTCGTAGTGGCCCGGCATCACCTTGCGGACGACGACCGGCTGGAGCAGCCCGACCACCTGGATCGAGGCGGCCAGTTCCTCGAGCGCCTCCTCGTCGAACACCTGCCGCGGCTGGCGCGGGTTGGGGGTGACCGCCCCGACCGGTATCTCCTCGAAGTAGGCACCGAACCGTCCGGGATCGGCCTCCGCGCCGCTCGCGCCGGGATACGGATGACCGGGCTCGGTCGCCACGGCCGACGCCGTCGGGATCAGCGCCCCTAGCCCCTTGCCCAGTCCGCGCTTCTGCTGCGGCATTGCCTCTCCTTGAAGTCCGCTCGGCTTGGCCGCGCCGGCCCGCTGGCGTTGCGCGCGGGACCGCCGACATCTGCCAGAGCCATCCTGCCAGGTGCGCGCGGGCCAGCCGACATCATCGCGGGCCATGCCCCTGGCCGGCCCGCACCGCGTGCGACGCGAGCGTCAGGTCTGGCGCGCGTTGCGGTGCGCCATCTCCCTGGCCGCCTCCAGGTACGCCTGGGCACCGCTCGAACCCGGGTCGTACGTCATCACCGACTGCCCGTAGCTTGGCGCCTCCGAGACCCGGACGCTGCGCGGGATGATCGTCTTCAGGACGATCTCGCCGAAGTGCTCCTTGACCTCGTCGGCCACCTGGGAGGCCAGCCTGGTGCGTCCGTCGTACATCGTCAGCAGGATGGTGGAGACGAACAGCGCCGGGTTCAGGTGGCTCTTGACCAGGTCCACGGTGCGCAGCAGCTGCTCGAGTCCCTCGAGCGCGTAGTACTCGCACTGGATCGGGATCAGGACCTCGGGCGCGGCCACGAGCGCGTTCACGGTCAGCAGGCCGAGCGAGGGCGGGCAGTCGATGAAGATGTAGTCCAGGCCGGTGGAGTCGAACCCGGCCAGCGCCCTGACCAAGCGCGATTCCCGCGCCACCAGCGGGACCAGCTCGATTTCCGCGCCTGCCAGGTCGATCGTCGCGGGCGCGCAGTAGAGCTGCGGGATGCTCGCGGCCGGCTTGATGACGCCGGCCAGCGGCTGGTTGTCGACGAGGACGTTGTAGATGGAGGCCACGCCGGAGTGGTGATCCACGTCGAGCGCGGTCGAGGCGTTGCCCTGCGGGTCCAGGTCGACCACCAGCACCCGCAAGCCGTGCAGCGCCATGCTGGCGGCAAGGTTGACCGCGGTCGTGGTCTTGCCCACGCCGCCCTTCTGGTTGGCGATCGTGATGATCCGGCACGCCCCCGGGCGCGGCCAGGGGCGGCTGCCGCCCCGCACGGCCAGCGCGGCGCGGGCGGCGCGGGCAATGGGCATATCCGATCCCGCCTCGGCGACGACGGGCATCGCGGCCTCGCCTTCCCGGTCGCCAGCGCTTCGTTCCGCCCCGAACTCGGCGGCCGGCGGCCTCGGGCCCGGGCGCGGGCCGGGCCCGGCGCTCGCGCGGTCCTCGGCGGCCTGAGCCATCGCGTCCTCCCGGGGGGCCAGGGCCCGGTCATCGCCGGGCTCGAAGTCGGTTCCACGTGAAACCTGCGCCGGGGGCCAGCCGAGGCCCTGCTCGCCGGCCCCGGCCGCGGCGCCGGTCCACGGGTCGCCCTCGGCCTCGGCGGGCGGCCGGCGGGAGGCGGGCGGCGTCGGCCACGCGGTGGCCGAGCCTGGGACCGCGGGGCCCTGGACCGCGGGGCACTGGACCGCGGGGCCCTGGACCGCGGGGCCCGCGTCACCGGGTGCGGTGAAGGGGGCTTCGTCGGTCTGATCCGGCTGGCCGGGCCATCCCAGGCCATCAGCGGCGGCCGTTGTCACGTTGCTGCTCCTCCCGGCTTCGGCGGCGTCCCTGCCTTCCCCGCCGCACGACCCGGCCGCACGCCGGTCCGCGCCGTCGCTAACGGCCGGCCGCGGGACCCGGCCGGCCCGGCGGTTAGCCGGATAACTGTCGCCGCCGGACTGACCCTACCGCTCCCAGCCTGTACCACGGCCGCGTCCCGCGCACCTAGCCGGCGCAGCGCCCCGCGCGCGCGAGCCAGTTCCTGCTCGGCCCCGGCCCCCTTCAGCGCCAGGACCAGGCCGCCCGGCCGCGTCAGCCCGAGCGCCAGGCCGGCCAGCCGCTGCATCGGGGCCACAGCACGGGCCACGACGACGTCGGCCGTCAGCTCGCCGGCCAGATCCTCGGCCCGGCCACGGCGGACCGTCGCGTTGCCGAGCCCGAGCTCCGCCACGCACTCCTCCAGAAACGCCGCCCGCCGCGCCATCGGCTCCAGCAGCACGACCCGGGCGTCGGGGACCAGGATCGCGATCACGATGCCGGGCAGCCCGGCACCGGAGCCCAGGTCGATCACGGAGGCCGGATGCGGCACCAGCTCGGCCAGGGCGGCGCAGTTCATCAGGTGCCGGTCCCACAGCCGGGCCGTCTCTCTGGGACCGATCAGGCCGCGCTGCACGGCCGGGCCGGCCAGCAGGTCCGCGTACCGCTCGGCCAGCCCGAGCACGGGCCCGAACAACGCGCGGGCCTCCGCCGGCGGCGCCGGAGCTCCCGGACCGGGCGGCGGTCTCTCTCCGGCCACATGCCCTCCGGAACCGCGGTCACCGGACGCGCGGTCTGCGGAACCGCGGTCTGCGGAACCGCGGTCTGCGGAACCGCGGTCACCGGAACCGCGGTCCTGGGCCGCCGGTTGCCCCGGTTGCTCAGGGGCGGGAAACACCGACGGCCCCGGGCCTGCCATGGCCTGGGACCGTCCGGATGCCTGCGCCGCGCGTGACTTAGCTAGCAGGAAGAACGACCACCCGACGGTCCGGTTCCTCACCCTCGGACTCGCTCCGCAGGCCAGCCTCCGCCACCGCGTCGTGCACGATCTTGCGCTCGAAGGGGTTCATCGCCCACAGCTTCTTGGGCATGCCCGTGCGCTTGACCTCGTCGGCGGCATCGCGGCCGGTCTCCGCGAGCTCCACGCGCCGGCGCGACCGGTACCCGCCGACGTCGACCATGATCCTGGTCCGGTTGCCGGTGTGCCGGTGCACGGCGAGCCTGGTCAGCTCCTGCAGCGCCTCGAGCACCTCGCCTCGCGACCCGACCAGCTCGTCGAGGGTCGCGCCGACGACGGAGACCACGGCGCGGTCTCCCTCCACGTCCATGTCGATGTCGCCATCGAGATCGGCGACATCCAGCAGTCCCTCGATGTAGTCCGCGGCGATCTCGCCCTCGAGCTCAAGGTCGGCCTCGTCGGTCAGCCCCGGCGCCACCTCCCCGGTCTCCTGGCCGGAGTCGCCGTTCCCGGCCTCGTCCCCGGCCTCGGAGACCTCGTCCGGGTCATTCTCGGCCGGGTCCCGGCCCTCATCCAGCGCCTGCTCAGCTTCGGCCTGATCGGCCGCAGCCACCTGCGGATCGGTGACGGCGCTTTCTCCCTGGCTCACGACCCAGGCCTCCTACGTTCGGGTTGATCTTCTGCTGACGGCGGCAGTGCGAGGCGGTGGCCGCGTCTCACCGCTTGCCGGAACGCTTGCTGCGCGACTGCCGCTGCTTCTGCTGCCTGACGAGCTTAACCTCGGGCGCCGGCGCCGGGGGCTCGGGTTCGCCGCGGCCCCGGCCGAGCCGGCGCAGCATCCCGCCGCCGTTGGCCGACGCCTCGTCGCCACCCTTACCCGGCGATCCTGACGACCGGGACGAGCCCGATGATCCGGCCCGGGAGGCCGCGGGCTTGCGCCCCGAGCCGCGGGGCTGGGCGCCGTTGGAGTTACCGCGACCGGAACCCGCCGAACTGGCGGCGCCGTTCGCCTGCGTGGCGCCGTCCGCCTGCGCACCGTCGCCGCTGCCGCCGTCCGTCGCGGCATCTGCCGTCACGGCGTCTGCCTTGGCCGCGCCGTTCGAGCCGCCCTGATTGCCCGAGCCCGCGCCGGACCCGGATCCGGGCCGGCCGGTGGTGGAGCGCTTCGTGCGGGTCGTCACTGTCGGGGCGACCGCGGGGCTCGGCGCCCCGGCCGTCTTCGGCTGCGGGTAGATCCGGAACAGCACGTACTGCTGGGCGAGGGTCCACAGGTTCGTCGTGACCCAGTACAGGACCAGCCCGAACGGCCAGTACAGGCCGGAGAGTGCGAAGACCGGCATGATGTATGCCATGTACTTCTGCGTGTTCCCCATCGGGTTGTCGGGGGCCGCCTGGGGCATCATGCCGCGCTTCATGCTCTGCCGCACGGTCAGGTAGGTGGTCGTCATGCTGACCAGGACGGTCAGCAGGATGACGATCTTGGCGTGCAGCGGGACCTGGAGCGTGCCCGTGAACAGGAATTTGTCCGCCACCGTCACGCCGAGAATCTTGGCGTGCTGAGCGCTCTCCACCATCTGCAGCGTCAGCCCGTAGCTGGCCGGGTGACCGGGCTTCCACTCGGCGATCGACTTCAGGACGCTGAACAGCGCGAAGAACAGCGGCAGCTGCAGCACCACGGGAAGGCACCCCATCAGCGGGTTGACGCCCGCCTCCTGGTAGAGCTTCATCGTCTCTTGCTGCAGCGTCTGCTTGTCGTTCTTGTACTTCTTGCGCAGCGCCTGCATCTGCGGCGCCAGCGCCGACATGGCTCGCGTGGTGTGCATCTGCTTGATGAACAGCGGCACCATGACCAGGCGCATCAAGACCACGAGGATCACGATCGACAGTGCCCAGGTCCAGCCGCTGCTGGCGCCGAGCAACGGGCTGAGGAAGCCGTAGATCTGCTTCATCACCCACGCGACGGCCTCGTAGACCGGGTTAAGCGGATTCCCCACCGGTTAGCTCCCTTGGGCTTTGATCGGGCGCGGCTGCGCCTCGGACCGGCGCGGCGCGCCTGCCGTGCGGGCCGACTCGGCCGTGCCGGCCCCGGGCTTGACCGCCCTGGGCGGCACGGGGTCCAGGCCCCCGGCGTGGAATGGATGGCAGCGGCTCAGCCTGCGGGCCGCCAGCCAGGAGCCGCGCAACGCTCCGTGCACCTGCACCGCCTCGAGCGCGTAGGCGCTGCAGGACGGGTAGAACCGGCACCGCGGACCAAGCAGCGGGCTGACGAACATCCGGTACCCGGTCAGCAGCAGCATGAGGAACCGGGCGGCCGGCGATGGCCGTCGCCTCGGCTCCCGCTGTGCGTTACTCGTCACCTTTATGCCCATCACGTACGCTGTGTCCAACCCTGCCGCCGAAACAACGCTTGGATTACCAGGTCGAGTTCGGCGGCGAGATCCGCCTGGCGTGCGGCCGCGGCCCGGGGATTGGCGCGTACCACCAACAGGCTACCTTCAGGAAGCGACCCGAGATACCCGCGGGCCAGATGGCGCAGCCTCCGGCGGACCCGGTTACGCACCACGGCGCCTCCGACCGCCTTGCTCACCACGAAGCCCACCCGGGCCGGCTCATCGCTGCCCGCCTGCCGGAGCAGGTGACCGGACACCAGCGACCGCCCGGCACGGGTGCCGCCCCGGACCGTCCGGGTGAACTCCGAGCGCTTCCGCATCCGCGACGCGGCCGGGAGCACCGCCGGTCACCGCCGGACCCGCCGGGCGCGCCGGTCAGACACTGACCCGAGCACGCCCCTTGCGGCGCCGCGCGGCCAGGATCGCGCGCCCGGCGCGGGTGCGCATGCGCAGCCGGAACCCGTGCGTCTTCGCGCGGTGACGGTTGTTCGGCTGGAA
>Ga0335073_10001628_pt1 | contig 30146 bp, 21 predicted proteins | sample Lox_Sample_22_FD_207093 | JGI IMG/M metagenome (GOLD analysis project Ga0335073, IMG submission 207093) | Soil microbial communities from Loxahatchee National Wildlife Refuge, Florida, United States - Lox_Sample_2.2 | ecosystem: Environmental > Terrestrial > Soil > Wetlands | place: USA... | reverse complement strand
GTACCTGTGGCAGCCTTAACACAGTTAACAACCCTAGCTTTAGCGGTACAGTAACATTAGGAAGTGCCAGTTCAAGCAATGGCACTGAAGTATTCGATAATGCAAGCAATAACGATACAATTACCCTGCAAGCTGGTAGTACAGCTGCTTACTATGCTCTAACATTGCCAACGAATATCAATGGTGACAGCAACGATTGTCTGCAACTTGGTACGGTTAGTGGTTCTGGTACTTCTGGTACGCCATATAGTGCTGCCTTAGGATTTGGCACCTGTGGTAGCGGAGGAACATTAACCGTCGGTGCTTTAAACGGTGGAACCGCCAACTCTAACGGTGCAACTATAAGCAGCAGCGTTCTTTACCTGCAAAGCGCTAGTACATCCAACCCGGGGCTAGTTAGTACGACCTCGCAATCCCTTGTTGGGTACAAGACGTTTACAAGCGGATTGGCTGTAACAAGCACTACTGCGACCAATACCTTTGCTGTACAAAATGCTTCCTCCTACAGTGACCTCAACCTTGATAACTTTAACGGGGACCTAGCTATTGGTAGCCCATATACGACTCCCGTGGTTCTAGGATCAGGATTCACCGGTAACGGCTCGCCCCCAAATGGTTCAACTACTAGTTTAGGCTCAGGTTCTAACTGTGGTGTTGCCGAGTGGGGGGGCAAGACAGCGGTATCACCAACAGGTGAGGTAATACTTGTCGGGGGTCATACCAGTAGCAGCGCAGTAACAAACGTCGTTTGTTATGCCCAATTAAATAATGGTGGCAATGGGACCATAACTGCATGGGATACGGCAACCGCACTACCAGAATATATAGGAGACGCTTCGGTAGTTGCTTACAACGGATATGTTTACGTATTTGGCGGAGTTGGTGGTTCAACCTCAACTACCTTGACCGATCAGTCGGCAATATATTCAGCCCCAATTAGTCAATTTAACCTCGGTAGTTCTTCTAGCTCGGTAACTTGGACGCTAGTCGGTAATATCAATACAGGCGGAAGTAGTCCCACGAACTATGCACTGGAACAGGCCAGTGCTCAGGTTAATAATGGGTACGTATATTTGCTCGGAGGGGTGCAGGGCGGAGTAGTCCAAAGCACTTTGTTTTATGCGCCGTTAACTAGTAGCGGAGGGGTTGGTAGCTGGACTGAGAGCACCATTCCTGCTTCGCTTGCGGGTGCAGCTAGTGCAGTATTTAATAACTATCTTTTCTTAATAGGAGGGTCAAGTACGGCGAGCTGTAGTAGCTCTGGCTCGCAGACAGATTATTCTGCACCTATCTATACAAACGGAAATATTGGTCCCTGGACAAACCAGGGCAACCACGGACCAGGAAATTATGGTAGTGACGCGGTAGTAGATGGAGGCTATGCTCACATACTGACTAACAACGGAACCCCCGGCTCGATGTGTTCGCCCGTTTACGGCTTTAGCTTAAAGCTAGGCAGTACCGGTACAACGCCTAGTTACACTCAACAATTAACTAATGGACCTGGAGTGGACGGAGCAGAAGCTTTGTACGGAACAGTTATATATTTGATTGGTGGGCAGACGGGTGGTGCGGGGGTATCAACAGTGGACTATGATATTCCCAACTCTGCGACCTCTAATGGCAGTGCAGGTAGCGGGGGTCAAAACATTAATCTTAATGTTTATGGGGGTGAAACAATACAGACAGGCAACAATACGCCGTCTGCTTTTATAGTTCAAAACTCATCCGGTAACAACTTACTCGGGGTGGACACTAACAGCCCAACAGTCAATGTTGGGTTTGTTGGCTCTGTCGCTTCAAGCAGCACAATTAATATCGGTACGTCAACTGCTGCCGCACAGACTATAAACATAGGAACCAGCAACACCTCAGCCGGTACAATTGTATCACTATTTAGCGGCACTAACGGTATAACTATAAGTTCAAGTGGCGTCGCTATACAGGGAACGTTTAACCTATCGGGCGGCCTAACGCTCTCGTCTACTCTTGGAGTTACAAATACCACGCAGACTACAAACACCTCTGCATTCTACGTACAGAACGCTTCAAGCGTAAATGAAATAAACCTCGATTCTCTTGACGGAAACTTATCCTTAGGGACTCCATACACTACACTGCCAAACGTAGCAGTATCGCAGGGCGCCAGTGTAGGTGCGTTTACTGCCTATACGTCTGGACAGACATTAAGCTCTACATGTGGCGGAGTTTATGGTAACAGCGCTATATATATACCCAATTTGACTAGTGGCATTGGAGAAATAATTAGTGCTGGAGGCAATGGTTCTGGAGGGCCACAGACAGCTGTATGTTTCACTTCAACGACTAATTCTAGCGACAACCTAGGAAGTAATACGTGGACATCGAGCAGCTATAGTCTCCTATCTGGCACCCCTGTTTATGACGCTGGGACAGTCTACTATGATGGCTACATGTACGTTCTGGGAGGATTAACGACTAACTCAGCTACTTCAAGTACGTCGGTAATACAGTCTGCCCCAGTCGTTCAGAATAGCGAGGCCGGAATCTCGTCTAACTTCAGCTCAACAAGCACTTCTCTACCTATGGCTCTAGATAACGCAGCCGTCACGTCAAATGATGGTTATGTATATGTAATCGGTGGAGACAGCGCTGGTACGTCAGAGAGTACCGCCTACTACGCTCCGTTACTCGCCGGAGGTAAGGTGGGAAGCTTTATAAGTACAACAAGTTTACCGGCTAAAGTGGTAGGGGCCGCTACGGTAGTTAACAATGGCTACATCTATGTTATAGACGGCTCTACCTCTAATACATGTAACAATGCCACTAGTACTATCTACTTTGCCGCATTAAACGCCAACGGGACAATTGGCTCTTGGAGTACAACCACCAGCAATACCTACGCACGCTACCAGCCATCAGCTGTTGTCTATCAAAACAACTTAGTTATCCTTGGCGGAAGCGTATATAGCGGTAGCAACTGTTTAAGCATTATAAATTCCACTAACACCGCCAATGGTGGCGAAGAAAATGCAATTCTAAACGCAAACGGCACCATCAGTGCACAAACAGCAGGACAAACCGTGTGGACGAGCTCAACAAACGGAACGTATGAACCTTATATAACCAATAGCTCAGTAAATTACTCACTATTCAACAGCCAAATGTTCGTTCTTTCCGGCGGAAGCACATTCAATATCCTCTCAGTAGGGGGTGGATATTCTAAAACGGGCCCTGAAATACAGCAAAACAGCGTGGAATACGGTGCTCTAACACTAACTTCAGGCAATACTACCTCTAGTAGTGGTTCTGGTGGGCAATCTGTAAACGTTGGAGTTACGGGTAGTGAAACTATCCAAACGCCGACAAATACCTCATCTGCACTGCAGGTACAAAACTCACAGGGCACTTCTTTACTGAACGTGGATTCAATCAATGATGTTACCTCTTCCAACGAAGCACTGTCCGTAATAGGTGGGGTTTCCATCAGCGGGCTTAGTACCCCCGTTATTAGTGCTTCGTCCACCGGCGGTACCGGCACAAGTTACCAATACAGAGTTAGTGCGGTAAACGGTAATGGTACATATACTGCAGCAAGTTCCGCCGCTATAACCAGCGGCGCTAGTTCGCTAAGCTCCCCATCCGTCTATAACTCGATAACCTGGCCAGCCGTTAGCGGTGCATCAATGTACTATGTTTACAGGGTATATGACGCTGCTACACCGACGAATATAGGATATATAGGTACGGTCTTAAACAATAATCCTACCTCCAATAACACTTATACATTTCTTGACTACGGCAATACTGCTAGTAACTCAAACGGTGCGACTGCTTCCGTACCTTACCCAACAATAGACACATCGGGTCAATTAAGTGCCAACGGAACTGCCTTATTTAAAAACGCTACGAACTCGACTTCGGCCTTTCAAATACAAAACTCTACAGGTACACAGGAACTAGACATAGATACTTCAGGCAACAACGTTAATTTGGGTAGTTCGGCAACTCCTCTAAATGCTTGGCAGACGGGCAGTAGCTTTACACCAAGTCTGGCGGGTATAGCATCGGTATCGTATCAAGGCTATGTGTATGTTGTGGGCGATGGCAGTGCTGTTTACTATTCCCAAATTGGTTCAAGCGGTTCCATGGGTTCGTGGCAAACAAATAGCTACGCTCTGGGTTGTACAACTATGGGTTGCGGCTCCCCAGTGTCTTTGTCATACATGAATGTTGTAACCAACGGAGGCTACATCTATGTGCTCGGGGGAGGGCAGTCGACTGTTTATTATGCACAACTCTTAGCCAGTGGCGGAACTGGACCTTGGCATACTGGTACCAATAACATGGGGAGTTCTAGCTCTGGGTGTGCCTCAAGTGCAACCTTAAGCTTCTCAACAGCCACTGCGTATAATGGTTACGTCTACGTAATGGGTGGAGCACTCAGCGGCACTAGCTCTCCTCAAGCTTATATATATTCTGCCCAGTTGACACCTACTGGTACGGGAGCATGGACGTGTACCGCCGGAGGGACATACGCCCCTGCCTTTAACGGTGCCTCGTCCTTTGGTGTGGGTGGATACCTATATGTCTTAGGGGGTGACAGTAGCACCTACAACAACATACTTAATGGGGTTGGCACAACTACTCAGGAAATATACTATGCTCAGGTTAACTCAAATGGGTCACTAGGTACCTGGTCGAATTCGTCAACCCTTCCCTCTAAGTTAGAGGGGTCTAACGTAGTCACGCAGGGTAACAGCGTGTATATCATGGGAGGGGACACTAATGGCGGAGCTGGCAATGATCCATCTAATAACGTATACAACGCAACAGTCAGTGCTGGCAGTTTCGGGTCATGGAGTACTAACAGTTTTCCGGGGAATGAATATGGAGCCGGTACTATATATAACGGCTACATGTACTACATGGCGGGACTCAATGGTTCAGACACCGCAACAAACGCCTCATACTATTCGTATACGGGCGAGGTAAATGTGTCCGACAACGCCTCATTTAACTCAGATCTTTACGCTCTAGGTAATTTCAGCGTACAGGGTCAGGCAACCTTTTCACAGTATGCTAGTTTTCTACAAAACGTAGGTATAGCGGGGAACCTGACGGTTGGCGGTTCAGTGCTAGCCAATGGCTCCACCTTATTTGAGGACACTACAAACTCAACTACTGCGTTCCAGATCGACAACAGTTCAGGTAGCCAACTACTAGTGGCCGATACCACCAATCAAGATATAGGTATTGGCTTGGCGCCCGCATCCGGTGATGCCACATTACAAGTGGAAGGTTCAATTGATATTGACGGCACGGGGGCAGCACTGAAGATTAATGGTACAGTTGTATGTTCCAACACCGCCGGATCCGGCATGACATCAGGTTGTAGCGGTAGCGGTAGTGGTTCTTCCAGCTACATACAAAATCAGACTTCTGGTGCTCAAACTGCAAACTTCTATATACAGGATACCGTTGGATCTACCAACACAATTGAGGCTGCTGCTAGTGGAACGGCTGATATTCTCGACCTTGACAATGGATCGGGGACAAAAGTTGCAGTATTTGATAAAAACGGCGACCTAACACTAACCAACAACTTAACGGTAAACGGTACCACCGCTCTTAACGGAAGTAGCAATACAATTACAGCGGCCTCGGCTACTGCATTTGTCATTCAAAATTCTAGCTCTTCAGGCATTCAACTACTGACTGCTAATACGAGTAGCTTAACCCTAACAATATCTGGAGCCAGTACCATATCGGGAACCTCATCTTATGCTACATTAAATCTTAGTAATACTAGGGTCGAATCTACTCAGACTTCGGGGGATATACCTACAATGGGAACACCTAGCGGCTGTGGTACATCTCCTTCTAAATCCGTAACATCTGGCTCTACCGATTCAGCAGGATCCTTTACTATTACTACGGGCACTGGTACCCAGGCAGCAGGCTGCAATGTATCATTCTCCTTCTACGAGCCTTACTCCAGTACGCCTAAGTCTATAATCATTGCTCCAGCTAATACAGGCGCTTCAGAACTTGGAGGGGGCGGAGTAGAAACAGGGACTGCAAGTGCTAGCGGCTTTACCTTTATTATGCCAAAAGGTAGCGCAAGCACGGCCTACGAATACTACTACTGGGTAGTCGAGTAGTACGAAGAGACATAAATCCCTTATGTTAAATAACTAACAACGTTTAGGTGATAAAAGTACTATTGAATATCTTAAAAATGTGGTTCAATAAAGATGAAAATAAAGACCCCGAACGTGTTAGGTAATAAGTATTAGCTTAATGTTTTAGGAGTTTATCTCATGGCGACAATCAAGAGTGCTTATATAAGCGCAAAAGGTCAGACTAAAAAAAGTTTAAGCAGAGTTTTATTGGTGGCAGCAGCAGCCGTCTTGTTAGCCCCTGCGTTATCATACGCTAGTTCAGGCACCGGTTCTTTACCGTTCACAGACCCTGACTCATCCTCAATGGATGTCTTCGGTCAAGACATATCTTTAACTTCAGACGGTTCTACGGCCTTAGTGACTGCACCTGGCACTGTTGATTCCGGCGGTGATCAGGGAGCAGGCGCGGCATATATTTACCAAAGTTCGGGCGGAGTTTGGACCACCAGTCCTGTAATAAGCTTGCTACCGGACGCTAATGGAACTGGCGCGAACGTCTCATTTGGAAGTTCTGGGGCAATCTCAGCTGATGGAACAGAGGTAGTTATTGGAGCACCAGGGGCACTCAACCCTTACGGTGTTCAAACCGGAGCTGCTTATATATACAATGAGCCAAGCGGTGGTTGGGGCAGCGCTGGAGATACGTTAACTCCAAGCGCAGTGCTATATGGCGACAACAGTTCTAGCGGCGACTTGTTTGGGGCATCAAGTTCGCTTTCAAGCAATGGTTCAACGATTGTCATTGGCGCAGTCGATCATATCTTCCAAGATGGCGATCAAAGCGGTTACGGAGAAGCATATGCCTTCAGCGAGCCAAACGGTGGCTGGAGTGGCACATTAGATCAGCCAACAGAGTTGCAACCTATCTATAACAATACCTTCCTATCTGAGCCTAATGCTGAGTTTGGTTTTTCATCTTCGGTATCCGGTGACAGCTCAACGGTCTTTGTTAGTGCCCCGTTCGGCGGCTCCAATACTAGTGAGGGCATAAATGGCGGTTTCGTAGCAGAGTACCAGGAACCCGTTGGGGGCTGGTCTAGCGAATCCAGCGCTACTGCCAATGATTTCATAACACCGTCGGATCCCACCAACGGTGGCGACTTCGGTGACGCCATAGGTCAGTCTACTAACACTAGTACGGTAGTAATCGGGTCACCAACCCATAACAATCCCTCAAATTCCACGGTATTCCAAGGTTCAGCGTATCTTTACACTAACAGTGGTACAGGTCTTACTTTCGACGAGGAGCTCAACGCCGGTACCAACATGCAGACAGCTGATGAGTTCGGTGTTTCTTCGGCTGTTTCACCAAACGGAACAACTTTCCTTGTGGGTTACCCGGGCTATACAGACCCATCGTCAGGTAACACCTACGTCGGCGAAGCATACCAGTACACAATTAGCACGAAAGCCGGCGTTACAACAGCAAGTACGCCAAATATAATTCCCGCTCCAAGTAATGCGGCCAACCAAGACTTTGGCTACGCAACTGCGGTTACAAACAACTCAGCCGAGGGCAATGTCTTCATAGGAGCCCCAGGTCTTACCGGTGCGCAAAGTTCAAGCAGCGACGCCAATATAAAGGCTCTGATTAAGGGGAAGTCACTAGACGCTGGAACCAATTCTAGCTCTTCATCCGTTGGGGCTGCTTACCTTTACGACACCAGCGCTCCGCAAATTACAGGGTTTGGCACTAGTAACGTTGGTGCTGGACAGTCATTAACCATCTATGGCCAGCACTTCTTGCCAGCTCTTCAGCAAAGCGGGTCTGGGCTTAGTGTCACCTTCGCTGGCGGTGAAACCGCTAACGTCAGCTATGCTACCGATACAGAACTAGTTGTAACTGTTCCAAATTACGCAAAGACAGGGAACGTAACTGTCAGCAACAGTAACGGAACAACTAAGGCTAACTACACTGTAGGGCCTGAGCTTTACAGCCTTTCCTCAAGCGGTTCTAGCGAAGGCGCTAGCATGGTCCTTAAGGGGTACAATCTTTCTGGCGCAACCAGTGCTTCATTGAATGGTGAGAGCATGGAGATAACGTCTGACAAAAGTGGCTCAATGACCGTGACTGTACCAAATGATGCATACAATAGTGGAAGCAATTACATCACCGTTAACTTCAGTGATGGTGCACAGGCAACTACTCCCAACCAATTGCTGGTTAATAACCCTACGATAGTAAAAGCCACCACTAGTGCGAACACGGGTCAGACTATAACAATTGGTGGATATGGAATGAGTGGAGTTACGGAAGTAACGTTTACCACTTCTTCGGGTACTGTAAATGTTGCGCCAAGTTCCATAGTTAGCACCAAGAAACTACAGGTTGTAGTACCAAGCAACGCAGTTAGTGGGAATGTTACAGTTATGTCTCCAGCGGGTCTTAGTAACGCCGTAGGCATAACAATAAAGAACTAAGCAAAGACTAAGTTAGCAGTAGTCAACAGTTACGATTTCGTTGACAGTATAACAGCATAAACGGCTTGACCGCCTCTGTTAAATTTGATACAATTAACCACATTGTTTGAGTTTAGGCAGAGGGCGCTTAAAACAAATTAACGTTTAAAGATTCTCAAGCGTAAACTCAAGCCACAGTCGGGACTATGGGCATAGGAAACTATGTGCCAGTCGAGAAACTGGGTTTACATGTACATTAACAATTTGGCACTAAAGAAAAGAGATAAGCAATTGAGACAAACGGCTATTGGTGAGAACCAATAACTAGTCAATTGCACTTTCATGAAGGAGTTAAATCCTTCAATGAAAATCGTAAAAAGTTACTCAAGCGCGCATAAAGGATGCCTTGACGTAAGATACCGATGAAGGACGTGAGGAGCTGCGATAAGCTCCGGGGAGCAGCCAACTATGCTTTGATCCGGAGATGTCCGAATGGGGAAACCTTAACAGAGTTATGTCTGTTAGCAATTGTCTGAATATATAGGACGATGTAGCGGTAAGTGGGGGAACTGAAACATCTTAGTACCCTGAGGAATAGAAAATAACCAATGATTCCGTAAGTAGTGGCGAGCGAACGCGGATGAGCCCAAACTTTAATGACTTTCATCTGACAATTTGTCAGGTGAATAAGTTGGTAGACGAATGTTATTAAGGGGTTGTGACATACAAATTACCAAGCCTGACTAGCTATTTATAGCTAATCTGGTTTGGAAGTAGGCGCTACCAAAAGCCTGCATGAGGAATAAATTGCAAGGTGAGCAGAAATAGCTGGAAAGCTATGCCATAGACAGTGATAGCCTGGTACGTAAAACTCTTGCAAACCTTATCATTTGTATTGTCGAGTAGGTCGGGACACGTGAAACCCTGACTGAATCCGGGAGGTCCACCTCCCAAGGCTAAATATATCTTACGATCGATAGAGAACAAGTACCGTGAGGGAAAGGTTAAAAGAACCCCGGAAGGGGAGTGAAATAGACCCTGAAATTGTGTGCGTACAAGGAGTCGGAGCTGATTTATCAGTGACGGCGTGCTTTTTGTAGAACGATCCAGCGAGTTATTTGACGTGGCGAGCTTAAGACAATTGTCGTAGGCGTAGTGAAAGCGAGCCTGAATAGGGCGAACATAGTCTCGTTAAATAGACCCGAAACCGAGTGACCTAACCATGGGCAGGCTGAAGCGTAGGTAAAACTACGTGGAGGGCCGAACCGTAGCGAATTGCAACACGCCCGGATGACCTGTGGTTAGCGGTGAAATGCCAATCGAACTCGGAGATAGCTGGTTCTCCTCGAAATAGCTTTAGGGCTAGCGTTGTACGGTAGCTGGTAGGGGTAGAGCTCTGTTTCGGGCTGGGGGTCGTAAGACTACCCACCCTTGATAAACTACGAATACTACCAGTGGAACTACAGCAGTTAGAACGGCGGGGCTAAGCTCGTCGCTCAAAAGGGAAACAGCCCAGACCATCGTCTAAGGTCCCTAAGTCTATGCTAAGTGGAAAACGAGGTGAGATTTCTTAAACAACGAGGATGTTGGCTTAGAAGCAGCCATTCATTTAAAGAGTGCGTAACAGCTCACTCGTCAAGAGATCTTGCGCGGAAAATGTAACGGGGCTAAAGCATAGCACCGAAGACATGGATGTGTGTATTTATACATGCGTGGTAGAGGAGCGTTGATATCTGCGTTGAAGTCGGATCGCGAGGTCCGGTGGAGCGTTATCAAGTGAGAATGCTGGAATGAGTAACCATAAGGCAGGTGAGAATCCTGCCCACCGAAAGAGCAAGGTTTCCTGGGCCACGATAATCGTCCCAGGGTTAGTCGGTCCTAAGCCGAGGCGCGTAGCGTAGGCGATGGACAACGGGTTAATATTCCCGTACTAGTGTTATTTTATCGGTAAGTGCGCAGCATATTAGTCGGAGCGGGTTCATGGTTATACCCGTCTAAGAAGGAGAAATACCTTCCAATGAAACGACCTTTTGGTCGAATTCCGGCGACAGTGCTGACTAGAAAAGCTTACTGATGCGTGGATAGCACTATCCGTACCGCAAACCGACACAGGTGCTCAGGTCGAGAAGACCAAGGTGTACGAGTGATTCTTCGTCAAGGAACTCGGCAAACAAGCGGCCGTAACTTCGGAATAAGGCCTGCCTTCTTTTTGAAGGCCACAGCTAAGGAACCCATGCAACTGTTTACCAAAAACATAGGTCTCTGCTAACACGAAAGTGGATGTATAGGGGCTGACGCCTGCCCGGTGCCGGAAGGTTAAGGTAAGAGGTTTACGCTTCGAACTGAAGCCCCGGTGAACGGCGGCGGTAACTATAACCGTCCTAAGGTAGCGAAATTCCTTGTCAGGTAAGTTCTGACCCGCACGAATGGCGTAATGATATGGGTACTGTCTCGACGAAGAGCTCGGTGAAAGTGCATTGACGGTAAAGATGCCGTCTGTCCGCAGCAGGACGAAAAGACCCCGTGCAGCTTTACTACAGCTTGGCATTGAGCCGGGTTATAACATGTGTAACTTAGGTGGGAGACTTTGAAGCTAAGGCGCTAGCCTTGGTGGAGTCGCCAGTGAAATACCACCCTTGTTATGATCTTGTTCTTACCAGGACCGTTATCCGGTTCTGGGACCGTGTCTGGTGGGTAGTTTAACTGGGGCGGTTGCCTCCTAAAGAGTATCGGAGGCGTTCAAAGGTTAGCTAACTACGGATGGAAATCGTAGTGATAGTGTATACGCATAAGCTAGCTTGACTGTGAGGGCGACAACCCAAGCAGGTACGAAAGTAGGAGTAAGTTTTCCGCTGTCCGTACATATTTGTACAAGAGTGTGGTATCGGCAGCGCTTTCGGATAAAAGTTACGCCGGGGATAACAGGCTTATAGCGCCCAATAGTTCACATAGACGGCGCTGTTTGGCACCTCGATGTCGGCTCATCTTATCCTGGAGGAGGAGCATCTTCCAAGGGTCGGGCTGTTCGCCCGTTAAAAAGGTACGTGAGCTGGGTTCAGAACGTCGTGAGACAGTTCGGTTTATATCCGCTGTGGACGTTAGGAAATTTGAGAGGATTCAATCTTAGTACGAGAGGACCAGATTGAACGCACCGCTGGTGTATCAGTTGTTCCACCAGGAGCATTGCTGAGTAGCTATCGTGCGGAATAGATAAGCGCTGAAAGCATATTAAGCGCGAAACTAACCTCAAGATTAGATTTCCCTATGACCTCCCTGAAAGACGATCAGGTTGATAGGCGCAAGGTGTAAGCACGGTGACGTGTTCAGCCGAAGCGTACTAATAGAGGCATTGACTTTTTACGAACCATGAACTCGGTCATTTTTGGCATAGTTCATGGTTAGCAATTGACTAGTTATTGGTGCTTACCAGCACCAAAACTTTAAGTTTGTATTTTTGCATCTCTAGCTACTTTGTAACCGTTGGACATCAAGTAAGATTTAGGAAGTTCCTAGACCTTATTTGGTGCCCATAGCCCGAGGGAAACACCTGTTCCCATGCCGAACACAGCAGTTAAGCCTCGGAGCGGTTACAATACTTGGGGTCCACCCCTGGGAAAATAGCGCGGTGCCAAGTTATGTAAGAGCCATCCTATAACGGGGTGGCTCTTATCTTTTGCTAGAAATTTTACAGACCAAGCTCAGGTTTAAGCATTAGAATAATACACATCAGTAATTATCCATTAGGAGAATGATATGTCCGGAACAACCAAAGGAGGCCTTCTAGCCGCCAAGAAGAACAAAAACAGGCATGGATCAGACTTTTACAAAAGAATAGGTGCTAAGGGTGGTAAAAGAGGGCACACAGGCGGCTTTTATGCTAACCGCGAGCTTGCGAGAAAAGCCGGATCCGTAGGGGGTAAAATTAGTCGACGCAAGTCATCTACATAAGTATGTTGACTATCAAGCAATAGCGTGATATCATAAGTATAATTTCGTTGGGAATATGAGGGTTTTCTTTTTTAGGAAGCCCTTTTATTTTTGAACGAGAGGCTTATTTAATTAAGGAGAACAACCTCATGGCAGGTACTAAAGCAGGCGGCCAAGCAGCAGCCGCAACAAACAAGAGGAAATACGGCGGCGACTTTTACGCTAAGATCGGTGCTAAAGGCGGTAAGTTAGGTCACACTGGTGGCTTCTACGCCAACCGAGAATTAGCTCGTCAAGCAGGTGCAAAGGGCGGTAAGATCAGCCGACGCACAAAGAAGTCTGCCTAAACTAAAAAGGCAGTAACAAATATCCCCCGGGATGACCCAGGGGATATTTTATTTATCAGGCACTTATTAAAGAGGGTTGTACGACTTTCTTAGTACTTCGGTAGGCGCGGCAGAATCTGTTAGACGATACCTTCCAGACAGTATGGCAATTAAAACAACGATAATGGACAAAGTCTCCCTGTTGGAGACTCTTATTATTACAACTTGGACAGATACTACGTTTGTATAGCCACTCTCTATATGTGTCTAAACAGTCCTCAATGTGGTCGTTACTTATGTCTATCTTGAATCTGTTGGCAACTTCCTTAGCCTTGGACCAAGCCTCAACTTCCAGCTTTAATAGCTCAAAATCTCCGTGGTAGTTTTTATGTTTGAGCAGGGCATGACCAGTCTCATGCAGAAGAGACCAGTTGTCTGAGTCGGTATACTCAGGGGTCTTCTTGTAGATAATGTAGTTGGTTTCCGGGGACCAGCAGAACTGTTTGCCGGACTTAAATTCCAGTTCTGGATAGGTCTTTTTGAGATCACTAATTAGTTTTTGCATTGCTTAGTTGTTTTGCGAGGTCATAGCAGCCGTAAACCACCGCCTCGTCAGGCCTTTGTGCTTTCATAATAGCAGGGATTTTGAGAATTGGCATGCGGTATTTCTCGATTTCTTCTCTTAAAAACTTACTGTATCTGTCGAAGTAATTACCGACACTTCCGCCTATTACTATTACCTCAGGCGCAGTGATGGCGATGAGGTGCACCATACCTTGGGCTATGTCATGACTTATTATTTTCCAAGTGGCCTCATCTGTTATGTCCTTGGCTTTTTTACCAAATCTCTTAACGATAGCTTTGCCGCTAGCGAAGTCTTCCCATGCTTCAATCCGGCCTTTGTGTTCTAGCATGATTGTCGTACCGCCTTCATCACCTATGTCATAATCTATCTCTCCATCAACTACCAGACCAAAGCCCAGGCCAGTGCTTATGGTGACGTAGAGGACCCTCGAGTATTTATCTTTTAAAAGCATTGACTCACTTAGTGCGGCCATTTTGGCATCGTTTGTTAAGAAGACTGGGCATTTAGTAATACGCTGAAAGTCTTTCCTTATTTCAACGTCTTTCCAGGGGATATTGCCAAAGGCGTGGGCAATGCCTTTCTTGCTGTCAAAGCTGGTTGCCGGTATGCCAGCTCCGCAGGCAATGTATTTATCTACCCCTAGGGCATCTATGGCGCCTTCCAAACGGCTTAGAAACTTCTTATAGCTCTCATCGGTAGCAATTTTTATCAGTTGTTTTATGACGCCATTTTCATCTAGTGCAGCTACAAATGTTTTAGTCCCACCAATATCTATAGCCAAGTACATAAGATAAAGTTTAGCATTTTAGCTTACACTTTACTAAATGGGGATTATCAGATACAATTATAGGTAATCTTAAGTTAGCAAATTAATCAGTTTTAAGGTGTTTAATGTAAGCCTCAGGCGAGCTTTGATTGCTAGCTTCAGGGAGATAATACTTGAGGAGGATGGCTGATGCCAACTACAGTGTCTATGGATGACCTGCTTGAGAAGAGCAAGGTTGAAAGTCTAAAACCAGGTGAGGTTGTCGAAGGTAAGATAACCGAGGTTAAGAAGAACGAGATCTGGATAGATCTCGGTGCTCGAGGTGTTGGAGTGGTTTTAAGACGAGAAATAGGCCATGGTCAAAAACTTGAACCGGGCCAAGAGATTACTGTAAGCGTTATTGACCCAGAGATGGATGAAGGATACGCACTGCTCAGCATGAAGCGGGCTGTTAAAGATCGAGGTTGGGATGAACTACAGAGGGTTCACGATGATGGTGAGATTATTGAGGTCGTTCCTTATGATGCCAACAGGGGCGGATTACTGGTCGAACTTGAAGGGATCCGTGGTTTTCTGCCGGTGTCGCAGTTATCTGCAGGCAATTACCCTAGAGTATCTGGGGCCGACAAAGACGAGATTTTACAGAAGCTTCACTCCCTTATTAACAAACCTCTGAGAGTCAGAATCCTCGACGTTAGCCGTAAAGATAATAAGCTTATATTCTCAGAAAAAGAAGCGACTAAGGGCGACACTCAAGCTAGGTTTGCCAAACTGAAGGTTGGTGACGAAGTAGAAGGTGTTGTAACTGGAGTAATAGACTTTGGTGCCTTTGTTAACGTAGATGGTATAGAAGGTCTTATTCATATCTCAGAGATATCTTGGGAAAGAGTAGACAACCCCAAGAACTACCTCAAAGTTGGGGATCAGATCAAAGCTAAGATAATTGCTATAGACAAAGACAGGCTATCCCTTAGCCTCAAGCAAATGAGTGAAGATCCATGGTTGAAACAGGTTAAGTCCTTTAAGAAGGGAGACAACGTAGAAGGTAAAGTAACCAGAATTACTCCCTTTGGAGCTTTTGTTCAGCTGAGTCCAAGCGTTGAAGCTTTGGTGCACGTCTCTGAAATGAGTGATGATGAAGCCGTTGACCCGGAGAAGCTATTCCAGCTAAACGAGAAGAAGCAGTTTAAGGTCCTAGATGTAGATCTAGAAAACCGCAAAATAGCGCTTAGCCTTAAAGAGGCCAAGGCTAAAGCTGTCAAAAAAGCTAAGACAACCAAGAAGACCGATGAAAAATAACTTTTAAGCAAAGGCTCCATGTAGGAGCCAGAAAGGAGCCGACTTATGCCAGAAAACGATACACAGGCAACCAAGATCGAGATAGAAGACATGATAACAGTCGGCAACCTAGCCGAGAAGTTATCTATACCTGTTTCACGTCTCATTGCTGAGCTTATGAAGAACGGCGTAATGGCCACTGTTAACGAAAAGTTAGACTTTGAAACCGCCCAGATTATTGTTGGGGAGCTAGATCTTGGTATAGATCTCGAGCGAAAGAAGGTAGAAGAGAAGGTACCTCTTCATAAAGAGGTCAAAAAGAACACGAAGGGGCAGTCTAGACCACCGGTTGTGGCGGTTATGGGGCATGTTGACCATGGCAAAACCAGCCTGCTAGATGCAATTAGAGGTGCTGATGTCGTTAAACATGAGGCTGGCGGTATTACTCAGCACATATCTGCTTACCAGATTGAGCACAACAAGCGAGTAATTACTTTTCTTGACACTCCTGGTCACGAAGCCTTTGCCGCCATACGAGAACACGGGGCACTCTTAACGGATATTGTGATCATTGTTGTGGCTGCCGATGACGGAGTAAAGCCTCAAACCATAGAAGCTATCCGCTTTGCTAAAAAGGCAGGGGTCAAGATAATTGTTGCCATCAATAAGATAGATAAAGATGGCACTGACGTTAACAAAGTTAAACAACAGCTTTCAGAGAATGACATATTAATCGAGGAATGGGGCGGTGACGTTGTTGCTCAGCCGGTATCGGCTAAGACTAAGGAGGGCGTTAAAGAACTTCTAGATATGATCCTTTTAGTTACTGACATTGAGGAATTAAAAGCAGATTTTAAGGCTAATGCTAGAGGTTTAATAATCGAAGCCCACGTAGAACAAGGCAGGGGTCCTGTCGCTCAAGCCTTAATAGAAGAGGGGACACTAAAAGTCGGTCAGTTTATCGTGGCTGGCTCTGTCTATGCCAAAGTCAGGAGTTTGCAAGCAAGTGACGGCAAACCCTTAAAGTCGGCTACGCCTTCAATGCCGGTGACTATTACAGGCTTCAAATCTTTACCCGAGTTTGGCGATGAGTTTACAGAGGTGAGCGACGAAAAAGAGGCTAGGAAGCTAAGCCAAGATAGGCTAAATAGCGTTATTCGTGAAGGGCGTACGGACATGGGTGGTGGCGAGTTGATCAGGCTTATTAACAGAGACAAGAAACTCACAGAGCTAAATATTATCATCAAGGCCGATGTACAAGGCTCACTGACATCTGTTATCGACAGCCTAAAAGCTATGGATACCGAGGAGGTGGCAGTTCGAGTGGTTAGTTCAGGACTTGGTCCAATAAGTGAGAATGACCTATATACAGCACATACTTCTGGAGCCATAATCTACGGTTTTAATGTGAGTCTGCCTACAAGTAGTAGGCAACAGGCTTCCAGGGACAAGATATCTGTCAGATTGTACCAAGTAATATATGAACTAATAGACGATGTTAAGGCAGAGCTTTCCAACCTTCTAGTTCCTGAGGTAGTTGAAACGGAGCTGGGTAGGTTAGTGGTTAAAGGTATATTCAAGACTACCAAAAGTGAGATAATCTGTGGCGGAGAGGTTACTAAGGGTAAACTTGTAGCTCCATCGCTAGCCAGGATAAAAAGAGACAAAGAGGTACTTGCTGAAGTAGAACTGGTAGAACTTAGGAAGGGGCCCCTGGAGACTAAAGAAGTCGTAGAAGGTGAAATGTGTGGCATGAATCTTAAAACTACCAAGCGAGTTGAGCTTATTGAGGGCGATTTTATAGAGGTATTTAGTAGAGAAGAGCAGCAGCGGAAGCTGCAATAATGATATAATGACGATATGTTGAGAATTGACAATTCTATGCTTCAAGAAGTCGGGCTAGGCAGCCTGTCTGACAGCGAGAAAAACAGTTTATTGAAGCACATATATGACACCCTAGAAATGCGTGTTGGTATGCGCCTGGCCGACCAGATGTCTAACCAGCAACTGGATGAGTTTGAGAAATACTACGAGTCTAAGGATGATGCCGGTGCTTTTAAGTGGCTTGAAACCAACTTCCCAAATTATAAGGATATCGTTCAGGAAGAATACGATAAGTTAAAGGCAGAAGTGACACAGTCTGCTCCTCAAATACTTAGCTCTTCGCAGGCACAGGTCCAACAGGCGGCTCAGCCTGCTTCCGGTGCTGCACAGACAAATCCAGTGCCGCCAGCCCAGTCTAACCCGTCAGTTCCCCCTACTAGTCCTATAGTAGATCCTGCCAGCCCACCACAGGCACCTTCGTCTCCTCCAGCGACTTTTCCTAGTGAACAACCACCAGCAGGTCCTGGATCAGTGCCGCCAGTAGGCTAAGCTACTTTGTATCCGGCCAAGAAAGCTTCGCTAGACATCTCTTTTTTGGAACCTGGTATGAGTTTATCGATAATAAAAATACCGTCTGATGTATATAGACCGAACTCGCTATTAGACTTATATATTTTGCCTGGGGTGCCCACGCCAGCAATAGAATGAGCTTTGGTAACAATTATATGTAGATCATTAAGAGTGAACCTACTTCTAGGCCACTCAGCAAAAGCTCTGACCTCTCTACATAGCTCATCGCTTGTCTTACTAAAATCCAAAATAGAGTCCTCCTTAGTAAGCTTCCTAGTATATGTTGGCTCTCCCGTTTGAGCGTAAGGCTTAATTTTACCGCTAGAGTATCCTGGTACCGTTTGCTTGAGCATATTGTCGCTTAGGTCTATCAGCTTATCTGTGAGCTCAGGAGTAGTTATCTCTTGGTCTAAGTCTAGCCTTTCTTGAGCTAGCAATGGTCCTTCGTCCATTTTTTCATTGATCAGCATTAAGCTCACGCCTGTCTGCTTGTCGCCACTAAGAATTGCAAAGCTTATTGGATCCGCACCTCTTAATTTAGGCAGGAGTGAGAAGTGGCTGTTAATAATGCCTAAGGGAAAGTAGTCGATTACAGCTTTTGGGATAATAATTCCATAATCTAAAACTATGCCCAAGCTGCTTTTAAATTGCTTGGACTCAAACAATTTAGACAGTTCTGCCTTGTTGCTTGCAGTAAAAGTTTTTAGACCCAGTTCTTTGGCTGCTTTCAGAACCGGCATTTCATAAAGGTGGTGAACGGGCTGAGGTTTGGTTATAACGGCCTCTATGTCTAGGTATTTGGCCATCTTTCTCAGCGCTTGAGCACTGACAGGGCCGCTACCAAAGAATACTGCTGTTTCTGATTTCTTTGTCATAATCTATTGGCTCCAATTTGCCGTCTTCTTTCAATTTATAAAATGCGCTTTCATCATCTTTAATTTTATCTATAAACATTATTCCCTTGCAGTGGTCAATTTCATGCTGGAAGATTCTTGCCAAGAAACCATCCACGCTTACCCTAAAGGCTTTACCGTTTTCGTCCGTAGCTTTCACTTTAACCTTTGAGTACCTGGGCACCTTGCCATAAATGCTTGGGACGCTTAAGCATCCTTCGAAGTCTGAGATAATTTCACCGTACTGCTTAGTTATTTCTGGGTTTATGAAGACTGTAAAATCTTGATTATCCTTATCTTCATAATTACGCCTAACTATTATGATTTTATAAGGTCTATCTATCTGTATAGCAGCCAAGGCAACGCCCACTTCGTGCTCTCTAGACTCATCCCAGTTAATGGTTGCCGACTTCATGTCGTCGATGATCTCTCTGATTTCGTCAGTAATAATGCCGACCTTCTTGGATTTCTGGCGGAGATGGGAATTAGGTAAGGTAATTATGTCTTCTTTTTTCATGGGTGTGAGCCTCGGGGACTAGTATAACCCAAGGATCAAAGCAGGTCCAAGGGGTCGATATCGTAAGTTAAGTTGGCTGGTAGGGCAGCAATCACTTTAAGAAGCTCATCTCTGGAGGACGACTTTATAACCAGCTGCCACTGATACTTGTCTTGAAACCTCTCATGGAAAGCTGGGGAAGGGCCTTCGATTCTTACTTTATACTTTCCTCGTAACTCCTCTTTTAAGTTAAACGCAGAAGTCTCTGCGCTCCTCGGGGTTGATCGTCTAAAAGTAACCTTTAGCAGATAGCAGAAAGGGGGGAATAAGAACTTACGACGGCCCTCGATTTCATACTTATAGAAGTCTTTGTAGTTAGAATTAAGTGCGTACTTTATAACTTTTTGATCGGGCTGGTAGGTTTGAATTACTGCGTTACCTGATCTATGACCTCTGTTAATCCTGCCAATAACTTGGCTAAGTAACTGAAAAGTACGTTCCTCAGAAGAGAAGTCTGGCAGGTACAGGCTGGTATCTGCTAAAAGTACTCCTACCAAACCTAATTTTGGCAGGTCTAAGCCTTTAGTGATCATTTGAGTCCCGACTATTATATCTACCTGACCAGACAGCATGTCATCGTATTTGTGTTCAAATTTCTCACTACTTTTGTTGTCAGTATCGAACCTAACTATGGATCTTTTGGGGAATAATTGTTGGATTTCTTCAACAATAGCCTTAGTACCTGAAGACTTAAACACTACATCTGTGTTGTTGCAAACTGGGCAATTACTAGGGGTACTCTGATGATAGTTGCAACTATGACAACGCATTAGGTGACTATCGCCATGATAAGTAAGTGGCAGATCGCAGTGTGGGCAGAGAGCTTGCCAACCGCAATTGTCGCACATAATTACCCGAGCCGTGCCGCGGCGGTTCAGGAACAAAAGCACTTGTTCGTCTTTCGAGAGAGCTTCATTTATTTCTTTAATTAAGGTTTGGCTTAGATTGCGAGAACCAGCAAATTCGCTGTGATCCTTCCTATCAACAACAATAATTTTGTTATCTAGCGCCTTTGGACCTTTGGCCAGTTCATTTAGTTCAATAATTGGTCTCTTTTTCTCCTTAGACAGATAGTAGTCTGCGACTAGAGGGGTTGCCGAACCAAGTACCAGGATTGAGCTGTTAAGACTAGCTAGCTTGGCTGCAACTCTAGTAGATAGATACTGTGGGGCTTGCTCTTGTTTATAGCTGGAATCGTGTGCCTCGTCGAGGACTATGAGTCCAAGCTTCTCTAGAGGCAGGAACAGGGAAGATCGTGGGCCAATAACTACTAGTGGTTCAGCGCTATATAGACATTTAAGCCAGGCTTTGCGTCTTTGGGCAGGAGTCTGTTTGGAGTGAAATACAACTACTCGATTGCCAAAGACCTCTCTAAAACTACTGGCGAGCGGAGTTGTTAAGCCAATTTCAGGAGTAAGGATTATGACGGACTTGCCATGTTCTATTACCTGATACGCTAGCTCCACATATACTCTTGTTTTGCCGCTGCCCGTCACTCCGTGGAGAAGATAGTTATTTTTAGTCCTCATTGAGTCTACGGCTTGCTCTTGCTGCTTATTTAGCTTTGGTAGTCCCTTAACGTTGATCGCAGAAAAAGTTTCACTAGGAACCTCTACGTTGCTGAGGTTCTCGGGCAGCAGCTGCTGAGCTATGGTGCCAAGAGGTGCAGGATAGTAGGCTAGTAACCACTCGGCTAGTTTAATTAAATTAGGGGGCAACGAAGGTAGGTCTAATGCTTCGGTGATGGGCTTAGTTTTAAATTTAGGCTTAGTAGTGACCTTACTAACAAAGCCCAGAACAGTGGTATTTTGAAGCTCGACTCTTACAATTGAGCCGATACTAAGACGTTTGTCAAAGCTATAGGTAAGAGGTTCAGATCCATGATAACGCCTGCTTCTCACCCACACATGGTAATAAAACATATTATTAGTATAGTCTAAATGCTTACCCAGATATTTTTTCTTGCCTTAAATAAAATTGTTGTTTATACTAAAAGCAACGTTGTTTGGATAACAATAAGAGGTAGTAAGAATTATGTTGGATGTGTTTATCACTTCGAGAGTCAGGCGTAAAATAATTGTAATTTATGCTAAGTACCCAGATTTTAAGACGCATGTACGCGGACTAGCTAAGCTAATTAAAGAAGATGCTGGCAATATCCAAAGAGAGCTTAAGCGCCTGGAGAAGGTCGGCTTTTTAACTAGCGAACGACAGGGCAACACCAAGGTATATTCTACAAATAAGCAATTCCCAATCTTTAGAGAACTACAGAGTATAGTGCTAAAATCACAACGCACAGCTCAGCAAAAGAGGGTAACTGGCTAAAGGTTGAAATATCCACCTCTGTAAAGTACAATACCTCACATGATACAAGTTTCGAGAAAAGACTCCAAAGAATCAACAGAGAACCTCCTAAGAAGGTTCAATAGGAAAGTTCAGCAATCTGGACTCATTGCTAATGTTAAGCAGAATCAGTATTTCCAGAAGCCTATAAGCAAAACGGAAAGACGAACCAAGGCTATCGTTCGCCAAGAGAGAAAGAATATTAAGCTCAAGAAAATCAAGCTAGGCCAGAGGTAGAAAGCTATGCTTGAGGCTAAGCTTGAGCAAGATATAAAAACAGCCTTGCTGGCAGGTGACAAGCGTAAGGCTACTACGCTACGAGGGCTAAAGGCAGTTCTCTTAAACGTAAAAGTTGCTGAGGGCAAACGGGATAGTGGTCTAAGCGACAATGAGGTGATTGAAAGTCTAGCTAAAGAAGCTAAAAAAAGACAAGAAAGTGCCGACTTATACATTCAAGGAGGAAATAAAGAACGTGCCGACCAGGAGCTGGCAGAAAAGGCCATTATAGAAGAGTATTTACCTCCAAAACTAAGTGATGACGAGATCGGCAATCTCATTACACAAGCAATTAAAGACACTGGTGCTGCTGGCCCGCAAGACATGGGCAAAGTTATTGGAGCGGTAAAGGCTAAGACTGGCGCCGGGGCAGATGGTGCCCTTATCGCCAAACTAACGAAAGAAAAACTTCAATGATACTTCTAATGGGTATAGCTGGATCGGGCAAGGGGACACAAGGTAAAATGCTGGCTGATCAGTACAACTACCACCTATTTTCTATGGGCGAGATACTCAGAATGTATCTAACGGGCGAACAGAGACAGCGAATAGTTGCCGGTAACCTACTAGGCGACGATGAAACTATAAAGATAGTAGATAAGCTTCTAAACGACATACCCGACGAAGAAGGGATAATTTTAGACGGTTTTCCTAGAACCATACCTCAGGCGAAGTGGCTGATCGAACAGTCCAAGTCAGGTCGATTCAAACTCAAGGTCGCTCTGCATTTGGTTGCCTCAAAGCGAGCAGTAAAAGACCGGCTAATCAAAAGGGCTAGGCTTGACGATAACGAAGACGCCATCGAAAAGCGATTCTCGGAGTATGATAAATCAACCATGCCACTTGTTCGTTGGCTGGATGAGCACGGAGTAAAAGTGGTCAATATTGAAGCTGAGCACTCTATAGAGGAAGTAAACAAGCAGATCAGAGATGCTCTCAAGAATGTGTAGCGACATTAGCTATGACTACTAAACCAAAAACTACTAGCGAGATCAAAGCCATGCGTGTCAGCGGTGAGATCCTTGCGAACGTACTTAAAGAGCTGTCTAAGAAACTTCAGCCCGGCATGACGACTAAAGACCTTGCTGTTATTGCTGACAAGGAACTAAAAAGACTCGGTGGTGAACCCGCCTTTTTAAATTATCAAGGTTTTCCAGACGTAATATGTATTTCTGTTAACGACGAAGTTGTCCATGGCATACCAAGCCCGCATAGAGTTATTAAGTCCGGCGATCTAGTTGGTATGGATTTAGGTGTGATCTATAAAGGCATGATAACCGATGCCGCAGTAACCGTTATAGCGGGGAAGCCAAATCGCTCGGCGGACGAAAAGCTGGTTAAAGACACAAAAAAAGCTTTAAGTGTTGGCATAAAAGCTGTACATGACCAGGTGCGTACAGGGGACATAGGCTACGCTATAGAAACTTATTTAAATAAATATAAATACGGCATAGTCAGAGATTTAGTTGGTCATGGGGTAGGGCATGAAGTTCATGAAAACCCTAACATACCCAACTTTGGCCGTCGTAACACCGGGCCCTGGCTAAATAAGGGGATGACAATAGCGATAGAGCCGATGGTAACGCTTGGTTCAGGAGACGTTAAGATCGCAGGTGACCGCTGGACAGTTCTAACGGCGGACGGTTCAAACTCGGCACATTTTGAGCACACCGTCCTAATAACAGACAGGGGCGCTGAAATCTTAACCACGTTGTCTGACTAAACCTTTGGCGCTATACTGATTAGCAAATGAAACCGCAACAATTTGTCGGATTAGATGTTGGCACCAGTAACGTCCGTTGTCTTGTTGGGACTTTCGATCCAAATACTAGCTCGATGCCATCTATCATCGGTCACGGGCAGTCAGAAAACCAGGGGATGAGAAGGGGAGCAGTAGTCCATGTCGACGACGTTGCGGAGGCAATTACTAAGGCCGTTATGGAAGCCGAGCGTATTTCTGGCATGAGCATAGACAGGGCAACAGTTAACGTTAATGGCTCACATGTAAGTGGCATTAACTCCGACGGAGTAATAGCGATTAGTGCTGCAAACCGGGAAATTACACCCGAGGATAGGCTAAGAGTTGAAGAGGCTGCGACGATTGTAAAGCTACCTACTAACAGAGAAATTATCCAATTTTTTGCTAAAAACTATTCGCTAGATGGCCAGAAGAACATTAAAGACCCTGTTGGCATGAACGGCGTAAGACTAGAAGTCGATGCTCATATGGTAACTGCGGCTACACCAAACTTACGTAATCTAGATATGGCACTAGAAAAAGCCGGGATTACCCCCACTCATCACACAGTGTCGTCGCTTGCAGCAGCTGAGGCAGTCTTTACTCGTCAACAAAAGGAAGCCGGGACGGCTCTAATTGATATTGGCGCTGGGACAACTAACTTAATAATTTTTGAGGACGGAGAAGTCCAATATGTGTCTGTTCTGCCGATGGGAGGCCAGCATATAACTAACGATTTAGCGATCGGCCTAAAAACGGATCTGGATATCGCCGAGAAAGTGAAGGTAAAGTGCGCTGATTTAAGGCAAGGACATAATAAGAGCACGGCTGTCGTCAAGCTAAACGACAAAACACATACCTTTCCCTTTGATGACGTCTCAATGATAGTCGAAGCCAGAGTAGAAGAACTTATGGAGTACGTAGATAAAGAGCTACAAAAGGTTAAGAAGTCGCATAAACTTCCTGGCGGTATTGTGCTTACCGGTGGCACCTCTAATTTGCCTGGCATTGAAGAAGTTGCCAGGAATAAGCTGGAGTTAGCCGCTAGGAAGGGCAAACTTCACAATATTGGTGGGCTTGTAGATACAGTAGAAGACTCCGGCTATATTACGGTCGTTGGATTAATGCTTTTGGACATGTTGCTACTGCCATCGTTGCCACCCGAGCAAGCTGGACGACATACCGCGCGAAGCGCTAAATCGCTTATTAAGAACGTATATAACCATATAAAGCCTTAGCTGAACATAAAAAATATCTATCTGAATAAATATTATTGGAGTTTTTGGCTGTCAAAAATTTGGCCAGAATCCTTTGATTAAATTTATTGAACTTTGTGAGTAGCTCAGTTATACTAACAGGCATATTCATAACCAAATGTTTGTTGGAAAGAAGGGGATTTTATGGCGCAAGTTGTAGAGCCGGCAATCGAGACTTTTGCCCAGATTAAAGTAATTGGCATTGGCGGTGCCGGAGGTGCAGCCATCAACAGGATGGTTGAAGCGGGAATTGAGAACGTTGAGTTCGTGGCTATTAATACTGATGCTCAGGCATTGCACCATTCCCTAGCACATAAAAAGATACATATAGGCAAGGACGTTACCAGAGGGCTGGGGGCAGGTGCTGATCCAGAGATCGGCGAACATGCTGCCAAAGAATCAATTGACGATATCAAAAAGGCCATAGAAGGTGCTGACATGGTCTTCGTGACTATTGGTGCGGGAGGTGGTACAGGAAGTGGTGCCGGTCATATTGTTGCCGGGATCGCCAAAGAACTAAACGCCTTGGTAGTTGGTTTTGCCACAAAACCTTTTGCTTTTGAGGGTGAAAAGAGAAAGCGCAATGCCGATATTGCCATCGACAAGCTGAGAGGATCAGTCGATACGCTGATCGTTATTCCTAATGATCGTCTGCTACAAACAATTGACCGAGAAACACCTCTACTAGAGGCTTTTAAAGTAGCTGACGACGTCTTGAGACAAGGCGTACAGGGGATCTCTGACTTAATCACAGTTCACGGCATGATTAACCTCGACTTTGCAGATGTAAAAACAGTCATGGCTAAAGCCGGATCAGCCCTTATGGGAATCGGACGAGCCAGCGGAGAAGACAGGGCTGTTGAGGCTGCCAAGCAAGCTATTGAATCGCCCCTACTTGAAGTTTCAATCGACGGTGCTAGAGGCATCCTATTCAATGTTATTGGTGGTAACGACCTAACTATGCACGAGATTAATGCCGCTGCCGAGACCATAACTACAGCTGCTGATCCAGACGCCAACATCATCTTTGGAGCGACCATTAACCCACAACTGGAGGGAGAAGTCATCATCACTGTAGTAGCCACCGGCTTTGACGCTTCATACTACGCCGACAGAGAGAAGATAGAGAAACCAAGCAAGGTTATTGCTAGCGAACTAGAAAATCTCAATTCAAAATCTGATGAGAAGGCTCTATCAGAGATAGACATGGACCTCGATGAGCAAGAAGTTCCTGAAGAACATGACTTTTCTAAGGAGACATCCATGCCAAACATTTGGTCAATAGACCACGAAGAAGAGGGTGAAGAGAAAAAAGAAGAGGACTCCCATGACGAGGAAGATAAAGAACACTCCGACGAGTCATCGGATCATGATGAAGTAGTGACTAGCGATTTGGAAGAAAAAGTTGAAGAACCGTCATTTTTGAGACGACTTAGACGCAAAAAATAAAGCCTAAAATTTTAGTAATTTGGGGAAAATTGCCAAGCTTAAGCTGTTAAAAGGCATAACTCCGTATTAAATAATACAGCGAAAAATTGCTTGCAAAACACCATGGATGGGGTTATATTGAAGTAACGCAGCACTATATGTGGAAAATACAAAAATGCACATATATTAAAGCGCTGAGCACATTTAATAAATCAAGTAGGAGGCAGTATGAGATGCACCCAATGCCAAAGCGAGGATATCAAGGTTATTGAATCCCGCGATGTGGCAGAAGGCCAAGCCATACGTCGCCGACGCATGTGCAACGAGTGCGGACACCGTTTTACTACCTATGAAAGGCTAGAACGGCCGCAGCTAATCGTAATTAAGAAAGACGGGACGCGCGAGTTGTTCAACCGAGCTAAACTTCTAGCTGGACTATATCGCGCCTGTGAAAAAACACCGGTAACCAGCCTAGAGCTGGAAAAACTTATCGATTCAATCGAGCAAGAGATATATGCTAGCGGAGAGCAGGAAGTTCAGTCGGCGCAGATAGGCGACATGGTCATGGACCATCTGGCTAGGCTTAACGAGGTGGCATATGTCCGCTTTGCTAGCGTCTATAGACGTTTTAAGGATATAGCGGGCTTCGAGCATGAGCTATCTCTGGTACGGCAAGGCAAGCATATTGTTAACTAAAACAAAAACACTAAAACTAAATTAACTAAAAAGTCTAAAAATAAAATTAGACAAGAAAGAGGGTCAAGATGGGACAAACTACCAGTTTAGGGGTGGCGAGGCTATTCACATCGCCAAAAAGCAAGGCGTACGACCAACTTAAGTGGGTCAAAAGGGATTCGCTAATTAAGAATCCTGTCGAAGATAAGCCGGTCTTTGAGCAGAAAGACGTGGAGTTTCCAGATAGCTGGTCACAAAACGCAATTAATATTGTCGCTCAAAAATATTTTACCGGTACGCCGGGGACAAAAACCCGCGAAAGTTCGCTAAAAACATTAATTAACCGTGTAGCTGACACAATCACCAGACACGGTGTTCAAGAAGGTTATTTCTCGAGTGATCAGGAGGCTGAGGACTTCAATGAAGAACTTAAGTACATCCTGGCAACTCAAAGAGCTGCCTTTAATAGTCCGGTTTGGTTTAATATTGGCGCTACATCCAGATCACAGCAGGCCAGTGCCTGTTTCATACTTGGCGTAGAAGATACGATGACTTCAATCCTTAACTGGTACCGTGAGGAAGGTATGATCTTCAAGGGCGGTAGCGGTAGCGGTGTTAATCTTAGCCCACTAAGGTCAAGCATTGAAGCACTAGGCAAAAGTGCCGGTACAGCTAGTGGCCCACTCAGCTTCATGCGTGGAGCCGACTCCAGCGCTGGTGCTATTAAGAGTGGCGGTAAAACTAGAAGAGCTGCCAAGATGGTTATCTTGAATGTTGATCACCCAGACGTTGAAGAGTTCATCTGGTGTAAAGCTATAGAGGAGAGAAAAGCTCGCGATCTACAGTCCCTAGGTTGGGACATGAGTTTGGATGGAAAAGACTCCTTTAGCGTCCAGTACCAGAACGCCAACAACTCAGTCAGAGTAACTGATGCTTTCATGAAGGCAGTCGAGAATGATCTAGACTGGGATCTCAAGGCAGTAACTACAGGCAAAACAGTTAAGACAGTTAAAGCTAGGGAACTAATGCGACAGTTTTCCGAGGCAGCTTGGGAATGTGCTGACCCAGGAATGCAGTACGACACCACAATTAACAGATGGCACACTACACCTAATGCTGGCAGGATCAACGGGTCCAACCCTTGCAGTGAGTATATGCATTTGGACAACTCAGCTTGTAATCTAGCGAGCCTGAACCTGCTTAAGTTCCTAAAAGAAGACGACGTCTTCGATATTAAAGCTTTCATGCATACAGTCGAGATCATATTCACGGCGCAGGAGATACTAGTGGGCTACAGCGAGTACCCAACCGAGAGCATTGCTAAAAACGCCAAGGCCTACCGAGAACTAGGCATTGGCTACGCTAACCTCGGCGCCCTTCTTATGGCGCTAGGTTTACCATATGACTCAGATGAGGGAAGAGCTATAGCTGCTACCATAACAGCTATATTGACAGGACACTCCTACGCTACCAGTGCAAAGATTGCCAACCGAGTTGGTCCTTTCGCTGGCTATGCTAAAGACCGAGAAGGCATGCTAAAAGTTCTTAAAATGCACCGAGCGGAAGTGTCTAAGATAGATGCTAGTTTAGTGCCCGAAGAACTACTAAGTGCAGCGGCCAGTGCTTGGGACGAGGCTGTAGAGCTAGGTGAACTATATGGGGTCAGAAACTCGCAAGCTAGTGTTCTAGCGCCAACTGGAACAATTGGTCTGATGATGGACTGTGATACCACTGGTATTGAGCCCGACCTGGGGCTCATGAAAGTTAAGAAATTAGTTGGTGGGGGAACCATGAGTATTGTTAACCAAACGGTTCCCAGGGCTTTGATCTCTTTGGGCTACACCAAGAAACAAGCTGAAGATATCGTTGCCTATATCGATGAAGAGAAGACAATTCTTGGAGCACCACACCTTAAAGCCGAACATGAGAGCGTCTTTGCTTGCTCAATGGGCGACAATGCTATTCACTACTTAGGTCATGTCAAGATGATGGCTGCCGTTCAACCGTTCATTAGTGGGGCTATCAGCAAAACTGTTAACATGCCCGAAGAAGTTAGCATAGAAGATGTCCAGCAGTTGCACATAGACTCCTGGAAGATGGGTCTAAAGGCTGTTGCTATCTACCGAGACAACTGCAAGGTTGCTCAACCTCTTAGCATGGCTAAAAAGGATGCTAAAGAAGAAAGTTCACCTCGAGATATTTCTGGAGATATAGAGAAGTACGTTGTTAGGGGTGCGGTAAGAAAACCACTACCTAAAGTTAGGACCGCTAAAACTTTCTCTTTCCGAGTCTCAGATAGCCACGGATACTTTACCGTCGGCGAATATGAGGATGGAACTCCAGGTGAGTTGTTCATTAACATCGCTAAGATGGGTTCAACGCTAGCTGGTCTTATGGATTCTTTCGCTAGATCGGTAAGCTACGGTTTGCAGTACGGCGTACCTCTTAAGACTTACGTCAATGGACTTAGCTACATGAGCTTCGCTCCTTCAGGCATTACCGATGATCCAGCCATTAGAACGGCCTCTAGTCTCATAGACTACATCTTTAGGAGATTAGCCATGAGCTACCTGAGCTTTGATGATCGACTGGAACTTGGCCTAGCATCGATAGATGACATGCCAGAAACCCAGACTACACTCATTGATAGTAACGATGATCCCGTAGAAGAGCCTAAGGAGCCTACAATAGCTGAAGTAAAGGTTCAGCCAGATGTCCAAGCAGTAGAAGAACCAGTCAACCAGACACAAATTCTAGAGGAAAAGACGGAGAAAACCGAAACAGTTAAGGATACAACGGCGCCACTTTGCTACAACTGTGGCAACCAAACCCAAAGGGCTGGTAGCTGCTATGTCTGTACTAGTTGTGGTAGTACTACTGGCTGCAGCTAAAAAGCTTATGCTAGAATGTCATAAGTTATGCGTTTACTGATCCTATATCGGCCTGAATCTGAACACGGCAGAACAGTTGAGGAGTTTGTCAATGATTTCCGAAAGACACATGACACCTCATTTCTAGAGGTCATCAACATAGACTCCAGGGAAGGCATTGCTACGGCCACCCTTTACGACATCGTTGAGTACCCAGCTATATTGGTACTGCAAAGCGATGGCTCGGTTCAAAAAATTTGGCAGGGTGCA
>Ga0335073_10001625_pt1 | contig 30174 bp, 30 predicted proteins | sample Lox_Sample_22_FD_207093 | JGI IMG/M metagenome (GOLD analysis project Ga0335073, IMG submission 207093) | Soil microbial communities from Loxahatchee National Wildlife Refuge, Florida, United States - Lox_Sample_2.2 | ecosystem: Environmental > Terrestrial > Soil > Wetlands | place: USA... | reverse complement strand
CAAACGACGCGGGATTCCCACTTTCCCCCAGCCACGACGGCGGCGATCCGTCCTCCGTCGTCCTGGAGGTTGAAAGCCAAACCCCGAGTGCTAACTTATGACTGGACCAAAAACGGGGGGCAGGTCACTGGAGTGAAAGGGTTGCCACGATACTTGAGGGCCGCGTGCCAAGGCACCTCGTCCTCATTCGTTTTGAATATTCGTGAAACTTCAGCTGCATACCAGTCGTAGAACTCTTGCGCGAAACGAAGACATGATTGCTCCTTACTAGGCGAGGACCCCTGTGCGTGCAAAGGGAGCGTCGCCACGGAGACCGCGACACACGCTAAGGCAGTAAGTTTTCGCTTTGGCGTCGTCATTTCGAGAACCTCCTCTTCACTTGCGGCGATATATGACGAAGTTCGTCAATGAGCCGGAATACGCCGTTTGATTTCCGAAGGCATCGTATGTGTAGGTCTGCGTTGGTGAACGACTCGAATTGGTCAAGGAGGTTACGGGGCCGACGCCGTCTTGCTCGTAGTAACTGACAGTGGTGCCACGCCACATGACCAAACGTTCATCGACACTGGGACCTTGCGTATAGCTCTCGACCTCGCTGCCCGAGGCATTCGTTGTCTCGACCAGATTGTTGCCGTCATACGCAAAGATGGTCGTCGCGGTGGGCGAGATTTTCTCGATGCGCCTGCCGAACGGATCGTATCTGAAGGTTACCGGATTTGGCGGCATTTAATTGTCGAGAGCCTCGCCAACATTTCATCCTTCAATCGCGAGGCGTCTGGCGCAGCAATTTGTGTGTGCTGGAGTATTAGGATCAGCTGCTTCTGCTTTGTCTCTAGTTGGCACGGAGGGGCGTCATACCAGGTAAACGACAGGTATGGTAATTCCTTCAACCAATCATCGAACTCGCGGGGATGAGCAGCCATTGATACGAAGAAAGCCTGCGGATTCTCCTCCATAACGAAAAGGAATGCGTTAGACAGATCCAAATTACCCGCTCCAAGCGTCTGACGTTGATCCCAGAGCTTCATGAGGCCTGGCATCGTCTCAGTCTCTATGAACTGAGTGTTACCCAAGCTTAGTGCAGCTCTTCCGATTAGGGTATTCAGCTCGGAATCGAACGCTTGATTCGCTCTCGTTGCGGTATCCCCGTTTGACTGCCGCGCAAAAGAACACGGGGCGAAAACGAGGAGTAACAATCCCGCTAAGCCGATCACACACCTTGACGCAGCACTCATTGGATCACCACCGTTATAGTTGTCGGCTGACCATCGCTCGACTCGTTCAACGTCATCTAATCACCCAAATTAAACATGAGCACCAGAGAGAGTGCCATCGCGCACCCGAAGTTATTTACCACAGTCGCGGTAGGTTGCTACTGGCAATCTCTGATGCCCAATGGCGTCCCTCAGGAGACCGCCGTGCCCAGCGCGAACATCACCGTCCTTTCCTTCGGGCTTCGGGGCGCAGGCAAGGAGCCGTCGGTGGGTCGGAATTGCGTGCTTAAAATGGCCTTAAATGTGGCGTTTTGCATGTCAAACAGGCTTATTTGGCGGCCATTTCATGGCTGGTTGATTGAGCTGTGACGCCGGGCTGTTGACGACGCCAGGGGTCAATCGCCCCTCCGGGGCTTTATCTTTCGGGGCGTATGGTTCCCGACATTCCGCTTCGCTGCATGCCGGGCTAAGTACAATTGCCCCTGCCTACGGCAGGCGGGCTCCGGTGCTCTCGCGCTGCTGCGGCAGCTGGTTGCCGACGGTGACGAGCTAGAGTGCTGGCCACAGAGGCTGTTGCCGCGTTGGATGGATCCGGTGATTCTGGGGAACTCGGTCGCTTCGATTGGGGCGGCCGGCTGACGGCTCTGATTGCGCATGGGGCTGAGCGCTTGGGTGGCAGGGCGGTTTATTCGCGACTGTTCTAAAGGCCAGCGTGACTGATTGGAGTAGCACTGTCCTGCTTCGCCCCTTGGCCGTATCCACACTGTGGCTTACTACGGTAGCTGTGAGGTTACATCCGGCTGCCCTCTTTTTACCGGGTATCTTCAACGAAGCCGGAGATCCTCAACGAAGGAGTGCCTATGCGAAGAACATTCTTTTTGGCCGCGGCCCTGTTTTTCAGCGTTTCGATTTGTTTGACAGTTGGCGGGGAACTAGCCGTGGCGCAGGGGCCTGCGGGGAACGGCGCGTCCGCAGCCGCGCAGGAGAGCTCGCACAGCGCGGATTCCCTTAACCCGGTGAAGTGGCTCAAGAAAGATTCCAAGGATTCCGGCGATGCGGCCGGAAACAGAAGCGAGGAAGAAGAGAAGCTCACTCCGGTGCTGCGAGCCCATGGGGTGCTAGCCGCCGACGCTACCGCGAGCGACGCGTGCGCGCCGTTCACGGCATTGGATGGATGCCTCGCTGCCCTTCACGCCAGCCACAACCTCAAGATGGATTTCTATTGCCTCCGCGCCGACGTGACGGGCGTGAACAGCGGTGCGGATCTCTCCGGCTGCAGAGTCGCTAGTGATGGGAAAGCTCAGAGCCTGAACAAGGCGATCCATCAGCTGCAGCCCGATGCCAACGCCAAGGCCGCCGCAAAGGACGCCGAACAGCAGGCCAGCGACGACCTGAAGCAAATTGGAGGCTAGCCGCGAACGGAGCAGCGGTTCGCTCGCATGGCGTTAGTTGGCGGAAGAGCGGTTGATGTGGTCGATGACGATGACCTGGTTGTAAATGCCATGTCCCGCGGTTCGCGGCTCCTGCGTCCTGGGCTTCACATGTTCGGTAACTGCGATGGCGGGCGATAGAGCCGAGCGAACAGGAGGAAGAGGAGGATGAGGACGAGCCCCATAGCCCAGCTTGCTTCGGGGCCGAAGGCGCCGCCGGTGAGCCAAGCGGGACCGGTCCAGGAGGTTTGGAGCAGGTGCCCTGCGGCGAATTTGCCAGCATCGCGACCGGAATAGAAAAAGGTGAGAGCCCAGTCGAAAGCAGCGTGAAAACCTATGATAAAGGCGAGCGAGCCGGTGCGGCGAATCGTCAAACAGCCGAAGAGCGCGAACAGGGCCGCGCCGAGGCAGACTTGCCAGTTCCCGTAGGGTTTGAAATACAGCGCACCAAAGCCGATGGAGATGAGCACGGCAGCAGGCCAGAAGTGAATTCCATCAGCGAGAGTCCTTAGCAGATAGCTGCGAAAAGCGACTTCCTCGGCGAGTCCGAGGGCGAAGGCAGCGAGGAGCCACCAGAGAGCGGAATAGGCGAGCGCGCGTCCATGGACGGCAAAGCCAGCGACATGGTAGCCGTGAAGCGCGGCGATAAGTGCGATGAGGAGGGAAACGGCCAAAAATCCCCAGAGCAGGCCTTGCCAGAAGAACCGGCCGAAAAAAGTTCGCGTGGGAATGTAATAGTCGCGCAAGCTGAGGTGTTCGGCGCGGCCGGCGATGAGAGTGGCGACGACCACAGCTGCGAGAAGCGCCGCGCTGCCGACGATCAGCCAGCGGGGATCGAGGAAATGGGATTTGATGGCGTTGAGTTGGATTGGGGTGACGCTGATCGCCAGCGCGAGTACGACCTGGACTCCTAGAACGATCACAAGCCAAGAGAAAAGACGCCAGCCGATGCGGAAGCCGCGGTTCCTGGCGAATATTGCAGCGGCGCTCATGAGACTTGTCCCCGGGCACGATAGTACACCCTTACGCCATCAATGGGACTGCGTCAGTTCGTAGACGGCTTTTCGATGTGGTCGATGATGACGATCTGGCGGGTGCCTTTGGCGGCGGTGAGCTTCAGTCCGAGCTGCTCCTTGATCGCGGTGAGGAGGGTCGCTTCCGGCTGAGTGTCCGCCGATTGGGAGGGGGCATCGTCGGCGGCCGTGAATCCGGGAGTAGTGGCGCCGCCGGGGGAATATTCGAGGCGGATATCGTACTTGCCGGTGAGCCCGGTCTTATCGACGATCGTACGGCCGGTAACTTTGTAGAGCCATGCGGAAAACGAGTCGAGGGTCATGGCGCGCGTTTCGAGAAGGCGGTTCGGCCCGTCATTCAACATGAGAATCAAATGGCATGGTTGTCCACCGGCGGGCTGAGGGGCGCGGAAGTGGCCGTCAGGCGCAAAAACCGGATTTCCCGTGGCGGGGTCGCGCGGAACGTCTGCAGGCGGCACATCAATCGCGCAGCTGCCGGTGGCGGGCTTTAATTTGGAGCCGCCTTTATCGACCGTGAGCTCATAGGCCGGGCCGCTTCTGGTTTCGCGATGGATTTTCAGGTGGAACCTGTCTTCGAGCAGCGACTGCATCATGGGCCCGAGCATCATCGGCTGGCCGGGAGTGCCGTCCGCTCTGGCCTCGATCGTATAACGGTCCGAAGAAACCCAGGACGGGGCCCCCTCGATTGGCGGCGCCTGAACCGCGAGCGCGCGCTGCTGGCCGTCTGCAAAGGTGATGTAGGCGTCCTGGAGCAGCGTCATTACGGTGACGCATTTTTTGATCACGAGATTGGGCGACGGCCCGGTGTCTCCCAAGCCTCCCATTTCGCGAAGAGGCGCGGCTACGTTTCGATCGCAAGGATGGATGGCAGCGACTTCGAATTTCCCAGCGGGCGGCGCCGGGGACTGAGCCTGGAGCGCCGGGACGTTTGCGGCTCCGATCAGCAGACCGATTGCTACCGGAATAGCCAGCGCGGCTGCTGCAACGGCTGCGAGCAGAAGCTTCTTTGCGCGACTCAACCGCGCGAAGCCGCGATTTAACATGATGGCCTCGATCCTTCGCCGGATGCTCGCACCCGATACGCCGGACGCGGCTGCGAGCGGCGATTGCGCGTAGAACTTGCAGACGTTGAGGATCGCGTCGGCATAGATTTCGGGTTGGCTGCCCTGGCGCAACACTTCTTCGTCGCAAGCTTGCTCGCGCTCTTCCACGAGCCGCGCGCCGATCCACCAGACAAGGGGATGGAACCAGAAGGCCGCTTCGACCAGCATGTGAATCGCGGCAAAGAGATTGTCACGACGGCGGACGTGGCAGAGTTCGTGCGCGAGAACGGTCTCCAGTTCCAGTGGTGTGAGCCGCTCGGTAATTCCCTCGGGGAACAAAAGGACAGGACGCAAGATCCCGACAACAGCCGGCCCCAGATGGCGTGGAGATACGCGAATTTCTACCGGCTGAGGAATACCCGTGGCGTTGCTGGCGCGGACTGCCGCACGGATCCTGAGCCAGCCGCGGAATCGGATGAATGCGACCGTAGCGAATCCAGCGAGCCAGAGCGCAAGGAGAGCAATGGGAAACCAGTGGACGTCACTGGTTGCGACAGCCGCGGAAGTCGATTGCGGGAAGGGCGGGGCGACCGAGGGCCCGGTAAATTCCTCGACTGTCCAGGAGACGACGGGCGAGGTGATCTGGCTTGCGACCTGAGCGGCGGCAGGCATCAGGGTCTCCAAATAGCTTCCCAGGTCGAACAGCAAGGCGAAGGGCACCAGGAATTTGAGGGATGCGCTCAGCCACAGCCAGTAACGAACCTGAGCGCGATTGCCCCGGAAAGCCGCGGTCATCAAAGCCGCCGCGAGGGCAAAGAGGGTCGATTGCCAGAGATGTCCCCAGAGATATGCAGAGAGTGCCTGCGTCATTTGGGTTCACCCTTTCCTTCCAGCCGGCGCTGCGCCTTCAGTTTTTTGATGGTTTTCTCGAGTTCGCCAATGTCGTTTGGGGTGAGTTTGCCGGCGTCGGCGAGTTGCGCCATCATGGGCGCGGCCTGGCCGCCGAAGAAACTGAGGACCTCGTCAAGGACGCGGCTTCGGGTGACTTCGCGGGCCACGAGCGGCTCGAAGATATCGGCCTTGCCGATCTTGCGGACGCGGCGGAGCGCGCGCTTCGTTTCCATGCGGTAAACAATCGTCTGGACCGTGGTGTAAGCCGGGCGCGGCTCGGGGAACGCTTCCTGGATCTCGCGGATCGAAGCGCTGCCGTGAGTCCAGAGGGCTTCGAGAATGCGAAGCTCGAGCCTGCTGAGTTTGGGATGAGGCATCCGATCTCCTCTACTACTTTGTAGGTGGACATTACTACGGTGTAGTTTTGCGAGTCAAGAGAAATTCTGCGCCACAACTTTGTGCTGTATGATTCGCACAGAAACAGGGCCACCGGGCGGGCCACTTGCCATCGAGACAAAATAGAGTGCGCTGAGATGACCGGAGGGCCGGAAAAAAATTATGATTGAGATGACGAGGAGGACGCTTTTGACACTTGCCGCTGCGGCCGCGATTCCCGTGCAGACAAGCTATCGCATTATCGATTCGCACGTTCACGTGTGGAAGCACGATCCGGAGTATCCGTTTGCGCCCGGCGCCAACGTGCCCGCGCGCGATGCGACGCCAGAGACGCTGCTGGCGCTGATGAAGGCGAACGGCGTGGCGAAAACGGTGATCATCCAGGTGATCCACTACAAGTACGACAACCGCTATGCGCTGGCCGTGCTGAAACAGTATCCCGGGACTTTTCGAGGCGTGTGCCGCGTGGATCCGCTCGATCCCGCGGCGCCGGACCATTTGTCGTATTGGACCGAGCAAGGATTTCACGGCGTGCGGATCAGTCCGGGGGGAGACGCGTCGGGCGATTGGTTTCGCGGAGCGTTGATGCCGCCGCTGTGGAAGCGATGCGAGGAGTTGAAGGTGCCGATGACCGTGCTGGCGCCGATTACGCGCATGCCGGATGTGGCGCGGCTGATGGACCGGACGCCGGATTTGACATTGGTGATCGACCACATGGCGGATTGTCCGATCGATCAGCCCGAGCAGCTGGAGAAACTGATCGCGCTCGAGCGCTATCCGAACGTGTTTGTGAAAATTTCGCACACGTGGTCGATTTCCAAGCAGCCGTATCCGTGGCTGGATGCGCAGCAATATGTGAAACGGCTCTACGACGCGTACGGGCCGCGACGGCTGATGTGGGCGACCGATTGGCCGATCCTCGAGACGTGGACGACGTATGACAAAGCGTTGAGCGTGGTGCGGGACGAGATGAAATTTCTGAACGCGGAAGATGAGGAATGGATGTTGAGCAGGACGATCGAGAGGGTTTGGCCGTTTCCGGAGTAAACATTCGCGGCGCCCATTCGGCCGGGAATGTCATGCGCTGACAAGATTCCATTCTCCATATAGTCTCGGATTGCCTCGTGAGGAAGGTTATCGTAGGCTTGCGGGGTGCTTTCGGCCCGCTTGCGCCTATATACCTCAACCTGCACCGCCGCGGCACCTTCGACGGCGGTGAACGAAGCTTCTTATTGATGACTTTGTTCGAGCCAGACCGGCCGTCCCACTCGATCGTTCCGCGCTTACTCGGCTACGGATTATCCATTGTTTTTCTCGTGTGGGTGCTGCACGACTTCCACGTGGTGCGGGCGCTAAAGGATATGGCGAACGCGGACTGGAAGTGGGTGATCGTGGGGATGGCGTGCGACGTGACGAGCTACGTGGCGCAAGCCTGGCGCTGGAAGCTGCTGCTCACACCGTTTGGCAGAGTGCGGATGACGAAATCAGTGCGCGCGATTTTTTCGGGGTTGTTTGCGAATCTCGTGTTGCCTTTGCGGCCGGGCGAATTCCTGCGAGGGTATCTTCTTTCGGGTTCGGAAAATATCAAACTGGGGCTCACGCTCGGGTCGGTGGGAGTAGAGCGGCTGATCGATCTGGTGATTGCGACGTCTGCGCTGGGCGTGGTGTCGTTGCTGGTCGATCTGCCGCCGCGATTTCGGCGAGCCGCGGATATTCTGGGAATCATAACTCTGGTGATCGTGACGATCATCGTTGCGCTGATCTTTTTCCTGGAGACGAAGATCGGAAAGAATGAGGGTCCGCCGCCCGACCCCACGCAGGCCGGGTTGAAGGGAAAGATAATGGCGGCGCTTTTTTCGCTGCATGCGATGGGGACGGCGCCGAGCTTCTATTCGGCGGTGCTGGCTTCGCTGCTGGTGCCGGGATTCCAGATCCTGGCGATGTGGGCGATTATGACGTCGTATAGCCTGCACTTGTCATTTCTGGTTGCGGTGGTGGTGACGGTGGTGATCAATCTGGGCGTGTCGCTGCCCAATGCGCCTGCCAATGTGGGGTCGTATCAGTTTTTTTGTGTCTTGGGATTGAGCATTTTCGACGTGGATAAGACAACCGCGACCGGGTTTTCGATTTTCGTATTCATCGCGTTGACGCTGCCGCTGCTGTTTTTGGGGATAGCCGCGCTGGTGCGAAGCGGTCTTTCGCTGCGGACGATGCGGGAGCGGGTGGCGCACCCTACGGAAGCGCCGCCGCCAGCCGCGGCGTAAGGCTGTGACGATAATTCGTCATCTTGCCTCATTCGACTTCGACCAGGGGGCTGACTCCGGCCGCGCGGCAGGTGGAAACCTGCAAACAAAGCCGGGATTTCGCCTCATGCGGATGGAGTAAGCCAATCAGCAGACTACGGGGTTCGTCTGATGCCGGGCGACCTGGGCGCTAAGCGAAGCTATATGTGCCCAAGCCGCGGCCCCATAACGCTTCAGCAAGGAGGAACTATGAACAAGGTCAGGTATCTTTTACTCGCAGCCGTTATTGGATTTTGCTTCACGTTGGGCTCCCCCAAGATAGAAGCTCGCCAGGTGAGTGTGGGTGTCAGCATCGGGCCGCCTCCCGACTGCCCATACGGGTATTACGATTACGCGCCGTACGCGTGCGCCCCTTACGGCTATTACGGCCCGGAATGGTTCTCGGGTGGAGTTTTTATCGGCGCCGGCCCGTGGTTTCACGGTCCAGCCGACTTTCACGGCCACGTGAACAACCATTACGACGTCAAGCACGGCTATAAAGGCCCGCTGCCGAAGCGCGGCGCCAAGCCCGAGGAATCAAGGCGTCCGGGCAATCAGACAAACTTCAAGGGCAACGAAATGCGTGATGGGCGCGGCCACGTAGTCAACGGAAAGCATTAAAACTGACTTGGCGCGGGCGGGCGGCGAACGGACGTTCGCCGTCGCTCGCCAGGGACCGCGCAGCTCCAGGCAGGATGCGGCGGAAGGTGCCGTTGGAACCAGCAAGGGAACTGATTCGGCTGCCTGACAGGGGCGGTGAGTTCATGGCTGACCAGCGCTCGCCGCGGGCTGATTCACAGTGGCATTTCTTGAGGGGCCGAGAGGGATTTGCTGGCATTGGAACACCGGCTGATTTCGCTTTAGCCTTCGGTTCGGCGCCGGGTTATATTGGCATTTAGCCCTGTGCGCTTACGAGGACGGCGGCCTTTGCTTTTTAGCCAGGTTTTCGGCTACAGAGGCAGAGGCCGGCCGGGCAGGCTCTGCCCACTGTGCCTCGGGTGCGAACGGCCCAAATCGAATGGCTTCAGACATCCAGAAACGCCTAGAACGCGCGCGCCGCAGCCTTGAAAAGAACAAGCTGCGCGAAGCCGTAACCGAGTATCAAGGCGTCCTCGAAGAAGTTCCTTCCCATCAGGAAGCATTGCAAGCGCTTGCGGACATTTACACGCGGCTGAACGAGCCGGCGCTGGCGGCGCCTTATTACGGGTTGCAGTTTGACCGTCTGCTCGAGGTGAGCGACGCAGCCAAAGCCGGCGCCATCTATACGCGCTTCCTGCGGCCATTTCCGCAGCCACCGGACCGGCTGATGCGTTATGCGGCGCTGCTCCAACGGCAGAACCGATCGAGCGAGGCGATCGAGCAGTATTCGGCCGCGGCGAACACTTTCCAGGAACAGAAGCGGGATATTGAGGCTCTGGCCTGTTACGAGAGCATCGCATTGCTCGACCCGGAAAATCCGGCGCGCCACGTGGCGCTGGGCGAGCTTGCGGAAAAGCTGCGTCATTCGGATCTGGCGGCGCGAAGCTTTGTGCGTGCGGGGCAACTGACGCAAGCTGCGGGAACTCTCGACCAGGCCATCGAATATTTCGAGCACGCGCATCAGCTGGCCCCGACCGATCGCACGGGAGCGCTTTTGCTGGCCGAGGCGCGTTTGCGCAAGGGCGACGCGGAGGGCGCAGTCACGCTGCTCGATCCTTTTTCGCCGAGCGAGAAGGATACGGCGTTTCTGGCGCTTTTCGGCGAAGGGTTACTGCGTACCGGGCATCTGGATCGCGCTTGCGAATGCTTTCAGGCATATTACCGGCAGAAGCCGGATAACTTCGGCAAGCTTTTCGAGACAGCTGCGGCCTACCTGAAAGAGCGGCAGGAGGACAAAGCCGTAGCGCTGGTGGAGCAGACGAAGGACTGGATGCGCAGCATGCGCAAGGAAGCCGAACTTTGCGCTCAAGTCGACCGGCTTGCGGAGTCGTATCCCGCGTCGCTGCGGTTGGCGGAGATGGTGGCGCACCTTTATGAAGAGCTGAATCGCGAAACGAAATATTTCGACGCGCTGATGAAGCTGTTTGATCTATACGTGATCGCAGGCCGCATGCGCGAGGCCTGCGACGCGCTCGACCGCCTGGTCGATATCGATCCATACGATTACCGCAACCAAGAGCGGATAGCGCAGCTGGAAGGGAAGGTCGATCCGGCATTTCTACAGAATGTGCTTTCGCGGGCGGCGAAAGCGGCTACGGTCTCGACGCGGACGGAGGGCTTTACGGGCGCGGGATCGAGCGCCACTACGGCAGCACCTGCTTCGGAAGAGGTTCGCGCGCAGCAAGCGCTGGAAGACCTGATCGTGCAGGTGGAAATTTTTCTGCAGTATTCGCTGCAATCGAAGGCGGTGGAGCGGCTCGAGCGGATTGCGCAGCTTTTCCCGGCCGAAGAGGAAAAAAACGAGCGCCTGCGCGCGCTTTACGATCGCGCGAACTGGTGGCCGGCAGGCTCGGCTAAGCCCGCATCGGCGAACGGATCGCAGGCGCCCGCTCCGAAACCCGCGCAGCCTCCGGTTGCCGTGGCGCCGCCGGCTCCGACACCCATGCCAGCTGCACCGCCTGAACCGCCTGCGGCGCCCGTCGTCGCGCCATCCGCTGCGGATACGCATCGTGATCTTGCGGTGATTGCGGAAATTAACCGGCTCATGTACCGGCAATCGACGCCGCGCGAGGTACTCTCGACAACCGCGGCGCAAGTGGGCAAGCATTTGGGCGCGGCGCGATGCCTCGTCTCAGTGGGCGGGTCTCTCGATGGCGGGCATTTGACCGCGGAATATTGCGCGCCCGGAGTTTCTCCCGCTTCGGTGGCGCACGTGCCGGCGCTGGTGCACCTGGTGACGACGGCGCCGGCGGATTCGCTAGGCGGAGTGGAGCTCCATGGTGCGAATGCGCCCGCGCTGCGCGAATTGGGGATGGAGTCGGCGCTCGGAGTGGTTTTGACGGACAAGGAAACGCAGGCTGTGGCCGGCACGCTGATTATAGGAGATCCGAGCGCGAGAAAATGGAAGCCGAATGAAAGCTTCTTCTTGCAGGCCGTAGGCGACCAGCTCGTGCTTTCCGTGAACCACACGCGGCTCCGGTCGCTGGTGCGGTCGCTGGCCGTGGCGGACGAACGGACGGGCCTGCTTAGCCGCGGCGCCTACCTTGACTGCTTGCTTGTGGAGGCGAACCGGTCTCGTGCGCAGAGCTCGCGGCTTTCGCTGGTGATTTTGCATCTCGATCACGGCAACGAGATTTTGCGCCAGCACGGAGATGTGGCCGTCGATCGCTATATGGAGCAGCTTGCAAAGGCGCTTTCCTCGACGATCCGGCAAACGGACATCGCGGTGAAGTATACGGCGTGGTCGCTCGCGTTTATTTTGCCGGATACTTCGCTGGACAACGGGCGGATTCTGGCCGAAAAGCTGTTGAAGGCCGCGGCGACGGTGCGCCCAACGTGGGACGGAAAAGGGGATGGAAAAGACTTGACGGTGAGCGCCATTGTCGCTGAAGCTTCTGCGCGCCCCGGTGACGAGACTGAGGACCGCGTAACGGAATGGATTAACCGCGCGGAGTACGGCCTTGAGGATTTGCGGCAGGCGAGCGGGGGACAGTTGATGGCGCTCGCGACGCCGTGAGAAGCAATGAGCCAAGGAGGCAGAAGATAGAGAGTAAAGGAGAACGGCGCGTGCGCGCGCTCCCGCAACGGCGGGGGGACGTGCTTGGCTCCTCTTCGCATTCCTCTCTTCCGTGCCGCTAAGCGGTTCGGATGAAGTAAGATTCCTTTCAGCGGTTCTGATCGAAATTAGCAATGCAAACTAACCGGGGGTATTGGGGTGGGCGAAGAGTCTGTGCGGCGCAGTCTGAAGCCTGCGGAGATGCGCGGGGAATGGAAGGGCGAGGGGCTGCGTTTTGGCATTGTGGTGAGCGACTTCAACCGGTTTATCACGGACCGGTTGCTGGCGGGCTCGCTGGATGCGATGGGGCGCGCGGGCGTGAGCGAAGAGCAGATTCAGATCATCCGGGTGCCCGGATCGTTTGAGATTCCGATCACGGCGAAAAAGCTGGCGGGGACGGGGAAAGTCGATTCGATCATTTGCATCGGCTGCATTTTGCGCGGAGAGACGTCGCACTATGACTACGTCGCGTCCGAGACTTCGCGCGGAATTCAGCTGGCGCAGCTGGATACGGGAACTCCGATGATTTTCTGCGTGCTTACGTGCGATACGCTGGAGCAGGCGATCGATCGCGCCGGGTTGAAGGGCGGCAATAAGGGATACGAGGCCGGCGTGGCGGCGGTGGAGATGGCGCAGATTTCGCGCAAGTTGAAGATCGATACTCCTGCGAATGCCGGGACTAAAACGGGCGGCAAGGGCCGCGCTCGGCGCCGTTAGATGACGACCCTTCGTCATAAATCGAGGGAATTCGCGCTGCAGATGCTGTTTGAATGGGATATGACGCGCAAAAAGCCAGCGCGCGTGAAGCAGCATTTTTGGAAGTCCGCGCGGGCCACGGAAAACACTCGCGAATTCGCGGACCAGCTTTTCGAAGGCGCCGTGGCCGAGGCAGACACCGCCGATAAGATCGTCAGCACACTTTCGGAGAATTGGAAATTCGAGCGCCTGGCGGCGGTTGACCGGAACATTTTGCGGCTGGCTATTTTTGAGCTGCGATTCGGAACGGCGCCCGTGAACGTGGTGATTGACGAGGCGCTGGAGCTGGCCAAGAAATTCTCCTCCGAGGGATCTCCGGCGTTCCTCAACGGCATCCTGGACGCCGCGAACAAGTCCCTCGAAGCAAAAAGGAAAAAAGGCGCTTCGACCGGGGCGTGAGCCGCGGTGCGGCGCCGACTGCCCGGAAAAAAGCGGTCGGCGCCGTCCGCCGAGGTCAGACCTTCAGCGCGTGCAAGTAGTCGTAGCTGACTTTGATGGCTTGCAGCGGCGGCATCTCCGAAAAGGGCGGCTCCTGTTCGACGAAATAGTGCTGGATGTGACCGCCTTCCTTCGCGGCTTCGAAGACCGCTTTCCAATCGATCTTGCCTTTGCCGACTTCCGTGGTGGGCGCGCCGCCAAAGCCGATGCTCGGCGGATAGCCGGGCTTTTCGTCTTTTATGTGGAGCATCTTGATGCGGTCGGGATATTTCTTCAGCATCGCCACCGGATCATGGCCGGCGTAGACGACCCAGCCGCAGTCGAGTTCGTAGTTCACGGTGCCTTTTTCGGAATTCTGGATAAGAACATCCATGCCGGTTGAGCCGTCCGGGAAGTCTTTAAATTCCAGCGCGTGGTTGTGATAGGCAAACTGCATCCCGGCTTGGTTGATGCGCGCGCCGACCTTGTTGAAGACTTCAGCGGTGCGCTTGAAATCATCAGGCGTGAGGGCGTCGAGGCGCGCTTTGGCCGCTGCCATGCGCTGCTCTCGCGTGAGCCCGGCCTGCGGCGGTCCCGCGGGAGGACCGATGGGCGTGGTGGCGCAGACCATATATTGGAGCCCGAGGTTATGGCAGAAATCGATGAGCTGGTCCATTTGGTCGTCGGTGAGCGTGGTCTGCACGACGTGAGCGCTGGGGCAAGTGAGCCCTACGTCCGAGAAGGCTTTGCGCAAATCGGCAGGCGATTTGCCCTGGAAGCTGGCGAAACTCGCGCCCTCGACTGCTTTGTAGCCGATGTCCGCGATGGTTTTGAGCGTGCCGTCAAAATCTTTCTGCAGGTCGGAGCCTACCGTATAAAGTTGCAGACCGATCGGCAGGCCGAGCGGATCAGCACGCAGCTCCAACAATGCACCTGCAAGGCCGGTTGCGGCGATTGCTCCCGCAGTAGACTGCATAAAACGACGCCTTGAGACGGATTTCATCGATCCCCCCCGGGAAAACGCGTTAGATTGCGGCATTGTCGCCGAGCATGCGCAAGCCGCTGCGGGCAGCCCCACAGAGGCCGTCCGCGTACCGCTCTATCTAATGCAATCGCCGCGACTGGCGCAAGCGAAATTGTATACGTTTGCTTTCGGCATTGCCGGTCTGGCGAAGCCAATCGTCGAGGCGAGGAACGCGGCCTCGAGTCCGGCGGATCGGAGAAAGCAGCGAAAATCCCGGCGCGTGCAGCCATTTGCCGTCACCTCCACGCGGCGAACCTTTACGGAATCTTTATAGCCTGCTTATCTCTTGTTTAGCGGTGGCGGTGTAGGCTTTCGCCATCGAATCACTGCCGGACCTTTCGCGCGCCCTTCCCCCCACTCCACCACGGCGCGCGAAAGGGACCGGCCGAGTGAATCGAAGCGAGCGATGCTCCAACCAATTTTGCGCAGCGCGACCGGCTGCAACGTTGGGTGCGCCTTTGCAGCAGGGTCTTGTTCATGTTAGGACCGCTGAAGGTTAGCGACCGGCTAGACCGGTTTCGCATACAAGCGCTCGTCTCCAAGGGCGGGATGGCGTCGATTTATCGGGCGCTTGACCTTTCCACGGGCCTTACGGCGGCGATAAAAGTGCCGCATCCGGAACTCGAGTGCGATCCTCTCTTCTACGATCGCTTTCACCGCGAGATCGAGATTGGCAAAAAGCTGGAGCATCCGGGCGTGGTAAAAGTGCTGACGGTGGAGGATCAAAGCCGCGTTTACATGGCGATGGAATGGGTGGAAGGGAGGCCGCTGCGCAAAATTCTGGATGAGCAGAAAAGACTCACGCAGCAGGAATCGCTCCAGATCGCGCGAGCGACACTCGACGCGCTTGGTTACATTCACGGGCATGGCGTGGTTCACCGCGACTTGAAACCGGACAACATTATGGTCGACGGCGACCGTATCAAGCTGCTGGATTTCGGCATCGCCCGCGACGCCGCGGCGCGGCGGCTCACCTTCGGCAAGTTGACGAAGGCGATGGGCACGCCGGACTACGTTGCGCCCGAGCAGGTGAAAGGGAAGCGCGGCGACATGCGGACCGACCTCTACTCCTGCGGCGTGATTCTTTTCGAAATGCTCACGGGCGAGCTGCCCTTCCGTGGCGAAAACCCGCTGGCCGCGATGAATCAGCGGCTGCTGGTGGATCCTCTTCCCGCGCGGACGTTCGATCCGGGCATTTCGCCGGAGCTTGAGGAAGTGATGCATCGCGCCATGGAGCGCGATCCGAAGTACCGCTACGCGAGCGCCGCGGATTTTGCGCATGATTTGGCGAATCTGGAAAAGATAGCCGTTGAAGAACGCGCGGCGGCGCGGGCTGCGCAACGGGGTCAGCCGCCGCGAATGAAGTGGCCGTGGGCGTATGTGGCCCTGGCTTTAATCCCCGTCGTAATTTTTGGCTTGCTGCTGATCGTGGCGCATCAGAAGTAGACTTCGCGTGCGGCCTACGACGTGAATTTGGAATGCTGCGGCCGAAACCCCCCCGACGATTTTCGATCTCGCCCCTTTAGAAACCCGCTAAACTTCTCCTAGGCCCACAGATACACGGCCGGCAAACGCCGTGCCGCCGGTGCTCGATGGATTTTCAGCTCTCTGACGAACAGCAGCAGCTCAAGCGGACGGTCCGCGAATTTGCGGAGCGTGAGATTGCGCCTTACGTGATGAAGTGGGACGAGGCGAGCGAATTCCCGCTCGCTACGATCAAAGAGCTGGGCAAGCTCGGGCTGCTGGGCACGATCTTCCCGCCGGAAGTGGGCGGCGCAGGCATGGGCTACGTCGAATACGAAACGGCGATTGAAGAGCTGTCGCGCGTCGACGGATCGGTGGGAATTATCGTCGCGGCGCACACCTCGCTTTGCACCAATCACATTTTTACGGCAGGGAATGACGCGCAGCGGAAGCGGTACGTGCCGAAGCTCGCCTCCGGTGAGTTCATAGGCGCGTGGGCGCTCACAGAGCCCGGCTCGGGTTCGGATGCGGCGGGCGCACGGTGTGCGGCAGTCCGCAAAGGCGACCGCTGGGTGATCAACGGCACGAAGACTTTTTGCACGAACGGCCACTATGCGGACGTGGTGGTTGTGATTGCCGTGACCGACCGCAATAAGGGAACGCATGGCCTTTCCGCGTTCGTGGTGGAGAAGGGGACCGAGGGATTTCGGCCGGGCAAAAAGGAAAACAAACTCGGATTGCGCGCGAGCGACACGGCCGAGCTGATTTTCGAGGATTGCGAAGTGCCCGCGGAAAACCTGATTGGAAAAGAAGGCGAGGGATTTGTGGATGCGCTGCGCATTCTCGATGGCGGGCGCATTTCGATTGCCGCGCTCGGGCTCGGAATGGCGCAGGGGGCGTTTGATGCCGCGCTGAAATATTCGAAGGAGCGCAAGCAGTTCGGCAAACCCATTTCGGATTTTCAGGCAATCCAATGGAAGCTGGCCGATATGGCCGTGCAGATCGAGGCGGGGCGCGCGCTCATCTGGCGCGCGGCCACGACGAAAGACGCCGGCAAGAATACGACGCTCGCTTCGTCAATGGCGAAGCTCTACTGCGCGGAGATCGCCGTGAAATGCGCAAACGAGTGCGTCCAGATTCACGGCGGATACGGCTTCATCAAGGACTACCCGGCGGAGAAGTTTTATCGCGACGTGAAGCTGTGCACCATCGGCGAAGGCACCAGCGAAGTGCAGCGCATGGTCATCGCCCGCGAAATCTTGAAACGGTAGCCTTCACTTCCTCTTCTTACACCTGATTTACAGGCGAAATGCTCGCAGTTCGCCGTGAATTTGTGTACCATCGCGCGCGTCGTCACCAATTCTCATGATCGAGGCGCGAAATGCGTAATCTCCTGCTTTTGGCTCTGCTATTCGGCGTTGCACATCCGGCCAACGCTCCCGCCGTCCCGCCCGCCGGCGTGGTTGTCACGGCCGCTGAAATGAAAGACGCGATGAAAAATGCCAAGCCGAATCCGCGTTCGGTTCCCGGAACATACGACATCACCATACGCTCCGTGGATGTGGGCGATGCGAATGTCGGCGTCGCGATCGTGCATCACATCACACCCGAGACGCACGACGCCATCCTTCACGAAAAGGTGACCGAGATCTATTACATGACGGAAGGCGGCGGCACGCTCGAACTGGGCGGAACGCTGACCGACCCGAAACCTTTTGGTCCGAACACGGGCCTTCCGGACATTGGCCCGAGCCTGCGCGGCACCGGCATCGTCGGGGGGAAAAGCCGCCACGTAGGCGTGGGCGATGTCGTCGTGATCCCGGCCGGCACGCCGCACCGGTTCACGTCGATCGATGGCCCCGTCAGCTACATCGACTACCGCATCGACCCGGAAAAGGTGACGCCGCTGAAGTAAGTTGACACGGCCGCGGCCCGCACGCAGAATGTGCGCGTTTGACGCAGCGGCATCTGCATTTCGCGAGGCGAAATTTGCATGCGTGCCGCGGGGAGGAGCGTTCTTATGAGATCCGTTCTTACTACCCTGTTGGCTTTGCTTGCTCTCGCCGTGGCAACGGTCGCGCCCGCTCAGGGGCAGGTCCGCCAGACGAAAGAGCAGATCATGTTTTACACCTCCACATGGACCGGCCCGCGCTTTCCGGATGGCCGCCCGAAAATCCCGGACGACCTCCTCAAGCGTGCACTCGACGTTTCCATCGAGGACGTGTGGGATTTTCTGCGCGAGCACGGCTATCAAAATCAATTTCAGGGGGACTGGCAGGCGCTTCATCCCGACCAACCCTTCGCCGGCCGCGCGCTCACCGCGCAATTCGTGCCCACGCGGCCGGATATGGCCGAGCCTGTCCGCGCCGAGGGAAAAGCCGAAGGGCGCGTGAGTGGAACGAATAGTTGGGTGATCGATGAGCTTCAGATGGGCGACACGATGGTCGTCGACGGCTACGGAAAGATCATCGAGGGAACGATCATCGGTTCGAACCTCGGCAGCGGAATCGCCGCGCACACGCACTCGGGTTTCATTTTTTACGCCGGCATCCGTGACGCCGAGGAGAATCGCGAGATCCCGAATCTCAACGGCTTCTATCTCGGTTACGACCCATCGGCCTGGGCGCAGATGCAGCTCACGGGCATCAACGTTCCCGTGCGCATTGGCCGCGCCACCGTGTTGCCGGGCGATCTGGTGCTTGCGAAGCGCGACGGCGTGATCTTCATTCCGGCGATCCTTGCCGAGGATGCGATCTCCAACGCAGAATTTACGAATCTGCAGGACTCCTACAATTTCGAGCTGAACAGCACCGGCGCCAATGGCGCGGAATTTGAAGGCGGCTGGACGCCGGAGAAGTTCGCGGGCTTTGCGAAGTGGATCGATGCACATCCGGAGAAACTGAAGATGCCGCGCTCGGAATTCGATGCGCTGCTGGCGAAAGCCGAAGCGCCGCGCCCGCCCAGAAACGGCCGCGTCGGCCGTGGCGGCGAAGGCCCGGAACAATAAAGATGCGTGTGAGGGCAGCCTGGAAATCTGTGGAAGCGGTGTTGAAACGGCGGATACTCTTCCTTGCCAGGGGGGGCCGAAACCCGACTGCCTGAAATTACATCTCGCATCTCGCCCCCTCAGCCCGTCACTCGATGTCAGACTGAATTCGACGTATCTCGTTGAAAACAAAGGATCGGCCCCTGGTCAGCCCGTCACAAAGAGTGTTCCCCACCGCCTCTGAGCACCCACCTGACGGGTTTTTCTACTCCGCCCAATCGAACGAGCGCGTGACCGCCTTTTTCCAGAGGCGGTACATTTTCTCACGCGTCTCCTCGTCCATGCGCGGCTCCCAGGTGAGGTCGACGGCCCAATTGTCTTGCAGCTCCTCGATGCCCTCGAAGAAGCCCACAGCGAGCCCGGCCGCGTACGACGCGCCGAGCGCCGTCGTTTCCTTCACCACGGGACGCACAACCGGCCGGTTCAAAATGTCCGCTTGAAATTGCATGAGCAGATCGTTTTCCACCATGCCGCCGTCGGCGCGCAACACGTCCAGCGCGATACGCGAATCGCGTTCCATCGCTTCCACGACTTCGCGCGTTTGGAACGCTGTGGCCTCGAGCACTGCGCGCGCGAGATGCGCCTTATTGGCGTAACGCGTGAGGCCTGCGATCACGCCGCGCGCGTCTGCCTTCCAATACGGCGCGTACAAGCCGGAAAACGCCGGAACGAAATAAACCCCGCCGTTGTCTTTCACGCTGCGCGCGAGAGCCTCGATATCCGCGCTCTTTTGGATGACGCCCAGGTTGTCCCGCAGCCACTGCACCAGCGCGCCGGAGATCGCCACGCTTCCTTCCAGCGCGTAATGCGCGGGCTTTTCGCCGAATTTGTACGCGAGCGTGGTGATGAGCCCGTGCCTGGACTGCATGGGCTCGCACCCCGTGTTCATCAGCAGAAAGCAGCCGGTGCCGTAAGTGTTCTTTGCCTCGCCCGGTTTGAAGCAAGCTTGGCCGACGAGCGCCGCGTGTTGATCGCCCAGCATTCCCGCGATGGGAACGCGCTTGATCGCGTCAAGCGCGGCCGCGCCATATTTTTCGCTACTCGAAGCGATGCGCGGCAGCATCTTGTGCGGAATTTCAAATGCGGCGAGCATCTCGTCGTCCCATGCGAGCGTGGCCAGATTCATCAGCTGCGTGCGGCCGGCGTTTGTCACATCCGTGACGTGGACGCCGCCATGCGGGCCGCCGGTAAGTTTCCACGCCAGATACGAATCGATCGTCCCGAAAATAACGTCGCCGTCCCGGGCCAACTCTTTCGCGCGGGGTACGTTCTCCAGAATCCAACGAATTTTCAGCCCGCTGAAATAGGTGGCCAGCGGCAAGCCCGTCTTCGCGCGGAAGCGATCCTGGCCGCCCGCGCGCGAGAATTCCGCCACAGCATCTTCCACGCGAATATCCTGCCACACGATCGCATTGTGCATTGCTTCGCCCGTCTTGCGATTCCACACAACCGTTGTCTCGCGCTGATTCGTGATGCCGATCGCGGCTAGATCACCCGGCTGCAGCGCCCGCTGCTGCATGGCATCGGTAATCACTTCCTGCGTACGCCGCCAGATTTCTTCCGGGTCATGTTCCACCCATCCTGGACGCGGATAAATCTGCTCGTGCTCGCGCTGCGCCATGGACACGACGCGGCCGGATTTATCGAAGACAATGAAGCGCGTGCTGGTGGTGCCCTGATCGATCGCGCCGATGTAGCTCGGCATAGCCTATCCCTCGCCGTGATTTTTGCGGCTCCCAATATACTCGAATCACGCCATGAAAGAAGGCCGCAGCGTTTCAACAGCTGAAAAGGCGCGCCCGCATTCACCATCGGCGCAAGCTTTCGGGTAACATATTTCAGTCTTGAATTCTTCAACGCTTGCATCCGCAAAATCCCTTGCTCGGGAACCCGGCCGCGGCGTCATCGCGTTTGCGCTGGGCATCATGCTGGCGATCTGGTCAGGAAATTACGTAGCCGGCAAACTTGCGCTGCGCCACCTTGACCCGCTATCGCTCGTCTCCCTGCGCATAGAATTAGCGGCTGCGATCATGCTCGGGATTTATTTCTCGCAGCCGCGCGCTCGCTTGCGCCGCAGCGATCTGCTCACGTTTTTCGGACTCGGCCTCTTCGGTGTGGCCATCAACCAGGGCTGCTTCACGGTTGGACTGAATTACACGACGTCCGCGCACGCGGTAATCTTGATTGCGCTCGACCCGATTATCGTGCTGCTTTTTGCGAGCGCTCTGAAACTCGAAAAATTCACCACGGCGAAGCTTATCGGAATGATCGTTTCGTTCACGGGTGTGGTGCTGCTTGAAACCGACCGGGCCGCCGGGCAATCGTCTTTTCACACAGGCGATCTGCTGACGCTCGGCTGCGTGATGGGCTATTCGACCTATGCCGTGCTCGGAAAACGCGCCGCGACGCGAGCCATCGGCGAGCATTACGACGCCGTTTCTGTGAATACGTATATGACGGTTGTCGCCGCGATTCTTTACGCTCCGCTGGCCGTGCATCAGTCGATGGCGCTCGATTGGAAGAGTGTCGGATGGGTGGGCTGGTCAGGCCTGATTTACATGGCGCTTTTTGCGTCCGTGATTTCGTACACCATGTTCAACTGGATCCTGCGCCACATCGACGCTTCACGCGTGGCCGGCGTGAACTATTTGCAGGTGCCGGTCGTAATCGTCCTGGCGGTTTCGTTTTTAGGAGAGCGCCCCAGCGGGCATTTGCTCAGCGGGGCGGCGCTCGTGCTGGGAGGCGTATATCTTGCCGAGCGACATGCGCACCTATTTCCGGTTTCTCCGGGCGGCTGAAGCTTAGGAGAGCAGGGAATCTTCGTTCAGAAGCGGCAGCAAGGCTCGCATCAAGCCGGTTGCGCCTTCGGATTTCGAGACGACCACATCCACACCCGCGGCCTTCGCCATCGCTCTGCCGATCGCATCCGTATAAAGCGTGAAAACCACGATGCGCGATTCAGGCGCCTGCTTTTTGATCACGGAAGCGGCTTCGACGCCGTTCATCGAGGGCATCGAAAGGTCCATCAGAATCAGAGTCGGCTTGTGCTCGCTCGCCATTTGAATCGCTTCGAGTCCGTCTGCCGCTTCGCCACACACTTTCATTTGCATGGTCACTTCGAGGAAGGTACGAATGGCGGAACGAACGGTCACGCTGTCGTCTACGATCAGGACTGCCTGCGCGTGATCCCGCATACAAGAACTCTCGGTCCACACATGCATTTGCGCAATAGGGTCTTCACCCCACACTGCATCTTCCTGATTCATAAAAAGTTCGTAAAGACGGGCCTTTGCGCGATGCTATGCGGGGAATCCCACATAGCGCGAAACCGCTGCTTTACGGTTTTGGCAGGCGCGCGTGCGACTCCGGCGCAACGCTTCTGTTGACCCGCGTGCCCTCTCTTTGTAAGATTTGCGGCAAGCACGCTCCCCTGGAGCGGCCAGGCCATCAAGTTCCGCATCGGAGACAACTCATGAAGAAGCTTGCGTGGGCAGTCCTGCCTTTGTGCTCTCTGTTTCTCCTTTTCTTCGCAACCGGATCGGGCGCGCGCGCTCAATCGCAACCAGTGGCGACACCCGCATCCTGCGCGGCGGCTCCAACGCCCGGCGCCGCGCCCGCTGCAAGTCCCGCGGCCGCGCCCGCACAGCCCCAAGGGCGCAAAAAGCGAGTTGCGGTTTTCGACTTCGACTACGCAACAGTCCAAACGAACAGCGCGGCGCTTTTTGGCACCAACGTCGACGTCGGCCGCGGCATTTCGGATCTTCTCGTAAAGTGCCTCGTGCAGGACGGAACGTATTCCGTGATCGAGCGGCAGCAGCTGGACAAGATTCTCGGCGAGCAGAATTTTTCCAATAGCGATCGCGCCAACCCGACCTCCGCCGCGCAGATCGGAAAGATTCTCGGTGTGGATGCGATCATCGTCGGCAGCGTGACGCAGTTCGGCAACGACAATAAGAATCAGAATATCGGCGGCATCGGTGCGGGCCTGGGAGGATTCGGCCTCGGCGGCGTTGGACGCAAAAAGAGCAAGGCCGTGGTGGTGCTTGACGCGCGCATCGTGAATATCGATACGGCCGAGATCCTGGCTGTCGCGGAAGGCAAAGGCGAATCGCAACGAGACAGCACTTCGCTTCTGGGGGGCGGCGGCAATTGGAAAGGGTTCGGGGCGGGCGGCGTCGATTTCGGCAGCAGCGACTTTCAGCAAACGATCATCGGCGAAGCCGTGAGCCAGGCCGTGAACCAGATGAGCGCCGGGCTGATCGCAGACTCCGCGAAATTCGAAGTGCGATCCATCAGCGTCAGCGGTCTCGTAGCGGCAGTCGACGGCGGGCAGGTGATTCTCAACGTGGGTGCAAAAGCCGGCGTGAAAGTGGGGGATCAACTCTCCATCGAGCGCGTTACACGCGAGATCAAGGACCCGACGACGGGCGCCGTGATCCGCCGCATGACGACGCCGATCGGCGTGGTGAAAGTCACCGATGTGGACGATCTCTCCTCGGTGTGCACGCCCGTTTCCGGCTCGGGATTCAAAGAAGGGGACATGGCGAAAACCGTGACGCAGTAAATTTCGGCAGTCGGTCACTCGTTTCAATCCAGCAAAGAGGCGGCCCGCGCCGCCTCTTTCTGCAAACGCCCCGCCGTTTCGTTCTTCCGGTGGATCAACTTCCCACGCGCGAATGTTTATAGTGCCTCCAGAAGAGATAGCCGGCAAGGAACAGTCCAGCGAATCGTCGAAATGCCTCCCCACGAAGAAGCCGATGTTGTCGCCAAGCACGGCTGTCGCAATGCCCAGCAGAATCACCCACTGGATCTGCAGAGACGAGTGCTTATGCGCTTCAAAGCTCGCCAGCATCAGCTCTCCCGGCAGAGGCAGGCGGGCATTCTCGCCGAGCAGGGCGACCGAAACGGCTAAGTAGCCCCAACTCGAGAGCAAGTGGCTAGTCGTGTGATCGAACCAGCCCATCAGTCGCCACCCGGAGAAAGCAATTTTCGCGCTGTCTTGCTAAGTGAACCGAAGCTCGAGCGATCGTAAGACCCTCTGCAAAGCGGAAAGCGAGGCCGCTTATTCCGCGGCTTCGGCACTGCCGCGTCACCGAGTTATGCGTGGCGAACCTGTTGCTGCACCGTCGCGGTTCTAGCCGGCAGTGTCTTGTGCGCGGTCGATGCGCCAAAGAGTGCCCCCAGCCAGCCCAGAAACAACGCTACAAACAGCGTCCATCCCAGGTACGTGAAGAGGTCGATGATGTAGGCGTTGTGAGGTCCCGCGCCTACCGCTGTGTTGCCGAACGCGTTTCCGCCGATCAGCACGATCAATAGTGCCGCTGTGACGGACAACCCGAACATCACCATTCCCTGAAACATTCCCTCGCGCGCGGTGGTGATGCCGGCCAGACGTTCCGTTGTCCTTCCCGCTACGAACATCGCGATGATCGTCAGGAGGATCGACCACGCCGCCATGCCCACATTCATCCCCATTACCGGCTGGTTTGCGCTTGGGCTCGCGGCGCTGGCGAAGATTCCGAGGCCCAGCGAGCCGAAAACCGACCAAATCGCGATGAAGGTGAAAGTCCCCGCCCAGATCGCGCCCCAGTTCGGACGGGTCCGGGCCTCGATGGTCTCCAATTGTGTGTTCCCTGATGCCATATACATCTCCTTTGTGATTAAACGTAACTATCGTGACGCGATATAAACGCAAGAGGTCGCAGTCACGAGTGCCGAGCGATTTCACTTGCTATCTTTCGCCGATATACGGGTTTTTGAATACGGCCTTTTATCGAAGGCGAAAAACGCTTTGTTGTATGCGCCTGCTTCGTATTTGTGCGCGTGTTAGAAAATGAAAGTGAACGGAGAGTGCCGGCAAGCTTCGCCTGCTTCTGTTTCGCTGCTCTAAAATTGCCGCTAATGCGTTGCGTGTCTTTTTTCTGCTGCTATCGGACTCCTGCCGTTTTCAGCACCGGCGTTTCGATTTCTTCCGCCACGGAGAGCCGAAGCACGCGAACCCGTTGCCCTTCGTGGAGCCGCTGCAAGAGGGCCTCGGTCCCGTTGTCGAAGCGCACGGCGTCCCGGTGCGCATTAGCCTTGGCCGTCAACTGCGTGAATGTCACCAGTTCGGATGTTCCCGCCTTGCAGGCCCGCTGCAAGTCTTCGGGAATGTCCCGCACCAGAAGGCGCGCTCCTGGAGGGATACAAACGGCGATCGCCTGGTTGGGTTCAGCGTCGCGAAAGAAATCTTTCACGGCTTCCCATACTCTGCGATATCCGATTTGCTGCGTGGTCGCTAGTGGCGAACACGTGCGCGACGGAATCAACCCGATTGTTCCGGTGGAAAACCGGTGCACGACCAGGTCATCCCCTTCATTGGCCAAACGGTTCGGAACTCCCATCAGTGAGTAATCACACATGGCTTTTGCTCCTGTTCGAAGAATAAGGTGGCGTCTCGGACCTTGTTCCGAGGGCAGCCGAGGGGGAACACCGGCGTTGGCCGGTCACTTCGTCCAGCCGTAGAATGTCCGCTTCAACTGTGGGAGGGCCCGCCACTGGTCCAAATATCGGCCGCTATGGAGGGCCAGTCTATACAGCCGTTTCAGTAATTTGTTCGCGCGCGATCATCGGGTGCGGGTCTCTTTTGAGCGGCGAGATTTGCTTTCCATTCGCCCAATAGCCGTGAACCGGTCGTGTTTCGGACCTGCCTTCGTCCGGAAAAAATCGAGGCCGCCCTTGAAAGCGGCCTCGACCCTGCCATCACTCCAGTTCTAATTATGCGTGGCGAACTTGTTGTATCGGAACAGCCGTCGGCAGTTCCTTATGTGCCGTGGCTGCTCCGCCCATCGCGGCGAACCAACCCAGGAACAGCGCCACGAAGAGCGGCCATCCCGGATAGGAGAATATATCGAGCAGATAGACGCGGTGCATGGCGGCAAGTCCGATTCCCGCCAGGGTTGCACCGCCAGCCGCGACGATCACCACCGATGCGGCTATCGCCAGCCCGAACATGACGAGCCCGTGCACGGACCCTTCGCGGCCGTTCGTGGTGCCGGCCAGGCCGCCGGTCACTCGTCCGCCGACGAACATGGCGATGATCGTCAGGATTACGGCCCAGACGCTCATTCCCACTCCGACGCCGGCGCCCGGCGCCGCTGTTGCAGCGACGCTCCCGAAGACGCTGATGCCCAGCGCTCCGAAGACGGACCAGATCGCCAGAAATGCAAACACTCCAGCCCAAATTGCCCCCCAATTGGGCCGGCGAACAATCGCGACGTTTCCATAATTACTGCTCATATCCGCCATATAAAAACCCCCCTTCCATTGTTTGCTGCGTCGGGGCGCCGGGCCGTTGCCGGCGCTGGCGTCCCGAGGCGCGCGTTGTTTATTGGTTTCGATCTCAGCTGTGTGGATTGCTGGTCTGAGTCGTCATAGCTGACACCTTCTGGTTCATCTGGTGCGCGAGTCTCAAGTGTTCTTGAAGTGTGGGCAGCGTTTGAGAAGCGAAATCCTTGATCGGCGTGTCCTTTCCAACGTTCGCCTCATGCTGGAACTTGGCGACGTCGTTCGAGTGGTCCTGGACCATGTCCTTCGCATACACCTTGTCAAACTGTTCGCCGCGCAGTTTTGAGAGCTGGTCGTAAGTAGCCTGTTGCTGCGCGCTCATCTTGACGGGTAGCGCGATGTCCGCCTTGGCTGCGGCAGTCTTCAGGTCGTTCTCCGCATTGGAATGATCCGTCACCATGCGCTTGCCGAAATCTTTCACGTTTGCGCCGGTGCCGTTTTGCTGGGCCAGTTCGCCCATCTTCACCATGAACATGTTCGATTGCGCGGCCTCTTTGGCGAATTGTGCGTCAGAGGTCGTCGCCGTGGTCGAGTGCGCCGCATTCGTCTGGCTCATATTTTTCGTTGTCGCGGTCTGGCCAAAGGCCATTGACGCCGAAAAAAACAGCGCTAGCGAAGCGGCCGGAATTGTTTTCTTGAAAATACGGTTCATTGTGGAACCCTCCATTGGAATCCTTGCGGACTGCACAGCAGGCTCGTCGCCTTGGCGCGCAGTCTGGTTCATTTCGCTTAATAGGGCGGGTCACACTTAATTGGACGACGCGCAATACGGGAGGTATTTGAAAAGCCGCGCAATTACAGCATTCAACTTAGGTTTGTCGCAGTAGAAATATCGCGCCGCGAGGCATTTCGTACTGCGATTGCTGTACGCACAGCGCGCGGTCCGCTGTCACCGACGATACTCAATACACCGCGTGGGGATCGCAGCTAATTCTGCAAACGCCCGAAGCCGGGGAAAAACGCCTCGCCTTGCAGCACCACATCAATCGCCTGAAAAAGCTGCTCGGCCTTCTCGGACTTGGGCACCGCCGCCTGCGCGCCCGCGCGCATCGCTGCGCATGCAAACTCATCCGACCCGTGAATCGTATACATCACGATCTTTTGCTCGGGACGCGTCAGCAGGATACCGCGGGCCGCCTCGAGGCCGTCCATCTGCGGCATGCACACATCCAGCAGAACGACGTCCGGTTTCAGCTTCAGGCTTTTTTCGATCGCTTCCATTCCCGTTGACGCCTCGCCGCACACTTGCCAATCCCTGCGCAGGGCCAGCAGCGACTTCAGTCCTTTGCGCATCACTTCGTGATCGTCGGCGATCAGAATTCGTTTACGCAACTTTTGCCTCTTCATTTATGCCGCCCGTACTCGGGCGTTCGACATTCTCTCTGCTAAGTTAGCCGCACAAGCCCGCTCAGGGGCAATGCGGGAAAATTTGTAAGGGACGGGTTTTTCGCTCTGTACCGCGAATAGGGCCTTCGCCTTTTATCGCGACAGAGGGTCCCTGCTTGACCGAACGCCGAAAATATTTTGCCGGCGCGTGCGTAGATATATCTATACGGTATGAGAGCTTCCGGCTCCATTGCGATGGCGGTGGCCGCGGACACGGCCACATCGGACGTCCTCGAGCGCTACGGGCCGCGGCTGGCGAAATTCATCCGGCGGCGGGTTCCGGACCGCTTCGATGCGGAAGATATCTTGCAGGAAGTTCTCTATCAGTTTGTGACGTCCGGTGACACCGCGCACTCGATCGATCAGGTTGGCGCCTGGCTCTTTCGCGTGGCGCGCAGCCGGATCATCGATTTTTTCCGCAGAAAGAGGCCGGCGCGATTCGCCGATTTGCCGCGCGCGTCAAGCGATCAGCCTCCGTTCGAAGACCTGCTCCCTTCGGCTGACGCGGGTCCCGATGCGGCTTACGCAAGAAGCGTCCTGATGCGCGAGCTTGCGGACGCGATCGATGAACTTCCCGAAGAGCAGCGTTACGTCTTCGTCGCGCATGAAGTCGAAGGGCGCTCCTTCAAGGAGCTCGCGGCGGAGGCAGGGCTCAGCATCAACACTCTGCTTTCGCGAAAACACTACGCGGTGATTTATCTCCGCGGGCGGCTGGAAGAAATTTACAAAGAGTTCAAGACGATTTGAGGAGGTAACTATGAAGCGAGGATTGTTTATTCTGGCGAAAGTCGCGATCCTGTTGCTGATCGTGCTGCCGGCCTTCGGAGCCGGCGTGTTTTTTCTGTGGAACTGGCTGATGCCGCAGATTTTTGGCCTCCACACGGTAACGTTCTGGCAGGCGCTCGGCCTCGTCGGCCTCAGCTGGCTGCTTTTCCGCGGGCCGCGCATTCGCGGCGGAGGCGGCTGGGGACGCCGCCGCGCACTCCGCGCGCGCTGGGCAGCGATGACGCCCGAGCAGCGCGAGCAATTCGCGAAAGGCCTGCAAGGCCGCTGCGGCCGAGGCGCCCCCGAGGCGCAAACAAGCGCAGGGGCGTGACTCCTGTCAGCTTAAGCTGCGCCGCGGCAACGTGAAGGGACGCAGACTCGGTCAGCGGACCTTCTCCAGCTCCCCCTTGGAAACATCCTTGATGTGCGTGGCCATGTACCAGGCGTAGCCGAAAGGATCGATCACCGCCGCAATGCGGTCGCCGTAGAACTGATCTTTTGGTTCGCGTTCGCTTTTTGCGCCGGCGGCGATGGCGCGCTTGTACACAGCGTCGCAATCTTCGACGTAAAGATGCATCCTGACGGGGCAGCCTCCGTAATGCTGCGGAGCATAAGCTCCGATCTCGGGATGCTCGTCGGCCATCATCAGGCAGGAGTCGCCGAATTCGAGTTCTGCATGGCCGATACGTCCATCGGGCCGAGGCATTCTCAACCGCTCCTTCGCGCTGAAGATCTTTTTGTAAAACTCGATTGCCTCCGCGCAATTTTTGATAATGAGATACGCCTGCAGGTGCTGGTATCCATCGGGAATCGCTTTCACGTTAGGCATTTCGCCTCCTTTGCGACGCCGATTATGGCGCACCGCACCGCGAGGGTATTGTAAGAATTTGACCTGTGAGAAGCTGAGAGGCCGGCTCTAATGCCGCAATCCGCAAGGACGTTACATCCTCCGCGTCGCAAAGATGCCACGCAAAGCACGGCGGCTCCACGTTTACGGTCTACGTCGAAATCGGCTGCTAGGCGATGGGAACGTGGTTCAGGTGCGGGGTGGCGCGCTTGAGGTATTCGCCGGGCGTGACGCCTGAGAACGCGCGGAAATCGTGATTGAGGTGGGCCTGATCAAAATAACCGCAATCGAGCGCGACCTGGGCCCACTCCGCTTCTTTTGCGCCGTGAACGCTGAGCAAAACGCTTTGGAATCGGCGGACGCGGCAAAATGCTTTCGGCGTCAAGCCGACTTGCTCGTGAAAAAGCTGGATGAAATGGCGCTGGCTGAACCCCGTGTTGTGAACGACGCGGGAGACGGTGGTTATTTGCGGAGCGGCGCAAAATTCGCGGCGCGCAAACGCGACGGCGGGATGAAGCGCGAGCGGCCGGGAGAGGCGGCGGAGCAATTCGCGTTCGGCGACGGCGAACATTTCGGACACGCTGCGCGCTGCAAGCAGGCGTTCGCGAATCTCGCCTGCGGCGAATCCCCAGAGGCAATCAAGCGGCACCGAGGCGTTTTCCGTCTCCGATGCGGGCGCGTGAAAAAATGGGAACGAGCCGGCGGGTTGGAACTCGATGCCGAAGACGCGCTCCTGCTGCTCCGTGTCAATGACGAAGCCCTGCGAGCGCGCGCCGGAGAAAACCGATGCCCCGTAAGAGTTGTAGCGATCGAGATTTTCAGGATCGTAAATGCGAATGGGCGCTTCGCGCAGATTGAAGATGACGCACGCCTCGCCATTGGGCATCAGGCGCTCTTTGGCGTGCTTCCGCGGTTCGCCCGCCCAATACCAGAAGCATTTCACGAAGGAGGAAAGCGGTGCGCCGGGCGCGTATTGGCGGGAAGGCATGGCAGCACAGGCATTATAACGCCGAGATCGTAGAAACGACGCTCGGTGCGACGCGGAGACGCTCGGCGGCTGACCTGTTTACCTTCCGCACCAGCCAACGCGAGCGCGCCGCTCCGCAACGCCATGTTCTTGCTGAAGTCGACCACGTCATGCATCCGCTGTTAAGGGTCT
>Ga0335073_10001624_pt1 | contig 30182 bp, 29 predicted proteins | sample Lox_Sample_22_FD_207093 | JGI IMG/M metagenome (GOLD analysis project Ga0335073, IMG submission 207093) | Soil microbial communities from Loxahatchee National Wildlife Refuge, Florida, United States - Lox_Sample_2.2 | ecosystem: Environmental > Terrestrial > Soil > Wetlands | place: USA... | reverse complement strand
TGGCGTAGGCGACTGCGCCGCGGCACACAAGCAATTCAGCAAGATACCCGCAACGGCAATCAGAGCGGCTCGCGTGAGAAGCGTTGCGCTACAAATATTGGTCGGGAGATTGCGGTGGGTCTTCATTGGTGGTGATGCCCTCCGAAGCGATAGCCAACCACGCTCGACCACTGGCGGTAGCTGAGCGTATTGCCTTGATACCAACCCAATGTGCCTTCCATGAACATGCGCGCGCCGAGGTTCCAATCGGCGATGCAGTTCACGAAATTCGAGCTGGTGTTGCTGGTTAGCGAAGAGTTGAAGACCTGGTGGCCGCCGAGTATCTGAATTCGCAGATTGTCGGCCAGGTGCTCAGACAAAGAGAAGGATTCGTACTGGCCGCCTCCGAAATCGCTGTTGAACTTGGAATAGTGGAAGTCGGCCGTAAGTCCGGTGTGCCACAGGCGATTGAAGCTGATGCCGTACGCCTGGTTGAACGAACCCCTGGTATCCGTGCTCACCTTGCTGCGGCCCAGGCTTGAATACAGCGCAATGTGCTTAGGCAACTCCAGGCGCACGTCGCCGCTGAAGCCCTGGAACAGATATTGATCCAGCAAACCGGTTCCGATCAGTCGTGGATCAAACGTCGGGAGATTCCGAAAGTAGTTGTGATTGACTCCGAAGGCCAGCCACGAAAGGGGTTGAAAGTGCAACGAAGTATAGCTCTGCGAAAAGCCAGTAGGGTTGCTGCCGCCGTTGGGTAAGGGCGACGTGCGCGCCGCGTCGATCTGCGCTGAATTGTAAAAGGTCAGCCAGTGCCGCCAGGAGTAGTTGTTCTCGAAGAACACAAATTGCCGGGCCACCCGCCAATATTCGGTGGTTAGCGCAATTCCTGCGGTGCTGAAAAAGCGTGTCGTGTCAAACGTTCCGGTTTCGAAGTTCACAAACGTGCCGGCAATATGCTGGTTCGGGGCGTAACTCCAGGAAGTGGGGTCGGGCGTCGAGCCCGCGAAGGCTCCGGTGGTAAAGCGGCGCGAAATCTTCCGGCCGAAGTAGCCACCGTCTATCGTGCTCAGGCTGGCAGCCCACGGCAAGTACAGACGGCCGACGCCCACTATGTCGTTCGAATGGGGACTTTGGTAAGTAAATCCGAGATGATAAGTCCGATCGATGAGATCGGTGAGGGTCGTGTCCGCAGCGGCGGCGCTGCTGCTTGTGAACTCTCCGCGCCAGTAACCGGTAAAGTTCCAGTAGCTGCCTCCGATGTTGCGCATATCCGCGTCAATGACCGCGCCGACTTGCTTCGTCGCTAAGCCCCCATCCTCGGCCGTGCCGCCGTACTCGAGGCCGAAGCGGCCACGTAGATTGCTCCAGGCCGAGTCCTGAGTCGCCTGTGTCTCTACCGTTTCGCGCATCTCCTCATCCAGCGGATCGCCCGAGGTGAAACTGACAACGATGGGATATTTCTCAGCATCGGCCGCGGATTCGCTGTTGGTACGCGCTTCGACACTATCCGGCGCGAGAAAAGCCAATTGGCCTGCGCTGAGTTCACCCTTGACCTCGACAACTTCGCAGACGGCGGAGGAATCCGCGGCTGCTGTGACCCGGACCTCAGCAATATGGGCGTCCCCGCGAAACCGCACGCCTTCCGTGGCAGCACCGTCGGGCGGAAGCTCGACCACGGAAAGCGTCATGCCTTCCCGCAGGTCGGCGTTGCGCCCGGCATCAATATAAATTGCGCCTTCGGAAACGTAGGTCACGTGAAAGACTGTCGGCTTCACCGACGTGTTGGCGTTGCGTGCCGACGTGGTCTTTGCGGCCAAGCCAAGCTGCAAACCGGCCACCAGCACCAAGAACGGGGCATAGATCGAGGGATGGTTCATTTGCTTATCCCCCGCCGCCGTTTTTATGGCAGTTGTAGCAAGTGGTGGGCCCGTAGACGTAACCGCCGACACCGTTGTGAATTTGATCGGTTTGTTGCTTCTGGTGCGCAGTCTGTGTGTGGCAATTAATGCAGGAAAACGTCGAGTAGTCCGTGGAAACGAGATGACAATCGCTGCAGACCGAACCGTGGTGTGGAATCGGGAAGTAAGTGTGATTGAAGGTCGCGCCCAGCCATGAACTGGTGTTGTGGCAGGTCGCGCACGTCGTTGGATATCCCGCCGCGATGTGATTCGGTACGCTGCCGCCCAATGTGGTGGTGCTTTGCCAAGCCGCGGTGTGGCAGCCATAACAATCCGTGTTTGCCGCGGTGAGGCTGTAATTGTTGTTGATGTGGCAAGAGCCACAAGGCGTCGTAACGTGTGCGCCGGTCAGCGTCCAGCCCGTGGTGCTATGGTCAAATTTGCCGTCGGACCATTTCGTGATCGGATGGCACATAGCGCACGCCGCCGCGGTTTGTGGGAAACCGGACTTGATGTGGTCCGGCACATTTCCTCCATAAGTCGGTGTGCTGTTCCAGGCGTCGAGATGGCAACCGATGCAATCGGCAGAGTTCAGGGCGTAGTTGTTGCTGATATGGCAAGAGGAACACGGCGTAGGCGAAGGCGACATGTGCGTGCCGATCAGAGTGAAGCCGGTGACACTGTGATCGAACGAGGCCACATCCCAGCCCGCCGTGGTATGGCAGTTGGAACAGTTGGACGCGGCGAAGCTCGCACCGGCGGCGGAGTGCGGCGGGTTATTGGTCTGCTGCCAGTCAGAAAGATGACAGCCCGAATTTCCGCAGTCGGTGGCGGCAATCTGCAAATTGTAGTTGTTGTTGAGGTGGCAGGACGCGCACGGTACGTTGGCGTGACCGGCGGTGAGCGGAAAACCCACGGAGGTATGGTCAAATTTCGCGGTTAGCCAACTGTCCGCAGTGTGACAAGTCTCGCAAGTCGTGGGGAAGCCTGCAGCCGTGTGATTAGGATTCGTTGCCGATTGCAGATCGCTTTGATGGCAGGAAATGCAGAGCGTCGAGAGTCCCTGATACTCGCCAACGGCCGCACTCTTGTGGCACTCCTCGCAAGGGACTGCCGCATGACTGCCGAACAGCGGAAATCGGTTCTGGTGATCTTTGAGCTGCTGCGTGGACACTTTCCAACCGAACGCCGTGTGACAACTGGCGCAGTCGGTGCCCATCTTCCTTTGGTGCACATCCGTGTGGCAGTCCTGACAATTCTTACCAGCGTTGGTAAACACCGGGTTCACATGGCACGCGATGCATTGCACTTTTTCGTGCAGGCCCCCGAGGGGATACTTAGTCTTGTTGTGGTCGAACTCTGGAACCTTGCGGATGGGCCGCCAGGCCGCCGCAGTGTGGCAATTTTCGCAGGGAACGTTCAGCGCTGCGCCGTGCGGACTCCGGGTGGTCTCTCGCTGCGGCGCGCTAGGCGGAGTAGTGGCGGCACGCGTAACGTCAGCAAAAGAGAGGCCAAGGCAGCATAAGACCGAGATTTGGATCAATCTGATACAAACCCGCAACGGCGCCCCCTCGACTTTCCCGTTGGACGGCGGACCCTCTGGGCAATCTGCTGTGACCGCTTGATACGAGTTTCGCTTCGGTTACGAACCGAAACAACTGGACGCAAGAACAGTTCCGGGCCATCTCCCCAGCTTGCTTCGACTCAGAGGTTGTCTCCGCCGGTCACCGTAACTGCTGCGAAACAGGCGTTACACAAGTACTCGCAGCGGTTGCCTCGGACTATCAAGACGGTGGCTTCGTCACGGGGCCGGGATCTGTCTTGTGACAAGTGGCGCAGGCGGTCGGCGTCGGTTTGTAGAAAAGCACTTCCTGGCCGCCGATTTCCCTAACATTCGTGTGGCAACGATCGCATTTGACACCGGCATGGCCGCCTTGCAGCGGAAATTGCGTCCTTCGGTCATGATCGAAGAGGGACGGCGCCCAACGCTGGGTGTCATGGCAGTCGACACAAGGCGTTCCGCCCTTTTTCGAGACGAACTGCCCGCCGTGCGGATCGACGTGGCAGCCTTCGCAACTTTGTGCAGTGCCTTTGAATTGAATTTCTTTGCTTCCTGAGAGCGCTTTGTGGCACGCCCCGCATTGCACGACGCGATGCACTCCCATCAACGGAAAATTCGTTTTGCCGTGATCGAAGCCGCTGACCTGTAGCCAGGATGCCGTCGTGTGGCACCCTTCGCATCCGAACGGTGTGCCATCGCTGCGGAGTTTCTCCATACGGTCGCGGAATTGACCGCGATGCGGATCTGCGTGGCATGCCGTGCAGGTTTGGTCCGCAAACCGGAACGGCAGAATGTTCTCGCCGCGATGCGTGATTCCCGACTTATGGCACTCATTGCACGGCACGGCGAGGTGCGCACCCGTAAGCGCGAACTTGGTCTTCTCATGCTGCGCGATGGTGAAGAGCGGCCGATGAAAGTCGCGCACGGAATGGCACGGCTCGCAGCGATTGTTGTATGGCGGGCCGGCGAACTGACCATCGTGCGGATCCTTGTGGCAATCCGTGCAGCTCGCGAACTTCACCTTGTAGATCGTCTCGCGGCCCGCGGGTAGATGGCACTTCGCACAATCGACGCGGGCATGGCGACCTTCCAAAGGGTACTTGGAAGTTGCATGTTCTTTCACGCCGAAAAGGGGCGGCTTCCAGCCCTCCACCGTGTGACACTCTGCACAGTCGCCTTTTCTCCCGCGGTCGGCGAATTGCCCCTGGTGAAGGTCTGCATGGCAGTCCAGGCAATCTGCAAAGGACAAGCCCTTTTTGAAGTTGCCGCCGACGTGGCAGGCGGAACAACCGACCCGGGCGTGCTGGCCCAGCAGGGGATACTTCGTTCTCGCGTGATCGAACGCGAAGCCTGAGAGCAATTTTCCCCAACTTGCGGTGGTGTGGCACGCCTCACAACGCTCCGGCGCGAACGCTCCCCTGTGCGTATCAATGTGACAGTCGATGCACTCGCTGAATTTCATATCGCGAAAGCGCGGCGGCCCGCCCGCTTCGTCAGGCTTGTGGCACTTTTCGCAGGCCACCTCGATGTGCATCCCGGTCAGCGGATAGCGCGTCTTCGAGTGATCAAAGTGCTTGGCCGCCTTCCAATCGTTGACGTTGTGGCAGTGCTGGCACTCATTTCCCAACTGGCCTTTATGAGGGTCTGTGTGGCAGGAAAGGCAATCCTGCGACAAACCAAAAAAAGTCTTCGTCAGGTCTTTGTACTGAATCAATGGGCGCAGCGGCGCCACGATATTTCTGGGATCGTGGCATTGCTCACATGCCAGCCCGATATGCTTGCCTTCGAGCGGGTAGCCCGTTTGCTGGTGGTTGAACTGCTTCTTCGGTGGATCCCAGTGCAGCAGCGAGAAATCTGTGCCGTTATGTTCGAGGTGGCAGCGGACGCAATCCTTTCCGTTAGGATTCGTCATTCCTAAACGGCCGTGATATCCGTGATTCGCCGCCAAGTCCTGCGCTACTTCTTTGTGGCAATCCAAACATTTGAATGCAGGTGTTTTTGTTCCGAACTGATGGCAACTGGCACATTGTGCTGTTCCCGTTAGCGACTGGTGCGCCCTGGAAAGAGGACCCGGCGAGATTTGTCCTGCTGCGCGACCACCCAAGGTCAACAACGCCGCCAATGCCACCAAAATGATGCGCAACATACCGGGCGTTTCGCCTCGGCGGCGCACACGTGTGGCAGCGGGTTGGTAGGGCGGCACCAAAATCTCCGTCGAACGTTGCAAACAAGGGCCTGAGGGCTGTGGTTGTTTCGACCGTAGCACGAGGTACTGCGCTCTCGGAGATGTGCCGAGGATTTGTGTCTATTCTGAAACGCTGAACGTCCGGACAGGCTTACGCTGGCGCGTCTGTCCAGAGATCTGGAGCTCAAGTCCTCCAGACGGAGATTTTTCAGGCAGCGGTATGCTGTGCAAGTGGCCGCACTTCGCGGAGCAGGCCGGTATCCACGTCGAAAATGACCCCTCGCACCGGAACATCCTTTGCGATCCAGGGATGCGACCTGACTTTCTTGATCTGCTCCCGGGTATTTTCCTCGGGGTCTTGTAGGAGAAGAACCACATAGGCGCCGGCGAAGCGTCTCCCGTAGACGCACTCAGCTTGGCGTTCAGCTCCTCGTCGGTGAATGTTGTAAAGCCGCAGCCGGTGTGGTTGAGAAGCAGGATCTCGGTGGTCCCCAGTACGCGAGTCGAAACGACAAGCTCACCGAGAACATCTTCAGTCACTGCGGGCCCGCCGGTTCGGATGACGTCGAGATCTGCCTGCGACAGACCCAAGATTCCGGGCAGGTCGGAGAGCCGTGGATCCATGCAGGTCACGACCACCAGTTTCGGCGCCGGACGCTTCCCCAGCGTTGGGCTGTATTTCTTTGCATAGTTGCGGTTCGCTTCTAAAGCCCTATCGATAATACTCATCGTTTTTCTCCTCGTGAGCGAACAATGCGGCCATGCCCGTTCTTTAAAGTGTCGCTCTTCCGGCCGAATCGGCTGCGATGCAGCGATTACACTCGACGTGCCTCGGCGAATCAATTGCACGATGGTATTGGCGACACCTTGGTATTGGAGGGCCGTATCGGTCACATGCCAACGCTCGCGCGGTGGGAGTAGGCAAAGATCTGAGCAGTGATTGGGTTGAGCGACGAGGAGAAAATCCTCTGCGTCTGCAAACGCCGGGCGAAATCATTGATGTTCGTCGTGAGCTTGCAGTCTTGTCGCCGGCGGTTCATTTCTCAACAGATTTCCGGTGGCGAATTCAAGGTTGACAGCCTCTAGAAATAATTCGGATCGTGCAGCGACACTGGATAGTCGGGCTTGGGCCAGCTGCTTCTCCGCGGTAACCACATCAACCAGGTTCTTGACTCCATACTTGTATGCCTCGAGCGACGCCGAGTAAGAGGCGTTGGCAGATGCGAGAAGTGCTACAGCAGCGTCGTGCTTTCGCAACGCCGTCCGGAATGCAATGTAAGCGGTCCACACCTCGCGCGTCGTCCGGTCACGTTGCGCTGTAAGTTCATCCTCGGCCTCCCGGCGCTTCGATTCGGCGATCAACAATTCGTTCTTCCGCACACCTCCATCAAAAATGCGCCAGTGGACGCCGAGTTCAGCCGACCAGGTAGGCTCGCTCGCGGAGCCGAGCTGGCCGAAATCTGGGGCGGGCCAAACGGAGGTCTGCGCAACCGATCCCGAGAGAACAATCTGCGGTTTGTACTCCGCCCGGGCTGCGCGAATGCGCGCCTCGGCAGAGCGAATTTGCAGAGTTTGCGCCATGAGTTCGGGACGATTCTGCATCGCCCGATCGATCAGCGCGTCGATAGACATCGTGAGTCTGTCTGGCAACGGCGCACTCTTTTGGCTATCGATCACTACGTTTGGAGACGGATCAGCTCCCACCGCTTCCGTCAACGTCACCCGCGCGATCTTTTCGTCCCCGTCCGCGGATTCCTCGTCGAACACTGCCTGCGCCGTTTCGGCTCGAGCGTTGAGAACATCGGGAAGAGTTGCCAGCCCGTTGTTGAGTCTGTTTTCAGCAGCATCCTGCGTGGTTTGCGCGGTTCGCAACGTGTCTTGTGCCGCCTGCAATCTTTCTTGCGCGGTCAGCAACTGATAGAACGCACTGGCGACGCGAAACGCCAGCGCTTGATTCACCTGAATGACGTCCGCACCGGCGCCGAGCTTCTCCGCTTTCGCGGCGTCCACGCTCGCCTCACGTTTGCCAAAATCAAAGATGAGATATTGCAAGGTCACTTCGGGCCGCACTACGGGTATCTCGACCATTACGTAGCCGCGAGGCGCGAGCGGTTTCGGAAATGGGTTAATCAATCTCTCGTCCCCGAAAACAGCTAAGCCGTCTAACTCGGGATAGTAAGCACTTTTGGCCAAACCGAGTTCGCGGGCTTTTTGTTTTGCGCGCTCCCAGATCGTGCGAGTGCTGGGATTGTGATGCTCGGCAATGTCAATCAGCTCGGCCAGCGTATACGGGTGGGCTGAATCGAGAATTGCCGCTCCCTCGCGAGGGGTTTCGCGAGCGGCGCAGTCGGCGACCGCCGCGGGGGAAGACACTTTACCGGCACATTGCCCGTGAGCTTGCGCCGCGCAGCAAGCCAGCAACGACAAGAACAGAACACTTAATGGCGCATCGTGCTGGATTGACTGAAGCTTCTTCCAGACCACCGCCAGCAGCATGTCGCCAATCGCTAGCCACGATCTTCTCGTATGAGGATTTGCTTTCACAGGAATGCCTCTGCTTTGAAGGCCTGAACCGAGGCCAACCCGAGCTAACCTCGGTCCAGCGGATTACATCAGAACTCGAGACGCGAAATAACTAGACGAAGGTATTGGCAATACCTTCGTCCAATAGATTCGATTCTCAATTCTGTGGCTTCATGTGCGCACAAGACTGGAGCCGTCGAGTAATGGTCCGATACGCGAACGAGCGCAAGCCACGCCGAAGGCTCTTACTTTGCCTCTTCGCCGCTCTATCTCTGGCAGCGCCTCTAGTGTTGGCTGGCTGCTCTCACGCCCCCGAATACAGCATCTTTGGCTCTTTTTTTCCTGTCTGGATCTTCTGCTCTGTGGGCGGCCTTCTGCTTGCGACGGGCGCACGCGCCCTGATCGCTCACACGGCTATTGCCGAACATTTGGCTGCACCTGTGCTTTTATATCTGAGCATGGCGATCTTCCTCGCATGCATGTTGTGGCTGCTGTTCTACAGCTAGGTAAATGGGATGCTTGCCCAAGACACTAGCCCATCTGACCAAAACAAGCGCGTCGCAAAGCTTGCATGGTACGGTCGCGCCTTCACCGCAGCCATGGTTCTCTTGGCCATTGTCGGCTTGCTCGCGGTCTACCTGGTCACGACTCGACAACCTCAGACCGATGACGCTGAAATCTTTGCCAACTACATCGGAATTGCACCGGTCGTCGAGGGACCCATACTGCACTTGAACGTCGCCGACAATCAGAGCGTTAAACGCGGCGAACTGCTTTTCGAAATTGATGACCGTCCTTATAAATATGCCCTGGACCACGCCTTGTCAGACCAGGCGGCCCTCGAAGGCCAAATCATCGACGAACAGCGGCGCATTCGCGCCGAAGTGCATGCCGTTACCGCCTCCGGGGCGGCCACCCGCAGCGCCAGCGCCAACGTCGACCGGGCGCAAGCCTCGATCCGCGAGGCGGAGGCGGATGTCGCTCATTCAGAGGCTGCGTTGGATCGAGCCAAGGCCGAATCGGCGTACGCCGAAAATAACCTGCATCGCGTCGAGCCCCTGCTTGCTAAGCAGTTCGTTACCGTGGACCAGGTGGACCAGGCGCGCACGTCCGAGCGGGCCACCGCGCAGTCCGTCCATGAAGCCGAATCGCAATTGGCTCTGAATCGAGCCCACCTCAATTCCATGCTGGCCGCGCTCGCGGAGGCCCAGGCCTCGGCAGAGCAGAGTACGGCACAGTTTCATCAATCGGAGTCCAGCGTACTCACGCTCGACCCCCTCGTGGCGCAACGGCAAGGACGGGCCGCCGCCATCGCCAGCGCCCAATACAATTACAATCAGTGCCGCGTCTTCGCCCCGTTCGACGCGCGCGTAACCAACCTGGTCATTTCCGAAGGTGCTTATGCTCACACCGGGCAGGAGATTTTCACCCTTATCGACACTCGCGTCTGGTGGGTGCTTGCGAATTTCCGCGAGACGCAACTACAGCATATCCAGCCTGGTATGACCGCGGACGTCTACGTTATGTCTGATCCCGGATTGCGATTTACCGGCGTTGTCGAGAGTACCGGGTACGGGGTTACACCCGATCCTTCGCTCGTCGGCCGCACCACGCCCGGCCTGCCCGACGTTCAACGCACTCTGAGTTGGGTGCACCTGGCCAGCCGCTACCCCGTCCGCATTCGGATTCAGTCACCGCCCTCCGATGTGATTCGTCTGGGGGAATCCGCCGTGGTAGTCGTTCGCGGATACCAACGGAAGCCTTGACATGGCGAGCAGCACTCTTCAGCTCCGCCGCCAACCCGCCAGCCGAACTGCCTTTTCGACTTGGTTTCGAGAATTCATACGGTGGGAAGCGGCTCCGTATCCAGGACGCGCAAACACAGTAATTCGCATGACCATCGCAGCCACGCTGGCCATGCTCATCACGGTGACCTTCCGCATTCCGGATGGGTTCCTGGCCGGCCTATTTTCAATCCTGCTGGCCCGCGAAAATCTCGCGGCTACTTGGCGCGGGGGACGATCGATCGTCTTTGCATTCGTCGTCGCCAGCCTCTACACCCTGCTCGGCATGATGCTGTTCCGCGGTTATCCCCTGATTCACTTCTTCTGGGTCACGGCAAGCCTGTACCTGGTCTTTTTCGTAATTCGCACAGCGACGAATTACGCAGCCGCAGCGGCTTTTGCCATTCCGATTGGTGTGGCCCTGCCCATTTGGGACCGAACCTTGCCAAGTCAACTCCAAGTGGAAGGCACTCTCTGGCTTGTCTTGGTAGTTGCCGTAGGTGCCGGCGCCGCTGTACTTACCGAGGCGATCTACCGCATCTTCGATCACTCCGATCCGCTCATCACCTCCGTGGACGACTTGCTGCTCGCGGTGCAGCAGGTAGCGGAAAGCATTGCCGCTCTCCGCGCCCCGGCGAAGCCGGTCCGCACCAGAGTTCTTCAATACCATGCGATCGGCACCGGCCGGCTCAGAATGGCGTTGCAGCGCCAAGGTGTGGATCCCACTCGGCGGGCGCAACGCAGCGCCCTGATTTCCCTGTCGGGTCGACTCGTTGATCTTGCCGCGAGTCTCGCAGACGCCCCGCCCCAGCCCGGCAACGACGACACGATCCGCCTACGCGCTCTTTCGGAGACGCTCGCAGCCATCCGGATGGAACTTCGCGAGTCAGGGGCAATTTCCGCACCTCCTCGTATGCTCGAAGGGTCGCCCTCCTCTGGCTTCCCCATGCTTCAGGAGATGGAACGCACCCTAGCGCTCATCCCCGAAGTCTTTCGGGGCGATGAGATCGTCGATCCCTCCCAGAACCCGCCAAAACGGGACTGGTGGCGCGCTTTGGTTCTGCCTGACGCTTTCCAGAACCCGGAATATCTTCGTTTCGCCTTTGCCGGATGCTTGGCCGCTACCGTTTGCTACGTACTCTACAATGCCCTCGACTGGCCCGGCATCAGCACCAGCGTCCTTACTTGTATCGTTACCGCGCTGAGCACCATTGGCAATTCGCTTCAGGCGCAGTTTCTCCGCCTTGCCGGATTTGTAGCCGGAGGGTTGGTCCTGGGCATTTCGGCGCAGATTCTGATCTTGCCAGCGATCGACAGCGTCTTCGGCTTTGCTCTCTTCTTTGCCGCCGCGACCGCCATCGCTGCATGGTTCGCCACTTCTAGTCCGCGGCTTTCCTTTTTTGGTGTGCAGATGGCGCTCGCTTTTTACTTCGTCAACCTGCAGGATTTCCAGATACAGACGGACCTCACGATTGCGCGCGACAAGGTACTTGGTGTGTTATTGGCCATCGTGGCCATGGGCCTGATCTTCGACCGCTTCGGAACGAAAAGCGATGCCGAGCAACTGCAGAAACTGCTGGTGCGGAACGTGCAATTGCTGGCACAGCTCGGTGTTTGTCCGGTCGTGCGCGACAGAGCCATGGGCTTTTCACCGGTCAGCCGTCTCCGCAGTCAGATCAATGACAACTTCGCCAGCCTGGAGCTGCAGGTGGATGCCGCGCGGTTTGAGTTCGAGTTTCGCCATCGTCGCGAAGAAGATGTTGCCCAGTGGGAGCGGATTCAGCGCGCGCAGCCGGCTTTGCGCTCGATCTACCTCCTGGAACTCAGTCTCTTCTCGCATCGTGAGCGACGCGAGGCCAACTCCGAAATGACCCAGGAGCAAAATAAGGCGCTCGACCATTTTCTCAACCTATTCAGCGATGAACTCACGCACATTGCCGCCTGGGTCGCACACGAAGAGCAGGTGCCTCCGCGCGTTAGCCATGACTCCATCCGAGCAGTACCGCCTGACTTCGAGGACGGCGGCTCTCTCAACTCTCAGGCCATCGCGGATATCTGCCAGAAGATGGTTTCCTCTCTCCTCCTACTGCGGAACGAGTGCTAGGTGCATTGTCATCCCCTTTCTAACCGATTTTATTTTCAAATGACGGGCCCACTCCGTGACCCGATACGAAGGTATTGCCGATACCTTCGTTCAATTGTTTCCTTTCCGTTCTGCTGACCTAATGCGACATGTGCAAGGCGGCCGAAAGCGAACGATATGGCAAGAAACAAGACAGCGATTGTCACGGGAGCGCAGCAAGGAATTGGCGCCGGGCTAGTCGATGGCTTTTTGAAGAGCGGCTATAGCGTCGTGGCCACGTCGCTTCGCGCCAGCGAGTCGCTGCGGTCCACCGCAGATCTAGTGGTGGTCGATGGAGACATCCGCGATCACGAGTCGGCCGTGAAAAGCGTAGCAGCTGCGGTCACCCATTTTGGAGGCGTCGACGTCCTCGTCAACAACGCCGGCATCTACATCACCAAGCCTTTCACGGAATTTACGATCGATGACTTCAACGCACTCGTTTCGGTCAACCTTCTGGGATTCCTCCATATGACGCAGCTCGTCGTGAAGCAGATGCTGACGCAACAATCGGGATGCGTGATATCGATTTCCGCGGCGCTGGCCGACAATCCGATCACCGGCGTAAACGCTTCGGTCGCGATGATGACGAAAGGCGGCTTGAACACGGTTACCCGCCATCTGGCGATGGAATATGCCAAGCAGGGCATCCGCTTTAATGCCGTTGCACCGGGCGTCGTGGATACGCCATTGCACAAAGACAACTCCAAGAAAGATCTCTACGCGCTGCAACCGATGGGCAGCATCGCCGAGATCAGTGATATCGTCGACGCCGTTCTGTATCTCTCCAACGCACGACAAGTCACAGGGGAAATCCTACACGTGGACGGCGGAGCGCACGGCGGGCGCTGGTAGCGCGGGGAACCAAAGCAAGCAAAGGGGAACACCTGGTTCTCGCGCAAGGATAAAAAACGCCGTTCCGGTTTCATTCCACAAAGGAGATGAACATGGAAGCAAAACCGCAGCGCGAGGAGTCCATGCAGGAAAACCAAATCCGCGAGTCTCTGAACGCGCACTGGCATGCGTCGGCAGCCGGCGACGCAAACGCCGAACACGAGATCTACGAGGATGATGCCATTTGTGATTATCCCCAGTCCGGTGAGCGAATCTTGGGGCGAAGCAATTTGCAGGCCTTGCGGAGTCATCATCCTGGCAAGCCGTCGGGCTTCGCGGTGAAACGGATTCTCGGAACCGGGGATCTGTGGGTCACGGAATACACCATCACCTACCAGGGGCGATCTGCATATACGGTGAGCATTATGGAATTCCGGAGCGGCAAGGTCGTGCACGAAACACAATATTTCGCCGATCCCTTCGACGCACCGGCCTGGCGGAAGCAATGGGTTCAGCAGATGGGTTGACACCACTGCGAATGCGAAGTTCCACCCTAAGGATTCGGTCCGTAAATAGTCCAGTTGAACTGCGGAGCTAGGCTCCCTGAGCCATATGCCTGTCGTTGAACAGCTGCAAGCGCGAGGCGACTACTCCTCTTACGGAATTCGCCGCAAAAGGGAGAATCTTGTAGGGCGCAACCTCCTCCGGCTGCTTGGCTAGTCCCTGCTCCAGTCCGCGTCTCCAGGCCACCCGCAGTTCTGTATTGATGTGGACAATATTGATTCCCGCTCCGATCGCTTTCCGCAGGTCGGCGTCATCGGTCCCCGATCCGCCGTGCAGCGTCAAAAAAACACCCGCCGCCTGCTTGATGCGGCTTATTCTCTCGATCTCCAGATGTTTCTTCGTTTGTCCCTGCACCATGCTTCTGAGCATGCCGTGCATATTCCCCACCGCTGGAGCGAGGATGTCCACTCCCGTGGCTTCTACAAACTGCCTCGCTTCTTCCGGCGTCGAAAGGCCCTTCGATAGGTCGGGAGATGCGTCGTGTATTTCGGAGCCGCTTCCGATGTCTCCAATCTCGCCTTCGACGAGCATGGCTGGATGAATCGCTTTCAACGTCTCCACAGCCTGCTTGGTTTGTCGAATGTTCTCCTCCATGGGCAAGGCCGAAAGATCGAAGACGATTGAGTCAAAGCCAGCTTCGGCAGCTTCGATCCCTTTCGCCAGTGAGTGCGTATGATCCGCGTTGAGAAAAATGGGGAAGTCGAATTCCTCACGCAGGCTTTGCACGAGAGCCGCTATTTGGCGAGTTCCCACAAACTCGCGCTCCCCTTCCGACACTCCGACCAGCACGGGGACATTCAGTTCCCGGGCAGCGGCGAATACCGCTTTCAATAGGACGAGGTCCGAAACGTTGAAGTGGCCGATGGCAACACCATTTTGTTGCGCTTCTTGCAGCAGGTCGCGTAATTGACGCATAGGATCCCCATCACCTTTCAGCTTCCATGCCCACCTGGTTGCGCGTGTCGATTCGAATCGAACTCCCGCTTGCGCCGGCCTGGAAACTACCAAACCTAGCACAAGGAGACATACCGACGCGTACCAAGTCCGCCGCACATCCTTTTTAAGCGGACCACGACAATCCACGATCTGCCTTTTTGATGCAATTGGCCAGCCGACAGGCCTAAGCTTTTGCTTTGAGCCTTATTCGACTGGTTTGGCCACCGGCGCAGCTTTCGCCCGCTTCGCTTGAATCCCGCAGCAATCCTTCACTCCTGCTGTTGCTGTTCCAGTTCCGCCCAGCGCGCGTACAACGCATCCACAATTTTCTGTGCCTTGGCCATCTCCGCCAGCACGTTTTGCAGCCGCACGTGGTCACCCATCACCTCGGGATTCTCCAGTGCTTTGTGGCGTCTTTGCAGCTCCTGCTCTGCCTCGCTGATCCGCCCCTCGATTCCTTCCAATTCCCGCTTTTCTTGATAGGACAGCTTCTTTTTGGGTATAGCCGGGGTCTTGCTGCCGCTTCCCGCCGCTTTGGACCGCGACTCCTCGTTCCGACCGCTCATTTTCTTTGCGGTTTTCTGCGTGCTTTGCCATTCTTCCCATTGCGAATAATCCGCAAACCGCTCCGCTCGGCCCATTCCATCCAGGCCTAGCACTACGGTCGAGACACGATCCAGCAGAAACCGGTCGTGCGTTACCAATACTAATGCCCCGCGATATTCGAGCAGGCTTTCTTCCAGGATTTCCAGCGTCGGAATATCCAAATCGTTGGTGGGCTCATCCAGCAGCAGCACGTCCGCCGGTTGCAGCATCAACTGTGCAATGAGCACGCGGGCACGCTCCCCTCCAGAAAGCCGGCCCACCCGCTGATTTAGCTGCTCTCCCGTAAACAAAAATCGTTCCGCCCACGACGCCACATGGATTACCCGTTCCTGGTAAATCACCGCATCGCTGTCCGGCGCCAGCGCCCGCCGCAACGTAACCTCTGCATCGAGCTGGCGGTTCTGGTCGAAGTACACGATCCGCAAACCGTCCGCTTTGCGTATTTTTCCCTTCGTGGGCTCGCTATCGCCGCGCAGCAAGCGCAGTAGTGTGGTTTTCCCGCTGCCGTTCGGGCCCACTAGTCCTACCCGCATTCCCTGCGTGACGATAAAATGCAGTCCGGCGATCAGCGTTCGCTCGCCAAACCCGTAGGAAACATCATCCAGCGTAAGCAACTGCTTGGTTTTCCGGCTGGTCGCGGAGAAATCAATCTCCGCCGCGGAAATCCGCGTTCGCGCTTTCATTTCCGCAAGCTCACCGATCATCTCCTGCGCATCGTCGATGCGCGCTTTCGATTTTGTGGTGCGCGCTTTGGGTCCGCGCCTGAGCCACGCGATTTCGGTGTGCACGCGGTTTTCCAGGGCCTCCTGCCGCTTTTGCTGCGCATGCAGATACTCTTCCTTGGCTTCCAGAAACTTGCTGTAATTTCCGGACACCCGCAGCGCTCCGTCTTCGTACGCGCGGTTGATTTCCACCATTTCGTTGGCGACGTTTTCCAGAAAATAGCGGTCGTGGCTCACCACCACGCAGGCAAACGCCGCGCTCTGCAGCACGCCCTCCAGCCACGCAATTCCCGCGAAGTCCAGGTGGTTGGTGGGTTCGTCCAGCAGCAGGATATCCGGCCGCTGCACCAGCGCTTCCGCAATCGCCAGCCGCTTCTTCCATCCACCGGAAAGCTCCGTTGCCCACGCGTCGAAATCCGTAAAACCTGCCCGCCCCAGCGTCTCCGCGAACTTCGCCGCGCGCTCCTCTTCCGGTGCGCGCGCCCGTTCCAGTGCGGCCTCCACCACGCCGCGCACCGTTACGCCCGGCGAAAACTCCGATATTTGCGTCACGCAGCTCGTCCGCGTTCCTTTGCGTACGGCTACCTCGCCGCCATCCGGTTTCACGCTCCCGTAGAGCATCGCGATCAGCGTGGATTTGCCGGAGCCATTGGGTCCAATCACACCGATCCGTTCCCCTTCGGAAACGGTGAAGGAAAGGTTTTGGAAAAGCGGTGCGCTTCCGTATCTCTTGGAGAGTCCTTGCGCGCTAATCAGCGGTGCCAATTCTGCCGTCTGCTCCGGTGTTGTCGGCTTCTAGCATAACAGCAGCTGCCTATCGTTTAAGGATGGCTAAGGACGGCGTCGATTGTGCGCCGGAAAGCCGCAACCTCGCAATTTGTTCTCGAAGCTCGGCTCAACAACCCGCCAGGACCGCTGTGAGTGTGAAAAAAGCTCCGTGACTTTGTAAGTGTAGAAAAGGAAACGCGACTAGTTTCTGGCGGAGAGGGTGGGATTCGAACCCACGGTACGGTTTCCCGCACGCTCGCTTTCGAGGCGAGTACTTTAAACCGCTCAGTCACCTCTCCGCGGTTTTGGCCAAGTTCATCGTAGCAAGAGTCGCGAATTCGGGCAATTGAATGGATGGCTCAGACTGACCGCTTTCGGCGTGTCGTAGATTGGTAGCGAAACGCAGAAAATGGAGATAGATTTAAGCCTATCCGCAAGAAAAATGCGCCGACTCACCTGCGGTTCGCGAAGAAGGACTGGAGAACCGCCGCACAATCGGGTGCGAGGACGTCGCCCGTGATTTCAACTTGATGATTCAGCCGCGAATTTGTGAGCACCTTGAAGCAGGAGCGTACTGCGCCGCCTTTAGGATCATCAGCCCCGTAAACGAGGTGCGCGATGCGCGCCTGAATCATCGCGCCGGCACACATGCTGCAAGGCTCGAGCGTTACGTATAGGACTGTGCCGCCGAGACGATAGTTGCCAATCAGGCGAGCGGCTTCGCGAAGCACAACGATTTCCGCGTGTGCGGTCGGATCGCAATCACGAATCGTACGATTGCCGGCACGACACAAAACCATGCTGTCCCGAACGATCACGGCCCCAATGGGAACTTCGCCAGCCGCCGCCGCGAGTCTGGCTTCTTCCAAGGCGAGCTGCATGAACTCGTGGTCGGATGGCATCGGTAGTCAGAGAATAGCATGCGGACCCGCGTCGAGCCTTTTATGTACTCCAGCGGCCTGAACTGCAGGTCGACAGCTCTGGCGGCCCTTTTTTCGTTTCTCGCACAGCCGCTTGACAACTCCGGGCGGCCCGAAACAAACTACGCGCATGCCCGAAAATCCAGCGCCATTGCGGCCAATCGATTCTCCAGAGTGTTTCTCCGCCTGTAGCGGTAACGACCAGCAAGCTCCCACTGATGGGCGGTTCTAGATGGAGCTGCGCAAAGATCCCATAACCCAAAGTTGGATCATTCTCGGGCAGCGCGAAACTGGCCCCGAGGCTGCACTTGACTGCCCGTTTGACGCGGAGGCCCTTTCCAAACTCAAAACAATTTACAGCTGGCCCCCGGATGGACCCTGGCAGGTGCGCGTGGTCGCCCATCCCGATCCGCTGTATCGCATCGAGTTCGATCCTGGGCGCGTGGCTGAGGGTATGTACGACAAGATGGGGCCGTTGGGAGCCCACGAAATCGTGGTCGAGAGCCCAGCACACGACAAACGCTTTTCTCAGTTGAGTGATGACGAAATCGACCGGGTGCTATCCGTATGGTGTGCGCGGATCGCCGATTTGAAAAAGGACGCGCGATTCAAATACGTCAGTGTGTTTAAGAATCAAGGTGTCTTGGCTGGTGAAGAGTGGTCCCATGCGCATTCGGAAGTTGCCGCAACCATCTTCGTGCCGCGGCGGCTCAAGTACGAACTGCATGCCGCCCATGACTGGTTCAAAAACAAGGAGCGCTGCATTTTTTGCGACGTCGTGCGCCAGGAAGAGAAGCAAGGCAAACGTATCGTGGATGTGCAGGGCGACTACTATGCGCTGTGCCCCTACGCTTCCCGCGTTCCTTACGAAGTTTGGGTTATGCACCGCAAGCACAACCAGCTTTTCGAACAGCCACGGCCCGGATCAAACCGCCGGCAGCTGGCTGCGCTGCTGGGACGGGTGATCCGACGGCTGGAAAAAGTTGCGCCGGCTTACCATTTGGTAGTGCACACCGCTCCAAATACAAAGAACAAGAAAGGCGAGTTGGCGGGATACTGGAAAACGTTGGCCGACGATTATCACTGGCACATTGAAATCATGCCGATTGTCGAGAGGCGCACCAAGTCTTACAGTATCAAGGAAATATATTTCAATGCGGAGCTGCCGGAAACGGCGGCCGAGCATTTGCGGGGACTGGATCCGAATTCGTAAGTTCAGGATGGTGGAGGCACTCCCGTGACGCCGGGTTGCCCGCCGATCCATTTAGAATAACTGAAACGTATAGACCTAAGCCGTAAATACAGGCAAACAAGTAAGCCGAAGCCTGCCGGTGCATCGGAATTGGGGCGATTTTACATCGCAATTGGTTGTGTCTAGCAGGGAACCGAAACCACAATAAGCGGTGTAGCGTTTCAGGACACACGCAAGATTTGCTACCCGGCATACTTGTTTACACCCGCTAAGTCCTGTACTATCTTCGCGCTTCAAAGTCGCGGCTCCTCCCCCAGCTTAGATCGGCGGCTTCGAAAATCCAAAGTTCGATAGTCGAGGTGTCAGATGTGGAAGAAAGAGGAAGGGAAATCCCAGTCCGCATCGGAGATTTCCACAGGCCATGGAGCCACGACCAACACTGCGAGCGTTGCCCCGAGTTCGAATTTCTCATCCCCACCGTCCCCGGCGACGACCACTGCGCGCTCTGAGGCTTGCATCAGTCAGGGGATTCGCATCAAAGGGGAAGTGACGGGGAGCGAGGACCTTTTTGTGGATGGGGTCGTGGACGGAAAGCTCAGCCTGACGAACGGGAGCTTGACCATCGGTCCCAACGGTCAGGTGAAAGCCGATGTCGTCGCTCGCGAAGTTATCGTTCGCGGCAGGGTGGAAGGCAAGGTTTCTGGGCGCGACAAGGTGCAGTTGGCGAGCACCGGGCAGGTAAATGGGGAAGTGCAAACCGATCGTCTAGCCATTGAGGACGGAGCCATGCTGCGCGGCAAAGTAGAAGCCGGCCGGCAGCAAAAGAATGCGGAAAGCCAAGTGGCCGCTGCAGCCGCCACTGCAGCAGGTTCGGCATCGAAGGGTGCCAATGCTGGAGCATCGAAAAGCTCCGGAACGGTTGCGAACTAAAACATGAGCTTCCTGCACAAACTCGGCATTGGAGTCGGTTCCAGCACGGGACGGGACGTTGCCCGCCCTATTCCTCAAACGGGGCGCACGCGCAACGTGGCGCCAATTCCTGCTGTGGGCTCACCGCGACTGCCGGAGGCTCCGGGATCTACACGTGTTTCGAATGGGCTGAAAGAGTTGTTATGGAATTTAGATGGGCTGGGGCGGGGTACGCTGCTGGACTTGGGGCCGGCCTCGCAGACCACCCTCAGCTTCTTCATCGAGCGCGGCTTCCGCGTTTCGTCCGAAGACATCCTTCGCGAATGGAAGGAGTTCCTGGCGGAAGAGGAAAAGCGACTGCAAGAAATTGGGCTGGCGGCGGAAACGCTCGATATGACTCCCAATGGTCGGGCGGTGCGCTTTCTGGGCGAGAATTTCCAGTACCCGCGTGCGGCATTTGACGCCGTGTTGGTATGGGATCTGCTTGACTATCTTGAACCGATACTGGCGAGGCAGACCGTGGCCAACCTCACCGAGTTACTGCGTCCTGGGGGAGCGGTGTTTGCACTTTTCCACAGCAAAAAGCCGGAAGGCTTTCAGCGCTATCGGATCGCGGATTCCAGTTCGCTCCAGATCATTTCCTCGCCCGTGTTGTGCCCCGCGCAGAAGGTTTACCAAAACCGGGAAATCCAGGACCTGTTCAGCCGTTTCCGGACAATGAAGTCCTTTGTGAGCCGCGATCAGTTGCGCGAGACGCTCTTCATTAAGTAACGCCGCTACGGTCCTGCCGCTCTCCGGCCGCCGAGTGTCTGCCTATTTTTCGCTTGCATTGGTGGCTGCAACGGCGTAAACCGAAACTGTGAGCTCATCGAGCTCCGGAGGGGACATGACTCCACCGGGCTTAGAGCTGAACCAAAGCTGAACACACCGCTCTTGCGGTGCGCATCGCTCGCGAAACATACGTGAAGTTGACGCGCTTCCGAGACGATACAGCAAAAAGTTAAAAAATGGGGAGCCGCCCGGCTCCCCATTTTGCTTCTAGCTAGCGATGCGTGGAGCGATGATGCGCGCGGCGGCGCCCACTGCGGTGCCGGCGTCCATGGCGAGCGCGAGAAGAAGTGCGATGAGGAGATTGTCCAGGGCTGTGAGTCAAACTAGTCGAAGCCGCAGGCTGCGCTTCAGGTGCGGCTTTCGCACCCGCTGCGGTAATTGCTGACGCTGCGGCGAGCGCCAGAATACAGAACGTTCTTTTCACGATATTTCTCCCGGTAAGAAGTCCCCCGTGAGCCATATTCAAGCACAATTACGGACGAAAGTCTTGCCTTATTTGTTAAATCGCAAAGGGCGCGGACGAATCTCTGGGGAAAAGAGGGGATGCCAGGCGCGGTGAGGGGCGCGCCTGGCATTGATGGGGCTAGGGCGAGGAAGCTTATCCGCCAAACTTTACGGTCTCGAGGTAATGAATCGCCTCCCGTTGATTGGCTATGATCTGCGCTTGCCACAGCAGCGCAATCGACATCAGCCCCATGGCCATGACGCAGATCGTCAAAACGATGCCCATGGAAGAGGCCGAAGCGGGAATCCGAAGCTTGCGAATGATCCATGACATACCAAGGTCTCCTAGTACTTCTCTCGAACTCTTCTTCGGTTCACGCTTCGGGGACGGATGCGGCGTCAGGGAGCTGGGCCTCACGCGCAAATGTTTGGGGCAATCGAAGGGCCATGATCTGTGCAGCCCGAAAGCTAACGTAGGATTGCAAAAACAAAGGATTTTAAATGATAGAGCGCTGCGCAATGAGCGGCGCGCGCGTTTGACCGTGTGGAAAGCCCCGCCCAAAAGTGAAAGTTTGTTTCCGATTTTTGCGATGTTTGCGCGGCATTCAGCGGTCGTGGCGAAGCAGATCAGCCAGACGCGGCCATCTTTCAGGGCCGCTGAACGGTACCCTTAGTACTCGTCCGCTCGGCGTCGATTCAGATACCACTTGCGCGAGCCCTTCTTGGTCGCCGGGGGTGAGCAGCACGACCCGGTCGCAGGCGGAAAAAAAGACTGGTGGTTGGTCCCCGTAGGCCACCCCGATCGTCCGGGCGTGCGCATGGAGGGCGCGGTCGTAGAGCTTCGCCAGTTCGCGAATGCATTTCGCGGGACTAGCGCCAACTGCTAACGACCACAAGGCGCCCTGTTCGCGGAGTTGCATGCCTTCGTTTTCAGCCGCGCCTTGGAAGCCGGTAATCTGGGCTCTCGACGCGCCCGCAAAAAAGAACAGTTCATCGAAATCGCGTTGCCGGACCAGTTCAGCTTCCCGCGGGTGCAGGCCAGTATTCTGGGCGAGTTCACGTGGTGGCAGTGAACTTAACGCCACAATCGAGACGCCGGTTTCGGCCGCGAGCGCCTCGAGGGCTTCAAATGCTGCGGGTTGCCGCTTGGCGATGGGCAAACACGTAAAGCGGCCGAGGCGAACGGTCGCCACGTCTTGCGTCTTACCGCCCTTCTTTGCCCCGGCAACTCGCGCCTGCTGCGGCCGCAGATGAAAATAGTCCTCGGGCAGGTACACGCCGCAGCCATCTTCAGCGATAAACGGATCCCGAAGTCCAAGCTTACGGCGGGGTTCGTCGATTTGCAGGCGCGTTTTGGCAGTCAGCCAAATACAAGGGATTCCAGCGCGGGTCAACTGTTCGAAAAATTCCTCGACACCGGCGTTAGGAGTGCCATGAGGCGGCAGCAGGTTATCGATGGCGAGGTAGAGGACCGTGGATGTCTGGCGCAAGCGGGTCTCCGCGAACGAACTGTCATGATAACGGAGAATGCTGGCTCGCGAACAATTCCGCCTGTTTCATCGCGGCAAAAAAAAAGAGCGGGCAGGGAGTTCATCCCTGCCCGCCGGCAACGTCTCCTCGGTGTGCTCGCCGAGTCTCTCACTCAGACTTAGTTGCCCGAATTAGAAGAGGCCGCCGCTTGTTGCTGGTTCGCCTTCGGGATGCTGATGTAGCCGCTGATCTGGTCTTTACCGACCTTGTTGACGACCAGTTCTTCCGGCAGGCGCGTCCCGGTGGTGTAGAAGAAGATCGGCTCGTTGACCGAGCGATTCTTCTTTTCGAAGCGCTTGTCTTCGACGACCATGGCCAGGTTGACCTGATTCTTCTTCTGGTTGACGCCCTTCAGTTCCAGAGTCACATTTCCGACCTTCTGGGGCTTGTTCTTGCCAGCGATGGTGAATTCCACGTAGTCACGCTCGCCGAGCCGGCGGAGTTGGTCGATTTCGTCGTGGTTGCGCGCGATCAGCGTGCCCATGTCGCTCTTGGCCATCTTGAGCTCGTCTTTCGTGGTGTTAAGATCGGCGCTCACCGCGGTTACTTTGGTGTCGACGTTCTTGACATCGTCCTGGCCGGCTTTGGTAGCCAGCTCGGAGTGCACGGAAGTGTCCAGAGCGCTCAGCTTTTGTGCGGCATCCTCGTTGGCTTTGACGGCTTCCTGGCGAGCTTTCTTGAGCTGGCCTTGCGTGATCTTCAGCTTGTCGGTGACCACCTTGAGGTCGCCCTGCAGATCCGTGTTGGCTTTTTCATCTTGCGAAAGACGGTCCTTCAGAGACGCCATGTCCTGCTGAACCGACTGCTCGACGGACTTCACTTGTGTTGCTACCGATTGCTGGGTGGCATCCAGCTTAGAGGACGCGTTCCAGCCGAAGGCCAAGCCTCCGATTGCTACCAAACCCAAAACGATAATTGCGGGCAGCTGCCATGACGAACCGCTTCTTGTCTCCACTACGTGTTCTTCAACCATCGGAGTTTCTTCTCCTCACCCTAATCTGGGCGCTCGATTTTAATTTTTCATCGGCCCGTAACTACAAAGTAGCAACCTACCCGCCAAATCGCGGCGACCACGGTGGGAAGCGTCCAGGTACCGTAAGTCAATGAAAATATTGAGGGTTTCCCCGTACTAACGGACAGCCGCACAATCCCATCGACCAGTACTATAACTGGCAATCTTTACGTTGGAGACACGCTTTGCGGACTTTCTTATACGCCGCGTCGATTATCTGAGTTCGACGCCGTGCGATGCCAAGTCGGCAGCGAGTTGGCTGGGCGACTGAAACTGGATAGCGGCCATCCCTAAAGCCTTTGCCGCAACCACATAGTCTGCAATGTCGTCAATAAAAAGGGCCTGTTCGGCGTGTACGTTGACGGCCTTCAAAGCGTGCTGAAAAATCAGGGGATTGGGCTTGCTACATCCGACGCTACAGGAATAGATCCGTACCGGGAAATACTCGAAGAATTTGTAGTTCGCTTCCATGTGTTTTACGTGAATCGGATCGGTATTGGAAAGCAGCGCCAGCTTGTAGCGTTTGCCGAGCGTCGCCAGAAACGCGTCTTCCTGGATGGGCGTAGGATCCAGAGCACGATTCCAGGCGTCGCAAAACTGTTGAAACGTGATCCCCGCAGCCAAGCGCCGCGCCAAATGCAAATGCCAGTCGTGCGGCGAGAGTCGCCCGACCTGCAAGTCCGGCCAAAGCGGATCCTTTTCGATGGCGGACCAGAGTTCCGCGGGCGACAACGGCGAGCCGATAGCCAGCCCTTGCATCGCGCGCGCAACGTCTACGCGGATCAGCACGCGGCCGATGTCGAAAATGACGGCCTTGAGCTTCGCTGCCATTCAGCCGTTCCGCGTTCGCAGGATGCTGATGATCGCGGGCAGAAGCGACAGGAAAATCACCGCGGCGATCACGTAGTGAATGCGGTGGCTGATGTTGGGAACGGAGCGTCCCAAAAAGTATCCTCCGAGGATCATGCTACCGACCCAAAAGATGCCGCCAAGAATGTCATAGGCCAGGTAGCGCGAATAGGTCATCGCCGCGGCGCCGGCTACCGGAGGACAGAACGTCCGCACGATCGGCACAAAACGGGCCAAAATCACCGTCTTCGGCCCATGCTTCTCGTAAAACTCATGCGCTCGTTGCAGGTGGCTGCGCCGGAAGAACAAGGAGTCTTCCCGGTTGTAGAGCGACGCCCCGGCACCGCGCCCAATCCAGTAGCCGATCTGATCGCCAATAATGGCGCAGGCCATTGCTGGAAAAAGCAGCCGGGGAAGAGAGATAGTGCCCGCCGCTGCAAACACCCCCGCTGTGACCAGAAGAGAATCACCAGGAAGGAAAAATCCGACGAAGAACCCCGTCTCAACGAAAACAATACCCCAAACCAGAACAGGACCGCCCCAGCGGATTAGTCCCTCGACGTCGTATAGCCGGTGTAGGAGCTGCCGGATGGTCTCAAGCACGCAGTGCGAGTCCTCGCCAAACGATTTACCGTAACGGGCACGGCAACCATTGCGCGAGACCGCAGCGCGGCGAACGCACCCATTCCAATACGGTAGCAGAAAACGCCAACATCTTCCCCGCATTCGTGCCAAAACAACGCGACGGTCATCACCGCCGCGACAATCGCCGCTATTCGAATCATCGCGACACCTCCGCCAGCCATAGGTAACTCTGAGCTTCCGTCCGCAATTGCTCTTCGAGATCGGCAGGAACCGCGAAAGCGCGGAGCAGCTTCTGAATGCGCGGCAGCGCCCGCCGAGCCGCCGCTTCGCCCGCCGCAATTGCTTCGTCCGCACGCTCGAAGTCGTCCCAGGCCAGGTGCTGCACGTCGGGCCGCAGCACCAAGTCGGCTTGGCGCTCCCAGATTTCCAGCTGATGTTTCTGAGCAGCGCTCACCGCCCGGCAGACCACCTCGAAAATATTCGAGGGCGCTGCGCGTTGGCCATCTTCGAAACCCACCGAAACGCCCACGACATGCTTCGCGCCTAACTGGCGTGCCGCTTGCGTAGGCACCTGGGCCACCAGGCCGCCGTCCGCTAGGCATCGCGTGCCGATCTTCACCGGCTCAAACAGTCCGGGAAAGGCGCAGCTCGCGCGGATCGCATCGCATAAATTCCCGTGGGTGAAAATGACCGCATCGCCATTGGCCAGATCGGTGGCTACCACCGCCATCGGAATCTTTAAATCCTCGAAGCGACGCGACGCGAAGACATTTTCGATTAAATCCCCAAGCCGCTGGTTGCTGGCCAGGCCCAGCCGGGAAACCCGCCACCGCGCGATATCGCGAAACCGTACAGCTCGGCACGTTTCAATGATGCGGTCGAGAGGCGCGCCGCTCGCATACGCAGCACCAAGAATGCTTCCGACGCTCGTTCCGGCCATGTGGGAAATCGGAATATGATTCTGTTCCAGAACACGCAGGACTCCCAGGTGCGCGAATCCCCGCGCGAATCCGCCGCCCAGGGCTATCCCGATCCCGGGTCTTGGGGCTGGAGCACCCGTGCATTCATCCATTTGAGATTGGAAGCCCGCTGCCATACCGGCAGAATCGCATCCTTCTTCTTGCTGCCCAATGGACCGCGCGTCTAAAACGCCAGTACGGCCGTACCGCGCAGGAAACCTGTGAAAATCAGAAGAAAAGATGTTCCCGCAGTACCTTCTTACTAGCCTAGTACCCTCGCTGTACCATTGCCGGAAAACCCGCCTTCCGCGATTCTGCTCCCGTCAGCGAGGTAAATCCGCGGGAGGGGGAATGAACACTGCATACGCAAGCTGGATCGGACAGCCTGTGGTACTGCAAGTCGCTCTGGGCGACATCAGGGTGCCGCTACGAGGCACGCTTCTGAAGGACGGCGACGAAAGCGTTCGCATGCGCATCGGCGATGGGTGGGACGTTGACATCTTTAAATCCATGATTCTGGCCGTGGAGCAGGATGCCATGGCGCTACTTCCCGCGTGAGGCCGCGACGACCATGAACAGCCAAGTTCCGAAATACGTTACGCGTGGCCGAGCAGCATTGCTCCTCGGCATTCCTGAAGATGAACTCTCGCGGCTTTCGATCGAATCCGGCCTTGGCCACAAAGAGCGCGCCGGCGAACAGGAAGAGACCTTCTTCACCTACGAAGAGCTGCGCAAGATCTGCATGTTGACTGTGCATCACGTCAACTAACGCAGCTCGTAACCAACGAATTTTCCTCCGGCCCCCCTCAGCAGTACCCCCCGCCCCGGGTCGCCTACCCCCAGCGACCCGGGGTTCTCTTTTTCTGGCCGTCCGAAAAAACGCCCCGCATTGGTCGCGGCGTTTTCCCCTCCCCCGGCTGTGCGCATGCAAACTCTGCTGCAAAAAAGGGCCCCCCTCCCCCCTATGTTTTTTGTAAGAGTGTGAATCGATGGGACTTGCGGTCGAGGGTCCGCGAAGAATGTGATTCTAAAGGGTTTGCAGGCGGCGAGAGCGGGCAGCGGACCCCGGACGCGGGTGAAACCTGTTTGTTTGCAGGATCTTAGAGAGAGCAAGAAAACAGATAAAAATCCCTCGGGCAGCGCAAAATCCGTTTGACAGCCGCCAGCACCCTAACCAAACTTAGCGCCGCAAACTCAGGAGGTCTGGAAATGCGGCATTTTGCGACGGTACGCAACACCCGGCTTGTAGCTCTATTGGCGGTGCTGACGGCCGCAGCGGTGGTTCACGTGGCGCGGGTGGGGTTCGCTGTCGCGGACGAGCAGTACGACGTCGTGATTGCCAATGGCCGCGTGATGGATCCGGAGTCCGGCGTGGACGCTGTCAAGAACGTCGGCATCAGCGGCGGAAAAATTCGTGCCATCTCGACCGACAAGCTCGCGGGGAAGTCCACGCACGATGCGAAAGGCCTCGTGGTCGCACCGGGATTTATTGACCTTCACGAACACGGGCAAGAGCCGAAGAACTACCAGTTCCAGGCGCAGGACGGCGTGACTACTTCGCTCGAACTGGAAGCCGGCACGGCCGATGTGGCCGCCTGGTACGCGCAGCGGGAAGGGAAGGCCCTCGTCAACTACGGCGTCAGCATCGGACATATTCCCGTGCGGATGAAGGTGTTTCATTCGGCCCCGGGGCTGCTCGCCACGGGCGACGCTGCGCACGCTGCTGCCACTCCGGAGCAACTCCAGGAAATCGATGCGCTTATGGAGCAAGGTTTTCGCGAGGGCGCACTCGCCGAAGGAATGGGGATCAACTACACGCCCGGCGCCACGCACCAGGAAATTGTCGAGATGTTTCGGCTCGCGGCGCGTCACGGAGCTTCGGTGCACGTGCATTTGCGTTACGGGAGCATAAAGGAGCCGAACACCGGACTGGCTGCGTTGGAAGAAGTCTTAGCCGCTGCGGCTTCCACGGGTGCGCCGCTGCACGTTGTGCATATCACTAGCATGGGAATGAAATTCACGCCGGACCTGATTGCCATGGTGGAAGGCGCGCAAAAGCACGGGCTGGACGTCACCACGGAATGCTATCCCTACACCGCAGGCAGTACCGCGCTGGAGTCCGCCGTCTTCGACCCGGGCTGGCAGGAAAACATGGGCATCACGTACAAGGACCTGCAGTGGGCCGCCACCGGCGAGCGACTCACCGCCGAAACGTTTGAGAAATATCGCAAGGAGGGCGGGATTGTGGTGATTCACTCCATCCCGGAGGAAGCCGCGCGCACGGCCGTGGCGAATCCGATTGTGATGATCGCCAGCGATGGCATGCCGCTGACCGGCGCAAAAGTACATCCGCGAGGCCAGGGGACGTTCTCCCGCGTCTTAGGCCACTATGTCCGGGAAGAGAAAGCTCTCGACCTGATGACCGCGCTGCGCAAAATGACCCTCATGCCTGCACAGCGTCTCGAAAAGCACGCGCCCGTGTTTCATGACAAAGGCCGCATTCGGATCGGCGCCGATGCAGACATCACCGTTTTTGATCCGGACCGCATCATTGACAAAGCCACCTTCGAGGACCCGCTAGAAGCCTCTCAGGGCGTGCACTTTGTTTTCGTAAACGGCGTCGCCGTCGTCAAGGACGGCCAGCTCGTCGACGGGGTCTTTCCCGGCAAAGGCGCGCGTGCTCCGCAGACGCGATGAGTCGCGAAAACAAAAATGCGAAACAGCGGTAGTGGGTCAGTTTGAAGGAGTAGATTGGTGGCGCTGCAACAACGCGATGGGTAGCGGGGAAATCCCGACGTTACAAGACGCGCACAGGCAAGAATGCCTGTGCCATTTTCAAACTGACCCGCTACCTAAACAGCGGGCATGTGGATGGCGGAGGCGGCCGTGTGTTATTATTTCTGCTTACGCGCCCTTAGCTCAGCTGGATAGAGCGTCTGGCTACGAAACCTTCCTTCTTTCCCTGTGCCTCGTCTTTTCAATCAGTTAGCGCCACCGTGCGAGGGTGACATCACGGTTGTTGGGCTGGGTTGGGTTGCCACTATGCAAAAGAATATGCAAAACTTCTGGCACGAGAGGCGCTGGCAATGGCTAAGAAAAAGAAGAAGGATCCGGTCCTGGGTGTAGTGGAATGGGGAAAACAAGAAGGCGCGAAACTGCAGCAAGGGCCGAAGAAAAAAACGCCTCCGCATGAGTGCCCGAAGTGCGGAACGAAGGTGCCGGGATGGCAGACGATCGGGAATGATGTGAGATGTCAGCAGTGCGGCCATCAAATTCGGGTTATCGATGCCCCTCCGCCGGTGATCCCGTCCCGGAAGGATCTGCCTCGCTGAGGGACTGAGAAGTTACAAGGGATGGAACATGAAGCCAGACGTCGACTATCTCAAGAAAATGCTCGAGGCCTTCCGTGAATCGCCTAAGCCCACAATGGATATCCGAGAGCTCGCCAAAGCAGGCCTGAACTACGAAGACGACATCTTCATCTTTCACCTTGGCCTTCTGGGCGACCAGGGTTTCGTGGTGGCCGCCGACAATGGGGGCCACAGCAACCGCGACCTCGGAATCCAACGGGGAGCGGGCGACTGTATCCAATGGTCGGTTGTCCCACTTCGCCTAACTGCGGCCGGACAGGAGTTCGCCGAAGCTCTTAGCCATAACAAAATAGTTGAAATGCTGAAAACGAAATTCATTGGGGCGAGCCTCAGTGCTCTAAGCGCCGCGGCGATCACTATGCTGAGACAGGGTCTCGCAAACCACGTCCACTTCTAGGGCTCACGTCCACCGAGAAGAGCCTTTACGAGAGCGAGGGACGATGGGCGCCGTAGACTTTAAGGCAATCCTTGTGAGATTCCTAGATATGGCCAACAACTAATTCGGACAGAGCCGTTGTCGTTTGCGGTTCGTTGGACTCAGCGAGCTTCGCGCTGACCAATTTGCTAAACTACTGACAAACCCCGACGCCAAAACGCAACTCATTCACGACCTGGAGCCAATTGTTCAAGCTTGGTTGGACGGAACCCTTTAAGTATTCACGAGAAGTGACCTGCCTAAAGGGGCAGAGACTATCTCTCTGAGCTACTTCTTGCGGATTCGCGGCTCTTCGCGGCTGCTCGACTAAGATTTAGGATTTCTTCAATCATGTCCGTAGCCTGACGCGGTGGCGGCACTGCGTCATCGGGATCGGGCATTGAGGCAATCTGCGCTGCCAGTTGCGGCCACCCGAGTTCAAAAGCGTTATCGAGGACCGTCTCTCTTACTGGAGAGCCCATCGCGATGTTCATGTTTTGAATTAAGTGACGGGTCTCTTCCTTCTCGGCCCTAGTCGTCTGAAACTCACTTAAAGGCCCCAGCACTTCCTCCGATTTAAGGTCGGCCAGCAGATAGGTGCATACGCGCGCGCTGTCCACCGTCTTCGAGAGCGCACCGGCCTCGAACAGAAGCCAGGGTGCCCTCTGGTTTTCGGG